>Ga0075302_1000053_pt1 | contig 13654 bp, 14 predicted proteins | sample Browns_TuleB_D1_FD_120059 | JGI IMG/M metagenome (GOLD analysis project Ga0075302, IMG submission 120059) | Natural and restored wetland microbial communities from the San Francisco Bay, California, USA, that impact long-term carbon... | ecosystem: Environmental > Terrestrial > Soil > Wetlands ...
AGCGACAACGGCGTGGGGATGGGCCCGGAGATCCGCGCGCACCTGTTCGAGCCGTTCTTCACCACCAAGGAGGTCGGCAAGGGCACCGGCCTCGGCCTGGCGACCGTGTATGGCATCGTCGATCAGAGCGGCGGGACCATCGCCGTCGATACCGAGCCGGGGCGCGGCACGATGATGCGCATCCTGCTGCCGCCCGCGGCGGCGAGTTCGCTCGGGGGCCGCCCCGCCGGCGCGACGGCCGACCCGGCCGGTGCCGCGGGACAGACCATCCTCCTCGTCGAGGATGAAGACGCCGTGCGCGCCCTCGCCCGCCGCGCCCTGGAGGGGGCGGGCTACCGGGTCCTGGCCGCCGCCGATGGTGCCGCCGCCCTCGTCCTGGCCTCCGGCCTGTCCGTCACCCCCGGTCTCCTCCTCAGCGACCTCGTGATGCCCGGGATGAGCGGCCGTGAGGTGGCCCGCCAGCTGCTGCAGCGGTGGCCGGACCTCCCCGTGCTCTACATGTCCGGGTACTCGGACGAGGTGACGCTGCGGCAGGACCTGGACCAGCCCCTGCTGCAAAAACCCTTCGACATCGACACGCTGTTGCGGCACGTCGCGCAGGCGCTGAGCGCGGCACCCGCGCCGGACGCATGACCCAGCTGCCCCTGCTGCGCGATCTGGTGGTCGTCTTCGCCGGATCGCTGGTCGTGGTGCTCGTCTTCCACCGGCTCCGCCTGCCCTCCCTGCCCGGGTTCATCGTGGCGGGCATGGTGCTGGGTCCCAACGCGCTGGGGCTGGTCGCCGACGTTCACAGCGCCGAGGCGTTCGCCGAGGTGGGCATCGTCCTGCTCCTGTTCACCATCGGCATCGAGTTCTCCCTCTCGCGCCTGCGCGCGCAGGCCGCCCGGGTCGTCGGCATCGGCACCCTGCAGCTCGCGTTCACCACCGCCGCGACGGCCGCCGTGGCCATCTCGCTCGGCACGCGATGGCAGCTGGCGCTGTTCCTGGGACTGCTGGCCGCGCAGTCCAGTACCGCCCTGGTGCTGAAGTACCTCACCGACCGCGGCGAGATCGACACGCCGGTCGGCCAGCTCAGCACCGGCATCCTCATCTTCCAGGACCTGTGCATCGTGCCGATCATGCTGGTCCTGCCGTTCCTGGCCGGCACGGCGAGCGGCGGCGCCCTCGGCGTCCTGGTCGCCCTGGGGAAGGCCGCGCTGGTGGTGGCCGGCGTCGTGGTGGGCGCCCGCACCGTGGTCCCCAGGCTGATCGACGAGATTCTCAAGACCCGGAGCCGGGAGCTCTTCCTGATCGCCGTCATCCTGCTCGGAGCGGTCACGGCGCTCGCCAGCTCCGCCGCGGGGGGATCGCTCGCCCTCGGAGCGTTCCTCGCCGGACTCGTCATCTCGGAGTCGGACTACGCCCACCAGGCCCTGGCGGAGCTGCTGCCGCTGCGCGACGTGCTGATCTCGCTGTTCTTCGTGTCGGTCGGCATGCTGGTGAACGTCCACGACCTGGCGGCCCACCCCGCCCTCATCGCCGGCGGCGTGGCCGTGGTCATCGTGGGCAAGACCCTCGCCGCCGCGGCCGGCCCCGCCCTGGTCGGCTATTCCGCCCGGGTGTCGGTGCTCTCCGGCCTCACGGTGTCGCAGATCGGCGAGTTCGCGTTCGTGCTCGCCACCGCAGGCCGCGCCCTCGGCCTGATTGACGCCGCGCTGTACCAGTCGTTCCTGACGGTCGCGGTCCTCACGATCCTCGTGACGCCCTTCCTCCTCCTCCTCGGCCCGGTGGCGCTGGACAAGGTCGAGCGTCTCCTGCCGGCCGCGATCCGCACCGGGCGGCGCCCCGTCCCCGCCGGGCCGCCCCAGGCGGAGCTCAGCAACCACGTCGTGATCGTGGGATACGGCCTGAACGGACGCAATCTGTCCGCGGCACTGCGCGCCGCCGGGGTCGGCCACCTGATCGTGGACCTGAACGCCCAGGCCGTCCGCGCCGCCCGCACCGAGGGCGAGCCGATCCTCTACGGGGACGCGACGCGCGAGGAGATCCTGCGGCTCCTCGGGGCCCTGCGGGCGAGGATGCTCGTCGTCGCGATCTCGGACGCCGCGGCGACCCGGCGCATCGTGCGGGTCGCGCGCCATCTCAACGCCGGCCTGTACATCATCGCGCGCACCCGGTACATCACCGAGATCCCGGAGCTGACCCGCATCGGCGCCGATCTGGTCATCCCCGAGGAGTTCGAGACGTCGGTGGAGATCTTCAATCGGGTCCTGGCGCATTACGGCGTGCCGCGCGCCGAGGCCGAGCGGCTCACCGGTGAGATCCGGGCCTCGCACTACCAGGCGCTGCGCCCCGGCCGGGCCGCCCGCGTGACCCTCGCGACGGCGTTGAGCGGCGTTCCCCAGCTGACGGTCGACCGGGTCCGGCTGGACCACCGGTCGCCGGTGCTCGGCCGGACCCTGGCCGACACCGAGCTGCGCACGCGCACCGGTGCCCTGGTGCTATCGATCAGCCGCGGAGTCGACGACATTCCCACGCCGGATCCCCTCCTCCGCCTGCGGGAAGGGGACATCCTGACCGTCCTGGGTCAGCCGCAGCAGGTCGAGGCGGCCGCGGCGCTGCTGCAGAGCAGCCCCAAGTCGGCCCCCGGCGGGGCCTGAGAGGGGCCTTCGCGGACCCAAATCTCTATGTTTCAAGTAGTTGTTACGATTCCGTCATCAAAGTGAACACTCACTTTGTTGTGTAATACATTGATTTTACGTATATTATGACGCGCAATAGCCGGTAAATCTCGCTAATCACTTTCATCAGAACGACATACGGCGCTACGCCCGAGCCTGGGTGCGTTCGGATGGTAGATTGTGTGTCAATGACGCTACACCCGGTTTACGGGCATGAGGCCCTGAGACGCCGTTTGGGCCACGCCGTGGCCAGCGGGCGGCTGCCACAGTCCCTCCTGTTCGAGGGACCGCCCGGGGTCGGCAAGCAGCGGGTCGCCCTATGGCTGGCGCAGCGCCTGGTCTGCGAGGCACCGGTCGAGGACACGGGGCCGTGCGGCGCCTGTCAGCCGTGCCGGCTCACCCTGAAGCTGTCCCATCCGGACGTGCACTGGTTCGTCCCGATCGACCTGCAGTCCAAGGGCGGCGACGCGGACCGCCAAGTCGAAGCAGCAGAAGAACTTCTGGGTGAGGTACTGCAGGCGCGACGGGAGAATCCGCTGTACGGGCCCCCGGGCGGCATGGCGAGCCATCCCCTGGCCTCGGTGCGTCTCCTGCTGCGCCGCCTTGCCCTGCGTCCGGCCCTCGGCGGACCGCGGGTGTTCGTGCTGGGAGACGCCGAGCGGCTGCGACCGCAGACCGGTATCGACGCGGCCCCGAACGCCCTGCTGAAAGCGCTCGAGGAGCCGCCTCCGGGTACTTACTTCGTGCTGACAGCCGCCGATCCGAGCGCCCTGTTACCGACCGTCGTGTCGCGCATCGCTCGAGTACGGGTCGCCAGGGTGCCAGACAGTGTCGCGGCATCATTCGCACAATCAGAACTGAAAGCTGACGCAAGTGATTGCAAAGCAATGGCTTTCGCCGCCGGGGGTAGTATTGGCAGGATAGTTGCGAATCAGGACGGTGGGTCTGGGCCGCGCGAGGCGGCGAGCAGGTTTCTCGCTGCGGCCAGGCGGGGACCCCTGGAACGATACGGTCAGGCGCTGTCACAGCCGCCGTACGAGGCCCGCGGGGCCTTCACGGACATGCTGGACGCCCTGCTCGAGCGGCTCCGGGACGAGGCGGCGGCCGGGGGCGATACGGGGCGGTTGGTCGAGGCGATCTCGCGGGTGCTCGACACCCGCACGCTCGCCCGGGGCAACGTGAATCCCCAACTGCTCGCCGCCGTACTGGGCGATGACCTGGCGGAGCAGGCGGGAGACGGCCGATGACGCTGTCCCACGTGGACGACTCCGGACGTGTCCGGATGGTGGACGTCGGGGAGAAGCCGGAGTCACTGCGGCGGGCGGTTGCCGAAGGGGCCGTGCGGATGTCGGCCGAGGCATACCGGCTGGTGGCGACCCGGGCCGTGACCAAGGGGGACGTCCTCGCCGTGGCGGAACTGGCCGCGCTGATGGCGGCCAAGCGGACGGCGGATCTGATCCCGCTGTGTCATCCGGTAGCGCTGGACCATGTCGAGGTCCGCAGCGAGCTGGACGAAGGATTGCCGGGAGTCCGGATACGCGCGGCGGCAGCGGCCACCGGCCGGACCGGAGTGGAAATGGAGGCGCTGACGGCGGCGGCAGTGGGGTGCCTCACCGTGTATGACATGGTGAAGGCGGCCGACCGGGGAGCGGAGATCGTGATGGTGCGCCTCATCGAGAAGTCTGGCGGACGCCGGGGCCCCTGGCGCCGCACTGAAGGATCACGTTGACGGTCGATTGACGCCGTGTCCCGAACGTAGATCGGACCTCCGACGCCAAAGGAAGACCAGAACCATGAATACGCGATCGCAGCAGCTGTTCATACAAGGCACGTTCATCCTGATCGGCGCCCTCGTCGTGAGCGGCGTCGGCGGGTGGGTCCGCGGCGCCAGCGCCGATGCGGACCCTCCCTCCCTGTCCGAGACGGCGATGCTGGTAGAGCTCCGGACGCTCCACCAGGAGCTGGATGCCAGGCAAGGTGAGATCGACGTGGTCCGCCTCCAGCTGGAGCGGACCAACGCCATCATCGGATTCTCCACGCGGTACGCCATTTCGGCGGATCTCGCGACCGCCGTCCACGACATCGCCTTGAGCGAAGGCCTGCGGCCCGACGTCGCGTTCGCGCTGGTGCGGCTGGAGTCGCGTTTCGACGTGCGGGCGCGCAGCAAGGTCGGCGCGCTCGGCCTCACGCAGGTGCTGCCGAGCACGGCCCGGCTCTACGAGCCCGGCCTGACCGAAGAGCAGTTGTACGACCGCGACACCAACCTGCGCCTCGGATTCCGCTACCTGGGGGACCTGCTGGACCGCTACGAGGGTGACCTCGAGCGGGCCCTCCTCGCCTACAACCGTGGCCCGGCACGCGTGCAGGAGTTGATCGACCGCGGTGACGATCCGCGGAACGGCTACGCGGCGGCCATCCTCCGCGACAGCCAGCGCTGAACCGCGGCGGGAAAAGCAGAGGCGGGCGGATCCGAGTGGATCCGCCCGCCTTTTGTCGTCATGCCACCCTCACGCCCGACCCCTCATCCCCTGGTCCCCGTCTCCCGGCTATTGCGCACTCCCTGCGGTCTCGTTGCGCGGGATGCGGATCCGGTCACCCGGCTTGATCACGGAGTCGGTGCCGAGGTCGTTCACGTCGAGCAGCCGGGAGAGCGGTACACCGTACCGCCGCGAGATCGCGGACAGGGTCTCCCCGGCCCGGACGCGATGCGTCGAGGCCGGCAGCGTCGCGGCGGTGCGGCGCACTTCGAGAGCCGGGGCTGAGGCCAGCGTCGCGGCGGGTACCGCCCGCCCCGACAGGGGGATGATCATCCGCTGGCCGACCCGCAGACTGCGCGGCCGGAGGCCGGGGTTCGCGCCGGTGATCAGGGGCACCGAGACGCGGTAGCTGCGGGCGATCTGCGACAGCGTCTCCCCGCGCTTGACGAGGTGCTCCACGAAGGTGACCCGCTCGCTCGCCGGCAGGGCGGCGTACTGCACGGCGACGGCCTCACCACGCCCACGCGGCACCCGCACCACGACCTCGCGGCCGGGTGGCGTCACGCGCCGCAGGAAGTGCGGATTGAGCTCGACGATCGCCGCCAGGGTCGTGTCCGACAGCCGGGCCACGACATCCAGGCCGGTCGCGTCCGGCACCACGATCTCGTCGAACACCAGGGGCTGGAGGGGCTCGATGCCGGTGAAACCGTAGCGCGCCGGCTGTTTGGCGATCAGCGCGGCCGCGATCAGCTTCGGTACGTAGTCCCGTGTCTCCCGCCGCAGATAGTTCCGCTCGGCAAGGTCGAAGAAGGTCTGGTCGCTGAGGGTTTCCGGTACGTCGCCCGGCAGCTTCACGATCGACCGTCGTACCCGACCAAGGCCGGCGTTGTAGGCCGCGGCCGCGAGATAGACGCTGCCCAGCCCGCGCACCAGCTCCGCGAGGTGCCGCGCGGCCGCGTCCGTCGCCCGGAACGGATCCCGCCGCTCGTCGACCCAGGGGTCGACCTCGAGCCCGTACAGCTTGCCCGTGCCGGCCATGAACTGCCACATCCCGACGGCGCGGGCCCGGCTGACCGCCGTGTTGGACAGCCCGCTCTCGATCAGGGTCAGGTACACCAGGTCCTCGGGGAGCCCCTGATGGCGCAGCTGCTCGCGGATCATCCCCTCGTACCGGCCGAGGCGCGACAGCCAGATGGTGAACCGGTCCCGCGCCTCCGTCTGGAAGAACAGGAGGTACTCGCGGACGCGCCGGTTGGTGGACCAGCTCGTCACGTCGATGTCGAACGAGACCGCGGTGTCCGGGTCGAGGACGTCGGCGCCGAAGAGCTGGCGGGCCTCCTGCTGCACTTCCTGCGTGGCGACCGCGGGCAGCACCGAGTCGGGTGCGGCCGGCGCGTCGGACACGGCGCCGGCGGGCGGCGTGGCGCGCGGCTCCGGCGGCCGCACGGCAGCGGTCCCCGCCGGCACCGGCGCGGGAAGCGCCGAGGTGCCGCCCGCGGGCGCACTGGCGCACGCCGTCGCCAGGAAGGCGAGAGCGCCAAGGGGGATCGTGTACTGCCGCGAAGCTGTCGTCATCGTGTCGTCAGCAAGTTTCCCATCAAACGGTTCGTGGCATTCAGGACCGCAAGTGCCGCGCCGCGGGGGGGGTTGGTCTCGGTGATGTGTGACCCGACCAGGCGCAGGACGCGCGCGGCATCCCGGGCCGCGATGGACACGATCACCACGGTCTGGTCGAACGCCCGCACCGCCTTGACCCCCAGGAGCTCGAACTTCGCCTGTTTCCCCGCGGCCTGCACGATGGCGTCGAGCGCGGCGGTCGCCGCGCAGCGCAGCTCCCCCGCGGGGGACACCACCCCGTCCGCCTGGCCCACGAACTCGCCGCCCTCGGCCCACGCCAGGACGACCCGGGCGTGACAGTGACCGTCCGGCGACCGGTCGAAATCGAACGCGCTGAACCTGAGGCGGGGTGTCGCGCCGCCGATGCCGTCGAACCGATCAGTCACGGGCCCTCAGTCGAACCGCACTTCGATCTGCTGCTTCGCGGCCGCGTCCTGCGGAGCCGCGACCACGTCCACCTCGAGCCGGTCCCGCCCTTCCCCGTCCCGTTCCAGCGCGACGAGGAGGATCAGGCCGGACTCGAACTCGAGGCGCAGGCCGCGCAGGTCGGACCGTACGGTCGCATCCCGTACCGTCTCGCCGCGCAACTTCGCCACCGCCGCGGCAACCCGACGCAGCTCCTGGAACGCGGGACCGGTCACGCCAGGTGGTCCGCCAACAGGTCCACCAGCTGACGATCCGGGATCCGCTCCGCCTGGATGAACAACGCCGACTTGGACGTCGCCTCCAGCGGGAACGGCGCCCGGAACCGCTGCCCGGGATCGGCCATCGCCGTCCGGAACGCCAGCACGAGCTGCCAGGCGCCGGCATGTGGGGCGCGTTCCGCCAATGCGTCCACATGCCAGACGCGCTCGCCGTGTGCGATCACGCGCCAGGGCATGGCCAACGATGCGAGTTGATCACCGAACATGCCAATATGGGCCTAACCTCAAGTACCGTCAAGGTTTGAGCAGTCCGAGCAGGCGCGCGTCCCGCGCCGTGTCCACGTCCCGCAAGGGCCGCAGGGTGCGCAGGCGCAACCCCAGCGCCTGAACGTGCGCCCGGGTCTGGGCCGCCACGGATCCAGCTGTCCAGGTGACGCCCTGGAACAGCAGGGGCTGGGGCGCCCCGAGTCCCAACAGGTAGTAGCCGCCGTCCAGCGTGGGACCCATGACGACGTCGGCAAGGCCGAGGTGTCCCAGCGCATCGAGCACCACGCGGCGATCGACGCCGGGGCAGTCGGTGCCCACGATCACCACCCGACTGGCGCCGTCACGGAAGTGGCGGAGAAAGGCCGCCGCGAGGCGGGCGCCGAGCGATCCGCCGCCCTGGGGCCGCAGCTCGAAACGGCCCAGGCCGTCGAGCCACTCGCGCACGAACGCGGCCTCGGTGGCCGGCGAGTACCAGACGACCGTGCGGTATCCCGGACCGAGGGACGCGGCGACCACCTGGCGGCCGGCGCGTCCGTACACCTCGGCGGCGGTGGACGGCCCGACCTCGGCCGCGAGGCGGGACTTCACGCGGCCGGGGATGGGAGCCTGGGCGAAGATGCCGAGGGCGTGCACCCGGCGCGGGTCAGCTACCGCGCCGAACGAGGTCCCGGAACCGCGCGGTGATGTCGCGGGTCACCGGACCCGCCCCGCCCGCGCCGATGGTCCGTCCGTCCAGCTTGGTGACCGCGACGATCTCGGCCGCGGTCCCGGTGAGGAACAGCTCGTCCGCCGTGTACAGGTCGTAGCGGTTGAGCGGCGTCTCGGACACGCGGTATCCCGCGGCGGGCGCGAGCTCGATCACCGCATCGCGCGTGACGCCCTTGAGGATGCCGGCGTACGGCGGCGGCGTGCTGAGGACCCCGTCGGTGACCACGAACAGGTTCATCCCGCTCGCCTCGGCGACGTACCCCGACGCGTCGAGCATCAGCACCTCATCCACGCCCGCCGCGATCCCCTCGATCTTGGCGAGGATGTGGGACAGATAGTTGAGCGACTTGACCCGGGGCGACAGGCTCTCGCGGTGGTTGATCGGCGTGGGGGAGGTGAGACAGGTCAGGCCCTTCTCGTAGCGGTCCGCCGGCCAGAGCACGATCCGGTCGACAATGCAGATGACCGACGGGCGCGGGCACTTCCGCGGGTCGAGCCCGAGGTCGCCCTTGCCGCGGGTCACGACCAGGCGGATGTACGCGTCCTGGAGGCCGCTCCGGCTCACCGTCGCCCGCACCACGTCGGCCATCTCGGCGCGGCTCATGGGCACCTCGAGCCAGATCGCCTTGGCGGAGTGGTACAGTCGCTCGACGTGGCGTTCGAGGCGGAACACGCGGCCCTCGTACGCGCGGACGCCCTCGAAGACGCCGTCGCCGTACAGCAGACCATGGTCGAACACGGAGATGGTAGCCTGATCGCGGCCGTAGAACTGCCCGTCGATCCACACAGCGCTCACGGCGGTCTCCCTCGCGTGCCGGATGAACGAAAAGACACAGGGGCGGGCCCGAGGACCCGCCCCCGCGCCGCCGCAATCTCGCCGCGGCGGCCCTTCCTGACAACCGCTCTCAGATGCCGTGGGAACCGGACCCGCCGTCGGGGTCCTCGGAGTCGTCGTCGAGGCCGTCCGAGTCGTCGTCGTGGAACGCGGCGATCGACTGCTCGATGTTGTTCTTCACGACCCCCTCGTTCGGCCCGCCCGTGTTCGCCGTCGCCGGGTCCACGAGCGAGAGGCCGCTCTCGGTCAGGAACCAGCTGGAGACATCGACCCGCAACGTGACGTTCACCGGTCCCCCCGCGGTCACGTCGAGCGGCGGGATCAGCGCCTGCTCCTGCTCCTGGTCCAGGTCGGTGGTGTAGACGAAATCACTGCGCGACCCCGCCTGGCTGTACGTCCCGGTCACCCGGATCGAGACGCCGTCGAAGTCCGGGTGCGCGGCGATGAAGGCCGCGTCGTCGGAGCTCTCCGGCTTGTGGATCTCGAAGTCGATCTCGTCGTACAGCCCCGCGGGCGCGTCGATCGAGATGACCTTGTCGGTCGCGTTGCCGAGCGGCAGCGCCACGAGCTGCACGCCCACCGTGAACTCCTCGCAGGCATCATCCTGGCCCGCCGCGGTCGAGTCGCAGTCCATGATCGCGTCCACGCGCTTCAGCTCGATCTCGCGCAGCACCAGCTCCACGCTGCGGATGAAGACCGTGTCGTTGCCGAGCGCCACGACGGTCGAGTCCCCGGCCTGGACGACCGACGCGTGCATGTCGCGACCGGTCCCCACGTAAGACGCCATCACGCTCGTCGGGGCCGGCCGGGTCGAAAAGGCGAGGCCCACGCCCGCGCCGCCGCCCGAGTCGGAGCACGCCGCCGCGCCCACCGCGACCGCCACGCCGACGATCTCCAGAACCACACGCTTGCCGTGCATACCGCCTCCGATTGCGTTTGAGTTGGTGCGCGCCGTCGGCGCGCTGCCCGGCTCAAACGCAAGGCGCGTTCTCCGAAGCCCGGGACCGTAACCGACAGCACAGGAACGGCTTACGGGAATCCGTCGGCCCCATCTGGTGGTCTGCGGCGATGCCGCTGGCTCGAAACGAGGCAGGCGGGAGACGATCGCGGAGCCTCGGGGGCGGCCCGTGTCAGGCACCGGACCCCGAGGCTACGGGACTGCGGCGAGGTGTGTTAGGCGGTCTTCTTCGGCTTGAAGAAACTGGCGATCAGCGGCAACGCGAGACCGACGAGGGCCGACGTTCCGACGTTCCCGGCGGTCCCGCCGCCGATCATCGCACCCAGGTTGCCCCCCAGCAGCTGGCCGCCGGCCACGCCGCCGACGGCGCCCAGCACCGTGTTGATCATGGGGCCCAGACTGCGAGCCTTGTTGAGCAGCCCGCCCACGTTGCCGCCCACGGCGCCTGACACGAGCTGGATGAGCAGTGACATCACGTCCATGATCGTCCTCCCGTTGCAGAAGGGAACCCCGGCCTGCGAGGCGGCAAAGATGCCCGGCGAACGGGCGGGCGCAAGGCCTCGCGGCGGCGGCGGGCCCGCTCGGCGCGCCTCGGGCCGTGCGTGACTGGCCGAGCGTCGGTCCGCGCCATAGGATGGAGTTGGCCTCGATGCGCACCCGCGCGTTGTCTTCTCCGGTCACCGCCGTGCTGGCACTCGCCATTGCCGCAGGCGCGCCGGATCGTGCCCTGGCCCAGGGCTCCGGCCTCGAGCGCGGGATGCGCCGCGCCACCCTCGAGAACGGCCTGCAGGTGATCGTGGTGGCCAACCCTACGGTCCCGCTCGCCACTGCCCTCATCGCGGTCCGCAACGGGGCGTTCACCCAGGACTCGGCCGAGGCGGGGCTCGCCCACCTGTATGAGCACCTGCTGTTCCGCTCCTTCCGCGGCGACCCGCTGGCGTTCGCGCGCGAGGCGGCCAAGCTAAATGGCGCCTACAACGGCGGCACGTCCGAGGAGGTGGTCACCTACTATGTGATGGTGCCGTCGCAGCACATCGAATCCGCCATCCGGCTGCTCGCGGACCTGCTGCGCAAGGCTCGGTTCTCGAACGGCGACCTCAGGAACGAGCGTCCGGTGGTGCTCGACGAGCTGCAGCGCGGCGAGTCCGACCCGCAGCAGGACTTCCAGCGCCGCGTGGAGCGGATGCTGTGGGGTCCGGCGTGGCACCGCAAGGATGTGAGCGGGGACTCCACCTCGATCCGGGCGATCTCGCTCGAGCGGCTGCGGGCGACCTACGCGCGATACTACGTCCCCAACAATGCGGCGTTGATCGTCACGGGTGACGTCACCCCGGAGCGGATCCTCCAGGCGGCCCAACGCCATTTCGGTGAATGGCAGGCCGGTTCGGACCCCTTTGCCGACAGGCCCATCCCGCCGATCCCCGCGCGCGCGTCCAGTTCCGCCGTGCTGGTGGTAGCGGACGTGCCGGACGTCACCATGGTGGTGGCGCTCCAGGGACCCAGCGTCGGAGCGGACCCTGACGCGACGTACGCAGCGGACGTGTTGTTCGACGTGTTCAACGATCCCGCGTCCGCCTTCCAACGTCGCCTCGTCGATGCCGGGCCGTTCCGGTCGATCGCCGGTCAGTACCGCACGCTCGATCACACCGGCCCGATCGAGATTCGCGGCAGCACCACGCCGCAGAACGCGCAGCGCGCCCTGATGGTGCTGCTCGCGGAGCTCGACAGCCTCGATCGGCTCGACGGCGTGACAGACGAGGACCTGGAGTTCGCGAAGAAACGCCGTGAGGTCGCCGCGGCCCTGACGCTGGAGCGCACGGCCAGCGTGGCGCCGAGCGTCGCCTACTGGTGGAGCGCCGCGGGGCTGGATTACTACCGGACGTATCACGACCGCATGGCGGCGCAGACGGCGGACGACCTGCGTCTGTTCGCCCGCAGCTACGTCGTGAATCACGCGCGCGTCATCGGCGTGCTCGGCGCACCGGCGGTCGTGGATCAGCTGGAGGCCTGGTTGCGCCAGGGCGCACGCCGGCGCTCGCCGTGACCGCTCGCGCCCCACGTTTCCCGCTGGGCGCCCTGCCCCTGCTGCTCGCCGCGGCCGGTTCCCGGGCGGGACCGGCGCCCCCGGCGCCCCCGGCGCCCGCTGACACGCTCACCACGTCGTACGAGGCGGCCGGCGTGCGGGTGATCCAGCGCGTCAACCGCTCCACCGACGTGGTCGCCGTGCATCTCTACCTGCTCGGCGGCACGCGCCAGCTCACCGAGCAGACGGCCGGAATCGAGGCGCTCCTGCTGCGCGCATCGGAGTACGGCACGGGGCGGTATCCCGGTGACGAGGCGCGCCGTGCCATGGCCCGGACGGGTAGCTTTGTGTCGCTCGAGGCGGACGTCGACTGGACCCTGTTCGGGTTCACGGGCCTGGCACGGGACTTCGATGCGGCCTGGGACGTGCTCGCCGACCGCGTGATGCGGCCCGCGCTGACCGAGCAGGCCGTGGCACAGGCGCGCGGTCGGCTCCTGACCTGGGCGCAAACCCGCCGCACGGACCCCGACGAGCGGATCCACGTCCTGGCCACGCGAGCGCTGTTCCCCAACCACCCGTACGCGCTCGATCCGGGGGGCACCGAGACCTCGCTGGCGGCGCTCACCCCGGAGCAGCTCGCGAGCTACGGCCGTGAGCAGATGATGACCTCGCGCATGCTGCTCGTGATCGTGGGCAACGTGGAGCGCGCGCATGCGGAGTCTCTCGTAGCGGCCACGCTCGGCCGGCTGCCGCGGGGGGACTACCACTGGACGCTGCCGCCGCCCGCGCCACCGCCTGACGGGCGCTGGCTGGTGGAGCACCGGACGATCCCCACGACCTACGTGCTCGGATACTTCCCGGGCCCACCCGCGACGGAGCGCTCATACTGGGCGTTCCGCGTGGCCACCGCGCTCCTGTCCTCCGAGATGCAGCGCACGGTGCGGGCGCAGCGCAGCCTGTCGTATGCCGCATACGCCCCGTTCCTCGACCACGCCGTGCCCATGGGTGGCGCGTACGCGAGCACCCCGCGGCCGGACGAGGTCGTCCCGCTGATCATCGAGGCGGTGCACGCACTGCAACTTCAGGAGGTCAATCCCCTCGACCTGCGCCGCTTTCTCGACAGCTACACGTTCGACTACCTGGTCCAGAACGCCAGCGCCGCAGACCAGGCGGATTTCCTCGCTCGGGCCGAGTTGTACCTCGGGAGTTTCCGCCGGGGCGACGAGTTCGTGAAGCGGCTGCGCAACGTGTCGGGCCTCGAGGTGCAGGCCGTCGTCTCTCGCCACATGACGAAAATGCAGTTCGCCTATCTGGGGGACACGACGCGGATGCGGGGGCGTTGGTAAGGCGGGTACCGTAGCGGGGGGATGAGCCGGGTGGGTCTCGAACCCACGACCTACGGATTAAAAGTCCGTTGCTCTACCAGCTGAGCTACCGGCTCCGGTGGGGGAAAGGTCGCACGACG
>Ga0075302_1000054_pt1 | contig 13560 bp, 14 predicted proteins | sample Browns_TuleB_D1_FD_120059 | JGI IMG/M metagenome (GOLD analysis project Ga0075302, IMG submission 120059) | Natural and restored wetland microbial communities from the San Francisco Bay, California, USA, that impact long-term carbon... | ecosystem: Environmental > Terrestrial > Soil > Wetlands ...
AGGGGGCACCATGGTTCGGAAGTTCGTTGCGGTGTTGTTCGCGCTCGCGTTGATTGGCGCCTCGGTGAGCGCTGCCCAGGTGTCGATCGGCGTCGGCGGACAGTGGCTGTCGCCGAGCAGCGACAAATACAAGAACGACCTCGGGATCGAGATGAAGTCCGGGTTTGGCGCCGAGGGGAACGTCATGTTCGGGCTAGGGCAGTCGTTCAAGGTGGGTGCCAGCGTGCAGTGGTCTAGCCACGGCATCACGGATGCTCCGAACAGCGCGAGCCTGCTGGGACTCTTCGGCGAGGGGCGCTACATGTTCGGGTCGGGCGCCAAGGCGACGCCCTACGTGGCGGGCCGCGTCGGGTACTCGCAGTGGAGCTACAACGACAACACCGTGGGGGACCTGAAGGCCAGCGGTCTGGCGTTCGGCGGCGGCGTTGGCGTGATGATCGCGATGTCGCCGACCCTGGCGATCGACGTCAACGGCATGTACAACTCCCACTCGTTCGGCGATATCGACGTGGGTGGCACGGCTGCGACCGGCACGGATGCAACAGTCTCGGCCCTCCAGATTCGCGCTGGCGTCAACTTCAAGCTCGGCGGCGGCGGCGGCCAGTAAACACCGTGGCGCCGGTCCCATGACCGGTGATCGCTGACGACGGGCCCGGCGTGAGCCGGGCCCGTCGTGTTTCCGGCTACGCCGGGCGGCCGGCCTTATCTTTCCCGCTATGCGCGCTCCCCAACCCACCATTCAGTTCCTCGGGGCCGCGGGCACGGTCACGGGGTCGGCCCACCTGGTGCGGGCGGGCGGGCGCACGGTGCTGCTCGACTGCGGCCTGTTCCAGGGTCAGAAGGACCTGCGCCTGCGGAACTGGCGCGACTTCCCGGTCGATCCCGCCGCCATCGACGCGGTCGTCGTGTCGCACGCGCACGTGGACCACACGGGGCGGCTGCCGCTCCTCGTGCGCCAGGGATTCCGGGGCCCGCTGTACTGCACGGCGGCGACGCGCGGTCTGATCGAGATCATGCTCCCCGACGCGGCGCACCTGCAGGAAGAAGAGGCCGAGCGGGCGAACCGCCGCGGCTACTCGAGGCACCATCCCGCCCTGCCGCTCTACACGCACGCGGACGCCGCAGCGGTGATGCCGCTCCTCGCACCGCGGCCGTATGGCACCGCGTTCCCGGTCGCGCCGGGCATCCAGGCGCGTTTCCGGCGGGTGGGGCACATCCTCGGCGCCGCCTCGATCGAGCTCGAGATCGCGGGCGAGCCGGCCGTCCGGGTTGCGTTCTCCGGCGACCTGGGGCGCTACGACCGACCGATCCTGCGTGACCCGGAGCCGGTCCCCGCCGCCGACATCCTGCTGTGCGAGTCCACCTACGGCGACCGGCCACATACGCCGCCCGGCGACGCGGAAGAGGACCTCGCGCGCACCGTCAGGGAGGGGGCGGCCCGCGGCGGAGCCATCCTGGTGCCGGCGTTCGCGCTCGGGCGCACGCAGGAGCTGCTGTGGCTGCTGCAGGAGCTCGAGGACGCGCAGCGCATCCCCTCCCTGCCGGTGTACGTGGACAGCCCCCTCTCGATCGAGGTGACCGGCCTCTACGGGCGCCACCCCGAAGACCAGGACGCGGAGATGCAGGAGCGGGTGCGTCTCAACGGCAGCGGCTGGCAGGGAAAACGGGTGCGCCTCGTGCACAGCGCCGCGGAGTCCAAGGCGCTCAATCGGGTGCGCGGCCCCGTCATCATCATCTCGGCGAGCGGCATGGCCACCGGTGGCCGGATCCTGCACCACCTGGCGCAGCGGCTGCCGGACCCCCGGACGACCGTCCTGCTCGTCGGGTTCCAGGCGGCCGGCACGCGCGGCCGGGCCCTGAAGGAAGGGGCCCCGACGCTGCGCATCTTCGGCGAGCAGGTGCCCGTGCGGGCGGTCGTGGAGTGCATCGACGCGCTGTCGGCGCACGCAGGGCAGGACGAGATCCTGCGCTGGCTCGACGGGTTCGAGCGGCCGCCCCGCGCCACCTACCTGGTCCACGGCGAGCCACCCGCCGCGGCGGTGCTCGAGGGCCTGATCCGCGCGCGGGGCTGGACGGTCCGTGCCGCCCGGGACGGCGAGACGGTGCCCCTCACCGCGGAGGCGTGATGCAGGACTTCGTGGATCCCGTGGCCGAGCCCAACGCCGCGTTGCTGCGCTTGCTCGTCGCGGCACTGCTGGGCGGGCTGATCGGGGTCGAGCGGGAGCGCTCGGAGAAGGAGCGCGGCATCCATCACTTTGCCGGCGTCCGCACCTTCCCGATGTTCGCCCTGCTCGGCGCCAGTCTGGTGCTCGCGGCGGGCGGCGTGGGAGCGGTGGCCGCCGCGGGGTTCCTCGGGATCGCGGCGCTGGTGATCGTCACCTACCTGCGTACCAGCCGCGATGGCGACATCGGCGCCACCACCGAAGTGGCCGCGCTGGCCACGTATGCCGTGGGCGTGCTCGCGGGCGCCGGCGCCCTGGTGGTCGCCGGCGCGGTCGGCATCGGCGTGGCGGTGCTGCTCGCGGGGAAGGAGCGCCTCGAGGCGTTTCCCCGCGCCCTGAGCCGCGCGGAGCTCGGGGCGGCGCTGACGCTCGCGGTGATCGCGGCGGTCATCCTCCCGGTCCTGCCGGACGCACGGGTCGGGCCCTGGGGTGTGTGGAACCCGCGCACCCTCTGGGCGATGGTGGTGCTGGTCTGCGGCCTGTCGTTCGTCGCCTTCGTGGCGATGCGGGTGCTGGGCGCCGCCCGGGGGTTGTACCTGAGCGGGCTGCTCGGCGGCCTCGTGTCGAGCACCGCGGCGACGGTCTCGTTCGCGACCCGTTCGCGCGAAGCGACGACGCAGGCGACGGCCCTCGCGGGCGCGGCAGGCCTGGCGTCCCTCGTGATGCTCGCGCGGGTGGGCATCCTGACGGCGGTCGTGAACTCCGCCCTGCTCACCATGCTCGGGCCGTTCCTCGGATTGTCGATCGCAGCCGGCGCCCTCGCGCTGATCGTGCTGCTGCGGCGAGCGCCGGCCGCGCAGGACCAGGCCCCCCAGGTGACCAACCCCTTCCGGCTCGCGGAGGCGCTGAAGTTCGCGGGCGTCTACGCCGTGGTGCTGTTCGCCGTGGAGGGCGCGAGCCGCTACCTCGGCACCTGGGGCGTCCTGGCGGCCGCGGTGCTGGCGGGTCTGACGGACGTCGACGCCATCACGCTGAGCCTGGCGGCGGCCGCCGGGACCACCATGGCGCCGGCGGGGGCGGCGGCCGCGATCGCGGTCGCTGCCCTGTCGAACACGGTGGCGAAAGCCGGGTACGCGGTGTGGCTGGGGTCACCCGCCTTCCGTCGCGCCATGCTGCTCGTGCTCGGTGCGGCGTTCGTCGCGGGGGCGACGACGCTCGCCGCGATCACTCTAAAGTAATCCTCATACGCGCTTCACAGGAATTCCCCGCGTCGCGGGGATAGTATCTGCTGTCGCTAATTCGGATGTTGATATGATAATTAGGAGATCGAGCGGGGCGGCCCTGGCGCTCGCGCTGCTCGCCTGCGGCGGGGACCGCAAGGCCGGCACGGCGGCGGGCACGACGACCGCGGTCTCGGGCGCGTCCAGCGATCCGCGGGCGGCCATCTTCGTGTCGAAGGGCTGCCCGCAATGCCACTCCATCTCGGCCCTGGGCGTGAAGTCGCCCGCCGAGGTCGGCCCGGATCTCACCTTCGCCTACAGCGACGTGCAGAACCGCTTCGGGGTGAAGCTGGAGGAGTTCCTCCACAACCCGACGGGCACGATGCAGGTCGTGCTGTCGTCGAGCATTCAGCTCTCGCCCGCCGAGCGGGACTCGATCATCCACATCCTGAAGGGACTTCACGAAGCGCAGGAGGAACGGCAGGGAGAGTCCGCGCCGTCCACCAAACCGCAGTCCTGATTCACCAGGGGGGGGAAGGGGTATGCATCGTCGTTTCCTGCTCGTCGTCGCCGTCATCGCGGCCGCGTGCACGCCATCGGGGCCGGAGGGCGGGGCGGGGCGCCTCGCCGACGCGCGCGAGGCGGCACAGCGCACCTTCGTCGAGCCCGGCCAGCTCGATGAGTTCTACCTGTTCTACTCGGGCGGCCACTCGGGCCAGGTCTACGTGGCCGGAGTGCCGTCGATGCGGCACATCGCGACGATTCCGGTGTTCGCACCGTACCCGGCGACGGGCTACGGGTTCGACGAGGAGTCGAAGGCCATGCTGGGCGAGTACACCTGGGGCGACGTGCACCACCCCGCCATGTCCAAGACGGCGGGCGACTACGACGGCCGCTGGCTGTTCGTCAACGACAACGCGAACAACCGCCTGGCGCGCATCGACCTGCGCGACTTCAAGACCCACCAGATCCTGGGGCCGATCCCCAACTCCAGCGGGAACCACGGGTCGGCGTTCGTGACGGAGAACACGGAGTACGCCCTGGTGGCGAGCCGGTTTTCGATCCCGATCCCCCGCGGCACCTACGCGCCCACCTCGCGGTACGCGACCGACTACAGGGGCGTGCTCACGGGGATCCGCATCGACAGCACCACCGGTGAGATGTCACTCGGCTGGCAGATCGCCACGCCCCCGTTCGATTGGGACCTCGCCGCCACGGGGCGGGAGATCTCGCGCGACTGGGCGGTGTGGAGCTCGTACAACTCGGAGCGTGCCACCGGCCGCCTCGAAGTCACCGCGAGCCAGCGCGACCGCGACTACATCGTGTTCGTGAACTGGCGGATGGCGGCCGCGGCCGCCGCGGCGGGGAAGGGACGGATGATCGGCGGGGTCCGGGTACTCGAGCCCCGCGAGATCCCCGGCGCGATGTGGCTGATCCCGATGGGCAAGAGCCCGCACGGGGCCGACTTCTCGCCCGACGGGCGCTACGTGGTCGGCAGCGGCAAGCTGGCGCCCATCGCCACGGTGTACGACTTCGAGAAGTTCCTGGCCGCCGTGCAGGCGAACGACACCGTCGGCAACGAGGACGGCATCCCGGTCCTGCGCTACGAGTCGGTCAAGGTCGCGGAGGTCCCCGTCGGCCTCGGGCCGCTGCACACGCAGTTCGACGACCAGGGCTATGCGTACACGTCGCTGTTCGTGGAGTCGGCCGTGGCCAAGTGGAAGCTTGGCCCGTTCGACGGACACGACTCGGCGCTCGTCGTGGCGAAGATCCCGGTGCACTTCTCCATCGGCCACCTCGTGGTGGCGCACGGCGACACGCGCCATCCGGTGGGCCGCTACCTCGTGGCGATGAACAAGCTCTCCAAGGGCCGCCACCTGAACGTCGGCCCCTCGCAGCCCGAGTCGAGCCAGCTGATCGACATCACCGGCGCGGGGATGACGATGCTGTACGAGGCCTACACCGAGCCGGAGCCGCACTTCGCGCAGCTGGTTCGCGCCGACCTGCTGACGCCGATCGAGGTGTATCCCAAGGAAGAGAACACCAACCCCAACGCGATCTGGGCGGCCACGGACGCCGCCATCGTGCGGACGGGAACCACCGTGCGCATCAGGATGTTCGCCATCCGCTCGTACTTCTCGCCCGGCGAGATCGAAGTGCAGCAGGGCGACTCGGTGATCATCCACATCACCAACGGCGAGCAGGAGCGCGACATGCTCCACGGGATCGGGATCGCCGGCTACAACATCAACGTGGTCGTGGACCCGGGCGAGACCAAGACCATCGCGTTCCGGGCCACGAAACCCGGCGTCTGGCCGTTCTACTGCACCAACTTCTGCTCCGCGATGCATCAGGAGATGCAGGGGTATCTGCTGATCAAGCCGCGCGGCGGCGGAGCCGCCGCGGGCGGGATGTGAGATGCGGCTCACCGAGTGGCTGAATGCGGAGCTGTCCCCCCGGGCACGGGTCACCGTGCTCGGGGCCGGGCTCCTGCTGATCGCCGCTGCGGCGCTGCCGCTGTGGAAGATGACGATGTTCGCCGCGATGTTCCCGGAGGGGCTGCGGCTGCACATCTTCAGCTGGAAGATCGTGGGCGGCGCCAACGGCGCCGATCTCCAGGGCATCAACATCCTCAACCATTACATCGGGATGCGGGAGATCCGGGCGGCGGACTTCGTGGAGATGAAGTTCATCCCGTTCGCCTTCGGCGTCTTCTTCCTGCTGGGGGCGCGCGCCGCGCTGTTCGCGCGGGTGCGCGACCTGATCGACCTGACGGTGTTGTTCTTCTACTTCGGCCTGTTCTCGTTCGCGACCTTCGCCTACCGCATGTACAGCTACGGGCACCAGCTCGCGCCCGAAGCACCGATCAAGGTGGCGCCGTTCACGCCGCCGATCTTCGGGCATCAGCACATCGCGAACTTCGACGTCTACAGCTTCCCCGCCCCCGGCACGTATCTCGTCGCGGTGTACGGCCTGCTGCTCGTCGTCGTGCTGCTGTTCGAAGCCCGGCGGCAACGGGTGTTGGGGCGGTGAACGGTGCGGTCGTCCTGGGCCTCGCGCTCGTGGCGGGCCAGGACACCCTCCACCTCGGGCCGGGGATCCACCCCGGCCCGCTCGTCATCGATCGGCCGACGGTGGTGCTCGGGGCTCCCGGAGCGGTGGTGCGGGGGGCCGGGCGGGGCAGTGTGGTGGAAGTCCGCGCGGCGGGGAGCGTGGTGCGCGGCCTGCGCATCGAGCGCAGCGGCCGGGACCTGGGGGGCGACGACGCCGGGGTGATGGTGCGCGCCGACTCGGTGGTGCTGGCGGACCTGGTGATCCGCGACGTGCTCCACGGCGTGTACGTGCGGAACGCGCGAGACGTGACGCTGCACCGGCTCGACATCGCGGGTCCACCGGGCCTGCTCGAGAGCGAGACCGGCAACGGCATCCACCTCTGGTCGTCCCGGCGGGTCACCATCACCGACTCGCGCATCGCGTACGTGCGGGACGGCATGTTCCTCGAGTATGCCGACAGCGTGGACGTGCGGGACAACCGGGTGGAGCATGTCCGCTTCGGTCTGCACTACATGTTCAGCCACCACAACCGGTTCACGCGGAACGTCTTCACCGACAATCAGGCCGGCGCCGTGATCATGAACTCGAACGGCGTCGAGGTGACGGACAACGTATTCGCCTGGAACGCCGGCAGCCGCTCCTACGGACTCGTCATCCAGACCGCCACGGACCCGGCGGTGCGCGGGAACCTGATCGTCGGGAATGGCATCGGGGTGTTCTTCGACAACGTGATCCGCGGCACGTTCTCGGGCAACGTGGTGGCCGGCAACTGGCTGGGGCTCGAGCTGTTCAGCAACAGCGAGGCGACGCGTATCATCGGCAACGCGCTCCTGGCCAACACCTTCGATGCGTCGGGCGGGGCCACGCCCGGCGCGTACACGTGGTGTGCCGACGGCCGGGGCAACTACTGGGGCGCGGCGGGGGCGCGCGGCTACGATCTGGACGGCGACGGTGTGCTCGACCTGCCGCACCGCGCCACGTCGCCGCTCGCCGAGGTGGCCCGGCGGCGCAGCGGCCTGCGCCTCTTCCTCGGCAGCCCAGCGGCCGGCGCCCTCGAGTGGGCCGAGCGCACCTTCCCGGTGTTCCGCCTGGCGGGCGCCGAGGACCCGTGCCCCCTGGCCGCGCCGCCCGAGCCCGCGATGCTGGCGCGACTGCCCCAGGCCCCCGCCGGGACCGGAGGCGGACGCGGGACGCAGGGCGTGGCGAGCGCGGCGGTGTTCGCCGGCGGCTTGGCCCTGTTCGCGGCGGCGCGCCGCCGGAGCCGCCGGTGATCGCGCTGCGGGGTCTCACCAAGCGCTACGGCGACCGGGTCGCGCTGGCGCCGCTCGACCTCGACGTCGGTGCCGGTGAGGTCGTGGCGCTGGTCGGGCCCAACGGGGCGGGCAAGTCCACCACCCTGCGGATCCTCGCCGGGATCATCCGTCCGTCGGGGGGCTCCGCCGAGGTGGGCGGGCGGGACGCCGTGCACGACGGGGTCGCGGCGCGGCGGCGCGTGGGCTACCTGTCCCAGAAGCTCGGCGTGCCCCAGGCGACGGTGTTGGGGGATCTGGCCGAGCTGGTCGCGGCGGCGCGCGGCGTGGCGGCTCGGATCGCGGCGGACGCCCTCAGCGCGACGGGACTGGGCGACCGTCTCGACGCCACCCTGGCGGAGCTGTCGGGTGGGCAGCGACAGCGCGCGCTGCTCGCGCTCGCCACCCTCGGCGCAGTCGACGTGCTGCTGCTCGACGAGCCCGGCATCTCGCTCGACGCCGAGGGCGCCCAGGACGTGCGGGCGGCGATTCGGGCGGCACGGGGGCGCGCCGCCGCCGTGCTGTTCGCGTCGCACGACCTCTACGACGTGGCCCTGCTCGCCGACCGACTCGTCGTCCTGGTGGACGGGCGGGTGGTGGCCCGGGGCACGCTGGCCGAGCTGGCGGCGGCCGCGGGCGTGCGCTGGAATGGCGAGCCCGTCGAGCCGCCGGTCGAACGGATCTACCGCGTGCTGGTGGAGCGCGGGCGGGGCACCGGCGTGCTCCGGATGGTCCAGGGGGACGCGGCATGACGATCGGCGCCCTTCTGCGCTTCGAGCTCGCGACCATGGCGCGCGGCCGGACCCTCACCGCGGTCGCTGCGGGCTTTGCGCTGGCGAGCCTCGTCGTCGCGCTGGCGGGCCTGTCGGCCGGCGGCGTCGTGACGGTCCAGGGCTTTGCGCGGACGTCCGTCAGCCTGCTGCAGCTCGTGGTGTGGACGGTGCCGATGCTCGCGCTCCTGACCGGCGCCGTCGCCGGCGCGGACACCCACGACGTCGAGTTCCTGGTCGCGCTCCCGGTGTCACGCCCGCGCCTCGTGGTGGCCCGCTGGTTGGCGCACGTGGTGGCGCTGGGCGGCGCCCTGCTCGCGGGGCTCGGCGTGGCGGGCCTGCTGCTCGCGGCGCTGGCCGGGACCGCCGACGCGACGCGCTACCTCGCGCTCGTCGGCGTCGCGGTGCTGCTGCTGGGCGCGACGCTCGCGCTCGGCCTGTGGATCGGGGTCGCGGCGGGCAACCGCCTCCGCGCGGTGGCGGGTGCGGCACTCGCCTGGCTGCTGCTGGTGATCGGGGCGGACCTCATCGCGATCACGCTCCTCGCCGTGCTCCCCGCGGGGCAGGCGGGTTGGGGGCTGTCGCTGCTGCTGCTCGCCGATCCGGTCGACTCCGCGCGGGCGCTGGGCATCGCGCTGTTCCAGGCGACGACCATCGCCGGGCCCACCGAAGCCGCGTTGCGCCGCGTGCTGGGCGGCACCGGCGCATGGTTGCTCGCCGCCGGCCTGGTCGCGTGGACCATCACACCGCTGGCCCTCGCCGCCCGGCGCTTCGCCAGGAGCGACCTCTGACGGCGGGCGATGGGCCCGGTGCGGCAGCGCCCGAGATCCTCGTGTCCGAGAGCGCGATCGCCCGGCGCGTCGCCGAGTTGGCCGCGCGGATCTCGGCGGACTACGCCGGCGCCGGCGAGGTGCTGCTGGTCGGCGTGCTGCGCGGCTCGTTCATCTTCCTCGCGGACCTGTGCCGCCGGCTCACCGTGCCCTGCCGGGTCGACTTCCTCGCCGTGTCGCGGTACGAGCACGGCGCGGTGCCCGGCGCCGTACGTCTCGTGATGGACCTGCGCACCGATGTCCGGGGACGCCACGTGCTCGTGGTCGAGGACATCGTGGATAGCGGGCACACCCTCGCGTATCTGGTGGAGATGCTGCGGGCGCGCGGGCCGGCGTCGCTCAAGTCCTGCACGCTGACCCGCAAGCCCGCGCGCCTCGAGGTGGACATCGCTCCCGACTACGTCGGGTTCGACGTCCCGGACCGTTGGCTCGTGGGGTACGGCCTCGACTACGCCGACCGCTTCCGGACCCTGCCGTACATCGGCGCGATCGCGCCGCCCGCCTGAGCATCCGTTCAACCCGGCTTCAGCCGCATTTCACAGCCGATCCGCGACCTTCCCCGTAGACCGCTCAGGGAGGACCGATGGCCGGCAAGACAGTGATCGTGGGAATCGACGGATCGCCCGCGTCCGCGCGGGCCGCAGCGTTCGGCTGGCGCTTGGCGCAGGCGCTGCGTGGCGACTGCCGGCTCGTGTACGTGGCGCCCGACACGTGGCTGTCGGACTACGCCGGTCAGCCGCCGATGGCACCGCGGCGGCTGCTCGAAGACGTGGTCGCCCTGGCGCGAGCCCGCATCGCGGACACTCTCGGCGGGGCGGTCCCGGCGGAGCTGGTAGCGGCGTTGGACGTGCGCCTCGGCCGGGCGGCCGTGGCGCTGCGCGCGGCGGGAGACCAGGTCGATGCGCCGTACATCGTGCTGGGTGGCAAGCACCACACGACGCTGGGCCGGACGCTGGTCGGGAGCACGGCCCGGGATCTGGTGCGGACGACCGACCGGCCGGTACTGGTCCTGGGCGAGAACGACCGACCGATCCGGCGGGTCCTCGCGGCGATCGACCTGTCGGCCGCGTCCCGGCCGACGGTCTCGGCGGCGCGGCGACTGGCCCGGGTGTCGGACGCCGAGCTGCGCGTCATGACCGTGGTGGAGCCGGTGCGCGTGCCGCTCACGATCCCCTTCGCGATCGATGAAGCGGAGATCGGTCGGCGGGTCGCGACGGCGTTCGAGCGGATGGAAGGGGCGATCGCCGGCACCCCGTGCGGCGAGTGGGTGCTGCGCCGGGGCGCCGCGGAGGACGCGATCGCGACCGAGGCGACCGAGTGGGGGGCCGACATCGTCGTGGTCGGCTCGCACGGGAAGGGGTGGGTGGACCGCGTCCTGATCGGCAGCACGACGGAGCGCCTGCTGGCGGCCCTGCCGGCGGGCCTGCTCGTCGTGCCAACGGGGCGGCGCGCGGCGGCGCTGCGCCGGATGCCGGCGAAGGCCGGCGTCACCGCGCGCCGCGGCGCGAAGCGCGGAGTGGCCGTATGAAGGTCCGGGACCTGATGCAGACCGGACTCAAGACCGTCAGCACCGACGCCCTGGTGTCGGAGGCCGTCGGCGCGCTGGCGGTCGCCGGCGTTTCGGCGCTGCCGGTGATCGACCGGTTCGGCCGGGCGGTGGGGGTGTTGTCCACCCGGGAAGTCCTGGCTGCCGAGCGCCGCTGTCAGACCGCCGCCGAGCGCGAGCGGCTGTTCGATCGCACGCTGGTCCTCGAGATCATGGCCCCCTGGCCGGGCGTGGCGCACCCCGAGACCGCGGTGAAGGACGCGGCGACCGCCATGCTGAGCCAGAAGGTGCAGCGGCTGTTCGTGGAGGACCACGGCGTGCTCGTCGGGGTCCTGTCCCAGACCGACATCGTCGCGGCGGTGGCGGCGGCGCGGATCTGAGTTTGGTTGTGCGGGGCAGGCTAGCCGGGGCAGGGGCGCCGCTCTAGGTTCCGGGGGACACGAGTGGCCGCACGGGCCCCGGAGACCGACGTGGCAGTCGATCGCAAGAAGACACCCGCCCGGGGGGCGTCCCGCAAGCGTCCCGGGTCCGCTGGTCGGGAAAGCGACGCCGCGCGCGTGCGGCGGCGCTTCGAGCAGCTCCTCGAGGCCGGCCTCACCATCTATCAGGAGCACTCCCTGGCGGCGGTGCTGCAGCGCATCGTCGACGCCGCGCGGGACGTGGTGGGCGCGCGCTACGCGGCCCTCGGCGTCCTCAATGAACGAGCGGACGGGCTGCAGGAGTTCGTCACGTCCGGGGTCACACCGGCGGAGGCCCGCCGTATCGGCGCGTTGCCCGGCGGACGGGGGCTTCTCGGGCTCGTGGTCCGGGAGGGCCGGCCGATCCGCACCGCCAACATCCGGCGGCATGCCGCGAGCGCGGGCTTTCCGCCGCACCACCCCCCGATGACGACGTTCCTCGGCGTTCCCATCGCGCTGCGCGACCGGATGTTCGGGAACCTGTACCTCGCTGAAAAGGAAGACGGACGGCCCTTCAGCGCGGAGGACGAGATGATCGCCGTGCTGCTCGCCTCGCAGGCGGCGGCGGCGATCGACAACGCGCGCCTGCACGAGGAGGGCCGGGAGCTGCTCGGCCAGGTGCAGGCGATGCACCGCCAGCGCGATCTCTTCTTCGCCATGATGAACCACGAGCTGCGCAACGCGCTCACCGGGGTGTTCGGGTGGGCCGAGCGCCTGGTGCGGAAGCGTCCGGGCGACCCCGCGCAGGCGGCGCGCGAGGTGTTCGAGGGTGCGGAGCGAACCATCACGCTGCTCAACAACTTCCTGGACCTGACGCGGCTCGACGCGGGCAAGCTGCGTCCGGTCTGGCGCGACGTGCAGGTGCGAACCGCGGTGGCGCGCGCCGTCGCCGGTCTCATCCCGGCGGCGGAGCCGAAGGAGGTGTCGATCGAGGAGCAGTACGTGCACGAGCCGCACGAGCTGCGCACCGATCCGATGCGGCTGGAGCAGATCCTGGTGAACCTCGTCTCCAACGCGATCCGCCACAGCCCCGCCGGCCGCGCCGTGGTGATCCGGGTGCAGGGCAACGCGCACGACACGGCGTTCGAGGTGCACGATCAGGGCCCCGGGGTGCCGGAGGAGCTGCGCGAGAAGATTTTCGAGCCGTTCGAGCGGTTCGATCCGCTCTCGGGGACGGGGTCGGGGCTGGGGCTGCCGCTCTCGCGCCGCCTGGCTGAGATTCTGGGGGGGAAGCTGAGTGTCGAGAATCCGGCTGGCCGGACGGTGTTCCGACTGGTCCTGCCGCTCGAGCCACCCGCGGATGTGTGAAGAGGGCTTCACGGTTCCTTTAGAATTCATTCAGCGCGAGAGGCGTAACCTGAGCCCGCCATGAAGATTCTCGTCGTCGAGGACGACCGAAAGGTCGCCGGGTTCATCGAGCAGGGCCTGCGGGAGGAGGGGTATGCCGTCGACGTGGCGCCCGACGGCGAGCAGGCCACGATGCTGGCCCACGTCTACGAGTACGACATGATCGTGCTCGACGTGATGCTGCCGAAGAAGACCGGCCTGCAGGTCGCCACCGAGCTGCGGCGCGAAGGGCGGAGCACACCGATCCTGATGCTGACCGCCCGGGACACCACCGAGGACGTGGTGCGCGGGCTCGACGCCGGCGCCGACGACTACCTCACCAAGCCGTTCAAGTTCGACGAGTTGCTGGCGCGGGTCCGCGCGCTGATCCGCCGCGGCGGCGCGGGCCGCACGGAGATCCTCAAGTACGGCGCGCTCGAGCTCGACCGCCTCAAGCACAAGGTCCGCGTGGACACCAGACACGTGGATCTCACCCCCAAGGAGTTCCATCTCCTCCAGCATTTCCTGCTGCACCCCGAAGAAGTGGTGCGGCGCACGGAGCTGCTGGAGAAGGTGTGGGACATGCATTTCGACCCCGAGAGCAACGTGGTGGACGTCCACGTCGGCAACCTGCGTCGCAAGCTCAAGACGGCCGCCGGCAAGGAACTGATCCAGACGGTGCGTGGGGTGGGCTTCCGGCTCCAGGATCCGGATCAGGACGAAAAGTGACGCGGTCGCTCCGACGGTCGCTCGCCGTGCGGTTCACGGCGACGATGGCCGCCGGTCTCGTGACGTTCGCGGCGGCGCTCGGGTGGGGCACGAACCGGGTGCTCACCGAGCAACTCGACCAGGCGATCGCCTCGGCGGCGTTCCTGGCCGCGGAGCGGCTGGTGCACCCGGCGCCG
>Ga0075302_1000055_pt1 | contig 13512 bp, 13 predicted proteins | sample Browns_TuleB_D1_FD_120059 | JGI IMG/M metagenome (GOLD analysis project Ga0075302, IMG submission 120059) | Natural and restored wetland microbial communities from the San Francisco Bay, California, USA, that impact long-term carbon... | ecosystem: Environmental > Terrestrial > Soil > Wetlands ...
AGGACCGAGGACGTGCCCGGGAAGCCCTGCGCCGAGTCGAGGTCCAGGGCGAACCGCATCGGCACGTCGTCCCCAGCAGCCGGGCCGCGTCGTGCCAGCCAGAGCGTTGCCAGCGCCAGCAACCCCGCCAGCGCCCATGGGGCGAGGGCGGCAGCACGCCGGACCCCGCGGAGGGGCACGGCAGCCGCTGCGGAGGACGCGGACGCACCCGCCGTGGTGAACGTCGGGTCTGCGAGGGCGTCCGCGAACTGCGACGCGGACGCGAAGCGGTCCGCCGGCAGCTTCTCGAGCGCGCGGGAGACCGCCGCGTCCACATTGGGCGGCACGGTGCGCCGCTGGAGGACCAGCGAGCGTGGCTGCTCCGTCATCACGCGGGCGATGATCGCCTGCGCCGTGGGGCCCGTGAACGGCGGCTCGCCGGTCAGCATCTCGTACAGCACGCACCCGAGCGCGTAGACGTCGCTCTTCGCCGTGATCTCGCGCTCCCCCATCGCCTGCTCGGGACTCATGTAGTGCGGCGTGCCGAGCGACATCCCGGTCTCGGTCATCCGGGTCCCGCCGGCCGTGCTCACCGCCAGCGCGATGCCGAAGTCGGCCACCAGCGCAGCGCCGTCGTGCAGCAGGACGTTCTCCGGCTTGATGTCGCGGTGGATCACGTGGTGACGATGGGCGTAGTCGAGCGCGCTCGCTACCTCGCGCGCGATCCGCACCGCGTCGTCCACGGGGAGCTGCTTCTCGCGCGCCAGCCGCTCGCGCAGCGACTCGCCCGGGACGAATGGCATCACGTAGAAGAGCAGGCCGTCCGCCTCCCCCGAGTCGATCAGGCCGAGGATGTGGGGGTGCTGCAGGTTGGCGGTGACCTTGATCTCCTTGAGGAACCGCTCGGCCCCGATCACCGCCGCCAGCTCGGGCCGCAGTACCTTGAGCGCGACCTTGCGGTCGTGGCGCACGTCCAGGGCGAGGTAGACGGTCGCCATGCCCCCCGCCCCGAGCTCGCGCTCGAGGCGGTAGCGGTCGGCGATGGTGGCGTTGAGGCGAGCGAGGGAATCGGTCACGGACGCTCAAGATGCCGCCGACGGAGTCTCCGGGCTAGTGCCAGTCACCTCGCGCCCCCCGGGGGCACGGCCCTTGCGGCACGAGCGGTAATGGGTAGGGTACCCTCAGACAATCCACGGAGAACCCGCACCATGCTGACCGACGTCCGTCGTGCCGTCCGGGGGAACGTGCGCCGGGCGCTGTCCGCCCTGGCGGTGGTAACGCTGACCGCGTGCGGTGATCCCTCCGGGACCACGGGCTCGGCCACCCTCGCCCTCCGCCCGACGTTCGCCGCCGGCACGCGCCTCGACGCGCTCAGCCTGGTCATCGACAACGTCCGCGTCATCGTCTCTCGGCCGGCCTCGGAGGCCGTGGTCACCGACGTGACGACCCCGTTTTCGGTCGATGCAGAGGAGCTCCGCCTCACGGTCCACGTCCCGCTCGAGGAGCCGAGTGAGACGTTGTTCGTCAGCATGGACCTGCGCGCCGGCACGCAGGTGCTCTTCTCCGGCGGCCAGTCCATGACGGTGACCTCGAACGCGAGCACCACGCCACCCACGCCCGTGCCACTCAGCTATTTCGGCCCCGGCGCGAACATCGGGACACTCACCATCCTGCCGCGCGACACCACGGTGACGACCGGCGACTCGCTGCCGTTCACGGTGACCGCGATCGACTCGGCCCAGGCGCCGGTGCCGGACTTCTATGTGGGGTGGAGCACCAGCGATTCCCTGCGCGGCACGGTGAACGCGACCGGCCTGTTCCGCGCGGCCGCGGTGGCGCCGGCGCGCGCCGGCGTCTACGTGATCGCGACCACGCCCACCGGCGTGGCGGACTCGGTCCTCGTGACGTTGGAAGCGCCGCTCCCGGCGCAGATCGCGGGGACCGTGCGGAACGCGCTGACGGGCGGCGCCGTCGTCAGCGCCACCGTGCAGGTCAAGGCGGGCGGCAACGCGGCATCGGGCGACCCGGTGCTCCAGTCCGCGGTGACCGACGCCGCCGGAGACTACGCCGTGACGGGGCTCGCCGCGGGCTCCTACACCGTGTTCGTGCAGGCCACGAACTTCCTCACCGCGCGCGTCCCGGGGATCGTGCTGAGCGGTGGCGAGGTACGGACGCTCGACGTCGCGCTCTCACCGCCGCAGCAGACGGGCCAGACCCGGATCATCCTCTCGTGGGACTCGTTGCCCCCGGATCTCGATGCCTATCTCGTGGTGCCCACCGACACGAGCGCGACTCCGCCCGTCGTGTACTTCGGGTTGACGGGTGACTCCGTGGTGTACCCGTTCGCCACGCTCGACCAGGACGTGACGAGCGGGTATGGTCCGGAAACGATCACCATCCACCAGCAGCTCGCGGGTCTGTACACGTTCGTGGTGCACGACTACACGACCAACTCCGACTCCACCAGCCTGACGCTGGCGAATTCCGCGGCTCGGGTCACGGTGTACCAGAACAACCAGCTGGTGCAGTCGTTCACGGTCCCGAACTCCCCGGGCACGCTGTGGTACGTGTTCGCCCTGAATGGGACGGTCATCACGCCGCTCAACGTCGTGAACAACGACCCGCCACCCAGCTTCGGCGGAGCGGCGGCGAGCGGCGCCGCGCCCGGGAAGGGCCCCACGCCCTGATCGCCTGAAGAGCGGTCAGCGGCGCGCCCACATCGCGGCGCGCGGGTCACCGCCCCGGGTGCAGTCGCACGAACCGCAGGCGCTCCATGCGGCGGAAGTCGCGATCGAGCGACCACAGCGCGGCGTCGTGGTCGGCCGCGATGGCACCGATGAGGAGATCCCCCACCCCGAAGCGCTCGCCCGCCGGCACGGCGCGCGACAGCCACCCGTCGATGCGGTGCCAGGTCGCCGTGGTCGGGAGCCAGAGCGGCAGCGCCGACAGCAATCGGCGCAGGCGCGCCAGCTCGCGCCGCGGCGCGCCGGCCAGGATCTCGATCCGCACCGGGGCCGCCAGCGCCACGAGGTCGGCGTCGAGCAGACGGCGCAAGTGGACCCCCTCGGGCCCCACGCCACGTCGGAACGCGGCGACCCAGACCGATGTGTCCACGCAGATCACCGGGTGTGCCCCGGGCGACGCCGCGAGGCGGGCACGTCGATCTCCAGTTCGACATCGCCCAGCAGCGCCTGCAGCTCCTCGAGGCGTCGGCGCCGCACGAGCTCGGTGAGGGCCAGAACGACCGTGTCGGTCTTGGACGTGAAGCCCAGGAGGCGCCGCGCTTCGTCGACCAGGGCGTCCGGCAGGTTCAGGGTGGTACGCATACGAATCATGCTATTGTGTATGCTTTCAGATGTCAATTCTCCAGGGATTCATATGCGGCCCCGGGGGATCACTCCCCCGCCGCGGCGCGCCGCACCTCGCCCGGCGGCGTCCCGACCCGCCGGTCGAGACTGCGGTACTGGATCGCCTCGCTGACGTGCTTCGGCTCGAGCCCCGCCGCGCCGTCCAGGTCGGCGATCGTCCGCGCAATCTTGAGGATGCGGTGATACGCCCGCGCTGACAGGCCGAGCCGCGTGATGGCGGTGCGCAGCAGCGTCTCCGCCGCGTCCGCCACGCGGCAGTGCGCCCGGATGTCGCGCGGCGCCATGTGCGCGTTGGCGAAGATCCCCGGCCGGCCCGCGAACCGCTCCCGCTGCACCTGCCGCGCCCGGTCCACCCGCTCGCGCATCACCGCGCTCGGCGCCCCGCCCGAGCGGTCGGCGAGCTCGCGATACGGCACCGCCGGGACCTCGAGGTGGATGTCGATGCGGTCGAGCAGCGGACCCGATACCCGCGCCAGGTAGCGCTGCACGTCGAGGGGGCTGCACGAGCAGCTGTGATGCGGGTCGCCGTGGTAACCGCACGGGCACGGGTTCATCGCCGCCGCGAGCGTCAACCGCGCGGGATACGTCAGGCTCATCGCCGCGCGCGAGATCGTCACCACCCCGTCCTCGAGCGGCTGGCGCAGCACCTCGAGCACGTTCTTGCGGAACTCGGGCAGCTCGTCCAGGAACAGCACGCCCCCGTGCGCCAGGCTCACCTCGCCCGGCCGCGGGTAGGAGCCGCCGCCGATCAGCCCGGCGTCCGAGATGGTATGGTGCGGCGCCCGGAACGGCCGCCGCGCCACCAGCGCCGCGCCGAGCGGCAGCATCCCCGCCACCGAGTGGATCTTCGTCGTCTCGAGCGCCTCATCGAGGCTCATCCGCGGCAGGATCGTCGGCAAGCGCCGCGCCAGCATCGTCTTCCCCGACCCCGGGGGGCCCACCATCAGGAGGTTGTGCGCCCCGGCCGCCGCCACTTCGAGCGCCCGCTTGGCGTGCTGCTGCCCCTTCACCTCGGCGAAATCCACGTCCTCCACCAGGGACTCGGCGAACAGCCGCGCCACGTCCACGCTCGCCTGCGGCAGCTCCAGGCGGCCCTCCAGGAAATCCGCGATCTCGGACAGGGTCCCCGCCCCCACCACGCGCAGGCCCTGCACCACGCCCGCCTCGGACAGGTTCTCGCGCGGCAGGATCAGCGTCTCGACTCCCCCCGCCCGTGCCGCCAGCGCCACCGGCAGGGCGCCCCGCACCGGCCGCACCGCCCCCTCGAGTCCCAGCTCGCCCAGCACGGCGACGCGGTCGAGTCGGCCTCCCGGAATCTGCTCGGTGGCGACCAGCACGCCCAGCGCGATCGGCAGATCGAACGCCGAGCCCTCTTTCCGGATGTCCGCCGGGGCGAGATTGACGGTGATTCTCTTCAACGGGAAGGCATAGCCGGTGTTGGCGATCGCCGCGTACACCCGCTCGCGGCTCTCGCGCACCGCGCCCTGCGGCAGGCCCACGGTGGCGAACGTGGGGATCCCGTTCGCCACGTCGGTCTCGACGTCCACGAGGTAGGCGTCGATGCCGAGCACGGCGGCGGAGCGGACCCGGGCGAGCACGCTCCACGCTACGATGGGGCACGCCGGCCGCCGCTACCCGAATCGATGCAGGCGGGACCTTTTTCGTGCGCGGCCTCAGAACCTCCCGCCCAGCACCGCCTCCAACCGCGCCCGGCACCCGCGCGACAGCTTCAGCCGGCCGTTGGCCACGTCGGTCTCGACGTCCACAACCTGCACCGGCCCGCCCAACCATCCTCTCCCCCTGTCCCCCTCCCCCTGACGGGGGAGGGGGCACGAAGGGTCGGGCACCGCCTTTTCTGACACCGCGACGCGCGAATCCGTTCTCTGCGCGGGGTCGATCGACGTGCGGATTCCCCCCATGGCTCGGCATCGACTCGATCGCGTAGCCACGCCAACGGCGACGCAGGTGACGCTCGCGCGCTACCTCCGCCGCAGCTCCACGCCCGCCGAGCGCTACGCGTGGAACCTGCTCCGCAATCGTCGCATGCTCGGCCTGAAGTTCCGGCGCCAGCACGTCCTGGGGAGGTTCATCGTCGACTTCTGCTGCCCCGCTCGGCGCATCGTGCTGGAGCTGGACGGCGCTCATCACGACCGGCAAGCCCAGGCAACCTACGACCGGGAGCGTCAGGCCTACCTCGAGCGGTTGGGCTATCGCGTGGTGAGAGTGCGCAACGGGGATCTCTCGGCGGTGACGCTCGAGAAGCTGCTGCGCCCCCTGAGCGTCCCCCTCCCCCGCTAGGAGGAGGAGCGGCTGCTGCGCCCGTTCTGCGTCCCCCCTCCCCCGTCAGGGGGAGGGGGACAGGGGGAGAGGAATGACGCCGAAGGGGTACGCCCACACCAGACGACTCCCCTCAGAACCTCCCGCCCAGCACCGCCTCGAGCCTCGCCCGGCACCCGCGCGACAGCTTCAGTCGAGTCCCGTCGTGCAGGATCACCACGTACTCGCCGCGGAAGTACGGCTGCAGCTCCCGGATGCGCTCGACGTTGACGATGGTCGACCGGTGGATGCGCAGGAGGCGCGACGGATCGAGGCGCCGCTCCAGGTCCTTCATGGTCTGCCGCAGGGCGTACTCCGCCCGCGCGGCGTGGATGCGCACGGCGTCGCCATCCGCCTCCACCCAGTCGATGTCCCGGACCGCCAGCACGACCGTGCGCTCACCCGACCGGACGACGAGGCGCGTCAGATAGCGGTCGCGTGCGTCGCCGGCCGCGTGCTCGGGCTCGTCGAGCAGTTCCCGCAGCTGCCGGCTGACCGCGTCCACCCGCCCCAGCCGCACCCGCTCCTTGGCCCGCGCCAGCGCCTCGCGGAACCGCTCGTCGTCGAACGGCTTGAGGAGATAGTCGAGGGCGTGGACCTCGAACGCCTGCAGCGCGTACTGATCGTACGCCGTGGTGAACACCAGCACCGGCAGCTCGGATGGGGCCAGGTGCCGCAGCATCGCGAACCCGTCCATCTCGGGCATCTGCACGTCGAGGAACACGAGCTGCGGCGCCGCCCCGCGGATCAACTCGAGCGCGGAGCGCCCGTCCCCGCACTCGCCGACCACCATCACCTCGGGATCGTCCGCCAGCAGCGCGCGGATCGTGTCGCGCGCCGCGGGCTCGTCGTCCACGATCAGGGCGCGGATCGGCCCCGTCATCGCGCGCTCGACTCAGCCCCGGGCGCCGGCCGGTACGGCAGCGTGACGCGCACCTCCACGCCGCCGCCCGCGGCGTCGCTGACGTCGAGCGTGCCGCCGGCACCGTACAGCCGGGCCAGGCGCGCCCGGGTGTTGGCGAGGCCGACGCCCGGACGCTCGAGTCCGGGCGCCCCGTTCGCCGCGCCGGGGCCGTCGTCCCGCACCACCAGCTCCAGGGCGGCACCGACGCGCCGGGCGCGCACCTCCACCCGCCCCCCGGCGGCGCGGGGCGCGATGCCGTGGCGGATGGCGTTCTCGACCAGCGGCTGGAGCAGCAGGTGCGGCACCGCCGCGTCCCCTACCCCCTCCTCGGCCGCGACGTCCACCGTCAGCCGGTCGCGGAACCGGATCTGCTCGATCTCGAGGTAAGCGCGGACGAAATCGAGCTCCTGGCTGAGGGGCACCTCCTGGCGCCGCGCGCCGTCGAGCATCCGGCGCAGCAGATCCCCCAGCCCCGCCACCACGCGCACCGCGTGCTCGCGGTCACCGCTCCGCACCAGCGAGCCGATGGTGTGCAGGGCGTTGAAGAGGAAGTGGGGCTGGAGCTGCATCTTCAGGGCGTCCAGCTCCGCCTCCACCAGCTGGGTCTCGAGGCGCGACGCTCGCCGTTCGTTGTCCGCGACCGAGCCGACGCTGAGCACGGCCCAGTACAGGAATGCGTCCCACAGGACCCAGGCCACGAATAGCTGCACCGCCCGGTCGAACGGCGGCCGGCCGGCGCCCGACGCCGGCAGCAGGTGCACGACGTGCAGCGTGTACCCGAGGCTGAGGACGAACACCAGCACGCAGCACGCGATCGCGTGGACCAGCGCGCTCCGCCTCCACGTGCCGTGACGAAAGGGGAAGCGGCGACCGAGCCACAGGATCGCCGGCGTCGCCAGGGCCCACCCGTACGCGACGGGCATCCACTGGAACAGCGACGTGGACCACGGGACGGGCGCGCCGCGCAGCGTGGACGCGATGGTCTGCTGTCCGGCGAGCAGCAGACCGAAGGCGGTCCAGATGACGAGCAGCAGCGTCCACTGCCGCAGGCGCGCGGGGCTCATGGCCTCGTATACTGGGCGCCCGTCCTCCGGCGTCAACCGGTGGGACAGTGGACCGCCGGATTCCAGTCGGCGAACAGCCCCGCCGGGTTCTCGCGCCACACCCACATGTGCAGGTACCAGAGCTGGAGCTCGTCGGCGCGCTTGAGGTGCTGGCCCAGCACGGTGGGCGGCGCCGAATCCCGCGACCAGCGCGAATAGGGGACGATGTACTCCACGCCGTTCAGCACGTAGCCGCCGTCGGCGAGCCGCTCGTAGACGAGGATCTCCGGCCGCTCCACCTCGAGCTGCGCGTCCATCAGCGCGCGATTGACGTGATGGAACCCCATGGCGCCGTGCTCGGGATGCGCGATGCACCGCGCGACCGTCGGCGCATACCCCGCCGCCACCGCCGAGTCGAGGCTGACGAACGCGGCAGTCGCCGCCCGCACCCGCTGCACGCCGAACTCCGCTTCGATCCCGTAGCCGGCCCCTGACGGCGCGTGCTGATGGGTGGCCGCTTCGTTGCGCGTGCTCGCGCACCCAGCGGCGAGGACCAACGCGCCGATCGTCGGCACGTGGTGAATCACTCGGCTCGGGGTAGTCACGTCGGTCGTCTCCTGGTGAGGGGTTGGCGCCCGGAGGTCACGTCAGCCGATCCGCGAGACGCGGGGGCGCGCGGTTCCGCCACGCCATCACCAGCGCGCCGCGCACGGCGTCCGCGTCGGCGACCCGCAGGCGGACGTTGGTGTATCCGGCGCGGCCCCAGGCGCCCGGCACCGGCCGGAACGCGGCCGGCTGCGTGCCGACCAGCAACGCCTGCTGATGCAACGTGAGCTTCACGGTGCCCCAGCTGGGGCGGGGGTAGCCCAGCGTCGCGAAGATCCGGCCCGCGACCCGGAAGTCGGGGTGGCCCAGGTGCGCCGCCTCCGACACGTCGGGGAGGCTCAGGGCGAAGCGCCGGAACTCGCGCGCGGTCATGACGGGGAGGATGGGTGGACGGGCGGATGTCGTCCACGTTTCCGCGGTGAATGGCGTCGGCGGGACGACGAATCGCGGCTCCCGTCGCCGGACGGTTGCCCCGCCGGTACATTGGGCGGATGCGGTCGCCGCGACACCCGCTCGCCCTCGCGCTCCTCACCCTGGTCGCGCTCCCCGCGGCGGCCCAGACCCCCGAGCGCCCCCGCTATCGCGACCCCGCCGCGCCGGTCCCCCAGCGGGTGCGGGACCTGCTCGGGCGCATGACGCTCACCGAGAAGTTCTGGCAGCTCTTCATGATCCCGGGGGACACGACCGATCCGGCGCACGACTGGTCGACCGGGGTCTTCGGTCTCCAGATCCCCGCCGGCGCCACGGCGCGGGCCGACGCGGAGCGGATCAACGCCGTCCAGCGCCGCTTCGTCGAGCGCACCCGGCTCGGCATCCCGATCATCCCGTTCGACGAGGCGCTCCACGGGCTGGTGCGCCCGGGCGCGACCGTCTTCCCCCAGGCCATCGCGCTCGCCGCGACCTGGGACACCGGGCTCGTGGCCCGGGTGGCGCGCGCCATCGCAACCGAGACGCGGAGCCGGGGCGTCCGGCAGGTGCTGTCACCCGTGGTCAACATCGCGAGCGACGTGCGCTGGGGCCGCGTCGAGGAGACCTACGGCGAGGACCCCACGCTCGCGTCGGCGATGACGCGCGCGTTCGTCGCACCGTTCGAGGCGGCCGGCGTCGTCACCACCCCCAAGCACTTCGTCGCCAACGTGGGCGCGGGTGGGCGCGACAGCTACCCGATCGACGTCGGCACGAGACTTCTGGAAGAGCTGTTCTTCCCGCCGTTCCGGGCCGCCGTGCGGGCGGGCGCCCGGTCGGTGATGACGGCCTACAACTCGGTGGACGGCTTGCCCGCGACGCAGCATGGCGGGCTCCTGAACCGGACCCTGAAGCACGACTGGGGATTCGCGGGCTTCGTGATCTCGGACGCCGCCGCCACCGGGGGCGCCGTCGTGCTGCATCACACCGCACCCAATGCCGCCGCCGCGGCCCGGGACGCCCTCGACGCCGGCCTGGACGTCATCTTCCAGTCGACCTGGGAGCAGCATCGCCCCTACCTGGACGCGTTCGCCCGCGGACTGATCGCCGACTCGGTGATCGACGCCGCCGTCGCCCGCGTGCTGGGCGTCAAGTTCGGGCTGGGACTGTTCGAGCAGCCGTACGTCGATCCCGATGCCGCCGCCCGCACCAGCGGCACCGCCGCGCACCGCGCCTTGGCCCGCGAGGCGGCCCGTGCCTCGCTCGTCCTGCTCCGGAACGAGAACGGCCTGCTGCCGCTCGCCCGCCCGCTCGCGTCGATCGCGGTGATCGGCGCGGACGCCATCGAGGCCCGTCCGGGCGGGTACAGCGGCCCCGGCACCGCACGGGTGTCGATTCTCGACGGAGTGCGCGAGGCGCTCGGCCCCACGGTTGCCGTCCGCTACGCCCCCGGTCCCGGCCGGGTCGCGGTAGAGCACGCCGTGGTTCCCGCCGAGCAGCTGCGGTGGGACTCAGGCGGCCGCTCCGCCGCCGGGCTGCGGGCCGAGTACTTCGCCAACCCCTGGCTCGACGGCGCGCCGACCCTCGTGCGGACCGACCCGACCGTGGATTTCGGCTGGACGCTCAACTCACCCGGGCCCGGCATCCCGTTCGACTGGTACTCGGCGCGCTGGCGCGGCACGCTCGTCGTTCCCGCGACGGGTGCCCGCCGCCTCGGCATCGAGGGGAACGATGGATACCGCCTGTACCTGGACGGGAGCCTGCTGATCGACAACTGGAAGAAACAGGCGTTCGGCACGCGTCTGGTCGACGTCGCGCTCGCGCCGGGCACGTCGCACGACCTCCGCCTCGAGTTCTTCGAGACCACCGGGAACGCGCGCCTCGAGCTCGTCTGGGACGCCGGCGTCCCGCGGGACTGGCGGCAGCGGATCGACAGCGCCGTCGCGATCGTGCGCCGGAGCGACGTCGCCGTCGTCGTGGCCGGCATCGAGGAGGGGGAATTCCGCGACCGCGCCTTCCTGCGTCTTCCCGGTCACCAGGAGGCGCTGATCCAGGCGATCGGGGCGACCGGGAAGCCCGTCGTGGTCGTGTTGATCGGCGGGAGCGCGATCACGATGTCCGCGTGGCTGGACCAGGTGGATGCGGTGATCGCCGCGTGGTATCCGGGCGAGGAAGGCGGCCACGCCGTCGCCGACGTGCTGTTCGGCGCCGCCGACCCCGGAGGCCGGCTCCCCATCACGTTCCCGGTCGCCGAGGGCCAGCTCCCGCTGACGTACAACCACAAGCCCACCGGGCGGGGCGACGACTACCTGGATCTCACGGGGCAGCCGCTGTTCCCGTTCGGGTTCGGGTTGAGCTACACCACGTTCGCGTACGCCGGGCTCACGATCGAGCCGGCGGCGATCCCGCCGGGAGGCAGCGCGCTCGTGCGCTGCCGCGTGCGGAATACGGGCCGGCGCACGGGCGACGAGGTCGTCCAACTCTATGTGACGGATGAGCTGGCATCGGTCGCGCGACCGGTGATGGAGCTGAAGGGGTTCACGCGCGTGCACCTCGCCCCGGGAGAGGAGCGCGAGGTGACGTTCCGGCTCGGGCCCGCCGAGCTCGAGATGCTGGACCGCAACCTGCGCCGGGTGGTCGAGCCAGGCACGTTCCGGATCCTCGTCGGCCGCTCGTCCAGGGACATCCGGCTGCGCGGGACGCTCGAGGTCCGGTGAGCGAACATCCGCTTGCACATTCCGCGGAGCGACACCACCATCTACGCATGACTCGCCCCTGCGCCGCCATCGTCACGTTCCTCGCCTTCGCCCGTCCCCTCGCCGCCCAGCAGCCCGCCGACACGTCGCTCTACGTCCGGCTCGGCGGCGTGCCAGCCATCGCGCTCGTGGTGGACTACTTCGTGGATCGGCTGGAGTGGAACCCGGTGATCCGCGCGAACCCGGCCGTCCGCCGGGCGTTCGCGGACCCCATCAAGCCCGGCCTCAAGTACCGCCTCACCGAGCTGATCTGCTCGGCGACGGGCGGGCCCTGCGCCTACACCGGCCGCCCGATGGACGAGGCCCACGACGGCCTGGGGATCACCGAGGCCGAGTGGCAGGCGATGGTCGAGGAGTTCCAGCGCGCCCTGCGCCGGTACAAGGTGCCGCCGCAGGAGCAGCACGACCTGCTGGCGGTCATAGCGACCACGAAGGAAGACATCGTGGATGGCGGATAGCAGATGGCAGATGGCAGATGGCAGTACTGCGATCTGCCATCTGCCATCTGCTGTCTGTCGTCTTGCCGTCTGCTCCTGCTAGCGATGCCGGACCGTCGGCTCCATCTCGCCCATCACCCGGTAGGGCTGCCCCGCGCACGATATCGCCGAGTTGACGGACGTGAACATCCCGTGCGGATTGTCCTTGAACAGCCAGACGTGCAGGTCGTAGTGCCGCAGCTCGTGCGGCATCACCGGGTGATGTCCGTCCATCGGGCCGTCGAAGGTTTCGCCGAACAGCACCGGCGCCTCCTTCACCCCGGTCGCGAGCGGCACGAACCACTCGGCCCCGGCGAGGCGCAAGGAGTCGCCGACGGGCTCGTACATCAGTACCTGCGGCTTGGACGGGTCGACGGTCGGTCCGATGTTCTGGACATTGATGAAGTGTACGCCCATCGCCCCCTCGGGGAACTCGACGCACGCGAGGGTCGAGTGGTAGCCGTCGTGAATGGCCATCATCGGGTCCTGGTAACGTGCGAGCAGGTGACGCACCGAGTCGGGCGTGACGGACGGCTGCTGGGCGGCGGCCGGCACCGTGCCGAGCACGCCGAGGGCGGCGCCGAGCAGAGCGAGGCGCCGGGAAACGACGGTCATGAGGTTCTCCATCGATATGAGGTGAGGTTTGGGGGTGCGCACTTGCTACCCTCGCCGTCTGCCTGCAGTTCCCTGTTCCGTGCCGTAGCGTCGGTCGACGTACTGCTCGAGGATCTTCAGGAATTCCGCCACGATCGCATCGCCCTTCAGGGTGACCTTGAGCGCGCCGTCCACGTACACCGGCGCCCTGGGCTCCTCGGAGGTCCCCGGCAGCGAGATGCCGATGTCGGCGTGCTTCGACTCGCCCGGGCCGTTCACCACGCACCCCATCACCGCGACGCGCAGCTCCTCGGACCCCGGATAGCGCGCCGTCCACGCCGGCCGCTGCTCGCGCAGATAGGTCTGGATCTGCTCGGCCATCTCCTGGAAGAACGTCGAGGTGGTGCGGCCGCACCCCGGGCACGCCGTCACCTGGGCCGTGAACGAGCGCAGGCCGAGCGACTGGAGGATCTGCTGGGCGACCTGCACCTCCTCCGTGCGGTCGCCCCCCGGCCGGGGCGTGAGCGACACCCGGATCGTGTCGCCGATGCCCTCCTGCAGGAGGATGGCGAGGCCGGCGGTGCTCGCCACGATCCCCTTGGCGCCCATCCCCGCCTCGGTGAGACCGAGGTGCAGCGGGTAGTCGCCGCGGGCGGCGAGCATGCGGTACACGTCCACCAGGTCCTGCACGCCCGAGACCTTGGCCGAGAGGATGATGCGGTCGTGCGGCAGGCCGATCTCCTCCGCGAGGGCGGCCGAGCGGATCGCGCTTTCGACCATCGCGTCCATGGTGACGGCGCGGGCGTCGCGCGGCTCGGCCTGCCGGTGGTTCGCGTCCATCATCTCGGTGAGGAGCTGCTGGTCGAGCGAGCCCCAGTTGACGCCGATGCGCACCGGCTTGCCGTGCGCGATCGCGACCTCGATGATGGCGCGGAAATTGGCGTCGCGGTGGCGCGTGCCGACGTTGCCGGGGTTGATGCGGTACTTGGCGAGCGAGCGCGCGCAGTCGGGATACTTCTTGAGCAGGATGTGGCCGTTGTAGTGGAAGTCGCCGATGATGGGGAC
>Ga0075302_1000056_pt1 | contig 13491 bp, 10 predicted proteins | sample Browns_TuleB_D1_FD_120059 | JGI IMG/M metagenome (GOLD analysis project Ga0075302, IMG submission 120059) | Natural and restored wetland microbial communities from the San Francisco Bay, California, USA, that impact long-term carbon... | ecosystem: Environmental > Terrestrial > Soil > Wetlands ...
CCTTGAGGAACTCGGCCTCCGAGAACCCCTCCGCCGCCACCGCGGCCTCGAGCTGCGCCGTGCGCTCCTCGCGCCGCGACAGCTCCCGCTCGGCCAGCTCCGCCTCCCGCACGAGGATCTCCGCCCGGCCGGCCTTCACCTCGAGCTGGGCCGCCTCGCGCGCCAGCGGCTCGAGCCGCGCCAGCTCCGCGCGCACCGCGTCGTGCCGCTCGGCGTCGTAGCCGGTGGGCCGGGCGGCGAGCGAGCGCTCGATCTCGGCCGTGCGCCGCCGCGCCGCCTCGAGCTCCCGCGCCCCCCGCGCCCGCTCCTCGCGCCGCGCCTTGAGCTCCCCCGCGCGACCACTGGCGCGCCGCTCGTCGGCCACCAGCGCCTCGCGCGCCGCTTCGATCTCCCGCACCCGCGGCGGGGCGTCCGCCAGCTGCTCCAGGCGCTGGCGGAAGTACTTCCCGTCCGCGGTGATCGCCTCGAGCTGGCGGTCGAGCAGACCGACCACCGCCTCGTACTCGTCGCCCAGCGGGCGCCGGCAGGTCGGGCAGGCGCCCTCCCGCCCCAGCCGCGCGATCTGGTCCTTCTGGTCCCGCACGTCCTCCCACTGCTTCAGCAGCTCCGCCCGCTTGGTCTCGGCATACTGGCGTTCCTGGACCCAGGTGGTCCGCTCCGCCTCGAGCACGTGCTCGGTCTCCGCGATGCGCTGGCCGAGCGCCGTCACCTGGGCCTCGACGGTGACCAGCTCGGCGCCCGGGTCGGCGAGCTCCGCGAGCCGCCGCTCCAGCCCCTCGGCCTCGCGGGCCAGCTCCGCCCGCTGCGCCTCCTCGGCGCGCCGCGCCGCCTCCTCGCGCTGCAGCCGCTCCAGCCCCGCCAGCTCCTGCTTCAGCTCCGCGATCGGCGCGAGATCCGCCTCGCGGGCCTTGAGCTCCGCGCGGGCCGCGCGCGCCTCCGCCAGGTCGCGGTCCAGCCGCTGGAAGTCCTGCCGCGCCGTCTCCACCCCGTGCGCCGCCATCCGCCGGTCGCCGTCGAGGGCCAGGACCCGCTCGCGCCGCGCCTCCCATGCCCGCCACTCGGGCTCCAGCCGGTCGAATGCCCCGCGCGCCGCCACGCGCTGCTCCTCCGCCGCGCGCGACGCCGCCCGGGCCGCCTCGAGGCGCGCCTCCGCCTCGCGGCGCTCGGCCGCGAGCTGCTCCTTCTCGGGCAGTCCCGCCTCGAGGCCCCGCGTTTCGGCGACCAGCGCGTTGCGGCGCTCGCGCACGCGCTCCTGGGCGAGCCGCAGGCGGTCGTACCCCAACACGCGCGACAGGAACGCCGCCCGCTCGGTACCGCCCAGCGACGCCATCACCGCCAGCTCCTTCTGGCCGGTGAAATACGTGTTGAAGAACTCGTCGCGGCGCATGCCGAGCACCCGCTCGAGCTTGTCGGTCACCTCGCGCAGCGAGTTCGCCAGCGGCCGGCCGTCCTCGTACAGCTCGGCGCGGTGCAGGCCGCGCACCACCCGGTACTCGTGCCGCCCCAGGCCGAACTCGAGCTCCACCTGCACGCTCGCCCGCGGCTTCGCCCGCAGGTTGCGGATCGAATCGCGGTCGCCGCGCGTCGCCACGTTGCCGTAGATCGCCCACGCGATCGCCTCGAGCAGCGTGGTCTTGCCCGATCCGTTCGGCCCGATGATGCCCGTGAGCCCGTCGCCGAAGGCGATCTCGGTGTCGGCGTGCTGACGGAAGTTGAGCAGGCGGAGGCGGTGCAGCTTCACGGTCCGGTCTCCCCGCCCGCCTCGGCTGCCGCCTCCGCCGCCGCCGAGGCCTCGGCCAGGTAGCCGGTCCCGAGCTCCACGAGCGCCGCCCGGTCGAGGTCGGCATCCAGGGGACGGCGCGACAGATAGTCGCGCAGCGTCTCGGGCAGGGTCAGCCGCCGGCCCGGCGCGCCGACGCCCACCACGCGCGCCGGCACGGGACGCCGCACGTCGAGCAGGAACTGCAGCGCGCGGCCCTTGTACCCGCGGATGGTGGTGTGGTCGAGGTCGCGCGCCGTGGCCCGTGACACATCGTGCACCACGAGCCGCACCACCTGACCGTCGATCGGCGGCTTCGCGCCCGACACGGCGGCGGCGATGCGCGCATCGACCTCCTTCGCGGTGAGCCCGTCCCCCCGGATCGCGGGCAGGTCGAGGAACCGCCGGGGCGAGGCCACGGCGCGGAACTGCACGCGCGCCCCGGGCAACTCGACCAGCAGGTATCCCTTGCCCGACCGCTTGCGGTCGGCTTCCTCGTGCAGCTCGCCCCACACGTTGGTGCTGACGTAGTCGAGCGATCCCGAGTACCAGCAGTTCTGCGCGATCTCGTGCGCGACGTGATAGTGGCCCAGCGCGACGTAATCCCACTGCGGCAGGCCGAGGTCGGCGCGGGTGAGATGCGCGCCGCCGAACTCGAGCGGGATGCGGTCGGGCGGGAACAGGCCCTCGAGCTCCCCGTGGATCAGGAGCACGTTGTGCGTGGCGCCCGGCTCGGGCCGCAGGGCCGGACGGTCCGGGCTCATCAGGGCCTCGTGCGGCACGGCGAGCACCGCGCAGTCGAGCCGGGGGAACGCGAGCCGCCGGGCGCGGTCGACCACCACGTCCACGCCGAGCGTCTCGTACAGCTTGAGGATCGAGCCGGTCTCGGTCGAGCGCGGGGTCTCGTGGTTGCCCGCGATGACGATCACCGGGGCGTCCGGGAGGCCGCTGCGGATGCGCTGCAGCTGCTGGAAGAAGAACAGGATGGCCGCGTTGGTCGGCCGCACCGAATGGAACACGTCGCCCGCGAACAGCACCAAGTCCGGCCGCTGGACCAGCAGGTCGTCCACCGCCCGGCGGAACCCGTCCGCGACGTCCGCCTCGCGCTGGTTCCCGCCGCGCGACGTCTGCCGCTCGTACTGGCGGAATCCGAGGTGCAGATCGGCGAGGTGGGCGATCCGCAGGGACGTCAGTGCCCCTCCAGCGTCCGCAGGGTGAGCCGCTGGTCCATCGTCAGGCCCAGCGTGCGGTCGCCCGCGATGCCGCCCGTCATCTCGAGCCGGACGATCCCCGCCATCGTCCCGCCGACCACCGTACCGCGCGTCACCGAGAACTCCTGGTCCCCCACGAGCGTCCCCGACAGGCGCAGGGACGACTTCCCGACGCCGAAGTCCACCGGAATGGGCGCCTCCGGGAACCGCGACTCGACGCCCAGCACCGCCGTCGTGTCGGACCCGGACACCCGCAGCGCGCGCAGCGTGACCGTCGTCGGAGCCTCGAGTGCCCGCGGGGCGCCGGGGATGGACCCGGTGGGGAGCGGCACCGCGACGCGCCACGTGTCGCCGACGCGCACGGGGCCCTCGGGCAGGGGGAAGGCGAGACCGCGGGCCCCCTGCTCGAACGGCGCCAACCGGTCGGCGTGCATGTCCGGCCGACTCAGCACCTCGTAACGCACCGGTCGCATGCGCGCGTCGAGCACCGTGAGCGTCCGCAGACCCCGCGCCCGCTCGACCAGGGTGGCGAGCATCGGCGCGGGCAGCGCGCCGTCCCTGAGCGTCACCGAATCGACGGTGCTCGTGACCGGGATGCCGTCCGCCCGGCCGTCGCCCACGGCCTGCGTCAGGTAGATCCGCAGCGTGACGTCCTGCGGTGGAAGCGGCGTGCCCGAATCGGGGCGCATCGTCAGCTGCTGCTCGAAGGCGTAGCGGATCGAGGTCCCCGCGGCGGGACGGAACCGCAGCGTCACCGGCGCCGCCGCGCGCGGGGCGTCGGCGGCGCAGCCCGCGACGGCGGCCGCGGCGAGGACGCCCCACCCGCGGACGTCCATCAGTAGGGGTCGTCCCCGATGGGGGACAGCGGCGGCACCGCCTCACGCTCGCGCGGGGCGTCGGCCGCGACGCGGTCACCCAGCGCGCGCCGGAGGAACGCGAGCGCGTCGGCGGGGCGCGTGCGACGCACAGCGGCGACCGCGGCGCGCACGTCCTCGGGCGTGCGCCCGCCGATCAGGTCCTTGACGCGGTTCGGGGCGATCCCGCGGTCGATGCGCAGCATCAGGCGCACCACGGCGTCCTCGAACGGCAGATCGGCGGCCGGCGGGAAACGCGCGATGCCGTCCCGGCCGCGCAGCACGGCAGGCCGCGGGAAGCGCACGAAGATCGGCTGGGTGAAGTGGGGATGCCGCACCATCAGCTCGCCCGCCGGGAGCGTCGCCAGTTTCACTTTGGTCGCCGGCGACAGCACCTGGTAGCCCGGCGTGGCCAGCTCGTCCGCGTCCATCCGGCCGAAGATCTGGGTGCCCGCGTTGCCGACCACCCGCCGGTGCACCTGCGAGCGGAACTGCTCGGCGCCGAAGAGCACCAGTCCCAGGTAGCGCCCCCGCTCCGAGATGTCGAGCAGCATCTTCTTCACGTACGTCTCGGGTCCTTCGCCCGGCGCGTACTTGTTGAGCTCGTCCACGAACACGACCACGGTGTCCACGCCGAGGTCGCGGCGCTCGAGGTGCTCGCGCAGCTTCGACACCACGCGCGCGAACACGAGGTCCTGGCCCAGCGGGTCCACGTTGGCGATGTCGATGACGTACACCGCGCGGTCCTCGAAGCGGCCCCACGGCAGGTCGCTCGACGGGCCGTCGTCGGCCACGAGGCCCTTGCAGCGGGTGGACACGTTGGACAGCCGGTTGCGCACCTTGCGGATGGTGGCGATGTGATGGGTGCGCCACATGTCGCCGCGCCCGGTCAGCTCGACGCCGTCGAAGATCGCCCGGAACAGGGCGTCCAGGTCGGCGAAGCTCTGCACGCGGTGCCGGTGCCCGAAACCGTCCTCGAACTCGCGGCCGAGGACCCGGTCGGACAGGAAATCGATGAACGCGTCGGCCTTGGCGTCGATGTCGTCGCGGTTGAGCAGCACCTCGGCGAAGTCGAGCACCTCGGGCAGGCCCCACACCAACGGCTCGACGTTCCCCACCAGGTCGGGGTGGGTGCGCAGGGTGTTGAGGTTCACGCCGTCGGACTTGAACGGCGCGAAGTAGCGCACGTCGCCGAACGGCTCCGCCGGGACGTCGAGGCGGGCGTAGCGGCGCCGGTCCTCGTCATCCAGCGCCCCCGGCTGGTCGAGGAAGCAGAGATCCGACCCCTTCACGTTGAAGCACACGGCGGCGACGCGGCCCCGGTGCGCCGGGAAGTGGCGGAAGATCGACGCGAGCAGGAATTCGACCGCGCTCGTCTTGGTGGCGAGGCCCGACACACCGGACAGGTTGAGGTGCGCCGCCTCGGGGCCGAGCAGGAAGTCCGCGTCGAGATAGACCGGCGCCTCGAGGCCACCCGCGCTGTAGAGGCCGATCGGCACGGCGGTCGGCTGGGCGGAGTGGAGGTAGGCGTCCATCCGGAGTGCGCGGGCGATGTCGGTGTCGGTGGCGAGGAACACCTGCGCCAGCGGCACCGGCTGCAGCGGCTCCGCGGGCTCCTGACGCAGCACGGCCGCCGTCCACAGGCGGATCTCCTGACGCACCGTCGGCGCATCGGCGGCGCGGACGGGATCGCCGTCCGCCCCCGCGACGTCGTGCAGCGGCGAGGCGAGGTCGGAGTACGCGAACCCGTCGGTCACGACCCCGAAGACCACCCTTCCCCCGTCCCCCTGCCCCGTTCCCCCGACTCTGACAATCGCCCCGATGCCGATCGCCGTCTCGAGGCCGGTCCAGAAGTGGAACTGGTGCGGCGTCGAGGGCTTGAGCTCGGTGGCGACCACGCGGCCGATGGCGGGGGACGCGACGGTGCGATCGATCACGAGGCCGCCTTGGGGAGCCGGGATCCGGGCGCCGGCCGCAGCTCACGCGGTGTGCGCGCTTTCAGGTACTGTTCCACGTCCCATATAGGATACAGCAGCCGGTCCCACCGCGTGTCCGGCGTGGCGAGCGGGGCGCGCTCGCGCGCCAGCCAGCCGGCCGTAGCAGAGGCGGCGACGACGGTGTCGGGGTGCGCCCGCGCCTCGACGCGGATCAGTCCGTACAGCAGATCGTTCCCCTCCCAGGGCCAGAGCCGCAGGTACCAGGAATACACTTCGTGCCGCGCGCGGCCCCGCGGCCGGAACACGCTCGTGCGGCGACCCTGCGTGAGCGTCAACGCCCGTTCGAGCTCCGCGCCGCTGAAGTACTGCGCGCCGTGACTCTTGATCACGCCCAGGGCCCGGGGATGACCCGCGAGCACCGCGGATTCGGAGAGCAGGCCGTCCACCACCAGCCACTCGTCCGGGGCCAGGGCGGCGGCCACGCGCTCGCCCAGGGACCGCTCGAGCTCCACCCGCGCCCGCTCGACGGCGCCGCGCGCCGCCTCGAGCGCCCGCCCGGGCTGGCCCGCCTCGTCACCGGGGATATCCACCAGCGCCAGGCCGCTCGCTTCGAGCGCGGCGCGCACGCCGGGGCGCACGAGCCCGAGCGCGGTGACCAGCAGCGCGCGGCCGGCCTCGGCGGTGGTGCGCAGGCGGCGGTCGGCGCCGCGTCGGCGCGCCGCCGCCGCGAGGTGGGCGCGCACGATCGGCACGACGCCGTCGTAGCCGATCACCTTCCAGTACTGGACGCCGTCGAGAAAGGTGGCGACGCGCGGCCCCGCCGAATCGGGCGTGACCGGGTAGGTCGCGAGATCCGCGTCCTCGACCGCCTCGGCGCCCGCCACCTCCTCGAGGTCGGCGCGGCCCGGGCTCCCCGGCGGCACGTGGGACGCCGGCACAGCGCCCGCGGAGTAGAGCGCGCCGAGCCACGCATCCCCCATCACGCCGCCACCTTCACCCCGACCACCAATCCGTCGCGCACGGGCACCGCCGTCGCGACGAGGCGCGGGTCGGACGCGGCGAGCCGGTTGAACTCGCGCACCCCCTCCGCCGCAGCGCTGCGATCGGTGTCGTCCAGCGCGGCGCCGTGGAAGAACGCGTTGTCGCACAACAGCAGCCCGCCCGTCCGCAGCAGGCGCATCGCCCAATCGAAGTAGTGCGGGAGCGGCTCCTTGTCGGCATCGAGGAACACCGCATCGAACCCCGGTGCGAGCGTCGGCAGGAGGTCGAGCGCCGTGCCCTCGAGCAGCGCGACGCGGTCGGCGACGCCCGCCAGGGCGAACGCCGCGCGCGCGACGGCGGCGTGCTTCGAGTCGCGCTCGATCGTGGTGAGGCGACCGTGCGGGGGCAGCGCCCGCGCCAGCCACACGCCGCTGTAGCCGCCCAGCGTGCCCACTTCGAGCACGCGCACCGCGCCCACGGCGCGCAGCAGCACGTGGAGCAGCTTGCCTTCGTCGGCCGAGATGAGGATGTCGGGGAGACCGGCCTGCGCGTGGCGGAGGCGGACCGCCGCCAGCGCGGCGTCCTCGGGTGCGAACAGGTCCGTGACGTAGCGCGCGAGTCGCTCGTGCGCGCGACCCTCGTCGGTCAGTCGCCCGACTCCACGTTGGGGAACGGCGGCACGTCGAGCAGCCACAGGCCCGCGAGGCCGTCCTGCTTGTCCACCTCGACGATCAGGTGATCGGCGATGCGCACCGGGCGCGCGGTCCGGGCCCGTCCCACGCGGACGTGGAACATCGACTCGCCCGGACTCTTGCAGATCTGCAGCGTGGTGTCCACCTCCACCGCCGCGACGCCCGACTGCGGGCGCCGCGTGGAGAAGGTGACGCGCGCATCCTCGGCGTTGGCCGGCGCCGCGAGCCCGGCGACCTCGGGGACCTCGTCGGGCCAGTTGACCACGTCGACGCCGCGCAGGGCCCCATCGGCGACGTCGAGCACCACGAACGCCCCGTCGGTGCCCTCGAGGTCGATGGTGCCCGTCAACCCCTGCCCCTTCGCGGCGGCCTTGCAGGAGGCGGTGAGGATGTCCGTTTCGGCGTCCCAGCGATAGCTGAGCCGGGGGAGCTTGCCGTCGAGCGGATCGATGCGCGTTTCGAACTGCATGACCGGTGACACCTTCCTGCATCGCGAGCGGGGGCGTAATATAGGCCCGACACGGACCGCGAGCCAGCACAATGCAGCGTCGGGAGTTCTTGCAGGCGGCGGGCGCCCTCGCGCTCGCGCACGGCATCACGCCGGCGGGTCGTGGCGCCGTGCTCCCCCCGCGGCCCGGTCCACGCACCGACGCCGCGCAGGACCCCGAGCTCGGTCCCGACGTGTTCGCGCACCGTATCCAGCGCCTCCGCCTCGAGATGGGCGAGCTCGAGCGCGACCTCCTCGTCGCCGAGCCCGGTACCAACTTCCGGTACTTCGCCGGGTACGATCCGGGCCGCAGCGAGCGCCTGATCCTCCTGATGATCCCCGTGACGGGCGAGCCGCTGATCGTGTGTCCCTCGTTCGAAGTCGAGCGCGTGCGGCGCAGCGGCATCATCGGCGACGTGCGCGGCTGGGAAGAGCACGAGGACCCCTGGCGCCTGGTGCGCGACGCCGGCGCGGCGCTGAAGCCCCGGCGCCGGCGCGGGCGCGCGGCGGTCGAGAGCTCCACCCGCTACGGCATGGCGCTGCGCCTCGCCGACGCGCTCGGCGGGTACTCGCTGCACGACGCGACCGAGCTGATCGAGCCGATCCGCATGATCAAGACGCCCGAGGAGCTCCCCCTGATCCGCCGCGCCATCGGCATCACCGAGGCGAGCATCGCCGCCACCCAGGGTCAGCTCGCCGCGGGGATGACCGAGCGCGACGTGGCGCGCCTGCTGAGCCGGGAGATGCAGACCCGGGGCGCGGCGGGGGGCGGGCTGGTGCAGTTCGCCTCCTCGAGCGCCCTGCCCCACGGCGGCCCCGGCGGGACGCCCCTGGCGCCCGAGACCGTGGTGCTGATCGACGCGGGGTGCTCGGTGAGCGGCTACGCGTCGGACATCACGCGCACGATGTGGTTCGGGGCGACGCCGTCGGAGGAGTTCCGCCAGGTGTTCAACCTGGTGCACGACGCCCAGACCGCGGCGATGGAGCTGGCGCGGCCGCTCCAGACCCGGTGTCAGGACCTGGACCGCGCCGCGCGCGAGCGCATCACCGCGGGGGGCTTCGGCCAGTTCTTCACGCACCGGCTCGGCCACGGCATGGGGATGGACGGCCACGAGGCGCCGTATCTGGTCGAGGGCAACGACCGGCGTCTCGAACCCGGCATGGTCTTCACCATCGAGCCGGGGATCTACCAGCCGGGCAAGTTCGGCGTGCGGATCGAGGATGACTGCGTCGTCACGGCGGATGGGCTCGAGGTGATGTCGACGAGACCGGCGAAAATCTAGGGGAAGGGGGAAGCGGGAAGGGGGAAGGGTCACGGTCCGCTACGGTCGAGGCTACGCATCAAGCCGATCAGCAGGCCCACCTCACGATCGCACCGCGCGCGAACCGCTGCAATCGCACCACCCTCCAACAGTTCGAGATCGACCACGAGGTCGAGGTGCGTTCGCAGTTCCGCGGCGGAACCCAGGGCGATGCGGAGGCATCTGAGGAATTGAGGCCGCGTCACCAGCGCGTACCCCTCCGCGATGTTCGCGGGAACCGCGGTGGCTGCCCGACGAATCTGGTCCGCCAGCGCGAAATGCCGTCGCAGGGGCGCCGTGAGAGTCAGCCCGTACGCTTCGCGGGCCAACTGCCGCCCGTTCGTCCACGCCTGGAGAGACTCGAGCTTGCGCACCCCCCAACAGTACGTGCTTCGGCCGCCGGCAGGACATCCGTTAATCGCTGGAGGGGCACGGAAAAACGCACGCTTCCCTCTTCCCCCTTCCCTATGAGCGTTACAGGCTCTTCGCGAACCCGACGATCCGATCCAGCGCCTTGGTGATCTCGGAGGTCGCCGCCGCGTAGGACAGGCGCACCCAGCGGTCGTCGCCGAACGCCGCCCCGGGGACGAGCGCCACACCCTTCTCGGTCACCAGCCGCGTGCAGAAGTCCGTGCCCGCGATGCCGCCGAAGGAGTCCACCCGGAAGAAGAAGTAGAAGGCGCCGTGCGGCTCGACGAACTCGACGCCGGGCAGGTCGCGCCGGAACCGCTCCACCACCAGGTCGCGCCGCCTCCGGAACTCCACCGTCATCCGCAGCACGTCCTGCTCGACCTTCTCCTCCCCGAGCGCCGCCGCGGCGGCCCATTGCGCGATGTGGTTCGCACCCGTCGTCGTGTGCGATTGCAGCGCTGCCATCGCCTTGGCCACGGGCGTGGGCGCGAGCGCGAAGCCGATGCGCCAGCCCGTCATCGCGTACGTCTTGCTCACGCCCGAGATCACGACCACCCGCTGCAGCAGATCGTCAGGCAGATCGAGGAAGGATGGCGCCGGCCCGGTGCCGTAGTGGATGCGGCGGTAGATCTCGTCCGCCACCACCCAGATCTGCCGCTCGCGCGCCCACTGCGCGATCGCCTTGATCTCGGCGTGGGTGTACACGGCGCCGGTCGGGTTGCACGGCGAGCACAGGATCAGGCCCCGCGGCTGCGGCACCATGCGCTCGAGGTCGCGCACGCCCACCTTGAGACCCCACTCGGGGTCGCCCTGCACCAGCACGGGACGGCCGCGCGCGAGATGCACGATCTGCGGGTAGGACACCCACGCGGGCGCGGGGATCGCGACCGCGTCGCCGGGACCGAATAGCGTGAAGCAGGTATTGAACAGGGCTTGCTTCGATCCAGTCGACACGATGAGGTTGTCGGCGTTGACGGGCCGGCCCCCCGACAGGAGCGACAGCTGCCGCGCCGCGGCGACGCGCAGCTCGAGGATCCCTTCGTTCGTGGGGTACTTCGTCTTGCCGTCGCGGATGGCCCGGATCCCGGCCTCGGCCGGGATCGGCGGCGTCGGGAAGTCCGGCTCCCCGGCGCCGAGGTCGATCACGTCCTCGCCCGCGGCTCGGCGTCGCTTCGCTTCCTGGGAGACGGCGATCGTCGCCGAGGTTTCGAGGTACTGGAGGTTCGCCGAGAGGGTCAGCCCTTCGTTCATGAGCCCGAGCTCCGGGGCCTTCGAGGTGGGCGGCATGCCGCCACGATAGCGGCAGAACGGGGAGGGACGCAACTGCCGGGAAGACGCGAAACGTTGCCCTCACTCCCCCGAGAAGCTAGCATTCACGCTGGAAGTCCGCCCTTTGACAATTGAGGCTACCGTGACGGGACTGAGTGAGGCGCGCGCCGCGCTGGACCGCGGCGGCAGGGTCGTGCTGGTGACGCCGCCGGCACCCGAGCAGGCCGAGGTGGTGTGGGCGCTGGTGGGTGCACCGGCGCCCGGCGCCGTGGAGGAGGCTTCGGGTGCGCCGACCCCGGGGCGACGCGCCGGGGTTGACCCACCGCGTGCCGTCATCCTCTGCCCGGACCGCGCCGCCGCGCTCGACTGGGCGGCCGCGGCGCCGCCGGACCGCGCCGTCCATCCCGTCACCGGCCTCGATCGCGCCGCCCGCCTCCTCAAGGAAGGAGCGGTGGACGTCCTCGCCGGCTCCCTCGACGACCTGGTCCAGCTCGTGTCGCGCGCCGCGCTCAAGCCCGGCGCGGCGGAGACGCTCGTCGTCGCCTGGCCCGAAGGGCTCGCGGCGGGCCCGTCGCAGGGGGCGCTCGATGCCTTCCTCGCCGAAGCGCCCGACGCCCGGCGCATCATCCTCAGCTGGAACCCCCCGGCCCTGCGGGACTTCCTCGACCGCTACGCGTTCAAGGCCCCGGTGGTCGGCGACCTGCCGCTGGACGACGTGGCCCGTCCGCTCGCCCCGATCGGGCCGGCGCGGTACGCCCTGGTGACGCCGGACAGCCGGCTCAGCGCCGTCCGCGGAGCGCTCGACGTGCTCGACCCGCGCACGGCGTGTGTGTGGACGCCGGCCGTCGAGCACGCCGAGCGACTGCGCGCGACGCTGGCGCGAGGGGAGCAGGGCGCGCGACTCTCCGTGGACACCGACGTTGCCGGGATGCCGTGCGATCTCGTGATCTGCGCGCGGGTGCCGTCACGTACGCAGCTCGCCGCGCTGGTGGCGCGGGGATCCGTCCTGTTGCTGCTCACGCCGGCGCAGCTCGCCTACGCGCGGGCCATCGCGTCGCCGCTCACGGTGGTGCGACTGCCGGGCGCGGCGGACCGCGCGGCCGATGCCGCCGAGACGCTGCGGCGGCAGGTCGCGGCGCGGTGCGAAGCCGGGGACGTGGAGGCGGAGATGCTGATGCTCGAGCCGCTCTTCGCACGCTGCGACCCCGCCGAGGTGGCGGGAGCGCTGCTCGCGCTCGAACGGGAGAGGGGAAGGGGGAAGGGGGAAGGGGCCCAGCCCACCTCCACCAGCGCCGCGGCGCCGTGGGTGAAGCTGTTCGTCAACGTCGGGAAGAAGGACAAGGTGGGTGCGAAGGACCTCGTCGGCGCGTTGATCCACGAGGTCGGCCTGCAGAAAGCGGACATCGGCCGCATCGAGCTGCGCGATGCGTTCTCGACCGTCGAGGTGGCGCCCGGCGTCGCCGCGGCGGCGGCCCAGAAGCTGTCGGGGGTGTCGATCCGCGGGCGCAGGGCGCAGGCGAAGGTGGACCGGAACGCGTGACGGCCGGGGGAACGGCGCCCGGGTCCGCGGTGCCGCGGACCCGGGACCGGGCCAACTCCCGTTCGCTTCGCTTGCCGCGGGGCGAACCGCCCGACGGTCGGGTCATGGTAACCGCTGTCCATCAACCCTCCGTCAACGCCACATCCCCCATCCCTCATCCCCTCTCCCTATCTTCTCTTCCATGTCCGGCCCCCTCCCCCACGTCCGCGTCCTCGACCTGTCCCGGGTCCTCGCGGGTCCCTGGGCCACCCAGCTGCTCGCCGACCTGGGAGCGGAGGTGATCAAGGTGGAGCGTCCCGGCACGGGCGACGACACGCGTCACTGGGGTCCGCCGTACCTGCGCGACGCGGCGGGGCGCGACACGGGCGAGTCCGCCTACTACCTCGCGACGAACCGCGGCAAGCGCTCGCTGACGCTCGATCTCGCGGCGGCGGACGGTCAGGCGATCGCCCGCCGCCTCGCCGGCCACGCCGACGTGCTGGTCGAGAACTTCGCGGTCGGCACGCTCGCCCGCTGGGGCCTGGACTGGGAATCGCTCCGCGCCGTGAATCCGCGCCTGGTGTACTGCTCGATCACGGGCTACGGCCAGACCGGGCCGAACCGCGAGCGGGCCGCCTACGACTTCGCCGTCCAGGCGGAGGCGGGCCTGATGAGCGTCACCGGCGAGACCGCTGGGGGGCCGCAGAAAGCCGGCGTCGCCGTGTCGGACCTGACGGCAGGGTTCTACGCGAGCGTCGCCGTCCTCGCGGCGCTGGTGCATCGCGACCGCACGGGCGAGGGCCAGCACATCGACCTGGCGCTGTTCGACGCGCAGGTCGCGGCGCTCGCCAACGTGGCGCTGAACTACCTCGTCTCGAGTGAGGTCCCGCGCCGCTGGGGCAACGCGCACGTCAACATCGTCCCGTACAACCTGTTCGATGCCGCCGACCGCTCGATCGTGCTCGCCGTCGGCAACGATGCGCAGTTCCGCCGCTTCTGCGAGGTCGCGGAACGGCCCGACCTCGTGGCGGACCCGCGCTTCGCGACCAACGACGCCCGCGTGCGGCACC
>Ga0075302_1000058_pt1 | contig 13305 bp, 9 predicted proteins | sample Browns_TuleB_D1_FD_120059 | JGI IMG/M metagenome (GOLD analysis project Ga0075302, IMG submission 120059) | Natural and restored wetland microbial communities from the San Francisco Bay, California, USA, that impact long-term carbon... | ecosystem: Environmental > Terrestrial > Soil > Wetlands ...
CCTGCTGCACCTCGCCGCCGGGATCGACGTCCCGACGGCGGGCGAGGTCCACCTGCAGGGACGGGCGCTGGGCCCGCTCTCCGATGGCGCGCGCACGCTGCTGCGCCGCGAGGCGGTCGGGCTGGTGTTCCAGTTCTTCTACCTGCTGCCGCACCTCACCCTGCGCGACAACGTGGTCCTCCCCGCGCTGATCGCGGGCGAGCGCCCCGCCGCCTGCGAGCCGCGCGCGCTGGAGCTGCTGGACCGCGTGGGCCTGGCCGATCGCGCGGGCGACGCGGTCCAGAAACTCTCGGGCGGCGAGATGCAGCGGGTCGCGATCTGCCGCGCCCTGCTCCGCCGGCCGGCCGTCCTGCTCGCCGACGAACCCACTGGCAACCTCGACGACGAGCACGGCCGGCGCGTGATGGACCTGCTCCTCACGCTGGCCCGCGCGGAAGGCCGGAGCCTGCTGTACGTGACGCACAGCCGGGAGTTCGCGGCGCTCGCCGACGAGACCTGGCACCTCCACTCCGGCGTGCTCGACACGGCGTGATCCGCTACCTCGGCCTGGCACTCGCCGGAGCGGTGCGGCGCGCCCGGAGCCTGTACCTCCTGACCGTGCTCGGGGTCGCGCTCGGCGTGGCCAGCGTGCTCACGATCCAGATCATCAACCGCAACGCGCTCGCCGCGTTCGCGGGCTCGGTGCGCGCCGTGAGCGGCGACGCCGACCTCTCGGTCGTCACCCGGACCGCCTCGCTCCCCGACTCCCTGCTCCCCCGGGTCCTGGGCGATCCCGACGTCGCCGCGGCATGGCCGTTGCTGCGCGTGGACGTCGCCCTCGCCGACTCGGACGCGTTCTTTCTCGAGGTGGTGGGCGTCGATCTGTTCGCGCCCGTCGCGCTCCCCTTCGCCGCTTCCGCCGGGGCCGCCGGGCCAGCCGAGGACCCGGCCACCCCACTCGGCCGCCCGGGATGGGCCGCCGTCAGCCCGGAGCTGGCCCGCGCCTTCGGACGGCGCATCGGCGACACCCTGACGGTCACGATCGGCTCGCGGCGCGCGGTGCTGGTGATCGGCGCCCTGGTGGACTTCCGGCGCCTCACCCCGCTCGCGAGCGCGCGCCTGGTGGTGATGGATCTGTCGCAGGCCCAGCACCTGTTCGCCGCGCCGGGGGAGATCGGGCAGATCGACGTGCGGGTGCGCCCCGGTGCCGGCACGCGCGCCGTCGCGGCACGACTCGCCGCCGCACTGGGACCGTCGGTGGACGTGCTGACGCCGGAGCAGCGCACCCAGCGCGCCGATGGGCTGCTGGCCGCGTTCCGCCTCAACCTCACCGCCCTGAGCCTGATCTCCCTGTTCGTGGGGCTGTTCCTGGTGTACAGCGCCACCCAGGCGGCACTGGTGCGGCGCCGGGCGGAGTTCGGCCTGCTGCGCGCCCTCGGCGCCACCCGCGGTCAAGTGTTCGGCGTGATCGTCACCGAGGTGGTGCTGCTCGGGCTCCTCGGGACCGCGCTGGGCCTCCCCCTCGGCTACTGGGCGGCACGGGCCAACGTCGGCGTCGTGAGCCAGACGCTCACCAACCTCTACCTCCTGTCGGCCATCGAGCAGCTCGTCATCCCGCCGTCGCTCTACGCCCTCGCGGTTGCGATCGGCGCCGGCGGCGCGGTGCTCGGCGCACTCTGGCCGGCACTCGATCTCTCGCGGCGCGACGCGACGACGCTCCTCGCCCCGTTCACCCTGCACGAACGGTTCGGGACCGCCGCCCTCCCGCTCGCCCTGGGCGGGGCGGCCGTCCTCCTCGGTGCCGGAGGCTGGTACGCGGTCGTCGGCCACGACGCCCGCCCCGCCGGGTTCGTCCTGGCCGTCGCCCTGCTCCTGGGGCTGCCGCTGCTCACCCCATTCGCGGTGCGCGGGATCACCGCGCGCGCGCGCGTCTCGGCGTTCGGCCTCCGCTACGCCCTGCGGGGGCTCGGCGCGCGGCTCCAGACGGCGGCGTTCGCGGTCGCCGCGCTCGGCATCGCGGTCGCGATGCTGGCCGGCATCACCCTGATGATCGCGTCCTTCCGCGCCACCCTCGAGGTGTGGGTCGGCGCCACCCTCCAGGCCGACGTCTACATCACGTCGCCCTCGTTCCGCGGCCGCGGCCGCGGCGCCACACTCGACTCAGGCGTAGTCGCCGGTCTCGCCACATTGCCGGGCGTCCGTGCCGTGGACCACCTGCGGGGGTTCCTGGGGTACACCGGCGAGCGCCGGGTCGCCGTCGCCGGCGTCAGGATGGACCTCCCGGGCGGGGAGCGCCGCTTCCCGATGCTCTCGGGCGACGAGGCGGCCGCGCGGACCGCGGCGGTGCGGGACGGCGCCGTGCTCATCAGCGAGCCGCTCGCCCGCAAGACGGGATTGAGTCCGGGCGACGCCCTGCCGCTCACGACACCCGCGGGCGAGCGCCGCTTCCCGATCGCGGCGGTGTACTACGACTACAGCTCGGAGAGCGGCACCGTGATGATGGACCTCACGACCTTCGCGGCCGCCTTCGGACCGGGACCGCCGGCGAGCGCCGCGCTCTACCTCGAGCCGGGCACCGACCCCGAGCGGATCGTGGACCTGGTGCGGACCCGCTTCCCCGACCGCGCGCTGGTGCTGCGCAGCAACCGGTCGCTGCGCACCGAGGTGTTCCGCGTCTTCGAGCAGACCTTCGCCGTCACCCGCATCCTGCAGGGCCTGGCCCTGCTGATCGCGGTCGCCGGCATCACGCTCACGCTGCTCATCCTCGCCCGCGAGCGCCTCTCGGAGCTGGCGCTGTACCGCGCGCTGGGTGCCACCACCGGGCAGATCTTCCGCCTGTTCGTGAGTGAGGGGATCAGCATCGGCACGCTGGGCCTCGGGCTCGGCCTGGTCGCCGGGTTCGCGCTCGCGGGGATCCTCATCTTCGTCATCAATCGCGCCTACTTCGGCTGGACGATCCAGCCCGCGGTGCCCCTGGGCACGCTCGTCGAACAGGCGGGCAGCGTCCTGCTGGCGGCGCTCGCCGCGAGCATCTACCCCGCCCTCCGGGCGTCGCGCACCACGGCCGCCGAGCTGGCCCGCGAGGACGTATGACGCGCGTCGCGGTGGCGGCGCTCGCCGCGGGCCTCGTGGCGTGGGGCGCCCGGGCCCGCCAGGACACGCCGGCCGCGGCCGCGCAACCCGCGCCCGGCCGAGCCGCGTGGCTCGCGGCGCGCCCCGATTTCGCGTGGCGGTTCCCGCGCGACCATTGGAGCCATCCCGGCTACCGCACCGAGTGGTGGTACTTCACCGGTCAGCTCGCCGGCCCGGCGGACTCCGTCGCGCGATTCGGCTACCAGTTCACGATCTTCCGCGTGGGACTGCTCCCCGACACCCCGGCGTGGCGGTCGAGCTGGAATGCCACCGACCTCGTGATGGGACACGCCGCGGTGACGGACGTGCGCACCGGCCGCCACGTCTTCACCGAGGTCCTCTATCGCGCCGTGCCTCTCCTGGGCGCATTCGGCGGGCCCGGGGATCCGGTGCTCGCGTGGAGCCTCGCGCCTCCCGGGACGCCCGCCCGCTGGACCCTTGCCTGGAACGGCGCCGGGTTCGACATCGCCATGCGCGACGACCAGCAGGCGATCGCCTTCGCGCTCGCGACGCGGGCCACGAAGCCCCTCGTGTTCCAGGGCCCGAACGGATACAGCCGCAAGGGCGCCACCGGCGGCGCGGCCAGCCAGTACTACTCGTTCACGCGGCTCGCGACGTCGGGCACCCTGCGCGTCGGCGCCGACACGGTGACGGTGCGCGGTGAGAGCTGGATGGACCAGGAGTTCGGGTCGAACCAGCTCGCCGGCGACCAGGTGGGCTGGGACTGGTTCGGCCTGCAGCTCGACGACGGTCGCGACCTGATGCTGTACGTGCTGCGCGACTCGACCGGCGGGGCGAGTCACGCGAAGGGGACGCTGGTGGCACCGGATGGGCGTGCGCAGTGGCTCGAGGCCGCGGAGTTCTCGGTCACCGCGTCGGCCCGCTGGCGCGGGCCCACCGGCACCGAGTATCCGGCGCGCTGGCGCGTGCGGGTGCCCCTCGTGGGACTGGACCTCGCGGTCGAGCCCCGCCTCGCGGCCCAGGAGAACCGCAGCCGCCTCGTCCCCGGGCTGGCGTACTGGGAGGGCGCCGTGGACGTGCGCGCCGGCGGTCGCCGCACGGGGCGCGGGTATGTCGAGCTGACGGGGTACGGCGCGCGCACCCGCCTGCCGCTGTAGTTGCACGGCGGTTGCAGAGCCAAGCGCCCTTCAGCGGTACTTCACCGCCGCTTCACCAGGGCGCCCCGAGGTTGTGCGTACACCTCAGGGAGGCCACGTGTCGCACGGATCGACGCACGACCCGTCATTCCAGATCTCCCTCACGCTGCGCGAGGGATACCAGATGTCCGCCGATTTCGGTCTGCCGGGGATCGAGCCCCTGCTGCTCGACGAGCCGGCGCCGCTCGGCGTGGGCCACGGGCCCAACGCGGCTCGAGTCCTCGCGTCGGCCGTGGGGAACTGCCTGGCGGCCAGCCTGCTCTTCTGCCTGCGGAAGTCGCGCGTGGACGTGCAGGAGCTGCGCGCGACGGTCACGGGGACGATGGCCCGCAACGAGCGCGGCCGCCTCCGCATCGCCGGTCTGCGCGTACGGCTCGAGCCGGTCGTCCCGGCCGACCAGCGCGACCGGATCGCCCGCTGCGTGGAGTTGTACGAGGACTTCTGTCTCGTGTCGCAGAGCGTGCGGCAGGGGATCGACATCACCGCCGACGTGCACCCGGCGGACGCGGTCGAGCCGGCCCCGGTCTAGCGGCGCGGGCCTACGGCGCCAGCCGCCGCGTCGCGTCGTAGGGGAACACATCCACGATCTCCCCCGCGGCGAGCCGCGCCTGCATCTCGCGCCAGTAGGCGGGCTCGAACAGGCACCCGTGGGCCTCGAGCAGGGCCTCACGGGCCGTGCCGCCGAACGGGATGAACCGGCGCAGCTCGTCAGGGAAGATGTCGCCGGGCCCGACGGCGAACCACGGTTCGTCGGCCAGCTCGTCCTCCGGCGTCGCCGGCTCCGGCATGTCGCGGAAGTGGCACTCCGACAGCGGCAGCAGCTCGTCGTAGTCGTAGAAGACCACCCGGCCGTGGCGGGTCACCCCGAAGTTCTTGAGGAGCAGGTCGCCGGGGAACATGCCCGTCGCCGCGAGGTCGCGCACCGCCTGCCCGTAGTCGAGGGCGGCATGCCGCATCGTCGCGTCGTCGGCCTCGACGAGGTACACGTCGAGCGGTTTCACCCGGCGCTCGGTGTAGAGATGCGCGATCACGACCTGGTCGCCGTCGAGCCGCACGGTGCGGGACGCCGTCTCCAGGAGCTCCGTGAGGAGCGCCCGGGTGAAGCGGGTCCTGGGGAAGGCCAGCCCCTCGAATCCCTGCGCGTCCACCAGCCGCCCGGCGCGATCGTGCTGGGCGACCATCTCGTAGCGGCGCTCCACCTCCGCGCGCGTCGTCTGCTTCGGCGGCGGGAAGGTGTCGCGAATGACCTTGAAGACCACGTCGAACGAGGGCAGTGCGAACACCGCCATCACCATCCCCTGCGCGCCGGGGGCGCGGTCGAACCGTTCGTCGGACCGCAGCAGGTGCCGCTGGAGGTCGCGGTACAGCTCGGTCTTCCCGTGCTTGTGGTATCCGAGCGCGTTGTACAGCTCGCCGACCGGCTTCACCGGCAGGAGCGACCGCAGGAAGTCGATCACCTCGGCGGGACGCGGAACGTCGGCGTGGAAGTACGAGCGCGTGTAGCTGAATACCATGCTGACCTCGGACTCGGTCAGCAGGACTGCGTCGACGGCGAGGCCCGCGGGCCGATGCACGAGGGCGAGGACCAGCGGCATCACCCGGTTGCCCCCGCGCACCCGACCCACGATGTACGCGCCCTTGCGGCGGTAGAACACCGCGTCGAGCACCTCGATCTCCTCGGCCGGGAGCGGCGCCTTGCCCGCCTCCCAGTACGCCTCGATCTCCCGGGCCGCCAGCGCCGCGTCGCGATCCGCGTCGGCGAAGGGGACGGCGAACCCGCACCCGTCGAGCAGCGCGCGCACCGCGGCCGCGACCGACGGCTCGGTGGGGAAGGTCTCGTAGGACCGCCGCGCGGTGAGGACCGGAACCCGCTCGAACCGGAAGTCGAGGTACTCGATCGCCGGGTTGATGCCGACCGTCTGGAAGATGCGCCGCGTGACCGAATTGAAGAACGTCTCCGCGATCTCGGCCGCGGGATGCCCGAGGACGACGTGCGAGTGGGCCGCGCGCAGCGCCGTCCACAGGGGCTCGTCGCGGACGCGCTCGCCCAGGACGCCCCGTACGTCGGGCACCACGGCCGCGATGCGCCGGCCGTACAGGTCCAGGCGCTCCCGGGCGTCCGCCAGCGCGCCCGGCCAATCCTGCCGCTCGAAGCGGCCCCTGGCCCGGCGGGTGACCTCGAGGAACTCGCGGTGGTAGGCCTCGAAGCCCTGGTGGATGAGGCTCGCCCCGCGTTCGGCGAGCGCCGCCCGGTCGGCTGCGGTCATGGGCCGGTGTCAGTCTGGGTCACGGGTCGCCCTCTCGCAAGGGACGGGCCGTGCCCGTCGGCCCGGCCCGGGCGTACGGCGTCGCGGAGAGGGGAGGTGGGAGCGTATCTTGGGGGCCATGGATGGACCAGGCGTGGGCGCCGAGACCGCTGCCCCGGGCCACGAGCGGCGGCTCCGGCTCGACAGCATCCGCAGTCAGATCATCGCGTTCGCGATGCTGGCGGCGCTCATCCCCGCCGTGAGCATCGCCGCGATCGCCTACCAGCAGAGCCGGCAGGCGCTGGTGGCGAACATCACCGAGGAGCTCTCCTCGGCCAGCTCCCAGGCGGCGCGCGAGCTGGGGCTGTGGGCCAAGGAACGCCTCTACGATCTCCGGGTCTACACCGGATCCTACGAGGTGATCGAGAACCTGGAGCGCGCCGCGCGCGCCCGGGACCGCGCCGCCCGCAGCCGGCTCACGGGGTACCTCGACGCGGTCCGCGGCCGCACCGGCGACTACGAGATGCTCGCCGTCACGGACGTGCGGGGTACCGTGGCCGCCGTCAGCGCCCCACGGGGCGGCGGAGTGGACTCGGTCGTCGCCGCGCTGCCGCGCGACTGGCTCGCCGCCGTCGGGCACGATGAGGCGGTCGTCGGCACGGCCTTCTGGGACCATGCCGCCGCCAAGGCCGTTGTCACGTTCGCCGTGCCGGTGACGACCGGCAATGGCCGCGTGCTCGGCGCCCTGGTCGCACGATTCAGTCTCGGCGGCGTCGCCGCGCTGCTCGCCACGTACGGCCGCAGCGGCGCGCGCGAGACCTACGTCGTGACCGACAGCGGCCGCTTCGTCACCGGCAGCCACGGCAGCTCGGCCGACCTCATGGGGACGGGGATCGCGGTGGAGACGTTCGCCACGCTGCGGACGCATGAGGGCGAGCGGCTCGAGTACCCCGACGCCGCCGGGCGGGATCTGGTCGGCGTGTTGCGGCCCGTACCGCGGTCCACGTGGTTCGTGCTGGCACAGGTGCCCGTGGCCCAGGCGTACGCGCAGGTGGGCCGCGTGCGCAACATCGCCGTCGTCGTGGTCCTCACCCTGGTATTGGGCATCGGATGGCTGGCGTATCGCCTCGGCCTCGTGATCGTCCGGCCGCTCGACCGGCTCACCACCGGGGCCTCGACCGTCGCGGGCGGCGACCTCGGCGTGGCGATCCCCGTCACGGGCGGTGGCGAAGTGGCCTATCTCACGCAGGTCTTCAACGACATGGTGACGCGCCTGCGCCATGGCCGCGAGGAGCTCGAGCGACTCTCCACCACCGACGCGCTCACCAAGCTGTACAACCGGCGCTACCTCATGGCGCGCCTCGAGGAAGAGGCCCGCCGGGCCCGGCGCACCGACCGGCCGTTCAGCATGCTGATGATCGACGTCGACCACTTCAAGAAATACAATGACACCTACGGCCACCAGGCGGGTGATGACGTGCTGGCGGGGGTGTCGGCCATCCTGCAGGAGTGCGTCCGGGAAGTGGACTGCGCGGCGCGCTACGGCGGCGAGGAGTTCGTGATCGTGTTGCCGGAGACCCCCGCCGAAGGCGCGATCGACGTCGCGGCCCGCATCCGCAGCCGGTTGGCGGCGGAGATGTTCCCGGGCGGGAAGGTGACCGTCAGCCTCGGGATCGCCGAGTTCCCCGCGGACGGTGAGACTCCCGAGTTCGTGCTGCGGGCCGCCGACGCCGCACTGTACCGCGCCAAGCGCGAAGGACGCGATCGCGTCGTACGCGCGGTGCGCGGGCGCTTCTCCGGCGATCTCCGGCCGCACGACCCCGCGATGATGCGCGGCCGGGGCGCGCGACCGTCGCGCACCTCGGTCGGCGGTCCGAACGCCGATTGACTAGCGCCCGCCCGGGCCGCGCCGCGTGACGAGGTTGTAGAACACCCAGCCCGACCGCCCGGTCTCGTCGGTGATCCGCACCCAGTCCTCCAGGTGCGACAGACCGGTGAGCGCCGCACCGCGATCGACCGTGAACAGCACGCGGAAGTTCGTGCCTGGCCCCTCCCGCACGTTGGCGCGGCTGCCCACCGCGAGCGGCACCGGCACCGCGAACGCCGTCTCGCCCGGCCGCGCGGGCGCGCCGTCCCCGCCCGCCGCCACCCGCCCCCGCCCCGAGGCGGTGAGCGACTTCACCTGGTTCGCGAGGTACAGCGCACCCCCGTAGTTCTGCCGCCCGAACTCGGCCGTGCTCTGGTCGAGCAGCCGCCGGGCCGGCGCCAGCTCCGGGGCCTGCGGGTCGCGCGTGCGCAGCGTCTGCACCGCGATATCCGCCTCGGCCAGGGCCGAGGCGGCCTCCGCGCGGGTCGCGCTGGTCTGCAACCGCGCCAGCGACCGGACGACCTCGCGGCGCGTCTCCTCCAGGGTGGTCTCCAGGCGCTCGATCTGCGCGTCCCGCTCGAGCAGCCGGACTTCCAGCTCGCCGATGCGGCGCTGCTGCTCGGGATCGGGCACCGCGAGCCGCACCGTGTCCACCCGGGGTGGCACGGTGGTGAGGGGCGGCGCCGGCACGGGCGCCGCGCCCTCGGAGGAGGCCTTCGCCGCGCAGCCGGTCAGGGCCGGCAGCACGACCACGGCGATGGCGACGGCCGTCATTCGCGGGTGCATCCGTACATAATTGCTTCCCGCTGCCGCCCGGGCAACGGTGGTCACGGGCCCGGGCAGGCCCGTAAGTTGCGGGCCCTGTGACCTCGGGCCTGGCCCCCTGGAGACTGTCAGCCGGCGCGTCGCAGGTCCGGGCTGAACAGCTCCCGCTCGAGCCGCTCCGCCTCGGTCGCACGCCCGGCCGCCGCGTCGTCGCTCACGAACCGCACGACCTCGGCCACGACCGTCGGGTCCCGCACCACGCCGCGGTGACCCAGACCGCTCGTGGTCAGCAGGCTCGCCCCGGGCCACGCGTCGGCGATCGTCGCTCCGTCGATCCACGGCACGGTGGCGTCGTCCCGATCGTGCACCACCAGCAGTGGCCGTGCCATCCGCCCCGTGATCGTGGGGACGTCGACGTCGATCCAGCGGATGCGGAGGCGGCGCTCGCTGCGCGCCAGCAGGCCGTCGATCACACCCGGGCGCAGGCCCAGTGCGGCGGCGAAGGGGATCGCCCACGCCGCGGGATTGGCCGGCGGGGCGAGGAAGGCAAAGCGCCGCGCGTCGAGCCCCCAGTCGGCCGCGAGCGCCGTCGCGGCACCGCCCATGGAGTGGGTCACCACCGCATGGGCCGGGCCGTAGGTCTGCACCACCGCCAGCAGGGCCCGGGCGAATTCCGGCATCGAGCTCATGCCCCGGCCCGCCGCGCCGTGACCCGGAGCGTCGAACCAGACCACCGCGAAGCCCGCGTCGAGCAGCGCCGTGGCGAGGTGATGGAGCCGGCCGCCCCGCCCGCCCCAGCCATGCACCAGATACACCCGCGGTCCGTCGCCGCGGGTCCACGTCACCACGCGCCGCCCGTCCACCCGCAGGTCGAGCCGCCGCCCGCGCGCCTGGAAGGCGCGCACGTCCTGGGCCGCACGCGTACGGGGTGGCGTGAAGAACAGCCGCTCGGCGACGCGTGCGGCGAGCGTGGGAGAGGCGGCCTGCAGCAGGCGCATGCCGGTTCGGACGGGGGTCGGTGCGGTCATGGTCGGTCCTCGGTGTCGCTATCCGTCTGTCGAATGCCATCGAGCAGGGCGCCGAACGCCCGCCGGGCGCGCGCTTCTGCCTGCGGATCGCCCAGCAGACGCCAGGCGTGGTGGAACGCGAGCATCACGCCGTACACGTCCTGCGCGAACTGCGCCGAGTCGGTGTCGGCACGGAACCGCCCCGCTGCAACGCCGAGCCCGACCGACGTCACCAGGACGCCGATCCACTCGCGCTGCAGCTGCACCAGACGGTCGCGCACCGGTCCGGCGCGGTCGTCGAGCTCGCTCGCCGCCTGGGCGAAGACGCACCCGCCGGGCTGCGCCTGCGCGGTGTCCCACGTCAGCCAGTGCTCGAACAGCGACCGCAGCCGGGGCTCGCCCCGCGGCTCGCGCAGCGACGGGCGCACCACCTGCTCGACGAACTTCGCTCCCGCGTGCTCCAGGACCTGGATCTGCAGCGTCTCCTTCGAGCGGAAATGCGCGAACAGCCCGCTCTTGGAGAGGCGCAAGTCGTCAGCGAGCAGGCCGATGGTCAGTCCGGTGAGACCCAGCTGGCTGGCGAGGCCGGTGGCGTGCTCGAGGATGGCGGTGCGGGTGCGATCGCCCTTCGTCATGGCTCACATAATAGCACGAACGTTCGTTTGTGCAAGAGTGTCACTGACTCGACATCACTGTCGTCACCAACTACCCCGCTCGTTCGTGCCTGGCGACCTTGGGACCATGACGATCCGGACCCTCTGCGCGCTCCTGGCCCTTCCGGCCTCCCTCACGGCCCAGATGCCCCAGGCCCCGCCGGTGCCACCTCCGGACGGCTTCCGGGTCTACCTCATCACCGACATGGAAGGCCTCGCGAGCGTGGTGTTCAATCGCGAAATCATCTCGGGCTACGAGGGCGAGCGCTACCGCGATCAGTCGAGCCGGGACTACTGGGAGCACTACCGCGACATCCTCACGCGGGAAGTGAACGCCGTGATCGGCGGCGCGCGGCGCGGTGGCGCCCGCTCGTTCGTCGTGAACGAGGGCCACGGCGGCAACCTGTTCGGCAACATCCTCCCCTGGGACCTGGACACCGCGGCGATCCTGATCCGCGGCTGGCCCAAGCCGATGGTGATGTCCACCGGCCTCGACTCCACCGCGGGCGCGCTGATGCTGATCGGCGGACACGCCGGCGCGGGCAGCCCCAGCGTGATCTCCCACAACTACGCCTTCGACCGCTTCACGGTGAACGGCCGCGTGCTGAACGAGACGGGGATCAACGCGCTGGTCGCCGCGGAGTACGGCGTCCCGGTGGTGCTGGTGTCGGGCGACGACGTGATGGTACGGGAGGCCAGGGAGCAGCTCGGCCCGCACGTGGTGGGAGTGGTGACCAAGTGGGCCATCGGCCGCAACGCCGCGATCACGCTGAGCCCGGCCGTCGTCCGGCAGATGCTCGCGGATTCGGCCGCCGTCGCGGTCCGCCGGGCGATGCGCGGCGAGTTCCGGCCGTTCACGCTGGCGCGGCCCTACACGGTGGAATTCGCGTTGCGCCGCAGCTATGCCGCGGAGCTGATCGCGCCGGTGGACACCCTGTCGGGGTTCCGCCTCGAGAAGACGGGGGAGCGCACGTATCGGTTCGTCACCGGGGACGCGCGGGAGATGGCGCGCCTGCTCGACGCGATCGAGCTGGTGGTGCTGCGCTAGCCCGCCCGCTACGGCGCCCCGCGGCCCTCTCCCACCAGCAGGCGTCGCACCGGCCCGCGCGCGGTGACGGGTGCCTTCCCGCCCGGCCGCCACAGCATCCCGGCGGGCACGTCGCGCGCAGCCGGCCGTGCGCCCGGCGTCGTCACTGCGGCCAGACTCGCTGAGCCACCCAGCGTGAGCGTGTAGGCGCCCGTCTGACCCGCCACGGCCGTCCCCGCGTCGAGGACGAAGAAGCCGCTCTGCGGTACGGTGTACGAGAAGAACGCGGTCGAACTGCCGACCGTGCTGTCATCGTTGCTGGCGACGATCGTTCCCGCCGGCACGGCGTACAGGATGAGCATCGGGTCGAACGCCGCTGACGTCAGGTGGGCCTGGAGCGTCGCCCCGGTCTCCAGCGCCAGGACGACCCGATCGGAGTAGAACGTGCTGCCGGTCGAGGCATCGACGCAGTCCGTCGTCGCGATAGTCTCCGAGAACGTGATCCCCCGCGTGGCCCAGATGTCCCGGCATTGGGCGATGGTAGCCGGTCGAACCGCCGAGCGCAGCCCGTACGCGCCGGTCGTGACCGGCTCGTACGAGCTCGCCCCGATCGCGTAGTTCCCGGGCGCGAAGATGCCCTCGAAATACGACGGGGTCCCAACGACGTTCAGGGAATCGTCGTTCGAGCCGACCAACCCCCCCGGGAGTTCCAGCAGGTCGACCCACGTATCGAACACCCCCGACGACATGGTGACCGAGAAGCTCTGCTGCGCCGCGAAATCGAGCTGGTAGAAATCGTAGTAGAAGATCGACCCCAGGTTCACGCCACAGTCGAGCGTCGAAAGCGTGCCGCTGACCACATCCCCGAGGTCGTAGGGTCGCAGGTACTGGCAGGGCTGCACCGCCGTCGCCGTGAACGTGGCCGGCGTCGCCGCACCCGAACTCGCCGTGATGGTGAGATTGCCGACGGCGGCCGGCGCAATGAGCGTGGCCGCTTGGCCGTTCGCGGCGGTGAGAGACGTGGGCGGGGTCGCGGTGCCGGCGCCGGCCGTGATCGCCCAGGTGACCGTCGCACCCGCGTAGGGCAGCCCATCGGTCCCCGTGAGGGCCACGCGGAGTGACTCGGCCATCGTGCCGCCGACCGGGCCGATCTGCGCGTTCCCGCTCACCACCGAAATTGCCGCCGGCCCGACGGCCGTCAGCGTGAAGCTGACGGGGGCGAGTCCGGACGTGGAGGCGCTGATCACCACCACGCCGGGCGTTGCGCCCAAGGTCACGACCGTCGCCGCGTGGCCGTCGCTGCCCGATTGCGACGAAGTCGGCGCCAACGTGGCACTGCCGGACGTCACAGCCCACGCGACCGTCGCTCCCGGGAACGCCGCCCCGCCCGAGCCGCTCACGAGCACCACGAGCGGCTGCGCGAGCGGCAGATTGATGTGGCCGCTCTGCCCGCCGCCGGACACGACCGCCAC
>Ga0075302_1000059_pt1 | contig 13258 bp, 12 predicted proteins | sample Browns_TuleB_D1_FD_120059 | JGI IMG/M metagenome (GOLD analysis project Ga0075302, IMG submission 120059) | Natural and restored wetland microbial communities from the San Francisco Bay, California, USA, that impact long-term carbon... | ecosystem: Environmental > Terrestrial > Soil > Wetlands ...
CACGAGTTCCAGCACATGATCAGCTACAACCAGCACGTGCTGGTGCGGGGCGGCGATTCGGAGGAGCTGTGGCTCAACGAGGCGCTGTCGCACTTCGCCGAGGAGGTGGGCGGCCGGACGTACCTGCCCGGTGACCAGGTGGGGTTCTCCCGGTTCCTGACCGGCAATCTCTTCAACGCCTACTCCTACCTCGACACCACCGAGCACCACTTCCTGCTCGCGTCCGAGGGCATCGGCAGCCTCGCCGAGCGCGGGGCGGCGTGGTTGTTCGTGCGCTACCTGGTGGACCAGTTCGCCGCGGACACGAGCCGTGCGGCCCAGAATGCGTTCACCCGCTCCCTCGTCCAGACCCCGCTGCTCGGCGCCGCCAACGTGGCCAATCGCACGGGGCAGGCGTTCGCGCAGACGGTGACGCGGTGGGCCCTCGCCAACTGGGTGTCCGACCTGCCGTCCTTCGCCACGCCTCCGGAGCTGCGGTATCGGAGCTGGGCGTTCCGCGCCACGTTCGCGTCGCTGAACGTGCAGGCGCCCAGCTTCTTCCCGAAGCCCTTCCCGCTGGTGCCCACCGTTTCGGACGGCGGCGCGGTGGACCTGAGCGGCACGCTGCGCGCCGGGTCGGGGGTATATCACCGCGTGGTCCAGCCGGCGGGGGCGCAGGCGTTCACCCTGCAGCTCAGCACGGCGTCGGGCGGCCCGCTGCCCGGCACCGCCGGCCCCCGCCTCAACGTCATCCGCATCCAGTGACGGCAGGGCGGGTCGCCGCGACGCTCCTCGCCGCCGCCCTCGCCGGCCCCGCCGCCGCGCAGACCGAGGGGAGCGTCGTCGCCGCCCTGCCCGGGTCGCCCCGGGCGCAGGCCATGGGTGACGCGGCCGTCGCGCTCGTGGGTGATGCCGGCAGTCTGTTCGCGAACCCGGCCGGCATCGCGACCGTGCGCCGCTGGGCGGTCGAGGGCGCGTTCGAGTCCCATCTCGACGGCGCGCGCTACAGCACCGCGGCGTTCGCCGCGCGGATCGGGCGCCTGAACTGGGGCGTGGGCGCGCAGGCCTTCACCTTCGGCGACGAGCCGGAGATCGTGGGGGGAACCCCGACCGGCGCGACGTTCACCGCCGCCGACCTGCTCGCCGCCGGGACGCTGGTGTACCGCTTCAGCCTCATCGCCGTCGGGGTGTCCGCGAAGTACGCCCGGCAGTCCGTGGCCGACTGGTCGGCCGGAGGGTGGTCGGCGGACGCCGGGTTCGCGCTGGCCGTGTACGACATCGCGGCGCTGGGGTTCGCCGTGCAGAATCTCGGCGGCGACCTCGACGCCGACGCCGGCCTCCCGACCCGGACCCGGCTCGGCATGAGCTTCAATCTCACCGACCCGGAGGGAACCATCCGCGCGCTCACCAGCCTGGAAGGCCGGTGGACGGAGGGCGCCCCCGACGCTTTCCACGCCGGGTTCGAGGCCGGCGTGGTCACGGCGGGCGTCGGCCTGCTCGGCCGGGCGGGCTATGCCACGCCCGGGGACGACCGGGACGGCTCGCGGTGGAGCCTCGGCGCCGGGCTGGTGCTGGGGCGCGTCCGGGTGGACTACGCCTACCGCGACTTCGACGTCCTCGGCACGGCCACGCACCGCCTCGGCGTGCGCTGGAAGCCATGATGGTCGAGCGTCACCGGCCCCGGTGGTCGCGGGTGCTGCGCCGGCTCGCGGCCGGCGTGGCGGTCCTGGTCCCCGCGGCGCTGGCGCTCCTCCTCATCCTGAGCGCCGAGGCCCGGTACCTGGTGCGGGCCGGGTACGAGGAGGCGCGGCTGCTCCTCGCCCGCCGCGACATCGCCACGCTCGTGGCCGACGGCACGACCTCCCCGGCGCTGCGGCAGCGGCTGGCGCTGGTGCTGGCGGCGCGCGCCTTCGCGCGCGACTCCCTGCGGCTCGGGGTGGGGTCCACCTATACCACCTACGTGGACGTCGGTCGCGATACCCTGCTGCTCGTGCTGTCGGCGGCGCGGCGGGACAAGCTGCGCGAATACACCTGGTCCTATCCCATCGTCGGGGTGGTGCCCTACAAGGGGTTCTTCGATGCGCGGGCGGCGCGGCGCGCCGCCGACGACCTCGCGGCGCGCGGGTACGACATCCATCTGCGGCCCTCCGGGGCGTTCTCCACCCTGGGCTATTTCTCCGATCCACTGCTCTCGACGGTGGTCGAGCGGGACACGATGGAGCTCGTCGCGACGGTGCTGCACGAGCTGGCGCACAACACGCTCTACGTGCGGAGCCGCACCGCGTTCAACGAGAGCTTCGCGAGCTTCGTGGGATACCGCGGCGCGGAGGCGTTCTTCCGGTCGCGCGGCGACTCGCTCGACGCGGCCCGGGCGGCGGCCCGCTGGCGCGACGAGCGCACGCTGGACGTCTTCTACGCCGAGCTCGCCCGGCGGCTCGACTCCGCCTACGCGCAGCCGCTCGATGCGGGGGCGCTGGCGGACGCGCGCGCGGTGCTGTTCGGGTGGGCCCACGACCAGCTCACGGGCCCGGTCGGGCAGGCGCTGGAGACCTACGATTGGCGGTGGTTCGCGGACGCCCAGCTCAACAACGCGGTGGTGATCGCCCAGCGGCTGTACCGGCAGGGCCTGAACCTCTTCGAGGAAGCGTATCTCCGGCACGACGCCGACCTGGTCCGGACCCTCCACGCGATCCAGGTGCGGGTGCTCACCGAGCCGGGCCGCGACCCCTACGAGGCCCTGTATTCCAGCGGGAGCCCGGGCGCGGCGCCCTGAGCGCCGAACGCCCCTCCAGGAGACGGACGTGTTGCCCGGGTGCCTCCCCTTGCTGGTCGCGAGCGCGCTCCAGGCTCTCGGCGCGCGGCCGGACACCGTCCCGGTCTCTCGCGTCGCGATCGCCGCCGCCATGCGCGAGGAACGGGGCTACGAACGACGCGAGCCCACCAACCAGTCGCGGCTTCAGACTCGCGTGCTGCTGCGCCTGGGGCGCGCCGCCCGGGCCGCGCACCCTGAAGGCGCCGTCCTGTTCATCGATTACGATGACTGGTTCCGGGCGTACCTCGACGCGCTGGGGCTGCGGGAGGACGAAGCACCGCTCTCGGTGCGGCTGACCCACGAGCACCAGTACGACATCGTCGTGGACGGGCGGGCGGACGTCGTCGTGGCGCGGGGCCCGGTCGGCGCGCCCCTCGCGCAGGCGCTCAACGTGCTGTGGCGCTCACGGAACGGGACGGGCTACGGCTACCGCGATTCGCTGTCGAACCCCGAGTTCGAGGTGAGATTCGAGCGCGCGGTCTCGTATCGTCTGCTCGAATTCGAGGGCATGGTGGTGCAGGACGAGTTCTCAGGGATCTCGGGGCGCCCGGCGACGGGCGCGCTGAGCGTGCTGTTCCGACTGCTCGGTCAGGCGCGCCCCGTCTGGTCGCGCTCGGCGGTCGCCGCGGACGGCTGGCAGGTCGTGCGGGGAAAGGGACGCAAGGGCCCGTTCTCGAAGACGGCCACCGTCACCGTCGAACCCGCGGGCACGGCCGACGCCGGCGTCCCCCCCGACCGGCCCGACCTCGCCGACCTCGAGCGCCGGCTGAAACAGCCGATCGAGGTCGTGTACTGCCCCTGGCGACGGGACTGAGGGTCAGTTCCCCCGCAGGCGCTCCGCCTCGGCCACCCGCTGGATGGCGATGGCGTAGGCCGCGGTCCGGAACGCGGCGTCCTTCTCCTTCGCGAGGTCGCGGACCTCCCGGTACGCCCGGGTGATCGTCTCCTTCAGCTCCGTGTTGACCCGCTCGTGCGTCCAGCGGTGCTGCTGCAGGTTCTGCGACCACTCGAAGTAGCTCACGGTGACCCCGCCCGCGTTGGCGAGGAAATCGGGCAGCACGGCGATGCCGCGCTCCGCGAGGATGAGGTCGGCCGTCGGCGTGGTCGGCTCGTTCGCCGCCTCGACGACCACCCGGCAGTCCACCGTGCGGGCGTTGCGCTCCTTGGTGATGACGCCGCCGAGCGCCGCGGGCACGAGCCACTCGCACGGGACCGTCCACAGCTCGTCGTTGGTGATCGTCCGTCCCCCGGGCCACTCGGCGAGCGGCCGCCGTTCGGCCGCGTGCCGCAGCAGGCCGGGCACGTCGAGCCCCTGCTCGTTCGCCACTCCGCCGGTCACGTCCGTCACCGCCACCACCCGCGCCCCCGCTTCCGTGACGAGCAGACGCGCGAGATGCGCGCCGACGTTGCCGAAGCCCTGGATCGCGACGCGCCCGTCCTTCAGCGGGATGCCGAAGTCGCGGGCGTATTCCTGCATCACGTACATCACGCCGCGGCCCGTCGCCTCCTCGCGCCCCAGCGACCCGCCAAGCGCGATGGGCTTGCCGGTCACGACCGCCGGCGTGTACCCGTGGCGGTTCGAGTACTCGTCCAGCAGCCACGCCATCACCTGCGCGTTGGTGTTCACGTCGGGGGCCGGGATGTCGCGATAGGGGCCGAGCACGATGGCGATGCGCTGGGTGAAGCGGCGGGTGAGCCGCTCCAGCTCGAGGCGGCTGAGGCCCTTGGGATCGACGGCCACGCCGCCCTTCGCCCCGCCGAACGGGATGTCCATCAGCGCCGTCTTCCACGTCATGATCGTGGCCAGCCCGAGGACCTCGTCGTGGTCCGCCTCGGGGTGATAGCGGATGCCGCCCTTGCACGGCCCGCGGGCGCCGTTGTGCTGGATGCGGTAGCCGGTGAACACCTCGACGCGGCCGTCCTCCATGCGGACGGGGACTTCGACCGTCACCTCGCGGAACGGCGTGCGGAGGATGCGGCGCATGTACTCCTCCATGCCGACGAGGTCGGCGGCACGCTCGAACTGGTTCTGGGCGATGGCCTTGCCGGACATCGGGGCACGGCCGGCGGGCTCGGACAAGGGGCGATCCTCCGCTGGTGAGTGGGCGGCCAGCTACGGGGCAGCCGCGAGGCGCCGGTCGGCCACGCGGGCGGCCGGATGCTGGGCCTGCGACACGGCCCGCGCCGGATCGGCGGCGCTGGCGCGGCGCCGGCCCGCGTCGGTCAGCACGCCGACCACGTCGGCCTGCGCGGCCGTGGCCGGCTCGGCGGGATGCTGCAGCGCGAACGCGATGCCGGTGCCGTGCCGGTCCACCGAGTTGACCAGCCGCCGCCACTCGGAGTCGCCGGGCTCGGCCGTCACCACCAGCGGCGCGGCGGCGGGGTCGAATCCGCGGGTGGGGACCAGCGGGGCATCGAGCGCGGCGGCGAGTCCCGGCCACGGCGGCCCCGCCGGCCCGACCACCACGACCTGCCCGAAGTGCCAGCCGCGGTCGCGCGCCAGCTCGACGAAGGCCGCGACCAGCGCGTCGTCCTCGGGCGGCGCGGCGGCCGGGACGGCCGCGAGCACCACGGCGCCCGTTTCGGCGAACCACGCCTCGGCGGGCGACAGGTCCGCCGGACGCCGGGGCGCCCATAGCGCGTACCGCCGCGTGACGGCGATCTCCCGCTGCGCGTCGGCGTGCTGCTCGTCGTGCTCGGCGGCCTCGGCGGCGCCCTCGAACGACACCTCCGCGGCCACGTAGCGCCCCGCGTCACGCAGCACGCGCCCGCGCAGCTTCAGGGTCGCCGTGTGCGGCTCGAGGGCGAAGGCGCGGTCGAGCGCGAGCAGGGCCCGGTTGCCGTCCCCGAGCCGGTGCGCCACGAGCCCCAGCTCGTGCCACGCCAGCGCCAGGCCCGGGTCGTACTCGAGCGCCTCCTCGAGCGCCTTGAGCGCCTCGGGGTAGCGGCCCAGCTCGATCAGCGCCGCCCCGCGCAGCGTGTGGGAGAACGCCCCCGCGCCGAACCGCTCCGTCGCCGCGTCGGCCAGAGCGAGCGCGTCGGCGAGCCGGCGGGTCCGTCGCAGCAGCTCGAAGTACTCGGCCCAGCAGTCCTGGAAGTCCGGATGCTCGGCCAGCACCGCGCGGTACGCCGCGTCGGCGTCTCCCACGCGGCCCTCACGCGCGAGCCACCGCGCCCGAGCCATCCGCCGCTCGGTGGGTGCGTCCGGGAAGAGGTTGTAGGACGCCGTGTTCCGCATGGGCCTCGAATCTACCGCCCGCGGGCGCGCTGGCTAGGCGCGCGCGGCCACGGTACATTGCGCGCCATGGATCGCGATCAACTGCTGCGCGAGCTCTTCGAGTTCCTGCGCATTCCGTCCGTGTCCACGCTGCCCGCGCACGATGCCGACTGCCGCCGGGCGGCCGAGTGGGTGGCCAACGAGCTGCGCCGGCTGCGCTGCCGCGAAGTCCGCTTCCTCGGCAGCGAGACCCATCCGGTCGTGTGGGGCGTCGGGCCGGAGGTGCCGGGCGCGCCCACCGTGCTGCTGTACGGTCACTACGACGTCCAGCCGCCCGATCCCCTGGCGGAATGGGTCACGCCGCCGTTCGAGCCCACGGTCCGCGACGGCAAGATCTTCGCACGCGGCGCGGTGGACGACAAAGGCCAGGTGTTCTGCCTGCTCAAGGCGGTCGCCGACCTGGGCACGCCGCCCGTGAACCTCCGCTTCCTGTTCGAGGGCGAGGAGGAGTTCGGGAGCAAGGTGCTCTTCGACGTGCTCGCCCGGGAGCCGGAGCGCACCGCGGCGGACGCCGTGATCGTGGCCGACATGTCCTACATCGCGCCGGGGTGGCCCGCCGTGTACGGCACCCTGCGCGGCATCTGCTACGCCGAGCTCACCGTCCGCACGGCCCGGACCGACCTGCACTCGGGCGAGTACGGCGGTGCCGCGCCGAACGCCCACGAAGCCCTGGCGCGCCTCCTCGGCCGGATCAAGACGGAGGACGGCCGGATCCACGTGCCCGGTCTCTACGAGGCCGTGCGGCGGCCCTCTCGCAAGGAGCTGTTGGCCTGGAAGAAGCTGCCCTTCAGCGAACGGGAGCTGCTCAAGAAGCGGATCGGTGGCAAGGCGCTCACCGGCTTGCGCAAGTACTCGGTGCTCGAGCGGTTGTGGGCCCTGCCGACCTTCGAGATCCACGGCATCACGGGCGGGTTCACCGGTCAGGGCGCGAAGACGGTGATCCCGGCAGAGGCTACGGCGAAGGTGAGCCTCCGGCTGGTGCCCGATCAGAAGCTCAAGACCGTCGAGCGCCAGTTCGCGGCCGCCGTGCGCAAGCTCGCGCCGCCGTACGCCGACGTGAAGGTCACGTTCCTGCACGGCGCGGACCCGGCGGAGGTCGCCCTCGACCATCCTGTGTTCCGCACCATGGACCGCGCGTTCAAGGAGGTCGTGGGGCGGGGCACCGTGCCGGCGCGGGCCGGCGGTACGATCCCCGTCGTGCCCGCGCTCGCGCAGCGCGGGGCACCCGTGGTCCTGACCGGCATCGGCCTGCCCGACGACGGCCTGCACGCGCCCAACGAGAAGCTCGACGTGCAGCAGTTGTGGGACGGGATCGAGGTGTTCAAGCGGTTCTTCCAGCTGATGGCCGAGGAGGCTCGGCGGTAGCGACGGCCCGGAACCCGAAGGCGTCCTCGAATCCGCGCACCACGGCCCTGACGCTGTCGTGCCAGGGCCCTTCCCCCTTCCCCCTTCCCCCTTCCCGTTCTACTGAGGTCATCTCGACCCCCGCGATCCCGCACGGCACGATGCGGTCGAACGCCGCCAGGTCGGTCGTGACGTTGAGAGCGAACCCGTGCCAGGTGACCCACTGTTTCACGTGCACGCCGATGCTCGCGATCTTGCGCCCGCGGGTCCACACGCCGGTGTAGCCCGGGCGGCGCTCGGCGGGGATGCCGAGCCCGGCGAGGCCGGTGATGAGCGCCTCCTCGACGGTGCGCAGGTACCAGTGGAGGTCGGGGCGGAGACCGCTGAGATCGATGATCGGGTAGCCGACCAGCTGGCCGGGACCGTGATAGGTGACGTCGCCGCCGCGCTCGACTGCCACGACGTCGATCCCGTCGGCCGAGAGGACGTGGGCGTCGTGCGCGGCGCGGCCGAGAGTGATCACCGGCGGGTGCTCGAGCAGCAGGAGGAGATCGTGCGGCAGGCGGCGGGCGATGCGGTCGTCCGCGAGCCGCCGCTGCCACGCGAGCGCGTCCGCGTAGGGCACGCGGCCCGCCTCGACGATCTCCAGCACGGGCGCCGTCACGGCGGCGTGCTCCCGCGCAGGGCCCAGCGGCTCCCGGCGATCCCCAGGGCCGCCGTGACCCCGGCCAGGACCATGAGCCCGGGGAGGCCGAAGAAGTGGTGCACCGGGATGGCGAAGAAGAACGCGATGAGCAGGGCGCCCACGGCGCCCAGCACGGCGATGACGCCGCGCTGCCAGTCGTTGCCCAGCGCCCGGCTGCGCCGCCAGCCGAAGAGCGCGCCCAGCGCGATGCCGGCGGCGAGGGCGGCGACCAGGTCGGCGGAGGCGTCGGAGACGGCCTCGCCGTAGCGGCGCAGCTCCAGCTGCTGGGCCACGCGGACGGCGATCAGGCTGAGCACGATGGCCGTGCCGCCCAGGCCGGCGCCAGTGGTGAGGGCGCCGAGGCCGATGGCGAGGGGGTCCCGGCCGCGCGTCAGATGTTCAGCGCCCGGCCGAGGGAGTCGAGCGCCGCCTCGGCCACCGCTTCGGACATGGTGGGGTGGGCGTGGATGGCGAGATCGACTTCCTCGACCGTGTACTCGTTCTCGCGCGCCACCGCCAGCTCGTGGATCATCTCGGACGCGTGGGCCCCGACGATGTGCGCGCCCAGGATCTCGCCGTACTGCTTGTCGCGCAGGACCTTCACGAACCCCTCGGTCTCGCCCGACCCCCGCGCCCGGCCGTTGGCGGAGAACGGGAACTTCCCGGCCACGTAGTCGAGCTTCCGCTCCTTGCACTGCTCCTCGGTGAGGCCGATGCTCGCGACCTCGGGGTGGCAGTAGGTCACGCTGGGCACGTTGTCGTAGCGGATGGCGTGCGGCGTGTGGCCGGCGATCGTTTCCGCCACGACGACCCCTTCGCGGCTCCCCTTGTGGGCGAGCATCGGCGGGCCCGCCACGTCGCCGATGGCGTAGTAGCCGGGCGCCGTGGTCTGGAGGCGGGCGTCCACCTTGATGAAGCCGCGGTCGGTGAGCTGGACACCGCACTCGGCGAGCCCGATCTGCTCGGTGTTCAGCGCCCGGCCCGCGGCCATCAGCACCATCGCCGTCTCGACCTTCTTCTTCTCGCCTCCGGCCTCGACGTGCAGGACCACCGTGTCCTTCGCGACGTCGGCCTTGGTCACCTTGGCGCCCGCGATCACGTCGATGCCGCGCTTGCGGTAGCTCTTGGCGAGGGCGTCCGAGGCCTCGGCGTCCTCGAGCGGCAGGATACGTGGCAGCGCCTCGATCAGCGTGACCTTCGATCCGAAGGCGTTGAAGATGTCGGCGAACTCCATGCCGACCGCGCCAGCCCCGACCACCGCGAGGGATGCGGGCGCGCGCTCGAGCACCAGGGCCTCGTCGGACGAGATGACGGTGGTCCGGTTGATCTCGAGCCCGATGGCGGGGATGCCCTTCACGCGCGACCCGGTCGCGATGATCACGGCCCGTTTCGCCTCGAGGACGTCGTTCCCGACCTTGACCTTGCGGCCGGGCTGCAGCACACCCGTCCCCTTCACGACGGTGACCTTGTGCTTCTTCATGAGGAAATCGACGCCGCGCGAGTTCTGATCCGCCACCTTGCGGCTGCGCTGCATCGCCACGCCGTAGTCGGTCTTGATCTCACCGGTCGTGATCCCGAACTCGGCCGCGTGCCTGAAGCTGTTCGCCAGGTAGGCGGAATGCAGCAGGGCCTTGGTCGGGATGCAGCCGATGTTGACGCACACGCCGCCGAGCTTGTCCCGCTCGACGACGGCGGTGGCGAGCCCGAGCTGCGCGGAGCGGATGGCGGCGACGTAGCCCGCGGGCCCGCCACCGAGGATGATCACGTCGAATTGGTTGGCCACGAAGTCCTCACAGCAGCATCGCCAGGGGGTTCTCCAGCATCTGTTTGAGCGTCTTCAGGAACGCCGCGCCGGTCGCGCCGTCGATCACGCGGTGGTCGCAGCTCATCGTCACGCGCATCCGACGCCGCACCTGCACGGCCCCGGCGACGGCGACGGGCTTCGCGGTGATGCCGCCGATCGCGAGGATCCCGGCCTCGGGCGGGTTGATCACCGCGGTGAACTCGTCGATGTCGAACATGCCGAGGTTCGACACGGAGAAGGTCGCCCCGGTGTACTCCGCCGGCGTGAGGCGGCGGATGCGCGCCTTCTGGGCCAGTGCGCGCGACTCCCGCCCGATCTCGCTCAGCGACTTGCGGTCGGCGTCCCGCACCACCGGCGTGATCAGCCCGTCCTCCACGGCGACGGCGATACCGATGTGCGCCGCGTTCCAGTAGCGGATGTGATCGTCCTGGAACCAGGCGTTGCAGGCGCGGTGCCGTACCAGCGCGAGCGCGGTGGCCTTCACGATCAGGTCGTTGAACGAGACCTTCGCCTCGTCGCCGAGGTCGCGGTTCAGCGCCTCGCGCGCCTCCGCCGCCCGCTCCATGTCCACCTCGGCCGTGAGGAAGAAATGCGGCACGGGGCCGAGGGACGAGATCAGGCGTTTGGCGATGGTCTTGCGGATCTGGGTGAGGGGGACGTCTTCGAACTCGACGCCGGCCGGGACGGGGGACGCGGGACGGGGGACGGGTGTCGCCGCTGGAAGAACCGCTCCCCGCTCCCCGCTCCCTGCGCCCTCCAGGTCCTTCACCACCACCCGCCCGCCGGGCCCCGAGCCGAGGACGGCCTTGAGGTCCACGCCGCGCTCGCGCGCGAGGCGTTTGGCGAGGGGCGAGGCTTTCACGCGCGTGGCATCGGCGGGAGCCGGCACGGGAAGGGGGACGGGGGAAGGGGGAGGGGTGGGCGCCGCCGCAGTGCGAGCCGGCGGTGCAGGGGCCGCGGCAGCCACTGCTCCCCGCTCCCCGCTCCCTGCTCCATCGCCGACCGCCTCCCCAGCGGCGCCGATGTATCCCACCACCGTCCCCACCGCGACGGTCTGCCCTTCGGGGACCAGGATCTTGACCAGATGTCCGTCGGCGCGGGCGACCAGCTCCATCACGGCCTTGTCGGTCTCGACCTCGGCGAGCGTGTCCCCGGCCTTGACGGCGCTACCTTCGGCCGCGAGCCATTTCACCAGGCGCCCTTCCTCCATCGTGGGCGAGAGCGCCTCCATGTAGACCTTGGTCGCCATCGCTCAGTCGAGGTAGAGCACCCGGCGCGCGGCGGCCACCACCTTCTCCGGTGACGCCTTCGCCGCGCGCTCGAGCTGCTTGTTGTAGGGCATCGGCACGTCGGCCTGCGTGACCCGCAGCACCGGCGCGTCGAGGTGATCGAACGCGTCGCGCTGGACGATGTCCACGACCTGCGCGCCGATGCCGCAAAACGGCCAGCCCTCCTCGACGACCACGCACCGGTTCGTCTTGACCACCGAGGTGAGAATCGCGGACTCGTCCATCGGGCGGAGCGAGCGGAGGTCCAGCACCTCGGCGCTCACGTCCTGGGCCGCGAGCTGCTCGGCCGCCTTGAGGGCGACGGACACCGTCTTGGAGTGGCAGATCAGCGTGACGTCCGCCCCGGGGCGCTTCACCTCGGCCTGGCCGATGGGGACGAGATGTTCGCCGTCGGGCACCTCGCCCTTGAGGTTGTAGAGCATCTCGCCCTCGAGCACGATCACGGGGTTGTCGTCGCGGATCGCCGACTTGAGCAGGCCCTTGGCGTCGGCGGGGGTCGCCGGGGCGACGACCTTGAGGCCGGGGATGTGCGCCAGCCACGACTCCCACGCCTGCGAATGCTGGGCGCCGAGCTGCAACGCGGCCCCGTTGGGCCCGCGGAACACCATCGGCATGCGGAACTGCCCGCCCGACATGTACTGCATCTTCGCGGCCGCGTTGACGATCTGGTCGAGCGCGAGCAGCGCGAAGTTCCAGGTCATGAACTCGATCACCGGACGCAGGCCCGCCATCGCGGCGCCGACGCCGATGCCGGCGAACCCCAGCTCGGCGATGGGCGTGTCCACGATGCGCGTGGGCCCGAACTCCTCGAGCAGGCCGCGGCTCACCTTGTAGGCGCCCTGATAGACCCCGACCTCCTCGCCCATGAGGAACACGTCGGGGTCGCGCTGCATCTCCTCGCGCAGCGCCTGGTTCAGGGCGTCCCGGTACGTGAGGGTGGGCACCGTCACTCCGCCAGGACGTGGGCGGCGAGCTGCTCCGGGCCGGGATCCGGGCTCTCCTCCGCGAAGTGCACGGCCGCCTCGGCTTCCGCCAGGACCTCGGCGTCGAGCGTGTCGTACGCCGCCCGGTCGAGCGCGCCCTCGGCCTGGAGCTGCGACGCGAGGCGGACGATCGGATCCCGCCGCTTTTCTTCCTCGACCTCTTCCTTGGTGCGGTACACGCCGTGGGTCGGGTCCGACATCGAGTGCCCCATGAAGCGGTACGTCCGGACCTCGAGCAGCGTAGGATGCCCGTGCCGGCGGGCGCGGGCCACGGCCCGCTGGGCCGCGCCGTACACCTCGAGCACGTCCATCCCGTTGACCAGCTCGGCGGCCATGTCGTAGGAGCAGGCGTGCTCGGCGACGTCGGTCACCGCCGCCACCCGCTCGAACGCCGTCCCCATCCCGTACTTGTTGTTCTCGCAGACGTAGATGACGGGGGTCCGGTACACCGATGACATGTTGAGCGCCTCGTGGAACGCCCCGATGTTCACGGCGGCGTCCCCGAAAAAGCACGCGCACACCTGGTCGCCGCCCCGGTAGCGGATCGCGAACCCGATCCCCGCCGCGAGGGGCAGATGCCCGCCGACGATGCCGTGCCCGCCCATGAACCCGCGGCTCCTGTCGAAGATGTGCATCGACCCGCCCTTGCCGCCGGAGCAGCCGGTGGCCTTCCCGAACAGCTCGGCCATCACCGCGCTCGCCGCCACGCCGCGCGCCAGCGCCTGCCCGTGCTCGCGGTAGGACGCGATGACGTAGTCGTCGTCCCGCAGGGCCGCGCTGACGCCGACCGCGACCGCCTCCTGACCGATGTAGAGGTGGCAGAAGCCGCCGATCTTGCCCAGCGCGTACGCCTCGGCCGCCTTCTCCTCGAACCGGCGGATCAGCAGCATCTGGCGCAGCATCGCGCGACGCAGCTCGACGGACACGTCGGTCGCGGGGGCGGTCGGTATCGTGGTCGCCATCGGCATGCTCTAGCGGGCCACGGCAGCGGCCTGCTCGGCCTGCTCCCATGCGTGGTAGCTCGAGCGCACCAGCGGCCCCGCCTCGACATGACGGTACCCCAGTGCGCGCCCGATCCGGCGCAG
>Ga0075302_1000060_pt1 | contig 13213 bp, 7 predicted proteins | sample Browns_TuleB_D1_FD_120059 | JGI IMG/M metagenome (GOLD analysis project Ga0075302, IMG submission 120059) | Natural and restored wetland microbial communities from the San Francisco Bay, California, USA, that impact long-term carbon... | ecosystem: Environmental > Terrestrial > Soil > Wetlands ...
AGCGTGAGGATGTGGGGGTGGTCGAGCCGGGCGGTGATCTTGATCTCGGCCAGAAAGCGCTCGGTGCCGAGCACGGCGCCCAGCTCGGGGCGCAGCACCTTGAGGGCGACGTCGCGGTCGTGCTTGAGGTCGCGGGCCAGGTAGACCGTGGCCATGCCGCCCTGCCCCAACTCTCGCTCGATGCGGTAGCGGTCGGCCAGGGCCGCGGTCAGCCCGCCGCGCGCCTCCGTCATCGCCGCAGATCCTCCGGCAGGCCCATCCGCGCGAGCAGCGCCTGATAGCGCGGCTCGTGACGCAGCGGACGAAGCATCGGCGTCGCGTTGAGGATCCAGATCGCGTCGGGGTCCCGGGCATCGATCGCGCGCTGGAACATCGCGTACATGGCATCGCGCTCCCCCACGGCCTGGAGCAGCAGCGCGCGCTGCGCGAGGCGGGGCTCGTGCGCCATCGCCCGCAGCACGCGGCGGGCGCCGGCGAGATCGCCGGACCGAGCCAGGATGAACCCCTCGAGAGTCTGGCGCAGCCAGAAGTCGCCCCCCGCGAGAGCGGTGGCGCGCGCCAGCGCCCGGCGGGCCACGGCGGAATCGCCGGCCCAGCCATCGATCCACGCCAGCATGTGGTAGGGCTCGTAGAACGCGGAGTCGAGCGCGATGGCCCGCAGCGCGGAAGCGCGCGACCCGGCGGTGTCGCCGGACGACCACTGGTTCCAGCCCACGTCGCTGTACCATTGAGCGGTGGTCGGCTCCAGGTCGATGAGCCGGGACGAGACGGCGATGCCCTCGGCGTTCTGCCCCGTCCCCCACGGGAACCAGCTGTAAAGCGCCTGTGCCAGGGTGGTCGGCTTGCGCTCCATGCCACGCCGGAACTCATCCCCCGCGGTGGCGAAGTCCCAGTCGAGCAGGTAGTGCATCATCCCGCGCGCGATCCACGGGTCGCCCAGCCGCTCGTCGAGCGCCAGCGCCCGTGCGGACGCCCGCCCGATGGCGGCGCGCGCCGAGTCCGGCGGGATCAGCTGGAAGAAGACCGCGATCCCGTGGGTAACGGCAAGGGTGGCCCAGGCGGGGGCGAAGGTCGAATCGATGGCGATCGAGCGGGTCAGATACTCGACCCCCCGCCCGAACCCCTCGGGCGTGCGCAGGTTCGCCTGTTCCTGCCCCAGCAGGTACTGCGCATAGGCGTTGGGATCGACCGGCCGGGCCACGCCGAGCGCCCGCTCCTGGTCCGGCGTGAGGCGGGCGCGGATCCCCCGGGCGATCTCGAGCGCGACCTCGTGCTGCAGCGTCACCACGTCGGGCGCGGGCCGCGAGAACGTGCGCGCCCACAGGTTCTCTCCCGACTTGGGATCGGTCAGCTCGGCGGCGATCTGCACCACGTCGCCGGCCTTGAGGACGGCACCCGTGACGATCGCGTCCACGCCCAGCTCCTTGGCGATCTGGCTCGCCGGGAGGGTGGTGTTGCGATAGCCGACGACCGCGCGGTGACCGAGGACGCGCACGCCGGCATCGGTCAGCACCCCGATCAGCTCGCGCGTCATCCCGTCGGCGAAGAAGGCCTGACTCGAGTCGCCGGTTTGGTTGTCCATCGGCAGGACGGCGATGCGCTCGATCTTCCCGCCAGCCCCCGATCCGAGCAAGGCGCGGCCGCCGAACCACACCACGGCGAGCAGGGCCAGCACCCCGGCGGCCACGAGCGCGAGCGGGAGGGGCGATTTCCAACCCGCTGGGGACGATACCGGGGGCGCCGCGACGGCAGCGGTCGACAGCGCCTGGACGAACTGGGCCGCGGGGTTGAACCGGTCGGCCGGGTTCTTGGCCAGCGTCCGCGCCAGCGCGCCCGCCACCTCGGCCGGCACCGTGGGCCGGAGGTTCGTGACCGGGGCCGCCTCGGTCACCAGGTGCTGGCGGGCGACCGCTGCGGCCGTCGGCCCGGTGAACGGCGCCTGCCCGCCCAGCATCTCGTAGAGCACACACCCCAAGCTGTACAGGTCGCTCCGACCGTCGAGGTCGCGGTCCCCCGCCGCCTGCTCGGGGCTCATGTACAACGGCGTCCCGACCGACATCCCCGTCTGGGTGAGCCGGTCGGCGCCGGCGGCGCTCACCGCGCGGGCGATCCCGAAGTCCGCCACGACCGCGTGGCCGCCCTCGAGCAGGATGTTCTCCGGCTTGATGTCACGATGCACGACGCCGCGGGCATGTGCATAGCCCAGGGCGTCCGCGACTTCTCGCGCGATGGCCAGGGCGTCGGCGATGGGCAGCTGCTTCTCGCGGATGAGTCGCTCGCGCAGCGATTCCCCTTCGACGTAGGGCATCACGTAGAAGAGGAAGCCGTCCGCCTCGCCCGAGTCGTACAGCGGCAGGATGTGTGGGTGCCGCAGGTTCGCGGTGGTCTCGATCTCGCGCAGGAACCGCTCGGCCCCCAGTGCGGCGGCCAGCTCCGGCCGCAAGACCTTGATCGCGACCTTGCGGCGATGCTTGACGTCGTCGGCGAGGTAGACGGTGGCCATCCCCCCCTGCCCCAGCTCCCGCTCGATGCGGTAGCGGTCGGCGACCGCGGAGGCGAGACCTTCAGCCGGAGTGGTCATCGGTTGGCGGCGTCCACCGCGGCCTTCATCTGCGCCACCCAGTTGGGCACCACCCGCAGGTACGAGCTGCCGGTCTGCTCCGGCCCCTGGACGTAGATGATGCCGGCGTCGTACGACGGTCGGTTGGACCAGCCCGAGGTATCGGAGAAGCGCGGGTCCCGCGCCCAGAACGTCGGGGCGCCCAGCGGTTCGCCCGTCTCCGGATCGAGCCGGGCCAGGAACCACAGGACCCCGGAGCGGTAGAGCACCTCCGTCGCCGACAGCCAGAGCGGCTCGACGCCCTCGGAGGCGAGCTGCCAGCGGCGCCCCGCCACCGGGAACGAGGTAACGATGACGCGGGGCCCCTCGAGCGACTGGTACACGACGAGCCTGCCGTTGGGCGACACGGCCGGAAACCTCACGTCGGTCAGCACCGTGTCGAGCTTCGGGGGTGAGACGCCGGGATCGAATCGCATGGCCACGGACCCCGCCCAGTCCTGGGCGAGCGCCGTGTGGTCGTCGTGGAAATCGACCGGATCGGGATTGTTCAGATCGAAGGCGAAGCTCGCGAGCGTGTCCGGACGGGCTCCCGAACTGGGCGCGCCGCGCAGGACGGTCCAGCGGGTGGAGTCCCGCACCCCGACCAGCAACTGCTCCCCGTCGCGACTCCACAGCGGATGCCGGACGGATTCGCCGGTGAGCCACGTGAAGTGCTGACCATCCCGCAGATCGTAGATCCTGAGCTCGGTGCCTTCGGCAGCCTGCACCACGGCCGCCAGCCAGCGCCGGTTCCGGCTCAGGTCGTAGCGCTGGAAGTTCGCGGTCTCCACCGGCAGCGGCTGCGGTGTTCCACCGGATCGGAGGCTGACCATCCGGCCGATGGACGCATCCACCCCCGGCGCGTAGAGCAGCGTGCCGTCGGCCGCAAGATCGAACTGGGCCTCTCCGACGGCCTCCCGCCGGACCCCGGCGAGGAGTGTCACGGACCGGTAGGCCATGTGGGTGTCGGGGTCGTAGCGAGCGGCGAGGAGGCTGCCATCCACCGCGAGGTAGATGAGATAGCGCCGGTCCACCACGCGAAAGGCGGAGCCCGCCAGCAGGCCCGCGGGCGAGCCGTCGGATTGGGCCGCACGCAGGGACCAGCGTTCGCCGGATGCGGGGTCGAACAGCAGCGCGGTCCCGTTGTACGAACAGAGCAGCTGCTGCAGTTCCCGCACCCACTGCCCGAGGGCGCAGCGCGCGATGGTCTGGGTCCGCGCGCTTCCCCCTTCCCGATCCAGCCGCTTGAGGCGGTATCCGTCGAGGTCCACCGCCAGGACCTCGGTGTCCGATATCCACTGGAGCGACATCGCGTTCTGGCCCTCCAGCAGCTGGCGCGCGTCCCCGCCGGCGATCGGGACCACCAGGACGCGGTCCCCGACGAGGAACGCGACCCGCGAACCGTCGGGGGAGATGCGCGGTGCGGTCGCCCCGAGCGTGCCGGCGATGGGGTGTGCCGCGGCATCCCGGAGACTGCGGTACCACAGCAGGGTGGAGTCCTGCCGCCGGGCCGCGTACACGGCGAAGTCGCCCGCCGGCGAGATCGACAGGTTGCGGACCGGCACCCCGTAGGAAATGGTCGCCGTCGGGACACCGAAGGTCATCGGGGCGCTGTCGGGGAGGGCGGCATCGAAGACCACCGGTCCCGTCGTCCTGGTGGGGCGACTCAACGCCCACGTGGCCAGCGCGACGAGTCCGAGCGCCACCGCACCCAGCACCGCGCTGATCCGGCGCCACGGTCCGGCGCGCGTCGCCGCCGTCCGGGTGGCGCGCGTGGTGGCCCGGACGGTCGTTCCCCCGGCGAGCGCGGCGGCGAACTCGGCGGCGGTCGCGAAGCGATCCGCCGGCAGCTTCTCCAGCGCGGTGAGTACCGCGTCCTCGACCGCGGGGGGAATCGTATCCCGCATCACGGACGGTGCCGCCGGCTTCTCGGTCATCACCTTGGCCACGATCGCCTGCGCGGTGCCGCCGAGGAACGGCGGGTCGCCGATGAGCATCTCATACGTGACGCAGCCCAGCGCGTAGACATCCGAGCGCGCGGTGATCTCCCGCTCGCCCATCGCCTGCTCGGGGCTCATGTAGTGCGGGGTGCCGAGGCTCATGCCGGTCTCGGTCATCCGGGTGCCACCCGCCTTGCTGGCCGCGAGCGCGATACCGAAGTCGGCGACGAGCGCGGAGCCGTCATGCAGCAGGATGTTCTCCGGCTTGATGTCGCGGTGGATCACTTCCCGGCGATGGGCGTAGTCGAGCGCCGCGGCCACCTCGGTGGCGATGCGCACCGCGTCCGCGATGGGCAGCTGCTTCTCGCGATTGAGCCGTTCGCGGACCGTCTCTCCCTCGATGTACGGCATCACATAGAAAAGGAAGCCGTCCGCCTCCCCGGAATCGAACAGCGGCAGGATGTGCGGGTGCTGGAGATTCGCGGTGGTCTTGATCTCGGAAAGAAAGCGATCGGCGCCGATCACGGCCGCCAATTCGGGTCGCAGCACTTTGACCGCGACCTTGCGGGCGTGACGCAGGTCCTGGGCGAGGTAGACGGTGGCCATGCCGCCCTGCCCCAGCTCCCGCTCGATGCGGTAGCGGTCGGCGAGGGCCGTCGACAAGCGCTGCACGGCGTCGGTCACGGCGTCAGAATACCTGTGGAGGAGACGGCCGGGCCAAAAGGTAGCGTTCTCCAAGGACGCCGCCACCGGTAAGTGTCACTACGAGTGTATTGACAACAGGTGCCCGCTCGGGCGAAATTGCCCTCATGCCGGCCAAGACGCAGCAGCTCCAGATCCGCGTTACCCCGCAGCAGAAAGCGGCGCTGAAGCGTCAGGCCGGTGCCGCCGGACTCGACGTATCGAGCTGGGTGCTGTCGCGTCTGCTGCCCTCCGAGCCGGGGCGCTTCGCCGAGATCGTGCGGGTGCTCGAGTCGGAGGCGGACCACCGGTTCGCCCTCGCCGAGCTTAACGACTTCCTGCACGCCTGCGCGCCGGTCGGCTTCGCCGAGGCGGTCGCCCGAGCCGAGCTAGGCAGGCTATCGCCGTTCATTCAGAACTACGTGGCGGCGATGGTGGAGCAGGCGGCGGCCCAGAAGGACATCGCTCCACCAGCGTGGACCCGGGACGTCGCCCCGCTCGCCGCGCCGCAGTTCGCCACACCGCTCTCGAGCCTGCGGATGCACCTGCTACGATCGGCACCGGTACCGTTCAAGCGCCGGAACATCTTCGTGGACGCCGGCGTCGGCGCGCGCGTCTGACCGTGACCGAACCGGTGAAGCTGACGAAGGCCGACATCCTGAAGCTGTTCGAGCTGCTCAACGCGGAGCTCGAGGCCGGCCAGACGCACGCCGAGGTCTACCTGGTGGGCGGCGCGGTCATGTGTCTCGCGCTGGGCGCCCGCGCCGCCACCCGCGACGTGGACGCCTGGTTCAAGCCGGCCGCGCTGGTCCGCGAGGCGGCGGCCCGCGTCGCCGCGCGAGCCGGCGTCCCCGACACCTGGCTGAACGACGCGGTCAAGGCCTGGCTCAGCCCGCGCGGCGAGTTCGACCGCTTCCTGGACCGCTCACACCTCCAGGTGTTCGTCGCCCGACCCACGTATCTGCTGGCCATGAAGTGTGCCGCGATGCGGCTGGGCGCGGAGTTCCACGACCTCGACGATGTCCGTTACCTGCTCCGCTATCTCAACATCACGACCGCGGGGGAGGCGCTGGCGATCGTGACGCAGTATTTCGACGAGGCGCACATCCCGCCCAAGACGCGGCTGGCCCTGGAAGAGCTGCTGCCCGCATAGGCGACATCGTCCCCGCCACCCGATCGCGCCTCCCCCGCCATATTCCCTCCGTGTCCATCCTGTCATTCTCCGGAGTCGCGGTGGAGTTCGGCGCGACGACCCTCCTCAGCGACGTGACCTTCACCGTCGCCGCCGATGAGCGCTGGGGCGTCGTGGGCCGCAACGGCGCCGGCAAGACGACGTTGTTCCGGTTGATCGACGGCAGTCTGGCGCCGGCCCGCGGGAGCGTCGCGCGCCAGCCGGGGCTGCGCATCGCGGTCCTCGACCAGGCCCGCGTCTTCGGCGGGGCCGAAACCGTCTGGGACGCGGCGGCCTCGGGCTACGGCGATCTCGTGGCGTTGGAGCACCGCGTCGCCCGACAGGCGGAGCGCCTGGCCGAGCTGGGCGACCGCGTGACGGCGGCGGACCTCGAGCGCTTCGGCCGCGACCAGGAGCGGTTCGCCCACCAGGGCGGCTACCAGCTGGAGGCGCGGGTCGACGCCGTGCTCCAGGGCCTGGGCTTCGACCCCCGGGAAGCGCGGACCAGACCGCTGGCCTCCTTGAGCGGCGGCGAGCGCGGTCGCGTGGGACTCGCGGCCCAGCTCGCGGCGCCCGTGGACCTGGTACTGCTCGACGAACCGACGAACCATCTCGACCTCGAGACGATCGACTGGCTCAAGCGCTACCTCGGCGAGTTCGGGGAGACCCTGATGGTCATCAGCCATGACCGCGCCTTCCTCGACGATGCGGTCGATCACGTGCTGCACGTCGCCGGCGGCACGACCAGCGCCTACCGGGGCGGCTACTCGGCGTTCGTGACCCAGCGTGCCGAGCGGCAGTTGGCGCTCGAACGACAGGTGACCCAGCAGCGCAAGGTCATCGCCAAGGAAGAGGAGTACATCCGGCGCAACATCGCCGGGCGCAACAGCGCCCAGGCCAAGGGCCGGCGCGCCCGGCTGGCCCGCCTGCCCCGGCTCTCGGCGCCGCCGGGCGAGCGCGACGCGATGAGCGTCACGTTCGCCGCCGCCGAGCGGGGCGGCGACCAGGCGCTGGTGGTCGAGCGGCTCCGCGTGGCGATCGGCGACCGCACCCTGGTACGCGACTTCTCGGCCGTGGTCCGCCGCGGCGACGTGATCGCGTTGGTGGGTCCGAACGGTGCCGGCAAGTCCACGCTGCTCGCCACGCTGCTCGACGCCCGTGAGCCGGGCGCCGGCGAGTCCCGGCTCGGCGCCGGGGTCCACGCCGAATGGTTCCGGCAGGACCTGGCCCAGGTTCCCGCGGACCGTTCCATCTACGATTGCATCGCGCAAGTGCGACCGCGCTGGACGCGAGGTCACATCCAGAATCACCTCGGTTGTTTCGGGTTCTCGGGAGACGACGTACAGCGCAGCACGTCAGTGCTGTCGGGCGGCGAACGGGCGCGGGTGGCGCTCGCGCTGCTCACCCTGCGTCCGGCGAACCTCCTCGTGCTGGACGAGCCGACCAACGATCTCGACGTGGAATCGATCGAAGCGCTGGAGGACGGACTGGAGGACTACGAGGGCTCGGTCATCCTGGTCAGTCACGACCGCGCGTTCCTGCGGGAGCTGGCGACGCGGGTGTGGGCCTACGACGGCCAGCGCATCCAGGACTACGCCGGGACGTTCGCGGAGTGGGAGCAGCAGCGGGCCGAGCAGTCCGCTGGCGACCGGACCCCGCGGGCCGCGGAACCGGAGGCCGACCGGGCCACCCGGACGGAGGTCAAGAAGGCTGCGGCGGCGCGGCGCGCCGCCGAGGAGACCCGTCGCTCGGCCAGACGCGAAGCGGAGCGACTCGAGCAGGCCGCGCACGCCGCCGAGTCGCGGATCGCGGAGCTGGAGCGAGCCCTGGCGGATACGGCGCTGTATGACGGTGGGGCGAGCGGGGCGCGGGAAGCCGGCCGCCTGAACGCGGAGCTGCTCGATGCGCGGCGGGCGCTGGACGACGCGCTGGCTCGGTGGGCCGAGGCGAGCGACGCCCTGGAGACGCCGTGAGCTAGCGGGCGGGGAGCCCGATCCGCCGGATCAGCGCGGTGAAGCGCGGGTCGGAGCGGAGCGGGTCGAGTTCGGGCCAGCGATCGAGCCCCGCCACCCACACCGTGCGATCGCTCACGGCCCGTTCCAGCCACTCGAAGGCGAGGTCCTTCTCCCCCAGGCTGGCATGGATCTCGGCGAGGAAGATCGGGTTGACGTAGTGGGTGCGGGCATAGGCGTCGAGCCGACCGAGGATCTCCCTGGCTTCGCCGGTCCTCCCCATGCGGGCATAGGTGATGGCATAGCCGTGTAGCGGTTGTTCACCGGCCAGATCCTGCGCCCGGCGATACTCTGCCAACGCCTCCGCGTAGCGCCCCTGCTCCCGGTAGGCTGCCCCGACGAACCAGTCCATATACAGGAAGGTCGAGTCCAGCGCCATCGTCTTCGCGTGCTGAACGATCAGCTCGTCATAGCGGCGGCCGAGGTAGAGACACCATTCGCGTACGAAACTCGCCACGGTGGAAAGCCGGTCCAGTGCGATCGCCCGGTCGACCGCGGCGAGTCCGTCGTCGATCTGACCGACGAAACACAGCCAATTGGCGTGGAACGTGTGCACGTCGGCCGAGTTGGGGCTCAGCTCGACCCCGCGACGGAACAGCCGGTCGGCGTTCTCCAGGTTCCAGTCGGTCGCGTAGGAGGCGTATCCCAGCAGGACATATGTGTCCCCCGTCAGGCTGTCGTAGTCCAGCGCCCGGTGCGCGGCGAGCTTCGCCGAGTCATAGGCGACGGCCGGCAACAGATACGCGTCCGCCAGGAAGGCGTAGGTCCAGGCGATACCCAGCCAGGCCTGCGCATAGTGCGGATCGATCACGAGCGCGCGCCGGAAGTACTCGAGCCCCCGGCGCAGCGACGGCTCCGTGCTCTGGTGGAAGAGTCGCTGGCCCCGGAGGTAGAGGTCGTGGGCGTCCGGGTTCACCGTGCGTCCCGCCTGTGCGGCCGCCAGCTGTCCTCCGCCCAGCGTGAGCGCGAGCTGACCCACGATCGCCTGGGTGATCGAGTCCTGCACCGCGAAGACGTCCTTCACGGCCTGGTCGTAGCTCTCGGACCAGAGCTCCACGCGCTGGCTCGCGTCGGTGAGCTGTACGCTCACCCTGACGCGGTCACCGACCCGCCGCACCGACCCCTGCAGCACGACGCCGACACCCAGCTCGTCGCCGACCTCGCGGACGTCCAGGTCCCGGCGGCCCTTGAACGCAAAGGACGAGGTCCGTGCGGCGACCCGCAGGCCCGGCACCTTGCCGAGCGCGTTGGCCAGCTCTTCGGACATGCCGTCGGCGAAGTATTCCTGGGTCGAGTCGCCGCCGATGTTCACGAGCGGGAGGACCGCGATGGACTTCTCGACCGCCGCGTCCGGCGCGCTCGCCGGCCCGCGCACACGGAGTGCCCACCAGCCCAGGCTTCCCACGATGGCCAGCCCGGTGAGCGCGGCGGCGATCAACCCGCCCCGATGGCGACGCCCCCGGGTCGCGACGAGCCCACTTGCAAAGGCGCCGCAGGCCGGGAACCGGTCGGCCGGCGGCTTGGCGAGCGCGCGTCCGACCGCGACATCCAGCGCCAACGGAACGCCGGGCCGCGTCGCGCGCAGGCTCCTGGGCTTCTCAGTCATCAGGCGCGCAATGATGGCCTGCGCAGTGGGACCGGTGTGGGGTGGCTCCCCGGCGAGCATTTCGTAGGCCACAGCGCCCAGCGCGTACTGATCGGACCGTGCATCGAGCGCGCGGTCGCCGGCGGCCTGCTCCGGGCTCATGTAGTGCGGCGTGCCGAGCGACAGTCCGGTCTCGGTGATCCGGGAACCGCCGGCCTGGGCCACGGCCAAGGCGATGCCGAAGTCGGCGATCACCGGCTGTCCGGCCTGGAGCAGGATGTTCTCGGGCTTCAGATCGCGATGGATGACGCCCCGGGCATGGGCGTAGTCCAGCGCATTGGCGAGCAACGTCACCAGGCGGATCGTCTCGTCCACCGGCAGCTGTCGCTCGCGCTCGAGCCGTGCGCGCAACGTCTCGCCCTCCACATAGGGCATGACGTAGTACAGGAACCCGCCGGCCTCTCCGGAGTCGAACAGCGGCAGCAGATTGGGATGTTGCAGGTTGGCGGTGACCTTGATCTCGGCCAGGAACCGGTCAGCGCCGAGCACCGCGGCGAGCTCGGGCTTCAGGACCTTCACGGCGACCTTGCGGTCGTGCTTGAGATCCTGTGCGAGATAGACGGTCGCCATCCCGCCCTGCCCCAGTTCGCGCTCGACGCGGTAGCGGTCGGCCAGGGCGGTCGCCAGGCGCTGCACGGCGTCCGTCAAATGGTACCTCTCACACGCCGATGTCCTCGTTCCAGAGCTGCGGTTGTGCCGCGATGAACCGTTCCATCAACGTGCGACAACGCACCTCATCGAGCACCACCACTTCCACGCCGCGCGAGCGCAGCAGCGCTTCTTCGCCTATGAACGTGCGGTTCTCGCCGATCACCACGCGCGGGATGCCGTACAGCAGGATCGCGCCGGAGCACATCGCGCACGGCGAGAGCGTCGTGTAGAGGGTGCTGGCGCGATAGACCGACGCCGGGAGCCGCCCGGCGTTCTCCAGCGCGTCCATCTCGCCGTGCAGGACGGCGCTGCCCTGCTGGACGCGCCGGTTGTGGCCGCGGCCCGCGATGCGTCCCGCGTGTACCAGCACCGCGCCGATCGGGATGCCCCCTTCGGCGAGGCCGCGCTCGGCTTCCTCGATCGCCGCCGCCATGAAGCGGGCCTCGGTCACGGACTGAGCAACGCCTTCGGATCCTGGACGTACACCACGTCGGCGAGCTGCCCCGGGCGGCCCTGGCGCACCATCGCGAACGACCGCCCGTCGGGGAACACGTCGTAGTTGCGGTGCGGGACCGCGAACTCGTAGCTCGCCACGCTGAACAGCGGCGTGCGCGACCGGATCCGCAGCGCCGGTCCTCCCTCGAAGGTGGCCGCCACCAGCATTGGCTCCGCCCCGCCGCCCGACCGGTAGAACAGCTCGCGACCGTCGCGCGACCACGCGGGCTCGGTCCCGCCGCTCTGCGACACCTGCACCTTGGCCCCGAGCGCCGGCCAGGAGCGGACGTACACCTCGTTGCGGCCCGACTCGTCCGACTGATACGCGAGCCACCGTCCATCGGGCGAGAGGGCGGGCCAGCCTTCGTTGTAGCGTGACGCCAGGACCGAGTCGAGGCGGCCGCCGCGCCCCAGCCCGAGCGACACCACGTCGAACGCGCCACTCTCGATCACCACGCCGATGCCGGTCCGGCCGTCGGGCGTGATCGCATGGACCGAGAGCTGCTGCGGTCCGATGAAGATCGAGTCCGCCCGGGGACCCCCGTCGAGCCGCCGGCGGAACGGGCCGATCGCGCCGCCGCGGACGGCGGCGAAGAGCAGACCGCTGCCGTCGGGCAGCCATTCGGCGTCGTGGGCCGTCGAGTCGAACCCGAACCGGGTCAGCGTGGAGTCGGCGATGTCGAACAACCAGACGTCCCGTACCTGGTCGGTGAAGTCGAGCGACAGGCGGCGTCCGTCGGGCGAGACGCGCGGGTTGTGGTACGTGCGGTCGGTGCCGAGCAGGGTCGTCGCGATGCCGTTGCGGGCGACCCGGACGAGCGCGCGCTCGCGGGTGGGCGCGTAGGCGAGGCCGCCCCGCGCCAGGGTGGCGGGCGGCGCGAATCCCAGGATGGACAGCACCGTGCCCCCCAGAGCCCGGCCCGCCCCGCCCAGGCGCCGCTTGGCGAGATCGAACGACGCCCCATAGAGGACGCCGTCCTGCAGCGTCCACCCGAGCATCCCGTCGGCGTAGCTGGCCCACGCGACGTCCTCGTCGATGATCGTGTCCCGCCGCCCGGCCGCCGGATCGATCGCCATCAGCGGACCGTTGGGGGGCGACCGCCACGACCGGGCCAGCACCAGGCCGTTCGGGAGCACCTGATCCAGGGCGAGGACCGGCTCGTCTCGCGTGGAGTCGGGGGCGGCGAAGATCCGCAGCCTGCCGTCGGACGCCAGCATCCCGAGCCCGCCCTGTGTGGCGACCGCGAACTGGTCGTTCCCCGCCCATTCGATCGACGTGATCGGCGCACCGCCCTGCACCGGGATGGCCACCGGCGCGCCGCCGTTCACCGGCACCTTGCGCGCCTGGTTGCCGACCAGGAACGCGATCCATTGACCGTCGGGCGAGAAGCTGATGGTGGTGGCGTCGTCGGTGCCCTCGAGGCGCTTGGTCTGCAGGTCGTCGAGGCGGCGGGTGAAGATGGCGAGCCGGTCCCCCTGGCCGCTGATGTAGGCGAGCGTCCCCCCGTCGGGCGACAGGCGCACGGCGACCGGGGGGACCTCGGTGGGCAGCGTGACCGACATCCGGACCACGCGGACGGGACCACCGCGTCCGGCGACGCGGATGCCGAGTCCCAATCCGGCGAGGAGCGCCACCGCCGGGACCGCCCACGGCAGCGCCCGGCGCAGTCCGGAGACCCGCTCGAGCCCCGCCCGCCGAGCACCCGTCTGCGCGGCCGTACGCCGCGGCGGCGTCCCGCGATCGCCGGCCAGCGCCTCGCCGAACGCCCGGGCCGTCGCGAACCGGTCCGCCGGCAGCTTCTCGAGCGCCGTGCGTACCGCGTCCTCCACGTGCGGCGGGATCGTCTTGCGCTGCAGCGTGAGCGAGCGGGGCTCCTCGGTCATCACGCGCGCGATGATCGCCTGCGCCGTCGCCCCCACGAACGGCGGCTCCGCCGTCAGCATCTCGTACAGCACGCACCCCAGCGCGTAGATGTCCGCCTTGGGCGTGATCTCCCGCTCCCCCATCGCCTGCTCGGG
>Ga0075302_1000062_pt1 | contig 13193 bp, 14 predicted proteins | sample Browns_TuleB_D1_FD_120059 | JGI IMG/M metagenome (GOLD analysis project Ga0075302, IMG submission 120059) | Natural and restored wetland microbial communities from the San Francisco Bay, California, USA, that impact long-term carbon... | ecosystem: Environmental > Terrestrial > Soil > Wetlands ...
GTCGTGCTGGAGCCCTGCACCCGGCCGTTCGCCCAGGTCAGGTGCACCGCGCTGGTCTGGCCCGCCGCGCCCCCCGTCTGGTCCACCTGCCGGACCGAAGCGTCGCGCGGATCGAACAGCACCGTGCTCTCCTGGTTCATCCCCGCGGCGGCGATGACCAGGCGCTCCCGGAACACGAGGGAGTCCGGCGTGGCGGTGATGGCCCACAGCTGGGTGCCCAGCACGTTGCCCTGGATCACCACGTTGAAGCTGTCGCGGCGCGACACGATCTGCGCCCGGTCGAGCACTACGGGCGCCGCGCGGGGCGCCAGGTCGGCGGCCGTCATCGCCTTGCCGTCGACGTCCACCAGCCGCACGGTCGCGATGGCGGCGAGGCGCTCGAACAGCTTCGTCGCGTCCCCCACGACCGCGATGGTGAACTGGTCGCGCCGGTAGTAGCGGGCCGCCGCCTCGCGCGCCCGGGCCGCCGTGACGGCGGCGAGCCGGTCGCGGTACGTCTGGAGATAGTCGCGCGGCAGACCGAGGCGACGCACCATCGCCACCTGGCTCGCGACCTGGCTCGGCGTCTCGATGGTGAGCGGGAACGCCCCCACCATGAAGCCCTTCACGTTGGCCAGCTCGGAGTCGGGGACCAGCTCGGTGCGCATCCGGTCCACCTGGGTCAGCATCTCGCGCAGGGCGCTGTCGGTGACCTCCGTGCGCACCTCGGCCGTGGCCTGCCACAGGCCGAGCTCGCGGCGGCGCTGCAGGGAGGCGTAGGCGCCGTAGGTCCAGCTCTTCTGCTCGCGGAGGATCAGAAAGAGGCGGGCGTCCGCGCCGCCGCCCAGCACCTGGGTGGCGAGGCGCGCCGCGTAGTAGTTGGTGTCGCCGGGGACCATCGTCGTGTTGCCGATGACGATGTTGGCCTGCACCGAGCCCGGCCGGTGCACGAGCAGGATGTCGGTTGCGGGCTTCGGCGTCGGCACCGGCAGGGCGGCGCCGGCCGCCGCCGTGCCGCGCCAGTTCGCGAAGTGGCGGTTCGCCAGCTGGCGCACCCGTCCCAGATCGACGTCTCCGGCGACGACCAGCAGGGCCCCGGAGGGCCGCAGCCGCTCGGCCGCGAAGCGGACGACGTCGTCGCGCGTGATCGCCCGGTAGGTGTCAGCGGTGGCGTGCCGGCCGTACGGGTGCGCGCCGTAGAGCTCGGATGCGAAGAACCAGTCCGCGAGCACTTCGGGCTGCGCGAGCTCGGCCTGGTAGCTGGACACGAAGCGGGTCCGCGCCAGGTCCACCTCGCTCGCGGGGAAGGTCGCGTTGCGCACCACGTCGCCCAGCAGCTCGAAGGCAAGGTCGGCGTGGTCGGTGAGGACCCCGGTCGTGATCGTGAGGAAGTCGTCGTCCGCGCCGGCGCCGATCGACCCGCCCGCGCCCTCGATCTGCGCGGCGATCTGCTCGGCGGTGCGCGCCTTGGTGCCCTTGGTGAGCAGCTCGGCCACGAAGGCGCTCAGCCCGGCCTTCTCGGCCGGTTCGTAGACACCACCGGCGCGGAAGGTGAGGCTGATGGAGACCGTCGGCTGCTCGTGATTCTCCACCACGAGGACATCCACCCCGTTCGACAGCCGCGCCTCCTGGAAGGGCGGGAACTGCACCGGACGCAGCGGCGTGGGCGCCGGCGGGCGCACGGGGACGGTGTCCTGCGCCGCGAGCCGGACGGCCGGCGCGGCGGCCACCGCCGCCCAGACCAGGACCGTCCCCATCGCCGTACCGAGTCGTGGTACCGCCCTCATCGCCCACCTCCAGTGCCCTGCCCGGCCGGGGCCGGCCGCACCACCACCGTCACCACGTTGGCCGGGTCGAGATACGTGCGCGCCACCCGCCGGATGTCATCCGGGGTGACGGCGATGAACTTCTCGAGATCGGTGTTGATCTCCGCGATCGAGTCGTGGAACATGAGATAGTGGTGGAGCTCCTCCGCCCGGCTGAGCGTCGATTCGCGGTTGCCGACGAACGCGGTCCGGACGGTGTTCTTCGCCTTGGTCAGCTCCTCCGCCGTGACCCCGTTCGCGCGGACGCTGTCGACCTCGGCCGCGAGCAGGGAATCGAGGCGGTCGGGGCTGATGCCCTGATTGACGATGCCGAACAGCAGGGCGACGCCCGGGCCGCGACGCGGTCCGCTGGGATTGAGCAGGGCGCCCGAGGCCAGGGCCGCCTGCGCGCGGCGCACGACGGCGACATTCAGGCGGGAGCTTTCCCCCTGGCCCAGGATCATGCCCAGCAACTCGAGCGCCGGGGTGTCGGCGTGGCGGTGCTCGGGGATGCGGTAGAACCGCAGCACGGCGTCGAGATTGGCTTGCGCGTCCGGGACTTCGCGCCGGGCGGCCCCGGGGCCGATCGGGGCCTGGCAGGTGACCGGCGGGGGCGTATCGCGCCGCGGGATCCCGGTGAAGTAATCGGTGACCAGCCGGCGCAGCTCGACGGGCTCGAAATCGCCGACCACCACCAGGGTGGCGTTATTGGGCGCGTAGTACAGGTCGAAGAAGGCCTGCACGTCCTCGAGCTTCGCCGCGTTGAGGTCGTCCATCGAGCCGATGACCGTGTGCGCGTAGGCGAAACAGGCCGTGCTGTCGAACGGCAGCGTGAGCCCGTCGGTGAACGCGGCCCCGTACGGCCGGTTGTCCACGCCGAGCCGCCGCTCTTCCTTCACGGTCTCGCGCTGGTTCTCGAAGTTCTCCTGGGTGATCGCGAGCGACCGCATCCGGTCCGCCTCGAGCCACAGGGCGAGGTTGAGGCGGTTGGAGGGCACCGTCTCGAAGTAGTTGGTCCGGTCCTCGGTGGTCGAGCCGTTCATCGAGCCGCCGGCGCGCTGGACCAGCTGGAAGTGCTCGGCCTTCTTCACGTGCGCGGACCCCTGGAACATCATGTGCTCGAAGAGGTGCGCAAACCCGGAGCGGCCGGTCCGCTCGTTCCGCGAGCCGGTGTTGTACCAGACGTCCACCGAGACGATGGGCGTCGAGTGATCCTCGGAGGTGATCACCCGCAGCCCGTTGGGCAGGGTGAACTCCTCGTAGCGCACCGCGCCCGCCTGGGCCGCGGCGCCGCGGGACGCCAGCGTCGCGCCGAGCGCGACGATGGTCAGGATGCGATGGCTCACTCCGGCGGTCCTCCTCGTTGGGCGGGCGGTGGAAGCGCCCGGCGATACACCGGTCCCGGTCAGCGGGCCGGGAAGAACGCGAGCGGGTTCGTCTCGAGCACGGCTCGCCGCAGGTCGTCGGCCAGCGGCAGGGTCAGGAACTGGTCGATGTTCAATCGCAGGTCTTTCACGCCGGGGCTCGGCCAGTCGGTGCCCCACAGCACCTTGGCGCCGATCTCCCCGAAGCGGGGAAAGTACTCCAGCAGCTTGAGCGGCGGAATGCCGGACACGTCGAGCCATACGTTGGGGTGCCGCCGCAGGACGAAGAACGCCTCCTCCATCCAGAACGGGCGGCCGCCGTGCGCCATCACGATGCGGAGGTCGGGGAAGTCGATGGCGACGTCGTCGATCTCGAGGGGGTTGCCGTACTTGGAGCGGGCCCCGGGGAAGATGCTGGTCCCGGTGTGGATCATCACCGGCAGGCCGCGCTCTTCGCACCGCCGGTACACGGCGCCAAGCGCCGCGAGACCGTCGGTGTACGCGTTGGCGGGGAACGTCATGTGCGGCGGGTGAATCTTGAGCAACCGGATCCCCATGCCGACCAGCCGGTCCACGTCACCGGCCGGGTCCGCCGTGTAGCGTGGATGGATGCCGCCGTAGGGCAGCAGGCGTTCGGGGGCGGCCTCGGCGTACCGCGTCACGAACGTGTTGGTCGTATCGGTGAACCCCATGACATCGGGGCTGACGTAGTTCACCAGCCCCACGCGCCACACGCCGGAGCGGTCCATGATGTCGAGCAGGACCTTGGGATCGTCCATCATCGATAGCAGGAAGTCCCAGTGACCTTCCTTGCCGCGGCGCATCGCCGCCTGCACGGCGGGCTTCATGTCGCGCCACGGCTGGATGTGGATGTGGACGTCCGTGACCCGGTAGGGGAGGGGCTGGGGCATGACGCGCGGAAGTTAGCGGCGGGGCGGGGGCTAATCAACGCGAGGGCGCGGTGGCATGTTTCGGCCACCACGGACGCGACGCTTTCGGGAGGCCGTCATGGATGGGTTCAACGCAGTCGCGACGATCGCCGCGCTCGCGGCGCTGGGATTCCTGTTGACCGGGGCTCGCGCGCTGCGCCGCCGTCGCATCGTCGGCGGCTCGGCGAGCGCCCTGCTCGGTCTCCTGCTCCTCTCCCTCGCCGCGCTCGCCGCCACCGTCAGCGTCGGGACGCGCGGGTACCGCGCCTTCACGCGCGAGGAGACCGCCGCGGTGGTCACCGTCGCGCCGACCGCCCCGCGCCGGTTCGCGGCGCGCTTCCGGTTCCCCGACGGGCGCGAGCAGGTCTATCGTCTGGCGGGCGACGAGCTGTATGTCGATGCGCGCGTGCTCAAGTGGAAGCCGCTGGCGAATCTGCTGGGCCTGCATACCGACTACGAGCTCGACCGGGTGGCCGGACGCTACGCCGACCTCGCCAGCGAGCGTACGGGAGAGCGAACGGTCCACGAGCTGGGACGGGCCAAGCCGGTGGACCTGTTCTACCTGCGCCGTCGCTTCCCGGTGTTGCGGCCGCTGGTGGACGCGGAGTACGGCTCGGCGTCATTCATCACGGTCACCCGGCCCACCACGTTTCTCATCCAGGTCTCGACGTCGGGGCTGCTGATCCGGCCGGCGGAGCATCCGCTCCCGTGAGCGTGAGGCTGGACCGGGCCTAGCGGTCCCAGGTGTAGAAGCCCCGACCGGTCTTCTTCCCCAGCTCGCCCGCCGCCACCTTGTCGCGCAGGATGCGCGGCGGCTCGTAGTGCGGCATGCCCAGCGTGGCGTGCAGGTACTCGGCGATGGCGAGCCGCACGTCGAGGCCTACGACGTCCGTCAGCTTGAGCGGACCCATCGGGTGGTTGTAGCCGAGCTCCATGGCCCGGTCGATGTCCGCGGGGCTCGCGACGCCCTGCTCGACCATCCGCATCGCCTCGAGCCCGAGCACGACGCCGAGGCGGCTCGACGCGAACCCCGGCGAGTCCTGCACCACGATCGGCTCCTTGCCGAAACGCCGCGCGAGCGCCGCGGCGCGCTCCACGACCGCGGGGTCGGTGCGGGCGTGACGCACGACCTCGACCAGCCGCATCGCGTGCACCGGGTTGAAGAAGTGCATCCCCACGAGGCGCGCCGGCGCGCGCAGCGCGGCGGCGATCTGGCCGATGGACAGCGACGACGTGTTGGTGGCGAGCAGCGCGTCCGGCGGGGCGTGGCGCTCGATCTCGGCGAACAACCGCTGCTTGACGATCATCTGCTCGACCACCGCCTCAATCACCGCATCGGCGCCCCGGACCGCGAGGGCGAGGTCCCGCTCGGTGCGCAGCCGCGCGTGCACGGCGGCGCGGTCGTGCTCGGTGAGCTTGCCCCGCTTCAGGCCCTCCGCCAGCAGCGTCTCGATGCGCTGGATCCCGTCCTCGAGCGCCGCCGGGTGGTCGTCGGTGAGGGTGACGGGGCAGCCCGCCAGTGCCGCGAGGTAGGCGATGCCGTGACCCATCGTCCCGGCGCCGACCACCGTGACGCGGAGCGGGGGGGCGGTCGAGGGGACGGGCGCAGGGGCGGTCACGCGGCGGCTTCCTCCAGGATGCGGCGGGCGACATCAGGGTGGTTCGAGCACAACCCGTCCACGCCGAGCGCCAGCAGCTGGCGGATCCGCTCGGGGGCGTCGACGGTCCACGCATACACGACCCCGCCGGCGCCGTGCACGGCCTCGATCAGCCCGCGATCGACCAGGCGCTGCTCCTGCCACAGCGCCGTGGCGTGGGCGTCGGAGAGGACGGCGAGGGGCCTCACCAGATACGACGCATTGAGCACGCCGCACGGGAGCGATGGCCGCCGCTCGGCCAGGCGGCGGACAATGCGGTGGTCGAAGCTGTGGACGGCGTAGCCCGGGGGGTTGGGACCGGCATCGAGCGTCGCGAGCAGGCGCTCGTCGGCCCCCGGGGGCAGCCCCTTGACCTCGACGAACACTCCCAGGGGCCCGCACGCGTCCAGCGCCTCCGCGAGCGTGGGCACCGGCTCGCCGTTGGCGAGCCGCGCCGCGCGCACGCGAGCCGCGGTGCTGTGCGCGATGTGGTGCGTGCCGTCGAGGGTCTCGTCGTGGTGCACGAACAGCTCGCCGTCGGCGCTGGCGTGGACGTCGAGCTCCACGGCGTCGGCACCGAGTCGGTGGGCCGCTCGGAACGCGGCGAGCGAGTTCTCGACCTCGACGGCCGACGCGCCCCGATGCGCGATCACGAGGGGGCGCGGGCGGGCGGGAGGCTGGGTCATCCGCGGCGCCGGGCGGCCTGCTCCGCGAGCCGCCGGCGCGCGTCCGGCGTGGTGAACAGCTCGCGCTGGGTGGTGATCTCCCAGTCGAGCATCTCGTCCAGCGAGCAGCCGCCGCTCGCGTAGATGCCCTGTTTGACGCGCTGCAGCGCCAGCGCGGGATGCTGCGCCCAGGACGCCGCGAGCCCACGGGCGTCGCTGAGCAGCTGCTCCCCGGGCACCACGCGGTCGTACAGTCCGAGGGCCAGGGCCTCGGCGGCCGGGACCATCCGGGCGCTCCACAACAACTCCAGCGCCACCGAGGGGCGCACGAGCCGCGGCAGGAAATAGCTGCCACCCCAGTCGGGCCCGAGCCCCAGCCTGGGGAACACCTCGCCGATCGTGGCGTCGCCGCGGGCGATGCGGTAGTCGCACGCCAGCGCCAGGTTCGCGCCGCCGCCCGCCGCGGGGCCGTTGACCGCCGCGATGACGGGCTGGGACGCCTCCCGGAGCAGCAGGGCGACCTGCTTGCCGGCCGCGACCAGGGCCTCGCCGTCGCGGTCGAGTACGCCGAGATCGGCGCCGGCGCAGAACGCCCGCCCCGCGCCGGTCACGATCACGACCCGGACCGCCGGGTCGCCGACCACCTGCCGCAGCCCGCCGATCAGCGCGTCGCACAGCGCCGTGTCGAGGGCGTTGAGTCGGTCGGGCCGGTTGAGCGTGACGGTGGCGATGCCCTCCGCCCGCTCCACCAGGACGGGCGCGGGCCCGGTCACGTGCGCTCCACGATCATCGCGATGCCCTGACCCACGCCGATGCACATCGTGGCCAGCCCGAAACGCCCGCCGCTGCGCCGCAGGCCGTGCACCAGGGTTGCGAGGATCCGGGCGCCCGAGCAGCCGAGCGGATGGCCCAGGGCGATCGCGCCGCCGGTCACGTTGACCCGTGCCGGGTCGAGATGCAGCTCGCGGATGCAGGCGATCGCCTGCGCGGCGAAGGCCTCGTTCAGCTCGATCAGATCGATCTGGTCGATGGTCAGTCCGGCGCGAGCCAGCGCCTTGCGGGTGGCCGGGATGGGGCCGAGGCCCATGCAGGACGGGTCCACACCCGCGACGGCGGTCGTGACGACGCGCGCCAGGGGCTCGCCCGCCGGGGCGGCGGCCACGAGCAGGGCGGCGGCGCCGTCGTTGATGCCGCTCGCATTGCCGGCCGTCACCGACCCATCCGCCCGGAAGGCGGGCCGCAGCGCGGCGAGCGCCGCGAGCGCGGCGTCGGGGCGGGGGTACTCGTCGCGGGCGAACGACGCTCCGTCGGGGAGGGGGACCGGGACGATCTCCGCGCCGAACGCGCCCTCGGCCAGAGCGCGGGCGGCCCGGCGCTGGCTTTCGAGCGCGAAGGCGTCCTGGTCCGCCCGGGAGATGCCGTACTGCCGCGCCACGACCTCGGCCGTCTCCCCCAGCGCGATCGTCCACTCCTTGCGAAAGCGGGGATTGGTGAAGCGCCAGCCGACCGTGGAGTCGGCGAGCTCGGGGGCGCGCCGGCTCCACGGCACCGCCGTCTTGAGCATCACGTAGGGCGCCCGGGTCATCGACTCGACCCCGCCCGCCACGAACGTCGTCCCTTCGCCGGCCTTGATGGCCTGGGCGGCGCTGGCGACCGCCTGCAGGCCCGAGCCGCAGAGCCGGTTGATCGTCTGGCCGGGCACCTCCACCGGCAGGCCGGCGAGCAGGGCCGCCATGCGCGCGACGTTGCGGTTGTCCTCGCCGGCGCCGTTGGCGCAGCCGAGGATCACGTCGTCGATGGCGGCGGGGTCGGTCCCGCTGCGCTCGACCACGGCCTTGATGGGGACGGCGGCGAGGTCGTCGGGCCGCACGCCCGCGAGCGCCCCGCCGTGCTTGCCCACCGGCGTGCGCAGGGCGGCTCCGATGAACGCCTCGGTCATCCGAGCCCGACCCACACCGTCTTGGTCTCGAGGTAGCCGTCGAGCGCGTCGGTTCCCAGATCGCGTCCGAATCCCGACGCCTTGAAGCCCCCGAAGGGGGCGCCGGGATCGTAGAAGTTGTAGGTATTGATCCACACGGTGCCGGCGCGGACCGCCCGCGCGGCGCGGTGGGCCTTGGCGATGTCCCGCGTCCAGATGCCCGCGGCGAGGCCGTAGATCGTCTCGTTCGCGAGGCGCAGGCCGTGTTCCACGTCGTCGAACGCGAGCACGGCGAGCACCGGTCCGAAGATCTCCTCGCGCGCGATCGTCATCTCGGGCGTGACCCCGTCGAACACCGTCGCCTCGACGAAATGTCCCCGGCCGCCGGGCTTGACCGCGTTGCCCCCGGCCACGAGCGTGGCGCCCTCCGCCCGCCCGCGCGCGATGTACCCGAGGACGTTCGCCTGCTGCTCCTTCGACACCAGCGCGCCGAGCCGCGTGTTCTTGTCGAGCGGGTCGCCCGGCGTGAGCTTGCGCGCGCCCTCGGCGAGCAGTTCGACGAGGGGATCGTGGACGGCGCGCTCGACCAGCAGGCGGGACCCCGCGGCGCAGACTTCGCCCTTGCCGTAGAAGATCCCGGTTTGGACGCCGCGCGCCGCCGCCTTGAGGTCGGCGTCCGCGAACACGATGTTGGGGCTCTTGCCACCGAGCTCGAGGGTGATGCGCTTGTTGGTGTCCGCCGCCGCGCGCATGATGCCGCGGCCCACCTCAGTCGAGCCGGTGAACGAGATCTTGTCCACGTCGGGGTGCCGCACCAGGGCCGCGCCGGCCGTGGATCCGCCACCCGCCACCACGTTGAACGCACCAGGCGGCAGGCCGGCCTCGAGGGCGATCTCGCCGAACAGCAGGGCCGTGAGCGGCGTCTCGGAGGCCGGCTTCAGCACGATGGTGCAGCCCGCGGCGAGGGCGGGAGCGAACTTCCAGCTGGCGATGTTGAGCGGGAAGTTCCACGGCACGATGGCGCCGATCACGCCGACCGGCTCGCGCAGCGTGTAGATGAAGAAGGGCCCGTCGGCGGGCAGGGTATCGCCGGTGATCTTGTCGGCCCACCCTGCGTAATAGCGCAGGGTCTGCACCGTCATCCCCACCTCGATCTTCGACTCGAAGAGCGTCTTGCCGTTGTGCGCCGTCTCGAGGCGCGCGAACTCGTCCAGCCGGGCCTCCAGCAGGTCGGCGGCGCGGGCGAGCATGCGGCCGCGGCGGCGGCCGGAGAGGCTGCGCCACGCGTCGGACTCGAAGCATGCGCGGGCCGCGCGGACGGCCGCGTCCACGTCGGCCGCGTCGCCCTGCGCGACTTCCCCGAGGATCTCCTCGGTAGCGGGGTTCTCGACGGGAAAGCGGCGGCCGGACTGCGCCGGCCGCCACTCGTTGGCGATGAACAGGTCGGTGCGCACGGCGCGCTCAGCGACCCTTGAAGTTCGCCTTGCGCTTCTCCAGGTAGGCCGCGAGGCCCTCCTTGGCATCCTCGCTCTGGAACAGCTGCTGTTGCAGCTCGCGCTCGATCGCGAGGCCGCTCTCGAACGGCACCTCGGCGCCCGACTGCACCGAGCGCTTGATCATCCCGGCTGCCTTCGCGGCCTTGCCGGGGGGCATGAACTGGCGGGCGTACGCGAGCGCGTCCGGCCAGAAGGTCTCCCGCGGGAAGATCTCGTTCACCATCCCCAGGTCCTTCGCCTCCTCGAACGCGAAGGTGCGGCCGGTGATCATCAGCTCGATCGCCCTGGTCTTGCCCACCAGCCGGGCCAGCCGCTGGGTGCCGCCGGTGCCGGGCAGCACGCCGAGGTTGATCTCGGGGAGGCCGATCTTGCCCCCGTCCTTGCAGGCGACGCGCAGGTCCGCGGCCATCGCGATCTCGAGGCCGCCGCCCACGCAGTGCCCGTTCAGCGCGGCGATCACGATCTTCGGCGTCTGCTCGAGCCGGTTCAGCGTCTCGTTGGCATGCAGGCAGAAGAAGTACTTGAAGCGCGGCGTGACCGAGTTGAGCATGCTGATGTTCGCGCCGGCGCAGAAGAACTTGTCCCCGTTCCCCCGGAGCACGATCACGTGGACGCGGTCGTCCATCCGCGCGTCCAGGATCGCGGTGTCGAGCTGCCGCATCATCTCGTAGGTGTAGGTGTTGGCCGGCGGGTCGCTCAGCTCGATGATGCCCACCCCGTCGTCGACGCGGTACTCGACCAGCCGCTTCTCCGTCGCCACAGCCGTCATGGGTCGCTCGCTCTCCGTTGCTCGGTGAATGGGTCCGTCAATCCGTCGGGGGCCGGGGCTCGTCGAGGAACGCCGGAACGTCCAGCGCCACCGTCCGATCCCCCCATTTTATCGCCTCGAAGTAGGAATTGCAGTGGCCGCACCGGTACGACGCGACCATCAGCGACGTCGCGAAGTCCGACACCTTGGTCGTCGCTCGAGACCCGCAGAACGGGCACGGCTTGGCGGGGGCGGCGGTCACGCGCGCTTGAACAGCTCGTTCTTGGTGCCGCGCAGGTGATACAGCACCTCGTCGCTCGGCGCGCCCGGGCCCGACCGCCGCCGCGCGGCATCCCACGCGCCCGCGGCGGGCGGTGCGGGCGGACGGATCGCGAGGCCGTGCGGGGCAGCCGCCTGCGCCACGTCCGCGAGCAGCGCGCGCCGCAGGTCCGCGTCGCTCCCTGCCTTGACGCCGGCGCCGACGAGCAGGGCGTCCCCGGGCGCGCCGTCGGGGCCGAACCACTCCACCACCGCCGCGACCGCGCGGTCCACCGCGGCGCCGACCGCCTCGCGGCCGGCGGCGTCGCCGCCGGCGAGCGCGCGGAACCAGCCCTGGCCGTGGTGGATGTGGTAGCGCTCCTCCTGCAGCAGCTTCTCGGCGCACGATCGGAGCGGCGTGAAGGTGGAGGCGCGCAGCGCGTGGATCACGCGCGTCACGGCCAGGTCCACCACGAAGTTCATCGCCACCACGGCCGGCCAGTCGGGGAGATCGGCGTCGAGGTACCGGATGCTCGCGAACTGGGCGGCGGGGCGGGCCTCGACCAGCTGATCGGGATCGTCGTCCCAGTTGGCCTTGAGGATGCCGTGCAGCAGCCGCACGTGGCCCAGCTCCGATTGCGCGATCGAGCAGTTGGCGACCGCCGCCTCGAGGGCCGGCGTGCCGAAGGTCCATTCGCCGTAGTGGTAGCCGAGCAGCAGCTTGGTGTCGGCGCAGGCGAGCAGCAGATGGCGCAGGGCGGCGCGCGCGTCCGGCGCCAGGGCCGCGGCGGTATCGTAGCGCGGGGTCGTCGCGGTCGTCATCGGTCCCTCAATTCCCCCACAGCGGGATGCGGCCGTGCGGCGTGACGGCGACGATGGCCCGTCGCGGTACGACGCACATCTCGATCCAGCTCTCCTCGTCGTACAGCGTCCAGGCGTACGTCTTCGCCAGCTCGTCGTCGCTCGCGTTGACGCTGCCCACGTGTCGCAGCTCCTCGTCGTGCGCCTTCCGCGCGAACACCTCGTACACCTCGCCCGCCATGCGGCCCCTCCCTCAGTTCGCCACGCCGTACATCGCCAGCACCCGCCGCCCGCGCGCGCTCACGCGGTCCCTGGTCCAGGGGGGCGTCCACACGACCTCCAGCCGCACGTCGCGCACGCCGGGGACCGCGCGGATCGCCGCGCCGGCGTCCTCGAGGATCATGTCCATCGCCGGACAGCCGATCGACGTGAAGGTCACCGTCACCCGGACCGCGCCGTCCGCGACCCGCACGTCGTACACCAGCCCCAGGTCGACGATGGACAGGGCGTACTCGGGGTCGGTGACCCGGCCCAGCGCCTCCCAGAGGCTCGCTTCAGTGGGCACGCCAGCTCCGGAACATCCCCTGGCACATCTCGATGTAGCGCTGGTTCATCGGCCCGCGCGCCTTCCACCGCTCGAACACCTGGTCCCAGTCGAGCGGCTGGTCGAACCACCACCGCTTGGCCTGTGGATCGTACTGGCAGGGGAACGGGTAGTCGATCACGTACTGCCCGGTCGCGGCCTCGTGGTGCGCGGGGACCGTGATGCCGATCCCCTCGCACAGCGGCACCGTGGCCGACATCCATACCTGGCGGAGCTGGTCGTTGGTCTTGCCCTTGAGACGGTAGGCGAGCTGGCCGCCATGGTGCTTCAGCGTGTCGGGCAGGCCGAACCACTCGAGCGTCATCGGGAACATCCAGTCCACCGCGCGCTGCAGCGCGGCGCGTGCCTCGCCGCCGGCCTTGGCGAGCCGCTTCATCCACGACTCGCCGTGCCGCAGGTGCAGGACCTCTTCCCGGTCCACCTTCACGAGCGCGCGCTTCAGGGGACCGTAGCTCGTGTGCTGGTGCACGTCGGAGAGCAGGGTGATCCCGGCGCGGTCGAAGAACCCGTTGGCGACCACCATCTCGGCCCAGTTCTCGAGCGGCTGATCGAACCCGTACGGGTGCTTGAACTCGTGCGGGGCGCGCCCGTAGAGCAGCCACTGCTTGTCCACGCCCAGATCTTCCATGATGCGGTACGCGATGTTGGCGTGGCCCAGCTCGTCGTGGATGATCGCGGTCACCGCGATGCGGCTGTTGAGCGTCGGCGCGTCGCGTGACGCGAGGTAGTAGGCGGGGGCGCTCAACAGCTCGGTGTCACCCTGGACCGTCAGCTGGGTGAGCAGCGCCTTCCTGTAGCCCGGGGTCATGTCTTCCTCGGACTCGACCATGAACCCCTGCGCGATCCGGTCGATCAGGTCCTGCTCGGCGGGGTCGATGGGCGTGGCCGCCTTCGGCTGGGTCATCCGGGAATCCCCTCTGGTGTGGCGGAAAGATAACCGTTGTCGGCTGATGGTTGTCTGGCGATCGCAGGGGGCCCCACGGCCTGCA
>Ga0075302_1000063_pt1 | contig 13164 bp, 8 predicted proteins | sample Browns_TuleB_D1_FD_120059 | JGI IMG/M metagenome (GOLD analysis project Ga0075302, IMG submission 120059) | Natural and restored wetland microbial communities from the San Francisco Bay, California, USA, that impact long-term carbon... | ecosystem: Environmental > Terrestrial > Soil > Wetlands ...
CCCGCCGCGAACTGCGGGGCCACCAGGGCGTCCACCGGGGTGCCGCCGGGGAGGCCGAGCGGGTTGTTCGGCGCCAGCGTGAGGCCCGTCTGGATCTGGTCGAACTTCGCCGTGCCCGAATAGTCGATGGTGCTCCGGCTCATGTAGTGCCCGCCGATCGCGATGCGGTCGTTCACCTGCCAGATCGCGCCGACGTTCACCGCGATGCTGCTGCCGTCCGCCTCGAGGTGCGCCTGGGCGAAATCGGTTCCGGTGGGGACGCCGAGCTGGGCGAAGGTGACGCCGGCCTGCGGGGACTGCTCCGACAGGTCGACCCGCTGCTTCAGGTCCACCTTGCTGATGACGTAGGCGACCCCGAGCCCGACCTGCAGCCGCGGGCTCACTTGGAAGCCGATGGTGGGCTGGATGTAGATTGACTGGAGCTTGGAGTTCCAGCCCAGGAAGCGGCCCGGGAAGACCTCGTCCGGCGTGTTGAAGGTGCCGCTCACCGAGTCGTACGCCGCCGCGTCCCCCCACCTGGTCTCGAGGCCGTACGGCACGAACACGCCGATACCGGCCGTGAACTTCGGACTGAACGCGCGCGTGATGTAGAGGTTGGGCACCGGGATGACGGGATTGTCGAGGTCCCACTTCTGACCGGTCGCGTCGTCGGTGAAGCTGCCCCCGGCCGCGATCATCGTGACGCCCGCGCTGATCCGGGTGCCCGACAAGCCACCGAGTCCCGCGGGGTTGAAGAAGATCGCCGAGCCGTCGGCGCAGGGACTCGCGGCCGCCGTACCGGCCCGGCCCATCGTACAGGTGCCGTGCTCGTAGACGCCGAACCCCTGACCGGGAAGCAGGACGGGGACACCGAGGAGCAGGCCCACCGCGTACCACGCACTTCGCCGCATACGCTGGTCTCCAGTTGGTGGACTCCGGAGGAATCGCCGCAACGCGAGGAGAAGCTACGGGCCGCCGAAAAGGTTGTCAAACCAACGCGTGGCAAAAGGGAGTAGAACGATCGCCTGCCCGCGCCCCCCTGCCACGCCTCGGGCGGGCGCCGCATATTCTGCGCTCTCTCGGGGCAGCCTCCATGTCGCGCGTGCTGTTGCTCAACGACCATCTCCCGGCGGGCGGCATCGGTCGCTACGCCCGCGCGCTGTATCGCGCCCTGCTCGACGCCGACCGCGGCGGTCTCGCGATCGACCTCCTGATCCAGAACGCGCCCGGGCGCACCGCCCCCGGCGACTGGCGCGGCACGGGCCCGGGAGCGGCGGCCTCGCGGGTGCTGGTCGAGCCGCGCCCGCGCTGGGCGAAAGCCACGGGCTTCGGCACCCTGTACCAGCTGAACGGCTGGTATCGGTTCCCGCGCCGCATCCCGGCGGGCTACGCGCTGTACCACGCCACGAGCCAGATGATGGGGGCGAGCGCGCGCCACGTCGCGCCGGCGATCGTCACGGTACACGACGTCATCGCGGCGCGCCTCGCGCGCAATCACGTCGGGCTCGCCGCGGTGCTGCGGCGCCGGCACCTCGCGGCGGTCACGGCCGCGCATCACCTGATCTTCGTGTCGGAGCACAGCCGCCGGGAGTTCCTCGCGCTGTACGACTACCCGGCGGAGCGGTGCGCCGTGATCCCCCACGGCGTCGATCCCGCGTTCCTACCAGGTGACCGGGCGGCGGCCCGCGCCGAGCTGGGCCTTGCCCCCGATCGCCCGCTGCTGCTGCACGTCGGCAGCGAGGAGCGTCGCAAGAACGTCGAGACGCTGCTCGCGGCGCTGGCGGGCCTCGTCCGGCGCCGGCGCGACATCCTGCTGGTGCGGGTCGGGGGCGGCAGCGCGCGCTCGCGGCGGCTGATCGCGCGCCTCAGGCTCGGCGCGCACGTCCGGTACTGCTCCGACCTGGCGGAGGCCGATCTGGTGCGCTGGTACCGCGCCGCGGACGCGTTCGTCTTTCCGTCCCTGTACGAGGGATTCGGGCTGCCGGTGCTCGAGGCCCTGGCGTGCGGCTGTCCGGTGGTGGCCGCGAACCGCACGTCCGTCCCGGAGATCACGGGCGACGCCGCGCTGCTGGTGGACGAGCCGCTGGATCCGGACGCCCTGGCGGCGGCGATCGCGCGGGTGCTCGACGATCCCGCGCGGGCCGCGGCGCTCGCCGCCGCGGGTCCGCGGCGCGCGGCCGCGTTCACGTGGCCGGGGGCGGCCGCACAGACCCTCGCGGCGTACCGGCGTGCGCTCGGCACCGCCTGAAGCTGCCGGGGAGGGGGCCATGCCCGGGGCAGGACTCGAACCTGCATGGGGATCGCTCCCCTGGGGATTTTAAGTCCCCTGCGTCTGCCAGTTTCGCCACCCGGGCCGTGGTCAAAGGTAAGCGGTGCAACTTTTTCGGGCTCGGGAGCGTCTTACCAACCGAGGGCCCACGGGCCCGTGTGTGAACGTTCGCTGGCAGGACCCCAGGACCGAAGGAGATTCCGATGCGGCGCATTCCGCTGCTGTTGGCCACCGTCTGGACGCTGACCTACATGTTCGCCGCCCAGGCCGCGATCGCGACCGACCTCGCCGCCACCACGCTGCGGGCCGCGCCGCCCGCCGCCGTGGCGGACCAGGGTCCAATCTGGAACGGCGGGACCCTGGCCCCGATCACCGTCGAGGCGTATGCCGGACCGGCCGCCCCCGTGGCGGGCCAGGTCCGGCCGGCGCTCCCGGCGGCCCGCGCCACCTGACGCCGTAGCGAAACCGACCGTCCCGTGGCATCGTACGGCGGAGGTATGAACATGTCCGCATCATCCGAATCGTCCTGGATGCACCGCGTCTGGCGCGATTGGCGCCCCGAGATCACGCGCGGTGTGTTCCTGTTCGCCGTCGTCGCCTCGGTCGGGGTGTTCTTCCTGCGCCAGGTACGGGCGTTCGAGCCCCTGGCGCTGCTGCGCGACCACGGCGTCGACTTGAACCATCTCGGCGATGCGGACCGCAACTGGGTGGACGCGTACAGCTGGTCCGGCGTCGTGTCGGGCGAAGGTCCCGTGTGGATCCGTAATCTCAACGGCGCCATCATGATCGAGCGCGCCGAGGGTGATTCCGTCGTGGTCACCGCGCAGAAGAGCTGGATGCACGGGGATCCGGAGTCCGTCCAGATCGTCGCGGTGCCGTCGGACGGCGCCGTCACGATCTGCGCGCTGTGGAACCCCGCGACCTCCGAGTGCGGCCCGGGCGGGGTCTTTCGCATGAAGGGCGGCAAGGGCGGTCACGGCGACGTCGCCGTCCGCTTCATCGTGCGGCTGCCCCAGGGCGTCCGGCTCGATGCGTCCACGGTCAACGGCAGCGTCACCGCCTCGGGCACCGAGGGACCGCTGACGCTCGAGACCGTGAACGGCTCGGTGACCGTGGACGATGCCATCGGGAGCGTGGTCGCGAGTACCGTGAACGGCAGCGTCAACGCCGCGGTGCTGGACCTGGCCGGCGCGTCGGAGCTCGACCTCAAGACCGTGAACGGCTCGATCCGGGCGAGCGTGCCGGCCGAGATCAACGCGCAGCTCGAAGCCTCGACCGTGAACGGCAAGGTGCAGAGCGAGCTGCCGCTCCAGATGGTGGGCCGGATCAATCCGCGCAGCATCCGCGCGACGCTGGGCCACGGCGGCATGCCGCTGCGGCTGCAGACGGTCAACGGCTCGGTGACCATCGTACCGGTGGGTGCCACGGCTCCGAAGATCGCCGAGGTGGGGGAGGCCCCGCCCGCGCCCCCGGCGCCGGGCGAACCCGCGGCGCCGGCCCCAAGGGCGGTGATCGTACGGCCCTGACGCGCGGCGTAGTGAAAACGAAGCGGGCGGCTCCACCTCGGAGCCGCCCGCTTCGTTTCCGGATCCGCTCAGATCATCAGCACGAGGGCGAGATGTTGAACTTCACCGACGTCACGCTTGCCACGAACGGCGTGGTGGTCGAGGCGATGAGGGCGTAGCCGCCCGTCTTGTTGATCGTGGGCCCGCCGAAGCTCGCGTACCCGGCAGCGGACACGACCGAGGACGGCGACACGGTCACCTTGGAGCCGTTGTTCGTGACGGCCACCATGTTGACTGTGACGCCGGTGAGGGGGTTCCCGTTCTGGTCAGTGACCAGGACCCGGATGCCCGGTGTCATGGCAATACCGAGCGCGTAGCACCTGTTCTTCGATGGACCCGGGTCGAAGGTGAGTCGGATGGCTGTGACCGGCGGCTGCGCGATCGTGATGCTGAATGTCGCGTCTGCGAAGATCCCCCCGCTGGTGACGCGGACCGTGAACGTGAACGGACCGGCCACCGTCGGCGTGCCGCTGAGCACCCCGGCGGCGGAAAGCGTGAGCCCGGCGGGCAGGGCGGCGCTGGTCGGGGCGAGCGCCCAGCTGTACGTGCCCGGACCTGCGCCACCCGAGGCGGTCAGGGTCGCGGGGCCATAGGCAACCGTCTTCTGCCCGTCGGGCAGGGACGCCGTGGTGATGCTGAGCGTCGTCAGCTGCACTGCAGTGACCGAGAAGTTGATCGTCGCGGGCACGAAGCTCAACGGCGTCTTGGCGGGCGTCGCCGTACCGGAATTGGCGCCGGCCACGAGCGTCCAGGTGGAGCCGGCCGTCCCGCTGCCGTCGGTCGTGACAGGCGTCGACGAGAACTTGGCAGCAGGCGCGAACGTCACCGGGATCCCGTCGATGGCGGTCGAGTCGTTCCGCGTCCTCACCGTCACGCTCACTGGCGCGGTGATCGTGGTGCTCCCGATCGGGATGTACTGCGGCGAGGTCGGACCGGTGCTGCTGGTCTTCAGCTTGATGTCCACCGCGCCGAACGGGCTGAACTTCCGCACGGTGCCGCCGGTGCTGCCGCTCGATACCAGCGCGTAGAGCGGCTGGGGGACGAAGAGGCTCGCGAACTGCTGCCACAGCCGTCCCACAGCGCTCGACGCGCTGGGCGTCGGCAACGGATCGCACGCCAGGCCGAGCGGATTCGGGTCCGCGTAGGCGGCGATCTCGATCGTGCCGCCGGCGGTCGTGAGGACGGAGTTGTCGCCCGTGGGGGTGTCTCCGGCCTGCACGGCGTGCGCGAGACGCAGGTCCAGGAGGTCCGCCGCGACGCCGTTCGGGTTGTCGTACTTGACGCACACGCCGACCAGCACGCCGTCGGTGAACTCGACCGGTGGATTGGCGACGAACTCCCACGCCCCCGCCCGGAACCCCTCGATCCCGTACCAGTCGAGACTGGTGGGCAGGGGTAGCTCCGAACGGAGCACGGACACCCACGTGCCGAAGATCGTGTCGGGGACGTCGCCTTGCTCGACTCGGACGGCCGCCGAGTCGGCGCTCACCGTGGTCGTCGGCGTGTTGTAGCGGATCAGCCTCGTATTCTCGGTGGTGAAGATGTAGCTGAGGTCGGGGATCGGCTGGATGCCGCTGGCGCAGTACAGGGCGTAGAAGAAGCTCAGGACCCGGTTCTGGGTCGCTTCGCTGTCCCCGCCGATCAGATTGCCGTCGAAGTAGTTCTCCAGCGTGTAATTGATCAGCGAGTCGACGTTGCTCTGCTCGACCGACGTGTTCCCGTTCCGCCGCGCCTGCACGATGTTGTTGCTGTATCCCTGCGCCTTGCCGCGCCGGCCCTGTCCCGGCCCGAAGATCTGGGGCAGCAGGGTATCCACCGTCTTCTGCGAGGATTCCACCGACGGGCACACGGCCGGCGGCTCCACGAGCTGGAACTGTGGCGTGGGTCCGATCGCAGGCGCGGTGGCGCGATCTGGTGCGAGCTGATTGTCGGAGCACGCCGCGGCGATCAGCGCAACGGCAGCAAACAGAGTGTAGTGGAGATTGCGGCGCATCCGACCCTCCAGAGGGTACCGAGCGAGCGCGGCACCGAGTCGCATTCGGTGCACACGCGTATGGCAAAAGGGAGTTCCCTGCTTCTATATAGAAGATTCTACTCAGGGCCACCAGCGTGCCAGTGGCGAAGCGACGCATCAGTGTCACAGTCGCGCAACATCACCGCGCTACACTACTACCCTACCGGGCGCCTACGAGGTCCCTGAAGGCGGGGTCGTCGGCCAGGGCCCGCAGTCTCCAGCCCGGATCCGACGCGAAGCCCTCGCGCCGCTCCGGGTTGTTGGCGAGGTAGGTCTTGAGCGCCGCCACCGCCGCCGGCTTGTCGTCGAGGAGGGTGAACACGAAAGCCTGCTGCAGGTAGAGGTCCCGGGTGGGGTCCACGTCCGCACTCGCGATGGCGCCGCGGGCCACGGCACGGGCGCTGTCCTTCAGGCCGGCGCGCGCCAGCACGCCGGCGACCATCATGCGGGCTTCGGCCTGCCGGTACGCCGCCTCACCCCCCGCCGCCAGGACCTCGCTCGTGGCCAGTCGCCACGCCTTGTCCGGGTCCGGGGTCTGGCCCCGCATCGTCATCAGGAAGACCTGGCAGGTCGTGAACGCGCTCTCTTCCGGGAAGCGCCGCTCGCCTTCCTCGCACCAGTGGGCCGCGTCCACCGGCTGATCGAGGTCATAGGCGGCGTAGAACAGCCGCTCCACGATGGTGGACGCATTGGAGAGGAAGGCGTCGGACTCGTACGCCCGTCGGGCTGCCAGCAGGACGTCGGTGAGGCTGGTGCCGGGATCGTTGTAGTACAGGTGGCTGAGCGACGCCCACGCCCCCGCCTGGGCGGGATTGAGCCGGGTCGCCTGCTCGAGGTCGGCCCGGGCCCGGTTGCGCAGCTCGGTCGCGGCGGTCGGGTCCTGCTCGAGGCGCAGCAGCCATTTCCAGTATTGCAGGTTGCCGCGCAGCTCGAGGCCGTCGGCGTCGTTCGGCGCGAGCGCCAGGCCCCGGTCGATGTGCGCGAGGCCGGTGGCGATCCATCGCCCGGCGGCGATCGGGTCCTCGACGGCGCGTCGGGACCGCACGTACGCCAGGCGGCCCCGCTCGATGATCGGATCCGCCCACCTGGCGTCGAGTGCCTCCGCCTGGGCCAGCAGCGAGTCGGCCGCCGCGAACGAACGCTGATAGCTGAGCGTGTCGCCCCCGTCCGCGGCCGCCTCCCCGCGCTTGAGCAGCAGCTCGGCGCGCTGCAGCAGCGACCAGGCTGCGGTGCTGCGGGTCCCCTCCTGCTGTCCCCGCAGCCGCACTTCCTGTCCCAGCTGCTGGCGGATCAGGTCCGCGGCCCGCGCGGCGAGTGAGTCCCGCGCCCCGACGAGGTCGCTCGCCGGCCGCTCGAAGCTCGCCCGCTTCCCCAGGTCCGCCCCGCTGGTGCCGTCCACCAGCCAGACCTGGACCCGGATGCGATCGGCCTCCGTGGGCTCGACGCGACCCAGCACGAGCGTCCCGGCCTGCAATGCCCGGCCCACGCTGTCGGGCGCGACGGTGGAGTCGCGCCACGCGCCCGCGCCTCCCTTGGAGATGACGCTCAGGCCGGGCACCTGGCTCAGCTCGCCGATCAGCGCCTCGGTCAAGCCGTCGGCCACGTAGCCCAGGCGTTTGTCGGAGCTGAGATCGCCGAAGTAGAGGACGGCGATCCGCTTGGGGTCGAGTCCCGTGCCCGTGGCCGCGCGCGCTCCCGCGCCGCGCTGGCTCAGGTACCAGGCGCCGAGGCCGGCCAGGACGAGCGCGCTCCCCGCGATCCCCCACGCGAGCAGCGAGCGGCGCCGCACCGTCAGCGTGACGTGTCCCGGGGGCGGCGTCACCATGCGCGACGTGCGGCGGGCCATCGCCGGCCGGCTCACCGCGGAGAAGCGGCTCGCCGTGGCGCCCGGCGGCGCCCCGAGCATCTCCGCGAACTGCGCCGCCGTCTGGGGCCGGTCCGCCTGCACCTTGCTCATCGCCGCCAGGATGGCGTCTTCGACTTCCTCGGGTACCGTGTCACGCACCACGCGGATGCTCGGCACCTGGTCCATGGCGTGGCGGGCCATGACCTGGCGGGCGTTGCTGCCGGTGAACGGCGGCTGCCCGGCGAGCATCTCGTACAGCACGCAGGCCAGACTGTACAGGTCGCTGGTCGGCCCCACCTGATCCCCGACGGCCTGCTCGGGGCTCATGTAGTGCGGAGTGCCGACCGCCATGCCGGTCTCGGTGAGCTTCTGCGCGCTGCCCGCCTCCGTGACCGCTCGGGCGATGCCGAAGTCCGCCACCAGCGCGTGGTCGCCGGTGAGCATGATGTTCTCGGGCTTGATGTCGCGGTGCACGATGCCCAGCATGTGGGCGTAGCTCAGCGCGTCCGCCACCTCGAGCGCCACGTGGACCGCGAAGTCGATCGGCAGCATCTGCTCGCGGTTGAGCCGGTCCCGCAGCGACTCGCCGTACACGAACGGCATGACGTAGTAGAGCAGGCCGGCGGCGTCGCCCGAGTCGAAGAGACCGAGGATGTTGGGGTGCTGCAGCTTGGCGACGAACTTGATCTCGCGGTCGAACCGCTCCGGCCCGAGCGTCGCGGACAGCTCGGGATGCAGCACCTTGATCGCCACCTCGCGGTCGTGCTTGAGGTCGGTGGCGAGGAAGACCGTGGCCATGCCGCCGCGTCCCAGCTCGCGCTGGATGGCGTAGCGGTCACTGAGGGCGGAATGCAGTCGGGTGAGGATGTCGGACACGGCACCGCGAGCAAGGGGGACCGGAATCGCACCGTCCTCGATCAACGCCCCAAATAATAGATGGGACGGCACCGGGCGGCTAGCGCCGGGCGCGTCGTTTGCGCCCGTCCCCGAGCGGTCTAGCTTTCCTCCCGGTGCGACCAGCGGCGTTGGGAATCCTCGGCATCGGTGCGATCGGCGGCGCGGTGGCGCGCCGCGCGAAGCAGGCCGGCGTGCCGCTCGTGCTGGGCTGGTCCCCGGACCCGGCGGAGCGCGCGGCGGCGGCCCGCGAGGGGGTGGTGGATGACGCGCCCGCGCACGCCGCGGAGCTCGCGGCCCGCTGCGACCTGCTGCTGCTGGCGGGGACGCCGGGTACCAACCTGCGCTGGCTCGAGACGCTGGCGCGCGCGAAGGCATCGCGCGCGCTGATCACCGACACGGGGATCGCCAAGCGTGCCATCGTGGCGCGGGCGGCGGCGCTGGGCCTCGCGGGGCGCTTCGCCGGGAGCCGGCCCGCCGTCGAGCCCGCGACCCCGCGGCTCGAGAGCGCCCGCGCCGACCTGCTCACCGGCGTGGCCGTGTACGTGACGCCGCTGCCCGACGGCGACCCCGCGGCGCGCGAGATCGCCGACTTCTGGGAGACGACCTGCGGCGCCCACGCCGTCCTGATCGACGCCGAGCGCCACGACGAGCTCGCGGCGGACGCGGCTCAGCTCGCGCCGCTCGTCGCGGCTGCCGTCGCGACCGCGCTCGCCCGACGCCTGCCGCCCGGCACCGCCCCGGGCGGGGCCCTGCGCGAGCTGACCGCTTCCGCGCGCGATGCGGGGACGCCGTTCGTCGAGAGCGTCTGGCAGAACCGGGACTACGCGCAAGGCGCCCTCCGTGCCGTCGCCGCGGACGTCAGCCGGCTGGCCGACGCCCTGGCGGCGCCCGATGCCGCCGGGTTCGCTGCCGCCCTCGTGGCGGCGTCCCGCTGGCGTGCGGGGCTCGGGGCGTGATCGTCCGCGGGCGCGTCCGGCCCCCCGGTGACAAGAGCATCTCGCATCGCGCGCTGTTCGTCGCGGCGCTGGCGCGCGGCCGGAGCACCATCCGCGACCTGCTCGGGGCGGACGACGTGCGCGCGACGGCCCGCGTGCTGCGCGCACTGGGCGTGGGGATCTCGCCCGTGAAGGACGGGGCGGCCGTGCGCGTGGAGGGGCGTGGGCTCAGGCTCCGGGCACCGGCCGGCACGCTGCGGTGCGGCAACTCGGGCACCACCGCGCGCCTCGGGCTCGGGGTGCTGGCCGGCCAGCCGTTCGCGGCCCGGCTCAGCGGTGACGCCTCGCTCTCCCGCCGCCCGATGCGGCGCGTCACCGAGCCGCTGCGCGCCATGGGTGCGGGCGTCACCGACGAGGGCGGCGACGGTCTGCCGCTCACGATCCGGGGCGGGTCGCTCCACGCGCTCGAGTACGCCTCCCCCGTGGCCAGCGCCCAGGTGAAGGGCGCCCTGCTGCTCGCGGCGCTGACCGGCGGGGCGTCGCTCACCTTCCGCGAGCCGTATCGGTCGCGCGATCACAGCGAGCGGCTGTTCGCGCACCTCGGCCTCGACCTCCACGAGCGGGACGGCGTCATCCGGTTCCAGCCGGGTGCGGCGGTCCCCCCGTTCGCACTCGCCGTGCCGGGCGACGTGTCGTCGGCGGCGTTCCTGATCGGCGCGGCGCTGCTCGCCCGGGGCGGCGAGCTGGTGGTCCTGGACGTGGGCGTGAATCCCACGCGGACCGGGTTCCTCGAGGCGATCGCGCGGATGGGTGCGCGTGTGGAACGCGTCAACCTGCGCGACGAGGGGGGCGAGCCGGTCGCGGACCTCGTGGTCCGGCCCGCGCCCCTCGTCGCCACCACGGTCGCCGCTCCCGAGATCCCGCGCCTGATCGACGAGATCCCGGTCCTCGCCGTGCTCGCGAGCCGCGCCGCGGGCGACACCGTGTTCCACGAGGTGGGGGAGCTGCGGGTGAAGGAGAGCGATCGGCTGGCGCTGCTGGCGGAGAACCTGCGGCGTGTCGGCGTCACCGCCGAGGCCCGCGGCAACGATCTGCACGTGCGCGGCACCGACCGCCCGCCGCGGGGCCGCATCGATACCGCCCGCGATCACCGGCTGGCGATGGCGTTCGCCGTCCTCGGCACGATCCCGGGCGCCGCCGTCCGGTTGTCGGAGCGGGCGTCGGTGGCGATCAGCTATCCCCGATTCTTCGCCGATCTCCGTCGCATCGGGGAAGGGGGAAGGGGGAAGGGGGAAGGGTGACGCCGCGCGTGATCGCGATCGACGGCCCCGCCGCATCGGGCAAGTCCTCCACCGGGGCGCTGCTGGCGCAGCGGCTCGGCTGGGCGCACCTCGATTCCGGCGCGCTGTACCGGGCGATCACGCTGGCGGTGATCGACAACCTCGGGGAGGAGGGACGCGGGACGGGGGACGCGTGGTCGTCCCAGCGCATCATCGCGCTGGCCGAGGATCTGCCGGTGCGGCTGGTGCTGGTGGGCGACGCCTTCCGGCCGGAGGTGGCGGGCGTGGACGTGGAGCAGGCGATCCGCGACGAGCGGGTGACCCGGCACGTGTCCCGCGTCGCGGCGCTCCCGGAGGTGCGGACCTGGGCCAATGCCCGCCAGCGGGTGGCGGTGGCGGCGTGCCCCGGGGGGGTGGTGGTGGACGGCCGGGACATCGGCACGGTGGTGTTCCCGGACGCGCCGCTCAAGGTCTTTCTCACCGCATCCGCCGCCGAGCGGGCGCGTCGGCGCCTGGCGCAGAGCGGCCGGCCGCCCGATCCGGGCGCGCTCGAACGGGAGACCGCCCGGCTGGCGGCGCGCGATCACGCCGATTCGACCCGGGCCGTGGCGCCGCTCGTGCCGGCGGCGGACGCCGTGCGGCTCGACACCACCCGCCTTGGCCTGGCGGAGCAGGTGGAGCGCATCGTGGCGCTGGCGCGGGAGCGGGTTCCTGGGTAGACTTTTCCGTTTCCGGGTCCCGGCGCGCCGGGACCGTACCCTGACACCCGCAACCTCACCGGTAACCGCAATGCCGCTGGACACGCAGGACCTGGACGACACGCCGCTTCCCCGCCCGAAAACGCACTCCCACCTCCGCGTCCGCTCCGACCTCCACGAGGAGTACACCTCGGATGAGATCGCGGCGATGACGCAGCTGTACGAGGGGACCCTCTCGAACATCGAGGAAGGGGAGATCGTCAAGTCGAAGGTGCTCCGCGTCACCGACACCGCCGTCATCCTCGACGTGGGCTTCAAGTCCGAGGGCGCGGTCTCGATCGACGAGTTCAAGGACCCGCGGAGCCTCAAAGAAGGCGATGAGATCGAGGTGTTCCTCGAGCACCTCGAGGACCACGAAGGCGCGGTCGTCCTCTCCAAGAAGAAGGCCGACTTCATGCGGGTCTGGGAACGGATCCGCGAGGCCTACGAGCGCGACGAGCCGGTGAGCGGCGCCCTCGTGAAGAAGATCAAGGGCGGCGTGGTGGTGGACCTGATGGGGGTCGACGCGTTCCTCCCGGGCAGCCAGATCGCGTTGCGGCGGGTGCCGAACATCGACGAGCTGCTGGGGCAGTCCTTCGAATTCAAGATCATCAAGCTCAACAAGCGGCGGCGCAACATCGTGGTGAGCCGCCGCGTGCTGCTCGAGGCCGAGCGCAAGACCAAGCGCGACGTCCTGATGAAGGAGCTCCAGGCGGGACAGGTGCGCAAGGGCATCGTGAAGAACATCACGGATTTCGGCGCCTTCATCGACCTGGGTGGCGTGGACGGCCTGCTGCACATCACCGACATGAGCTACGGCCGCGTGGCGCACCCGTCCGAGCTGGCGCGCATCGGCCAGGAGCTGGACGTCAAGATCCTCGACATCGACTGGGACCGCGAGCGCATCAGCCTCGGTCTGAAGCAGCTGCAGTCCTACCCGTGGCAGGACGTCGCCGCCCGGTACCCCGTCGGGACGCGGGTGCAGGGCAAGGTGGTGTCGATCACGAACTACGGCGCCTTCGTCGAGCTCGAGCCCGGCATCGAGGGGCTGGTCCACATCTCCGAGATGAGCTGGACGCGCAGCGTGCGGCATCCGTCCAAGGTGGTGTCGATCGGGGAGACGATCGAAGCAGTCGTCCTCAAGGTGGACGAGCAGGAGGAGAAGATCTCCCTCGGCATGAAGCAGACCGCCGAGGACCCGTGGATGGCGCTGCCGCAGAAGTACCCCGTCGGCACGCGGCTCACCGGCAAGGTGCGCAACCTGACGTCCTTCGGCGCGTTCGTGGAGATCGAGCCGGGGATCGACGGGCTGGTGCACATCTCCGACATGTCGTGGACGCGGCGCGTGCAGCACCCCTCCGAGGTCGTGAAGAAGGGCGACACGGTGGACGTGCTGGTGCTCAACGTGGACGCCGACAACAAGCGCATCTCCCTGGGCCTGAAGCAGGCGCAGGAGGATCCGTGGCTCCGTATCGGCGAGACCTACCCGGTCGGCACCGAGCTGCGCGGGCGGGTGCTGCTCCTGATGGACAAGGGCGTGGTCGTCGACGTCGGCAACGACATCGAGGGCTTCGTACCCCATTCGCAGCTCGGCATCCCGGAGTCGCAGGACATCGCGCAGGTCGTCAAGGAAGGGCAGGCG
>Ga0075302_1000065_pt1 | contig 13108 bp, 17 predicted proteins | sample Browns_TuleB_D1_FD_120059 | JGI IMG/M metagenome (GOLD analysis project Ga0075302, IMG submission 120059) | Natural and restored wetland microbial communities from the San Francisco Bay, California, USA, that impact long-term carbon... | ecosystem: Environmental > Terrestrial > Soil > Wetlands ...
CCATCCCCTCCGGGAACGCGCCGCCGAGGAGGAACCAGCCCCGGTACCGAGCCTGGTACTCCCCCAGCTTGGTGGGATACACAAATAACCGATCCCCGGTGGCGAGCAGCATCCGCACGCCGAGCCCCAGGGGCGGCAGCCCCCAGGTGGTGGGATCCTCCACCTGGATCGCGGACTCCGGGTCCTCGGCGCGCAGGTCCTCGCCGAACTTGTAGCGCAGGTTCTGCGTCGCGTCGCGCTTGGCGAAGACCGTGGCGGGCGTCTCACAGTGGATGGAGCCGTGGTCCGAGGTGAGCAGAACGGTGACGCCCCGGCGCTCGGCCTCCTCGAGCGCGAACCGGAGCGGCGACCGCTCGAACCACGTGCGCGTGAGGCCGCGCAGCGCCGCGGCGTCGCGCGCCACCTCGAAGAGGATCGCGCTCTCCGACCGCCCGTGCGTCAGCTGGTCCACGAAGTTGAAGACCAGCGCCGTCACGCCGTCCTGGGCGAGGTGCGCCGGGAGGCGCCGCCGCAGCTCGCCCGCTTCCGTGGACGAGAACAGTTTTTCGTAGCGCACCGGCACCGGACGGCCGAGCAGATCGCGCAGCTGCTCGGTCAGCAGGTCCGCCTCGTGGGCGTTGAGGCTCTCGTCGTCGGACGCATGGCGCCACCAGGCGGGGTGGCGCGTCGCGATCTCGCCCGGGAAGAGTCCGGCGAAGATCGCATTGCGCGCGTAGGGCGTCGCCGTGGGCAGGATACTGTAATAGTGGGATTCCTCGATGTCGAACATCGGCATCACGAGGTCCCGCAACACGTCCCATTGATCGAGCCGCAGGCAGTCGACCACGATGAGCAGGGCGCGGGGCGAGTGCTCGAGGATGGGGGCGAGGAATTCCGCCCCGACGTCCACCGACAGCGGCGGCCGGTCCCGGTCCGGCTGGGCCAGCCACCGCGGATAATTGTGCGCGATGAACGCGGTGAAGTCCTTGCGGAGGCTGGCCTGCAGGGTGGTGAGCGCCTCGGAGAGGCCCGGCTCCTGCACCCCGGCCAGCCGCACCTCCCAGCGCGCCACCTCCACGGCCAGCTCGATCCACTCCCGCCACGCCAGCGCGGCCCCCCGCCGCGCCTCGAGCTCCCGGAAACGCATCACGAAATCGCGGGCGGTGCGCTGATGGCGGATGCGGTCCCCCTCGAGGAGCCGCGTGATCACGGACAGCACCTGGCGCGGGTGCACCGGCTTCACGAGGTAGTCATCCACCGCGATGCCGATCGCCTCGCGCATGGTGGCCTCGTCCTCGCTCTTGGTGACCATCACGACGGGCGTGGCGGGATCGATGGCGCGGATCTCCTGGAGGAGCTCGAGGCCCCGGCGGCCCGGGAGCTGCTCGTCCAGCAGGACCACGCTGTACGGCCCGCGGCGCAGCAGGGTGAGCGCGTCGTCGCCGTGCGCGGCCTGCGCCACGGTGAACCCCTGCTGCTCGAGGAAGCGGCGGTGGGCCTCGAGGCTCTCGACTTCGTCGTCAACCCACAGGACCGTTTTGGGGCGCGCCATCGTCGCAGCGAAACCTAGTCCCGCTGGCGGCGGCGCACAACGCGAGACTAGATTCCGCGCGTGTTGCGCGTGCTGCTCGTGCGCTTCAGCTCCATCGGCGACGTCGTGCTCACCACCCCGCTGGTCCGCGCCCTGCGGCGCCGCCATCCGGACGCCGAGCTCGTCTACGTCACCAAGCGCGCCCTGGCGCCGCTGGTGAGCGACAACCCGCACCTCACCCGCGTGGTCACCCTCGAGCCGCACGAGCCGGTGCACCACCTGGCGGCCCGGCTGCGGGCGCTCGCCCCCACCCACGGCCTCGACCTGCACGGCAGCCTGCGCAGCGTCGCGCTGCGCGCGCTCGTGCCGGGCCGCTGGGCGGGTTACCGCAAGCGCAGGCTGGCGCGGACGGCGCTGATCGCGACCAAGCTCGATCTGTACCCTGACGCGGTGCCCGTCGCCGAACGCTACTTCGAGGCGGCGCGCCGGCTCGATGTCCGGCCCGACGGGGGGCCGCCGGAGTTCCATCTGGGGGGCGGCGCGCGCGAACGGGTCGCCGCGTGGCTCGGGGAGCGGGGACTCGCGGACGCACCGCTCGCCGCGCTCGCCCCCGGCGCCGCGCACGCCACCAAGCGGTGGCCCACGCGCCACTGGATCGACCTCGCCGGGCGCCTGCGGGCCGCCGGCTTCGAGCCGGTCACGGTGGGCGGCGCGGGCGACCGCGGGATCGCGCAGCAGGTGCCCGCGCCGAGCGCCGCGGGCGAGCTCTCGCTCCAGGAGACCGGTGCGCTGCTGGCGCGCGCGCGCGTCGTGGTGTCGGGCGACACGGGAGTCATGCACATGGCCACGGGCGTCGGCACACCGGTGGTGGCGCTGTTCGGGCCCACGGTCGGGCGATTCGGGTTCCTCCCCTACCGCGCCCCCGCGGCGGTGCTCGAACGCGACCTCCCGTGCCGGCCGTGCTCGGCGATGGGATCGGCGCGCTGCCCGCTCGGGCACCACCGCTGTCTCGACGACATCGCCGCGGCCGACGTGACCGCCGCCGTGACGCGGCTCGTCCCGTGATGCGCGCGACGACGGCCAGCGAGGAGCAGCTCGTCGCCCTCGCCGCAGCCGAGACGCGGGGCCCCCGCCGCGACGGCGCGTACGCGCTGTGGCTGGTGGTGCGGGCCGCGGAGGCACTGCTCCCCCCGGACCCGGTGGCGCGCAAGACGCACCGCCGCCGTCTCCAGGCGATCGCGACCCGCCTGGGCGGGCTCGCGCTCCCCGCGCCGCTGAAGCGCGCGCTCACCGCCGCGTGCCAGCACCTCGACCCGGGCACGCCCGCCGCCGCCGCCCAGGTGCTGAGCCAGCTCGTCGCTCCCGCCCGCGACGTGCTCGGCACCGAGGCCGCGGAGGCGGTCCAGCACGCCGCCCGCGGCGCCCGCGCGGCGGCGGCGGGGCCGCGATGAGACCGCGCCGACCGGGCCGGCGCGCGCCGGCCGACGCCATCGTCGCGCGCCTCGACGCGCACCCCCGCGGCCGGCCCGGCGGCGACACCGTCCCGACCGGCTTCGTCTCGATCGACAAGGCCCTGGGCGGCGGCCTGCGGCGCGGTGACCTGGTCGTGCTGGGCGGCGACGTGGGCGCCGGCAAGTCCGCGCTCGCGCTCGGCATCGCCCTGCGCGTCACCGCCGCCGGCACCCCGGTCGCGTTCCTGTCGGGCGAGATGGACCAGGAACGGCTGCTCGAGCGCGCCCTCGCCATGGAGGGGGGCGTCGCCCTCGACGACCTGCGCGCCGCCACGACCACACCCGAGGAGCGCGCCGGCATCGGCGCCGCCGCCGTCCGCCTCCGGGGCCTGAGGCTGACCGTGCTCCCGCTCGCCGCCACCCACCTCGGTGACGTACTCGACCGCCTGGCGGACGCGGCGGAGCCCGGCCTCGTGATCGTGGACTACCTCCAGCTGGCGCCGGCGCCGGCGGGAACGCTCCGCGCGGCGCAGGACGAGGACGTGGCGCTCGTCCTGCGCGATCTCAAGGCGTTCGCCCTCGCGCAGCGCGTGGCCTGCCTCGTCGTGACGCAGCTCCCGCGGTTCGAGCGGTCGCGCCCGGACCGCCGGCCGTCACTCGAGGACTACGGCCATCTCGGCAGCGTGAAGCAGCACGGGGACGTGGTGCTGTCGGTCTATCGGGAGGAGATGTACACGCCGGGGGCCGGCGTCGAGGGGGCGACCGAGCTGATCGTGAGCAAGAACCGCAACGGCCCGACGGGGTTCGTGGATCTCTACTTCCACAAGCGCTGCATGCGGTTCGAGGACATCCTCGACCCCGACCGCTGAAGGCTCAGCGGATCGAGTCGCCTTCGAGCACCACGCCGACCAGCGTGTAGGTCGTGCCCGGGGCGCCCACGGTGGGCCGGATGGTGACCCAGAGCGGCCGCCCCTCCTTCATCGCGTGCATCACCACCACGCCGTTGGCCTGCGGCACGTCGCTCCGCAGCTCCCAGCTGTTCAGGTGCAGCGTCTGACGGTACCAGGCCGCGACGTGAGCCGGCTCGACCGGGGTGGTGAGCGTCACCTCGGCCGCTTCGGCGCCGGCGGCCACGTCCGCGACGCTCGACTGCGGATACGCCAGCACCCCCGACAGGGCCCGCGAGGCGAACCGCCGCTCGGCGGCGGGATCGCGTTCGCCGCGACGGCAGCCGGCCAGCGCCAGCACGGAAAGGAGCAGTACGGCGAGTCGTCGCATGGGCGCGTATGCTACCCGTGGCGGTGGGCCGCGGTCAAGCTGTAAGTTGACAGCATGGCTGGTCACAGCAAGTGGAAGCAGATCAAGCGCAAGAAGGCGGTCACCGACGCCCGGCGCGGAGCGCTGTTCACCCGGCTGATCCGGGAGATCACCATCGCGGCCAAGGCGGGGGGCGGCGATCCCGCCGGCAACGCGCGGCTCCGCACCGCGATCGACGCGGCGCGCGCCGAGAACATGCCGACGGACAACATCGATCGCGCCGTCAAGAAGGGCACCGGGGAGCTCGAGGGCGTCGACTACCAGGAGATCACCTACGAGGGGTACGGGCCGGGCGGCGCGGCGATCTACATCGAAGCGACGACCGACAACCCCAACCGCACCGTTGCCGAGGTGCGGTACCTGTTCACGCGCCACGGCGCCAACCTCGGCTCGGCCAACTCGGTCGCGTGGATGTTCGACCGCCGGGCGCAGATCACGGTGGACGCCACCAGGGCGGAGGAAGACGCGACGATCGAGGCCGCGCTCGAGGCCGGCGCGGAGGACGTTGTGCGGGATGGCGACGTCTTCCTGGTGACGGCGCCGGTGAACGCGCTGCACACCGTCCAGGACGCCCTCAAGGCCCGCCGGCTCGCCGTGGTCTCGGCCGAGATCGCGATGTTGCCCAAGAGCACCGTGAAGGTCGAGGGGGCCGACGCCCGCGCGCTGCTCAAGCTGGTCGAGGCGCTGGAGGAGCTGGACGACGTCGCGAAGGTCTCGTCGAACTTCGACATCGACGCCGAGGCGATGGCGGCGGTCGAGTGACGTGAGGGTCCTCGGCATCGACCCGGGCACGGCCGTCACCGGATTCGGCGTGGTCGAGACCCGTAACGGCGGGCCCGGACCCGGGGCGCTCGTCGAATGCGGGGTGATCCGGTTCGCCCGGCGCAGTCCCCTCCCTCGCCGGCTGCACGAGCTCCACGCCGGCATCGTCGAGCTGATCGACCGCCACCACCCCGACGTGCTCGCGCTCGAGAACGCCTTCTATCACAAGAACGTCCGCACGACCCTCGTGCTGGGGCACGCGCGGGGCGTGGTGCTGCTCGCGGCGCAGCAGGCCGGACTGGTGATCGCCGAGTACCCGCCCGCCACCGTGAAGAAGACCGTGGCGGGCGCCGGGGGTGCGCACAAGAGCCAGGTGGGGGCCATGGTGGCGCGGCTGCTGCGGCTGCGCCAGGCGCCCCGCCCCGCGGATGCGGCGGACGGCGTGGCCGTGGCGCTGACCCACCTGCTGCGCCGATGATCGCGTCGGTCACCGGCCGCCTCGCGGCCGCGACCGCCGACCGGGTCGTGATCGAGACGGCCGGGGGCGTGGGCTACGAGCTCACCATCCCGCTCGGCGTGATGGAGCGGCTCCCGGCGGTGGGCCAGACCGTCACGCTCGCGACCGAGCTGGTGGTGCGCGACGACGGCTGGTCGCTGTACGGCTTCGCCGACGAGGGCGCCCGCCGCTTCTTCCAGCGCCTCACCAGCGTGAGCGGCGTGGGTCCGAAGCTCGCCATCGCCCTGCTGTCGCACCTCGGCGCCGAGCGCGGCGCCCGGGCGATCCGCGAGAAGAACGTCGGCCTGCTCGCGTCGGTGAGCGGCATCGGGAAGAAGACGGCCGAGCGCCTCGCGCTTGAACTGGGCGACAAGGTGGACGAGTTTGTGGGGGTGGCGGAGACCGGGCCGCCGCCGGGCGGTGCCCCGGCCGGCGCGCTGCGGGCCCTCGAAGGCCTCGGTTACGCGCCCGCCGAGGCCGACCGCGCGCTGCGGCAGGCCCTCGCGGGCGACGGGGGCGGCGCGGCGGACACGGAGAGCCTGATTCGCCGGGCCCTCACGATCCTCACCAGGGGATGACGATGCCGACGACGGCCGAATGGATCTGCACCCGCTGCGGCTCGACCAACCGCCGGCTGGTCCCGGACGGCGCCACCCGCGCGCGCGACGAGTGCGTCACGTGCCACGCGAAGCACGAGATCGAGGCCGATCCCCGGCCGGTGCGGTGGAACGCCCAGCCGCGGTGAGCCCCCGCGCGGAGATCACCACCCCCGACGTGCTCCCCGATGAGCGCGTCACCGACGCCGCCCTGCGGCCGTCGCGCCTCGACGAGTTCGTCGGGCAGGCCAAGGTCAAGGAGTCCCTCCAGATCGCCATCGAAGCGGCGAAGCAACGCGGCGAGCCGCTGGACCACGCGCTGTTCTTCGGACCGCCCGGCCTCGGCAAGACCACGCTCGCGCTGCTGATGGCGAAGGAGATGGGCGTCGACATCCGGATCACCTCGGGCCCGGTGCTCGAGCGCCCGGGCGACCTGGTGGGCCTGCTCACCGCCCTCAAGGCCGGGGACATCCTGTTCATCGACGAGGTCCATCGCCTGCGTCCGGCGCTCGAGGAGTTCCTCTATCCCGCCATGGAGGAGTACCGCGTCGACGTCCGCATCGCCGACGGGCCGCATGCCCAGACGATCCCGATGCCGCTCGAGCGCTTCACCCTGATCGGCGCGACGACCCGCTTCGGCCTGCTCACGCCGCCGATGCGGGCCCGCTTCGGCCTGGTCGAGCGGCTGCACTACTATCCCGCCGACGACCTCACCCGCATCGTCACGCGCTCGGCCTCGCTGCTCGGCGTGCCGATCGACCCGGCCGGCGCGGTCGAGCTGGCGCGGCGCTCCCGCGGCACGCCCCGCGTCGCCAATCGCCTGCTCAAGCGCGTGCGCGACTACGCCCAAGTGCGCGCCGGCGGCGCCATCACCGCCGCCGTCGCGGCCGAGGCCCTGAAGCGGCTCGACGTGGACGAATTCGGCCTCGACGACATGGACGCCCGCATCCTCAAGGCCATCATCGAGCAGTTCGACGGCGGGCCGGTGGGCGTCCAGACGATCGCCGCGGCCGTGGGTGAGGACCCGGGCACCCTCGAGGAAGTGTACGAGCCGTTCCTCATGCAGCAGGGCTTCCTCGCGCGGACGCCGCGGGGCCGCTGCGCGACAGCCGGCGCCTACCGGCACTTCGGATACACGCCCCCCCGGGGCGCCGAGCAGCCGACGATCTTCGACGCCTGATTGACCTACGCTGCTGCCGATTTCGACTACGATCTCCCCCCCGAGCTGATCGCCCAGGAGCCGCTCGCCGACCGGGCCGCGAGCCGCCTCCTCGTATTGGAGCGCGCCAGCGGTGCGGTCCGGCACCGCCGCTTCGCCGACCTCGTGGAGCTGGTCCGGGCCGGCGACGTGCTGGTGGTCAACACCTCACGGGTGATCCCCGCCCGACTGCACGGGACGAGGGAGGGGCGCGGCGGGACGGGGGCGCCGGCGGAGATCCTGCTCGTCCGCGAGCAGGCCGACGGCACGTGGCTCGCCATGGGGCACCCCGGCGGCAAGCTCAAGCCGGGCCGCCGCGTGCGCCTCGGCGACGACAGCGCGGTCGAGATCCTGGAGATGCTGGGCGGCGGCCTGCGCCGCGTGCGGTTCACCGGCCCGCTCGACGCCCGCGCCGTCCTCGCCCGGTACGGCGAGACACCCCTGCCCCCCTACATCCACCGCCCGCCGACACCCGCGGACCGCGAGCGCTACCAGACGGTGTTCGCGACCCACGACGGCAGCGTCGCCGCGCCGACGGCGGGCCTGCATTTCACGCCCGCGCTGCTCGACCGGCTCCGCGGCGCGGGCGTGGGGATCGCGACGCTGGACCTGCACGTCGGACCCGGCACGTTCAAGCCGGTGGACGTCGAAGACCTCGCCGCCCATCCGATGCACGCGGAGCGCTACGAGATCTCCGAGGCGGCCGCTGCGATGGTGAACGCCGCGCGCGCCGCGGGTGGCGCCGTCTGGGCCGTGGGCACGACCGTCGTGCGGACCCTCGAAACGGTCGCCGACGAGGCCGGCCGGGTGCGCGCCGGGGCGGGCGACACCCGCCTGTTCATCCATCCCCCGTACGTCTTCCGGGCGGTGGACAGGCTGCTCACCAACTTCCACCTTCCCCGCTCCACGCTGCTGATGCTGGTGTGCGCCTTCGGGGCATACGACGCGGTGATGCGCGCCTACCGGGAGGCGATCGCGCAGCGGTACCGGTTCTACAGTTACGGCGACGCGATGGCGGTCTTGTGAGCGGCGGGTTCACGTTCACCCTCGACGCCACGAGTGGTGCCGCCCGCGCCGGCCACCTCGCGCTGCCGCACGGCCCGGTCGAGACGCCGTGCTTCATGCCGGTCGGGACCCAGGGCACCGTCCGCGCCCTGTCCCCCGACGACCTGCGCGCCGCAGGGGCGCGCATCGTCCTCGCCAACACCTACCACCTCCACGTGCGTCCCGGGGAGGACGTGGTCGCGGCGCTCGGCGGCCTGCACCGCTTCATGGGATGGGAGCGGCCCCTGCTCACCGACTCGGGCGGGTTCCAGGTGTTCTCCCTGGCGGGGTCGCGCACCGTGGACGAGGAGGGCGTCGATTTCGCGAGCCACGTGGACGGCGCCCGGCGCCGCCTCACGCCAGAGCGCGCCATGGAGATCCAGTGGACGCTCGGCGCCGACGTCGCGATGGCGTTCGACCACGTCGTGCCCGGCGGCGCCGATGCTGGCGCCGCCCGTGACGCGATGGAGCGCACGGCACGGTGGCTGGCGCGGTGCCGGGACAGGCAGCGGGCACTGGCCCACGACGGCGTCACGACGCCACGACGCCACGACGGCACGAACGTGCGGCCTGGCGACGTGGCGACGTGGCGCCAGACGTTGTGGCCCATCATCCAGGGCGGCGCCCACCCCGACTTGCGCCGCGAGAGCCTGCAGCGGACGCTCGACCTGGGCCCGTGGACCGGGATCGCGGTCGGCGGGCTGTCGGTCGGGGAAGCCAAGCCCCTGATGTACGACGTCCTGGCGTCGCTCGAGCCGGGCCTGCCCGCTGTCCTCCCCCGTTATCTTATGGGTGTCGGGTTTCCGGAGGACCTGGTGGCGGCGGTGGAGCGCGGCATCGACCTGTTCGATTGCGTCGCCCCGACCCGCAACGGACGCAACGGGTCGGCGTATACGCCGGACGGCCCGCTCAACATCCGGAACGCGCGCTTCCGCACCGACGCCGGACCGCTCGATGCGGAGTGCGATTGCGAGACGTGCCGCACCTTCTCGCGCGGCTACCTGCGCCACCTGTTCGTGGCCGAGGAGCTGCTGGGCCTGCGGCTGCTGTCGCTGCACAACGTGCGGTTCCTGATCCGGACGGCGGAGGCCATGCGGGCCGCGATCCGCGCCGGGACGTTCGATCGCTGGGCGGCCGAGTGGCGCCGCCGCTACCTGCAACCCGAGAGCCCATGACGACGCACTCGTTGTTCTCGCTGCTCCTCACGCCCTCCGGCCGGTCCGGTCCGGGGATGGGCATGTTCATGATCCAGATCGCCCTGTTCGTCGCGATCTTCTACTTTCTGATGATCCGCCCCCAGCGCCAGCAGCAGAAGAAGCATCGCGAGCTGATGGCCTCGCTCCAGAAGGGGGACCAGGTGGTGACGTCGGGCGGGATCATCGGCGAAGTGATCCACCTCAAGGAGGCCGAGGTGACGCTGCGCACCGGGGAGTCGCGCCTCGTCGTGTTGCGCTCCAGCATCGCCAACATCACCAACCGCGGCGCCGCAACGGAGCCGGAGGCGAAGTAGTGGCGGTCCGGTCCCTGCACATCCTCGGCTCGCCGGTCCTGCGCCAGAAGGCGCTGCCCGTGGTGGTGGACGACGAGGTCCGCCGCCTGGTGGACGACCTCTTCGAGACCATGCACGCGGCGCGCGGCGTCGGGCTCGCCGCGAACCAGGTCGGCGTCGCCCGTCGGGTGGCGGTCGTGGACATCGGGTCGGACGACCCCGGGCCGCTCGTGCTCATCAACCCCGTGATCGTCTCCCGGAGCGCCGAGACCGACAGCGCCGAAGAGGGCTGCCTGTCGATCCCCGAGGTCTTCGGAGAGGTCGAGCGCAACGTCTCGGTCGTGGTCGCCGCGCTCGATCGCGACGGGCGGCCGTGGCAGGCGGAGCTGCACGGATACAAGGCCCGCGCCGTACAGCACGAGATCGACCACCTGGACGGCGTGCTGTTCCTCGACCACTTGAGCGCCGTGAAGCGGGGCCTGCTGGTCGCCAAGTGGAAGCGCAGCCGCAAGGGCAAGACCGGTCACGTCAAGGAGGTGACGCCGGAGCCGGCCGGCGAGCTGTAGTGCGCGTCGTCTTCTTCGGCACACCCGATTTCGCGGTCCCCTCGCTCGGCGCCCTCCTGGGCGAAGGCTTCGACGTCCTGGCCGTGGTCACCCCGCCGGACCGGCCGCGGGGCCGCTCCCGCTCCAGTCTCGTGCCGCCCCCGGTGAAGCTGGCGGCGGAGGCGGAGGGGCTGCCCGTTCTCCAGCCCGAGCACCCCACCGATTCGGACTTCGTCGCCGCGGTCCGCGAGCTCGTTCCCGACGTCGGCGTCGTCGTCGCCTACGGGCACCTCCTCCGGCCCGAGCTGCTGGCGATCCCGCCGCGCGGCATGGTCAACGTGCATCCGTCGCTCCTGCCCGAGCTGCGCGGGGCGGCCCCGGTCGAGTGGGCGATCCTGCGGGGGATCGAGAAGACCGGCGTGACGATCATGCAGATGGAGGCCGGGATGGACTCCGGTCCCATCATCCACCAGATCCCGCACCGCATCGACCCCGACGTGTCGGGCGGCGAGCTGAGCGACCACCTGGCGGAGATGGGCGCGCAAGCCCTGGTCGAGGCGCTCGCGATGCTCGAGCAGGACGCGCTCCGCCCGGTGCCGCAGGACCACTCGCGCGCCACGTTCGCCCCCAAGCTGACGCGCGAGCTGGCGCGGCTCGACTGGACCAAGCCGGCGGACGTCGTCGCGCGGTTCACGCGGGGGCTCGATCCCCGACCGGGGGCGTGGACGGAACTAAGGGAAGAGGGAAGCGGGAAGGGGGAAGGGGTCGAAATCAAGATGTTCGGGGGGCGTGTGGTAGAGGGGCACGGCGCGCCGGGCGAGGTGCTGCGCGCCGACGAGGAGCTGGTCATCGCCGCGCTGCGCGACGCGGTGGCCATCGCGGAGGTCCAGCCCGCGGGCAAGGACCGCATGCCGGCGGCGGACTGGGTCCGCGGGCGTCGCGTCGCGGCCGGCCAGCGGTTCGTGTGAGGCCGGCGTTCCCGAAACTCCACGCCGTCACCGACGAGCGCATCGCCCGCCGCCCCGACGTGGAACAGATCTCGGCCGCGCTCGCCCGGGGCGCTCCGGACCTCGCCCTCCACGCCCGCGGCCACACCCTCTCGGGCCTCGAGCACTATCGACTGGCCGTCCGCCTGCGTCCGTCACCGTCCGCCTCCGTCCGTCTCTTCGTGAACGACCGCCTCGACGTGGCACTCGCGGTCGGCGCCGACGGCGTGCACCTGGCCGCCGACAGCCTCGGCGTCGCGGACGCGCGCCGGTTGGGGCCTTCGTGGCTCGTGGGCCGGTCGGTCCACGCCGTCGCTGACGCCCGTGCCGCGCGGGCCGCCGGGGCCGACTATCTTCTGGCTGGGCCGGTGTTCGCGACCCCGACGCACCCCGACGCGATACCGCTCGGCCTCGCCGGGCTCGAGGCCATCGTCGCCGTCGGCCTGCCCGTGATCGCGATCGGTGGTGTGACGGTCGAGCGGATCCCCGCGCTGCGCGCGGCGGGGGCCTGGGGCGCGGCGGCGATCCGCGCGCTGTGGGATGCCGGCGACCCGGCGGCCGCGGCTCGGGCGATGGAGGACGCACTGCAACGATGACGCAGACGACGGTGGAAACGATCACGGTGGCGATCAACGGGACGTCCCGCCCGGTACCGCGGGACGCCACGCTGCTCGAGGTCCTGGCCGCGCTCGGCCTCGACCCGCGCCTCGTCGTGGTAGAGCACAACCGGCGCATCGTGCGCCGCCCCGCCCTGGGGGACGTGCGGGTCGCGGCGGGCGACGCGATCGAGCTGGTGCATTTCGTGGGAGGCGGGTGATGACGACGGCCGTGACCGCGGTGCGCGACGTCCCCCTCACGGTGGGCGGCCGGACCTTCGCGTCGCGGCTCATGGTGGGGACGGGCAAGTACCGCGACAACGCGACGATGGTGCGCGCCATCGAGGCGTCGGGCGCGGAGATCGTGACGGTGGCGGTGCGGCGCGTGGATTTGGACCGCACGCGCGAGGAAGGCGTCCTCTATCACCTGGATCCCCGGCGGTTCTTCCTGCTTGCCAACACCGCCGGCTGCTATTCCGCCGACGACGCGATCCGGTACGCGCGCCTCGCCCGAGAGGCGGGGTTCAACGAGTTCATCAAGCTCGAGGTGATCGGCGACCAGGAAACGCTGCTCCCCGACGTGCAGGGGCTGCTCGAGGCGACGCGCGTCCTGGTGCGGGAGGGCTTCAAGGTGATGGCGTACACCAACGAGGACCTGGTCACCGCGCTGCGGCTCGAGGAAGCGGGGGCCGCGGCCGTGATGCCGCTGGCGTCGCCCATCGGGAGCGGGCTGGGCCTGCTCAACCCGTTCCCCGTCCGCACCATCAAGCGCCGCCTGTCGGTGCCGGTCGTGGTCGACGCCGGTGTCGGGACCGCGTCCGACGCGTGCCTCACGATGGAGCAGGGCGTGGACGGGATCCTGATGAACACCGCCCTCGCCGCGGCGCGCGACCCCGTCACGATGGCCCATGCCATGCGCCTCGCCGTGGACGCGGGCCGCGCGGCGTTCCTCGCGGGGCGGATGCCCCGGCGCGAGGTCGCGGTCCCGTCCTCGCCCACGGAGGGCATGCTGGATTAGGGAGACTCCAGGCCTGCCGGCCCGGCGCGCCGCGCTCCGCCTGCTCGACGCCGTGCGGCGCGGCGCGCCGTTCGATGTCGCGCGCGATGCGGCCCTCACC
>Ga0075302_1000066_pt1 | contig 12990 bp, 8 predicted proteins | sample Browns_TuleB_D1_FD_120059 | JGI IMG/M metagenome (GOLD analysis project Ga0075302, IMG submission 120059) | Natural and restored wetland microbial communities from the San Francisco Bay, California, USA, that impact long-term carbon... | ecosystem: Environmental > Terrestrial > Soil > Wetlands ...
CGTACGTGGGGGGCGCGTCGTTCCAGCGGGTCGGCCTCGTCGAGGCGTGGCCCGCCCTGGCCGACTCCGGGCGCGGCAACGGCGTCTTCAAGGTCCCGTCGCTGCGCAACATCGCGCAGACGGCGCCGTACTTCCACGACGGCGCGACCGTGTCGCTCACCGAGGCCGTTTACCTGATGTCGGAGCATCAGCTGGGGCGGCAGCTCACCGCCGACGAGGCGTCGGCGATCGTGACCTGGCTCCAGTCGCTGACCGGCGCCATCCCGGAGGCCTACATCGCGCGCACCTTCTGATCCTCGACGCGCGAAGGGCCCGGGTTCACCCCGGGCCCTTTTTTGCGCGTCCCACCCAGCGGACCGTCAGGGCACGATGTGAGTGGTGTCGCGCCGCGCGCGTTCCTCGTCGCGCTGCTGCTGCCGCCGCTCGCGGGTCTCGCGCACGTAGCGCTGGAACTCCTGCAGCGTCTGCGCGCGCCACGCGGAATAGAGCAGGTCCCGGCGGATGTCGGCGAGCTGGCGTTGGCGGAGCGACTCGTCGTAGCTGACCGACGGCAGCAGGCCGCCGAGGAACGCGAGCGCCGCCGTCGGGATCTTGATGTTGCCCAGGTGGATCCACTGGGGATCGATCCCCCACTTGGCACCGTCGCCGCCCACCGTCCAGTCGGGCAGGCGCTGCCCGCGCTGTTCCTCGTCGAGGAGCTCGTTCAGCGAGTCCACCATGGCGCGCAGGCGCTCCATCGCGACGGCATCGGGGCGCTCGGGCGGCGGCCCGTAGAGCTGGTCCGCGACCGCGGCGGGCAGCGCCGGCCGCGGTGTGACCCACATGCTGCCGTCCCCCACCGCGGGGCCGGGCACGATCGCTCCGGTAATCACCGGGCCCTGGGCCCCGGGACCCGCCGTGTCCGCCGCCGTCGTGGAGACCTCCGGCGCGGGCGGCGGGGGCTCGCGCGATCCCGCGCGGCGCGGTGGGGCCGAGGCGACCGGCCCGACCAGATACACGAGCGCCGTGTCGGTGCCCGCGGGGGGCCGCCGTTCGCGCCCGACGGTGACGTGCTGCAGCGCCGCGAAGAGGAGGGCGAGCAGGACGACCTGGACCGCGGCGCTCGCGGCCCAGACGCGCCCGCGGCGCGTCTCGCGCTCCGGCCGGAACTCAAACAGCGGCGAGCACCTTGCCCAGCCGCTCGGTGGCCTCGAGCAGGCGGGGCACGCTGGTGGTGAGCGCGATGCGGAAGTAGTCGTCCTGCTGACCGAACGCCCGGCTCGGCAAGGTCACCACCCCTGCCCCCTCGAGCGCGCGCCGCTGGAACTCGAGCGACGTCACGCCGTCGGGCAGCGGCACCCACACGTACATGGTGGCCCGGGGCGTCGCCGGCGAGAACCCCTGCGCCCGCAGCGCCGGGAGGATGGCGTCGCGCCGCTCGCGGAACTGCGTCACGTACGGCGGCGCGAGCCGCTCGGCCTCGGCCAGCACCGCCGCGCCGGCGGCCTGCACCGCGAGGAACGCGCCCGTATCGATGTAGTTCTTGACCCGCGCCATCGCCGCGATGTACTCACGGCGCCCGACCGCCCAGCCGAGCCGCCACCCCGTCATGCAGAAACTCTTCGAGAGGGAGTGGAACTCGACCGCCACGTCGCGCGCGCCCGGGACCTCGAAGATGCTCGGCGCCACGTAGCCGTCGAACGTGATCTCGCAGTAGGGGTTGTCGTAGATGAGCAGGATGCCGTGGCGGCGGCAGCACTCCACCGTCCGCGCCAGGTAGTCGAGCGGCGCCACGGCGGCGGTGGGATTGTTCGGGTAGTTGAGGTACACGACGCGTGTGCGCGCCAGCACGTCGGCCGGCACGTCCTCCAGCTCGAGCAGGAAATCATGGTCCGCGCGCAGCGGGTACGGATGGACGTCGGCGTCCGCCAGCACCGTCCCGCCGACATACACCGCGTACGCGGGATCCGGCACCACGGCCATCGTACCGCGCTCGAGCACGGCCATCGCGAGGTGCGCGATGCCCTCCTTCGATCCGATCACCGGGTGCAGCTCGGCGAACGGGTCGAAGCGCTGGCCGAAGCGTCGCTCCATGTACGCGGCCGCGGCTTCACGGAACGCAGGGTACCCGAGCTGGAAGCCGTAGCGGCTCATCGCCGGATCACGCGCGGCGCGCGCCAACGCCTCGACGGCGACGTCGGGAGGCGCGAAGTCCGCGTCCCCCGCGCCGACGTCGATCACGTCGACACCCTCCTGGAGCAGCCGCCGCTTGATCTGCGGGATCTCGGCCAACGGATAGACCGGTAGCCGCTCCAGACGTGCGGCGAAACGCATCGACATCGACCTCCTCAACGTTCGATCGCCGCTTGCAGATGGCAGATGGCCGATGGCAGTGCCACCCCTCCCTGCCGGCTGCCGACTGCCATCTGCTGACTCCGAGGCAATCTACTCTCTCTGCCGGAACTCCGCCCTCACGATCGCGATCGCATCCACGGCGATGAGCAGACTGTCCCGTGGCAGGGACGCCACACCGACCGCCACCCCCGCGGGCGGGTTGCGCTGTGGGAAGAACCGTGCGCCCACCTCGCGCACCGTCGCCCAGTCGGCCGGCGTGAGGTTGACCACGTACACCGTGATCTTGGCGACGTCGCCCGGCGTGGCGCCGGCGATCCGCAGCGAGTGCGACAGGTTCTCCAGCGCCTGCGCGGTCTGGGCCCGGAGATCGCCCGGCCCGACCAGCCGTCCCTCCGCGTCCAGCGCCACCTGCCCCGAGACGTAGACCGTGTGGCCCATGCGGACGACCTGGCTGAACCCCTCGATCCCGTTCGGTCGCCCCGAATTGAGGTACTCGGCGCGCAACGGGTCGGGTATCTCGCCCCCGGGCACGTTGCCGCTCGTCATGGCGCATCCCGCGAGCGCGGCCAGCCCGGCGATCGTCAGAAACTGTCGTCCCATTCCTCGGTGTCTCCCCTCTCGGCTTCCTGATACACGGCGGCCTCGATCCCGTGCCGCCCGAAGAACTCCTCGCACGCCCCCCGCACCGCCGCCCACGGCCCGACCGCCCGGGTCGCCGGGGGAAGCCCCTCGAGGATCACCCGGCCGTAGGCCCGCGTGATCACCCGGCGGTCGAGCAGCACCACCGCGCCCACGTCGGTGCGGGTGCGGATCAATCGCCCGAATCCCTGCTTCAGCTTGAGCGCGGCGTGGGGGACGAGGTACTGCGTGAATCCGTCCACGCCCCGCGCGGCGAGGCGCTCGAGCCGGGCCGCGGTGAGCGGCTCGGTGGGCACCTTGAACGGCAGTTTGGTGAGGATCAGCACCCGCAGAGCGCGCCCGGGCACGTCCACGCCTTCCCAGAAGGAGTCGGTGCCCAGCAGGATGGCGCGCCCCAGCTCGCGGAACCGGCGCAGCAGCTGATCGCGCTGCGCCGTACCCTGCACGAGCAGGGGCCAGCGGCCGCCCGCGAGCTCCTGCATCCCGGCCGCCGCCCGGCGCAGGGCGGCGTGGCTGGTGAACAGGGCGAACACGCCGCCGTCCGCCGCCTGGGCCAGCTCGCACAGCACCCGCGTCACCGCGCGATCGTGCCCCGGCGTGTCGTCGCGCGGCTCCGGCACGTCGGTGGGGATGCCGAACACGCACTGGGACGGGAAATCGAACGGCGACGCCAGGATCTCCCGCACCGCGACCCGCGAGGGCGGCAGGTCGAGCCCCAGCCGGCCCTCGAGGAAATCGAACTCGCCGCTCGCCGCCAGCGTCGCGCTCGTCAGCACGACGGTCGCGACGCGGTCGAACAGCGCGTCCTTGAGGATCGGCGCCAGGTCCAGCGGGACGGACGCAAGGGTGAGGTTGGGCGTGCGCCGGCCGCGGCGCTCGAGCCAGCGCACCGTCGCGGCGCCGGGCGCCGGCCGCAGCGCGGCGGCGAGCGCCGTGGACGCCGTGTCGAGCCGGCGGATCACGCCCCGCAGCTCGCCCAGCAGCTGGGCCCGGCGATCGGCCGGGTCGTCGAGCGTGAGACGATCGGCGATCGTCTCCACCCCGTCCCGCAGCCGCCCGAACGCGACCTGGAGGTTGTCGTAGGCGACATCGAGGCCGTCGGCCCAGACGGCGTCCGCCTCGAAGGCGTCGGTGAGCCGCAGGACAGGCGGGCCGCCGGCCGAGGCGTCGGCGCGGTCCAGCCGGCGGTCGAGCGCGCTGAAGACCTGCTCCGCGCCCCGGCGCGCCGTGGCGAGGGCGTCGAGGAGCCCGCGGTGGACCAGCTCGCGGCTCGCGGCGCCGATCACGTCCTCCCGCGCGGCGAACTCGACGGCGAGCGTCGGCAGGAGCCCGCGGCCGTTGCGCTCGAGCCGCCCGAGCAGGCGATACACCCCCTGCATCGACACCTGCGCACCGAGATGGCGGGCCGCCACATCCTCGAGATGATGCGCCTCGTCCAGGATCAGGCGCTGGTAGGGCGGCAGGACCGCCGCGTCGAGCCAGTTGTCCGACGCCAGACGCACGGCGAGGTCGGACGCCAGCAGGTGGTGGTTCACCACCACCACGTCCGCCTCCGCGGCGCGGCGGCGCGCTTGGAAGACGAAACAGCGGTCGAAGTGCGGGCACTTGAGCCGCGTGCACAGGTCCGACTCGGCGGCCACGGCGTCCCATACCTCGGGCGACGGCTCCTCGGCCAGATCGGCGAGGCTCCCGTCCCCCGAGCGGGCCGCCCACGCCGCCAGCATGTCGAGCTCGGCCGTGCGCTCGTTCTCGAACAGCGACTCCTGCCCCCAGCGCGCCTGCTCGAGCCGAGCGAGGCACAGGTAGTTGCGCCATCCCTTGAGCAGCGCGTACGTCGGCGGGCGGTCACCGTGCCCCAGCACCCCGGCGAGGATCGGCAGATCCTTGCCGACCAGCTGCTCCTGCAGGTTGATGGTGTTGGTGCTGACCACCGTGCGCTCACCGTTCCGGGCCGCCCACTCGAACGCGGGCACCAGGTAGGCGAACGACTTGCCGACGCCGGTCCCGGCCTCGAGCAGGGCGATGCCGCCGTCGTTGTACACATCCGCGATGTAGGCCGCCATGTCGCGCTGACTCGGCCGGTCCTCGAACGCCCCGAGCCCGCGCGCCACCGGGCCCTCGCGGCCGAGCAGTGCCGCGACCGCGACGGGGTCGAGCCGCTCGGCCGCGCGGGCCCGCGGCACCTCGACCACCACGTAGAGGCGGGAAACGTCGTTGTCCACGATCCCGAACCCCACCCCGGCATCGTGCAGGCGGGCCGCGACGTGGAGGTCGGCACCCGATGGGTCGAGCACGCCGCTCGGATGGTTGTGCAGCAGCATCTCCCCGCGCCCGGCGATGCCGGGAAGCGCCAGCACGGCGTCCACCGTGCCGCGGGCCGCGACCCGCGCCGTGTGGATCGCGCCGTCGGGGCCGACCGCGGCCACGAACGACACCTCGCGTCCGCCCGCCGCCGCGATCTCGGCGCGCAGCAGCTCCCGCACCTCCCCGGCGAGGCGCTCGACGCTCACGTCTTCAGCTCCTTCTTCTTCGCCGCCGGGAAGAGGACGTTGTTCAGGATCAGCCGGTACCCCGGCGACCGCGGGTGGAGCGAGAGGTCGGTGGCCGGATCGCCGATCTGGTGCTGCGGGTCCTCCGGATCGTGCCCGCCCAGGAAGCACCACGTCCCCTTGCCGAGGTCGCCGCGGATGTACTTCACCCACGGCGCCCCCTCTTCCAGGCCGAGCACGGTCACCGCGGGCTTGAGCCGCGCGCGGACGAACGAGGTGGTGAGGCCGTAGAAGTCGGGGATCACCGGGCGGTGGTTCTGCACCAGCATCGACGGCACCGGATCGATCTTGGCGCTGAAGTTGAACAGCGTGAACGCCCCGAGCGGCTGGCGGCGGCCCGGTACGTTGACCTGGTGCCCGTCAATGTCGGAAAACGCCGCCACCGCGGGATGCGGCTCGAGCCGGGCCCCGGTGAAGGCGAACGTGCCACGCCAGTCGAGGCGGGCATCGGCGTCGTCGTCCACGCCCGTGCCGTCGGCGAACGCGGCCGCGATGTCCACCGCCCCGCTCGCGAGCGCCAGGTCGATCGTCTCGGTCGCGGTGCACATCGCGAACAGGAACCCGCCGTTCGCCACATAGTCGCGGATCGCCACGGCGACGGCCTTCTTCAGTGCCGGCACCGAGGCGTAGCCCAGCCGCCGCGCGGTGGCACTCTGCTCGCGCACCATCTCGGACAGCCACGCTTGCCCCGCGAACGTGAGATAGAACTTGGAGTACTGCCCCGTGAAGTCCTCGTGGTGGAGGTGGAGCCAGTCGTAGCCCGTGAGCCCGCCCGCCAGCACCTCCGCGTCCCACACCCGGTCGAACGTGATCCCCGCGTACTGCAGCGCCATGGTCACCGCGTCGTCCCACGGGCGCGCCGATGGGGGCGCATACACGGCGATGCGGGGTCCCTTCTCGAGCGGCACGGCGTCCATGTTGGCGCCCGCGATCTCGCCCTTGATCGCGGCCACGGTGGCATCGCCCACCGGCTCGAGCAGGACGGCGTCGAGCGCGGCCTCGCGGCGCAGGGCGCCCGAGTCGGGCAGGAGGAACGACCCGCCCCGGTAGTTGAGCAGCCACTCGGCCCGGAGCCCCGCACCGATGGCGCGGTACGTGAGGCCGTACGCCTTGAGGTGGTTGGTCTGCGAATCGTCCATCGGGACGAGAAGCGACGCCGCGACGACAGGACGCCAGGACGGCGCATCGCCACGACGCCACGACGGCACGACGGCACGAGAGCCCGCGCCGAACGCCACGGCGGCGCGACCGAGCCTGCCCAGGAACTCCCGCCGTCTCATGACCGCGGCACGGTCCCGCGGGCCCGCTCGAGCTCGCGCCGTGCGTCCGGTGTGAACGCGCTGCCCGGATAGGTGAGAATGAGGTGCTCGAGCCGGGTGATGCCGTCGGCGGTGCGGCCCATGTGGAGGAGCACGCGCGCCGCCACCAGCTCGGCCTCCGGGGCGAACGCCCCGCGCTCGTCCGCCGCCACCGCGCCGGTGAGCAGGCGCAGCGCGATCTCGGGATCGCCGCCGGGCCGCGCCGCCACCCGGCCGGCGAGCGTCAGCACCCCCGCGCGCGACGCCGGCGCGAGGTGCTGCGCCGCCCGTTGCAGCGCCGGGACCGCCCCCGCGGAGTCGCCGCCGGCGAGGAGCAGGAGCGCCCGTCCCAGCTCGGGCGCCCGCGCTTCGTCGATCGTCTGGAGCAGCGCCAGCATCGCCGTCCGGGCCGTGGCGTCTTCCCGCGGGCCGGCGTACGGCCCCGCCCGGCGGAACTGCGAGTCGGCGACCGCGAGCTCCCCGCCATACAGCGCGATCCAGCCGCGCAGCGCCGCTGCCGTCACGCTCGAGTCGGGTCCCAGGATCGAGTCCGCCGCGTGCAGGCTCCCGCGGGCGACGAGCGCGCGCGCCAGGTCGAGCCGCAGCGACTGGGCGTCCTCACCCGTGAGCCGCTGGTCGCCCGCGGCGGCGAGGCGCGCCGCCGCCGCCCCCAGCGCGCCGTCCCGGATCAGCAGGTCGATCAGCGCCGCTTCCGCGAGCGCGCGGGCGTCGGGCGGCACGTCGCGGGCGTCCACCAGCTGGAGGAGCTGGGCGCGCGCCGCGGCGCGATCGCCCCCGTCCAGCAGGGCCCGCGCCGCCTCGGCGCGCACCCGCGCGGCCGTCGCGGGCGGCGCCACGTCGGCGTACGCCGCGAGCGCCAGTCCCCGCGCGCGCCGCGAGTCCTGGTCCGTCAGTCCTTCCGTGCGCTGGGCGAAGTCACGCAGCATCCGGCCGACCTCGGCCGGCGTCCCCTCGATTGACGACTCGAGGAGGCGCCACCCGTCGAGCGGCCGCCCCCACGACACGAGCAGATCCGCCGCGATCTGCCGCCCGATCGACGGCACGCGGCCGCCCGCCGTCAGGCCGGCGAGCACCCCCTCGCGCTGGTCGAGCGGCGCCTCGCCGAGGTGGTAGGTCGCGTTGGCCCGCTGCGTCGCGTCGGCGGCGACCGCGGTCCGCCACTCCCCCGCCGCCGCCGCCCAGTCGCCACCGCGCTGTTCCACCTCGGCCGCGAGGGTGGCGAGCGCGTCCGGCCGGCCGAGCGCGCGGCGCGCCGCGGCAAGCACCCGCCGGGCACCGTCCAGCGCACCGCGGTCCGCGAGCGCCAACGTCCACTCGCGCCACGGATCCTCGCTTCCGGGGTCCTCTGCGATCCACGCTTCCGCCGCCTCGGCGAGCGCGCGCGTGTCCCCGAGCTCGGCCGTGGCGCGGAGCTCCACGCCGCGCACCACGCCGGAGCGCGGCGCCGCCGCCCGCGCGCGGCGCGCCGCCGCGAGCAGCTCCGCGGTGCGGTCGAGGCGCGGCAGCACGCGCTCGAGGCCCAGCAGCGCGGATTCGTCGGCGGGGTCGGCCGCGAGCGCCGCCAGGTACAGCGTGGCCGCCTCCGCGTGGCGCCCGAGCCGCTCGAGCTCGAACCCCCGAGGCACGCCCTGGGCGTCGAGCGCCCCGGCGCCCAACACGACCGCGAGGACGCACGCGCCGAGCGCGTTACGGCGCATTGAGCCGCCGGTAGTACTCGAGCACCAACCGCCGCTGCTCCGGCGTGAGCCCGCGCAGCTCCTCCCACGTGGGGTAGCGCACGCGGGGACCGCCACCGGCCGCGCCCGGCGCCAGCGCGGGCGGCCGTAGCACGGCGTCGGCGCGCGCTGCTCGGCTGGTGCGCTCCCGCTCGGGATCCGGCTCCTCGCCTTCGAGGGTGCGTCCGGCATCGAGCAGACGCCGGAACAGCCGCTCCTGGCGCTCGACCGTGCGCCGGTCGAGCCGCCCCTGATCGAGCTGCCGCGCCAGCTCGCGCGCCTCGTCCGCGAGCGCGCCGGCGGCGTCGCTCGCCCCCGCTGCCTCCATCTGCTCGAGCTGCTCGGCCAGGGCGCGCTGCCGCGCCGCGAGCGCGCGCAGCTGCTGCATCACCGCGTCCCCGCCCTGACCCAGCATCGGCAGGAGACCCTGAGCGTCCCCCGTGATGCCGCGCTGCTGTCCCGCCATCCGGCTGAGCTGCTCGACGGCCTCGGCGAACCCCGAGCCCGACGCGGCACCCGCCACATCGCTCCTGGCCCGGGCCAGAGCGTGCGCGGTGGCGTTGAGCGCATCGACGGCGTCGGCGGCGAGCGCGGTGGCGGCCGCGGGGTTGGGCTGCGCCTGGTTCAGCTGATCGCGCGCCCCGCGCATCTGCCGCTGGGCGAAGGCCAGCGCCGCCTCGAGCTGCGGCGACACCAGCGCGTTGCGTGCGCCGGCCTCGCGCACCTGCCGCTCGACCGCGGCCGCCCCATCCTCGACGGCACCCTGGCGCGCGCGCACGCCCGCGCCCGTCTCGCCGCGCCGCATCGCCTCCGCCACGTCCGCCTGCTGCTCGGCGAGCGCCGCCGTCTCCGCCAGCGCCCGGTCGAGCGCCGTGAGCGCCTCGGCGCGCCAGGCCTGGGCCACCGAGTCCCGCTCCTCCCGCAGGCCCGCCGCCACCGAGTCGAGCGCCGCCGCCGACTGCTCGCCCTGGCGCGTGGCGCCACGCCGGTCGCCGGCCGCCGCCGCGCGCTCGGCACCGCGCATCGTCTCGCCCGCCCGCTCAGCCGCCATCCGCGGGTCCCGCAGCGGGCCCGCGGAGTCGCCAGCGGCCGGCCCCGCGAGATCCCGCGCGGCCTCGGCCAGCGCGGCGCGCAGGGAATCGGCGCGAGCCGCCAGCGCCGCCTCGTCCCGCGCCGCGGCGCTGTCCGCGGAGGCGGCCGCCGTGCGCGTCCACTCGTCCTGCCGCCGCGCCAGTTCCTCCGCATCGGCCGCCAGCGTGCTCAGCGTGCCCTCGAGCGCGGCGCGACGGAACAGCTCGCGACTGCGCTCCAGCTCGTCCCGCAGCTGCCGCTGCGCCGCGGCGAGCCGCTCCAGCGCTTCCCGCGTCGCATCGGGGTCGAGTCGCTGCAGCGCCTCCTGCAGCTCCCGCAGCCGCTCCGCCAGCTCCGGGGTCAGCGCGCGCTCGAGCAGCCGCCGCACCTCGTCCAGCCGCGCGAGGAACGCCGAATCCTGGAGCCCCGCCGCCTCGACCGCCTGCGACAACTCCTCCACTGACTCGGCCAACCGTCCCGCCCGCTGCTCGAGCTCCGCCTGCTGTCGCGCGATCTCCGTGGCGCGCTCCGACGCGCGGAATCCGAGGGGGTTGCTCTCGCCCGCCGGCGTCGTGCGCGCACTCTCGCCGCGCACCCGGTTGGCCGCGAGATCGCGCGCGCGGTCCGCCAGCTCTCCCTGCGCCGCCGAGACGGACTCGGCCGCCGCCGCCACGCTCGCCGCCGCCTCGCGCGCCGCCGCCCGGAGCTCCGCCCGGCTCGGCAGCCGCAGCACGTACTCCCGGCTCGCAGCGCGCTGGGGCACCGGCGCGTTGTCCCACGCCGCCACGAAATAGCGCAGCGTGTCGCCGGGCAGGAGGCCCCGCTGCTCGAGATTGAGCTCACCCTGCACGATCACGCGGTCGCCCGCGCCGGCGGCCGTGACCGTCTCGCGCACGGCGGCGTCCACACGGCCCGTCTGGCTCACCCGCCAGCTCACGATCTCCACGCGCGAGAGGCCGTAGTCGTCCCGGACGTCGGCCACGAGCGGCTGTCGCAAGGACATGGGCGCGGTCGTGTCGCCGCCCGGCACGGCGACGGCCACCGCCGGGGGGGCGTCGGGCACGATCGCGAGCGCGAGCGGCGGGAGCGGCGCCGGGGCCCCGTCCCCACCGGCGGGCGCGAGCGTGATGGTCCACGTCCCCGAACGCCGCGGCACGAACGCACCTTCGAACCGGTCACCGCGCACCGCCAGCGCGCCCTCGGCGGATGGGCCCGCCCAGCGCGCCGACGCGAGCGGTCCGCTGGCGCGTCCCCGCACCGTGAGCCGCGTGCCCGCGGGCAGGGACACCGGTTCCGGTCCCGGGACCACCGGCTCGTCGGGCCGTGCGAGGTAGGCGGGAAAACCCGCGACGATCTCGAGGTCACCCGCGAACAACGGCAGCGCCACGCGCACGCGCACCGTGTCGCTCGCACGACCGCCGGCGGTGGCGCGCAGGTGCAGGTCGGACTCGAGCGGCCCGATCCGGCGCACGGCCGCCCCCGAGTCGCCGAGCGACAGCGGCAGCGGCCGCCACGGCTCGCCCGGGGCGCGCGTCCACAGGGTGGCGCGGGACGCGCCCGGGGCGGCGACGGCGACCGTCACGTGCTCGCCCCGCCGCACGCTCAACCGGTCCACGGCGAGGCGCACCGGCGATCGGCCCGCCCGCCACGCGACCAGCGGGTTCCAGAACCCGCCCGCGCGCCCCGACGCCGGCCGCGCGGCGACGAACACCAGCGCCCCGAGCGCCGCCGCCGCGCCGCCCAAGGCGAGCCGCCGGAGGCTGGCTCGCCCCAGCCGCTGGCCCACCGCCGACGCGGCCCGCTCGACGACCGCGGCCGCGCGCTGGTCCGCCGCGGCGAACAGCTCGGCGCTCGTGCCGGGCCCCGCGACGTCCAGCAGCAGGCCGCGGACGCTCCCGGCCCGCGCCCCGGCCGACTCCTCCACCAGAGCGCTCACGCCCGCCCCGTCGCCCGCCAGTCGGCCGCGGCGCAGCGCCCGCACCGTCGCGGCGACCGCCAGGACCACCGCCAGCCACGCGGCGGCGACACCCGCGGGGTGTGGCGCGAGCGACAGCCCCGCGGCGCACGCCAGCAGCGCCGCGCCGGTGCCGGCCAGCACCAGCGCCAGCGCCCGGGCCCGGGCATGCGGCCGGGTGAGGCGGGTCAACCGCCGCGCCGTCTCGGTCACCGCGTCGCCCCCACGGCGTACGCGACGAGGTTCACGCCCATCCGCAATGCCGCCTCCCTCAGCTCGGGCGGATCCCGGTGCACCTCGGGGTCCTCCCAGCCGTCCCCGAGATCCGACTGGTACGAGTAGTACACCACCAGCCGGCCCGCGAGGAACACCCCGAACCCCTGCGCCGGCTTGCCGTCGTGCTCGTGGATCTTGGGCAGGCCGTCGGGAAAGTCGTACACCAGGTGGTACACCGGATGGTCAACCGGGACCAGGACCAGGGGATGATCGGGGAATACCCGGGCGATCTCACGGCGGAACGCCTCATCCATGCCGTAGTTGTCGTCGGCGTGCAGGAAGCCCCCCTGCTCGAGGTAGCGCCGCAGCAGCGCCACCTCGGCCGTGGAGAAGGCGACGTTGCCGTGGCCCGTCATATAGAGGTAAGGCAGGTCCCACAGGTCCGCGTCGGTGAGGCGGACCACCCGCTCCCGGGGCGCCACGGACAGCCCCGTCCGCTCGTCGACGGCGGCGAGCAGGTTGGGCAGGCTCGACGGGTTGGCATACCAGTCGCCGCCGCCGTCGTAGTGGAGCCGGGCGACGGTGATCGGCGAACGCCCGCCGGCGATCGGGGCCCAGAGCACCGTCGCGGCGATGGCCAAGCGTCTCACAGATCGGTCACCAGTCGGTAGGCGGTATTGCGCGAGACGCCCGTCTCACGGGCGACCTGGTCGGCCGCGTCCTTGCGCGAGAAGCCCGCCGCGAGCAGGGCCCGCGCGCGCTCAGCGGGATCGGGGCCGCGCTCGACCGGCGGCGGCCGGCCGGTGCCGGCGACGACGATGGTGAACTCGCCACGCGCCGGCGCCTCCGCGTAGTAACCCGCGAGCTCGGCCAGGGTCCCGGAGCGGGTCTCCTCGAACACCTTGGTGAGCTCCCGCGCCACGGCGGCGGGGCGGTCGCCGCCGCACACCTCCGCCAGGTCGGCGAGCAGCGCGGCGGCGCGGGTGGGCGCCTCGAACAGCACGACGGTCCACTCGCTCAGCCGCACGACGTCCAGCAGCCGGCGGCGCTCTCCGCCCTTGCGGGGGAGAAAGCCGAGGAACACGTAGCGGTCGGCGGGCAGGCCGGAGACGGCGAGCGCAGCGGGCACCGCCGACGGCCCCGGCACGGTCACCACCACCGCACCGCGCGCGCGGGCGAGGGCGACGAGCGTC
>Ga0075302_1000067_pt1 | contig 12975 bp, 6 predicted proteins | sample Browns_TuleB_D1_FD_120059 | JGI IMG/M metagenome (GOLD analysis project Ga0075302, IMG submission 120059) | Natural and restored wetland microbial communities from the San Francisco Bay, California, USA, that impact long-term carbon... | ecosystem: Environmental > Terrestrial > Soil > Wetlands ...
GCCGGCGGGCGGCACATTCCCAGGCTGGTGGTTCGCCTTTCCCGCGCCATCTGTGGAACAGCGCTTCATCACCGCCAGCCCCGGGAGTCCCGTGATGCGATCCGCCCCCTTCGTCGTCGCCGTCGTCCTCCTCGCCGCGCCGACGCTCGTGGCGCAGGAGGCTCCCGATTCGGTCGTCCCGGCGCTCGGTCCGCTCGTGACGGCGCCGGCGAGCGAGCTGCGAGAGGTGGTCCAGCGGTATGCGTTGGACCGCGCCGCCCTCGGCCGCCGCTACGACGTGGACTACGCGCCGGTGCGGCGCGAGCGGTTCCGGGCGTTCACCGCGGGATGGCGGGCGCGGCTGGCGGAGCTCGACTTCGACCGCCTCGGCGTCGAGGGCCGTCTCGACTACGTCCTGCTCGACAACACCCTGCGGCACGAGCTGACGCTGCTCGACCGGGAGGCGGCGCTGTTCGCCGAGATGCGGCCGCTGCTGCCGTTCGCCGAGCGGCTGATGGCGCTCGAGGAGGCGCGGCGCCGGGTCGATTCCATCGACGTCCGGGCGATCGCGGAGCTGCTCGCGGGGCTCCCGGCGGAGATCGGGCGGACCCGGAGCGCCGCCGAGTCCGCGCTCGCCGCGCCACGCACGGGGTCGTCGCTGTCGCGCATCGTCGCGCTGCGCGCCGCCGGTGCGCTCGCCGACCTGCGGCGCACCCTCGACCACTGGTATCGCCAGTACGCGGGGTACGATCCGCTGTTCACCTGGTGGGTGGAGGAGCCGTACCGCGGCGCCGACAAGGCCCTGGGAGACTACGAGAAGTTCCTGCGCGAGCGGATCGTGGGCTACAAGGAGGGCGAAGACGAGCCGATCGTGGGCGATCCGATCGGGGTGGCCGGGTTGCGGGCCGAGCTCGCGGCCGCGTTCATCCCCTACACGCCGGAGGAGCTGGTCGCGATCGCCGAGCGCGAGCTGGCGTGGTGCGAGGCGGAGATGCGCCGCGCGGCGCGCGACATGGGGCTGGGCGACGATTGGCGGGCCGCGCTCGAGCGGGTGAAGACGCGCCACGTGGCGCCCGGGCAGCAGCCCGCGGTGGTCCGCGACCTGGCGCGCGAGGCGGTGGCCTTCGTGCGGGCGCGCGACCTCGTCACGATCCCGCCGCTCGCCGAGGAGGTGTGGCGGCTCGAGATGATGTCGCCCGAAGCGCAGAAGGTCAGCCCGTTCTTCCTGGGCGGCGAAGTGATCCGCGTGGCGTTCCCGACCGACGCGATGGCCTACGACGACCGCCAGATGAGCATGCGCGGCAACAACGTCCACTTCGCCCGCGCCACGGTGCATCACGAGCTGATCCCGGGGCATCATCTCCAGGGGTTCATGAGCGACCGCTACAACGCGCACCGCGAGGTCTTTGCCACGCCGTTCTGGCACGAGGGCGGGGCCCTGTACTGGGAGATGCTGCTGTGGGACCTCGGGTTCCCGCGCACGCCGGAGGATCGCATCGGGATGCTGTTCTGGCGCAGCCACCGCGCCGCCCGGATCATCTTCTCGCTGAACTTCCACCTCGGGAAGATGACGCCGCAGGAGGCGGTGGACTTCCTGGTGACCCGCGTGGGCCACGAGCGCGCCAACGCCGAGGCGGAGGTGCGGCGCTCGTTCAACGGGACGTACTCGCCGCTCTACCAGGCGGCCTACATGCTGGGCGGGCTCCAGATCCGGGCGCTGCGCGAGGAGGTGGTGGGTGGCGGCCGGATGACCGACCGGCAGTTCCACGACGCCATCCTGCAGGGCGGGCCGATGCCGATCGAGCTGATGCGGGCGCGGCTCACCGGTACCCCGCTGCCGCGGGACTACGCCGCGCGGTGGCGGTTCGCCGGCGATCCGCTGCGGCGCTGAGCGATCAGAGGTATCGCCACAGCAGGTAGATCTGCGCGATGACGATGCTCACCAGCATCAGCGGGAAGGCGTGCCGGGTGTAGGTCCAGAATCCGAAGGGCACGCCGGCCCGCTCGGCCAGGCCGGCGGTGGTGAGGTTGGCGCTGGCGCCGATGAGCGTCCCGTTGCCGCCGAGGCAGGCGCCGAGCGAGAGCGCCCACCACAGCGGCTCGATCGCCTCGACGCCGCCCATCTCGGGCGCGATGCTCTTCACCAGCGGGATCATCGTGGCCACGAACGGGATGTTGTCCACGATCGCCGACAGGATCGCCGAGCCCCACAGGATGGCGCTCATGGTCAGGGCCATGTTGCCCTGGGTCGCCGCCATCAGCTTCTCCCCCAGGATGCGCAGCAGGCCGGTGTGCTCCACGCCGGCGACCACGATGAACAGACCGATGAAGAAGAACAGCGTGATCCACTCGACGTCCCCGAACGTGGCGTGGACGCGCTCGGCCTGCTGGTGCGCCGGGTGGGCCCAGTTGTCGAGCAGGACCAGGATGGCCGCGCCGAACATCGCGATCGTGCCCGGCTCGAGACCGATGTCGCGGGCGAGCACGAAGCTGACGATCACCATCCCGATCACCCCGAGGGACTGGCGCAGCAGCACCCAGTCGGTGATCACCTCCCGCTCGTTGATCGCCAGCACGCGCAGGCGGTGCTCCTCGTCGGAGACCAGCGAGCGGCCCCACTTGAGGTGCAGCAGTGCGGCCGTCACCAGCAGGACGACGATGATCACCGGCGAGAGGTTCAGCACGAACTGGTTGAACGTCAGCCCCACCTGCGAGCCGATGAGGATGTTGGGCGGATCGCCGATCAGGGTCGCGGTGCCGCCGATGTTCGAGGCCAGCACCTCGGCGAACAGGAACGGGTAGGCCGGCACCCGCAGCTCCTTCGCGATCGCGAGCGTGACCGGCACCACCAGCAGCACCGTAGTCACGTTGTCGAGCAGCGCCGACATCAGGGCGGTGGCGATGCTCAGCCCGACCAGGATCCCCGCCGGCCTGCCCTGCGCGCGCTTGGCCGTCCAGATGGCGACGTACTGGAACATCCCCGAGCGGCGGCTCACGCCCACGATGATCATCATGCCGGCGAGCAGCATGATGGTGTTGAAGTCCACCCCCGCGATGGCGGCGTCCTGGTCGAGGACGCCGAGGGCGATCATCAGGCACGCGCCCACGCCGGCCACGATCGCGCGGTTGATCCGCTCGGTCATGATCACGGCGTAGGTCAGCAGCAGTATGCCGCTGGCCGCCCAGATGGGGTGGAGCCCGAAGATCGTGTCGCGCACGGGTCGTCTCGATCGGGAGGTGGGACAAGGATACTTGGCTCCAGCCGGGCGGCAACCGCGCCGCAAGGAATCTTCACGTTCTCTTCAGACGCGGTTTGCCGACGCGGCGCTAGACACCACGGTGAGCAGCGGTGAGTTGGCCGATACGGGATGGCGCCAGTCGCCTTCCTCCCGCCGGCCGAATCCCCGTCACGCAGTTCCCGAACGCTGTCGCAGTCCGCTGCACAGGAGAGGACGATGACTGCCGCTCCGATCCCCGGCACGCTCGCGCCTGCCGCCCCGGCCCGCGCGCCGAAGCGCGTGATCCGCGCGTCCCAGCACACCGTCGAAGTGGTGTCCGATCCCGGCGAGGGGGCCCAGAAATGCGGCCAGATCTTCGGCCGGGTGTCGGCGATGATGGGCAACGGCACGTGGACCGTCGAGATCATCCCTGCCGAGATCCAGCCGCCGCCCCGCACGCCGCCCAGCGCGTCGGGCAACCGCGTGCGGCTCGGCACCGGACCGGTGACCAACTGGGGCGACGAGGCGCAGCTGGTCGTCGCGTTCAACGAGCAGGTGCTGCTGCACCGCCATCGGCTCGACGCGCTGGCCGACGGGTGCATCATCCTGATCGAGAGCAGGTGGGCGGAGCACGACGACGAGCAGATCCGCGCGGCCTGGGCCGCGGCGATGACCGAGATGGAGGGGCGCGGCTACCGGTTCATCGCGGTGCCGATGGAGGAGCAGTGCCTCACCATCGTGGACACGCCGCGCCGCGGCAAGAACATGTTCGCCCTGGGAATGCTGGCGCGCATCTACGGCCGCGAGCGCGACATCATCCGACAGATCATCGCGCACGAGTTCCGCAGGAAATCGAAGGAGATCTACGAGTCCAACGTCGCGCTGCTCGACCTCGGCTGGCAGTGGGCCGACGAGCACCTCGATCTCGAGATCGACGTCCCCGTCCAGCCCGCGGCCGAGCCGATGGTCGTGATGAACGGCAACCAGGCGCTCGCCCTGGGCGCCATCGCCGCGGGGCTCGAGCTGTGCTCGATGTACCCCATCACGCCCGCCACCTCGGCCTCGCACCACCTCGGCGAGATCTTCGAGAAGTTCGGCGGCATCATCCACCAGGCGGAGGACGAGATCGCGGCCATCGGCGTCGCGGTCGGGGCCTCGTACGCCGGGAAGGTGGCGTTCACGGTGACGTCCGGCCCCGGCCTCGCGCTCAAGACCGAGTTCATCGGGCTCGCGGTCATGACCGAGACGCCGCTCGTGATCGTGGACGTGCAGCGCGGGGGCCCGAGCACGGGCCTGCCGACCAAGGTCGAGCAGTCGGATCTCCTGGCGGTGCTCTACGGCGAGCCGGGCGACGCCCCCAAGGTGGTGGTGGCGCCGGCGACGATGGAGGAGTGCTTCCACGTGATGACGACGGCGCGACGCCTCGCCGAGGCGTTCCGCACGCCGGTGGTCGTCCTGTCGGACGCGAACCTCGCCACCGGGGTCCAGCCGTTCGCCCGGCCCCGGATCACCCCCGACTGGCTGGCGCCGGCGCTCGATCTCGGGGCCGTCCCCGAAGGGTTCCGGCCCTATGACTGGGACCCGCAGACCGGGCTGTCGCGCCGGTCGGTACCCGGGCAGCCGGGGGGGATGTTCACCGCGACGGGCCTGTCGCACGACGAGCGCAGCAAGGTGGGCTACAGCCCCGACGTGCACGAGCGGGGCTGCGTGATGCGCAGCCGCAAGCTCGCGGTGCTGCAGCAGACTCTCACGCCGCCGGCGGTCCGCGGCGACGACAACGGCGATCTCCTCGTGGTGGGGTGGGGCAGCACGCTGGGGGCGATCGAGGAGGCGGTGGACCGCGTCCGGAGCGAGGGGCTGGCCGTGTCTTCCCTCCATCTGCGGTTCCTCTCGCCGCTCGAGCCGGGTCTGCGGGAGATCTTCCGCCGCTTCCGCCGCGTGATGACGGTCGAGATCAACTACTCGGACGACCCGCGCGATCCGTTCATCACCGACGAGAATCGCCGCCGCGGTCAGCTGGCCTGGCTGCTGCGGGCGCAGACGCTGGTGGACGTGGACTGCTGGACGCGGGTCCCGGGTGAGCCGCTCCGCCCGGGGCAGATCGCCGGGGCGATCCGCGACGCGGTCCGGAAAGGGGCATGACGATGGTGCATGCGGGATGCTCGCTCCTGGGCGCCGCCGCCGATGAAGAGCGCTCGTGGAGCCGCGAGGACTATGAGGGACCGGTCGCCCGCTGGTGCTCCGGCTGCGGCGATCACGCCGTCCTCTCCGCGGTGCAGCGGCTGCTCGAGGCGGAACAGCTGCCACCGGAACAGACGGTGTTCGTCTCGGGGATCGGGTGTTCCAGCCGGTTCCCCCATTACCTCACGACGTACGGGTTCCACGGGCTGCACGGCCGCGCGCTTCCCGTCGCGACCGGCGTGAAGCTGCGCCGGCCGGACCTCCACGTCTTCGCGGTGATGGGCGACGGCGACTGCTGCTCGATCGGCGCGGGGCACTGGATCCACACGGTGCGTTACAACCCCGGCATCGTCGCCATCATGCTGGACAACGGCGTGTACGGCCTCACCAAGAACCAGACGTCCCCCACGAGTCCGAAGGGGCAGAAGAGCAACACCCAGCCCCGGGGCGCGTGGCTCGATGCGATGAATCCGATCGCGACCACGCTCGGCGTCGCCAACGTCTCATTCGTGGCGCAGACCGGCGACTGGGTGCCGGACCACATCACCGAGACCCTGCGGGCCGCCTTTCACCATCGTGGCTTCGCCTTCGTGCGCATCCTGCAGCGGTGCCCCCAGTACACCGACCAGCTGTTCGCCGACGCGGTGCGCGATCCCGCCAAGGTCGAGCTGCTGGTGCACGCGGACGGCATCCGCGCCCCGCAGGTGGAGCGGCTGTTCCCCAACCACGTCACGCACGATCCCGCGGACCTCACCGCCGCGTTCCGGCTCGCCCAGCCCGACGGCCAGGTACGCCTGGGCCTCTTCTACCGCAACGAGGCGGTCCCGGTGTACGAGGAGGTCCGGCGCGCGCTGCCGCGCTCGGCGGAGGAGAAGGTGCGCCTGCTGAACGAGGAGCTCGACATCTATGCCGTCTGACGATCGGGTGGCGCTCGCGTGCGCGGCGGTGCGCGGTCCGCGCGAGACGTTCCGCGCGGCGCTGGCGGCGACGGCGGACCAGATCCGTACGTTCCTCGCCTCCCAGCGGGGCGCGTCGGAGAACGGCGGGGCACGGCGGCTCGCGGCCGAGCTGGGGGTGTTCGCGGCGGGCCGGGTGGACGCCGGGAGGCTGGCGACGCTGTTCCGTCCCGCGGAGGCCCGCGATCCGACCGCCCTCGCGGCGGTGGAGCGCGCCTGCGACGTGCTCACGGCCCTGAGCGCCCGCGACCTGGCGTCCGACGTCGTTGACGTCCCGCCGGGCGGCGACCTGCGGGGCGCGGTGGCGCAGTCGTTCGCCGACCTCGGTCGCGGGTTCGGAGCGGTGCGGACCCTCGAGGTGGCGCGCTCGGGCGGGCGGCGGGTGGATGAGACCGCGGCGGCGCTCGAGGCCTTCCCCTACGCGCGGTGGAGCCGCGGCGAGCGCCGCGCCGCGCCGCCCCTCGTCGTGGCCGTGGACGGCGCGGACCTCACCGTCACGGCGCTCACGGAGTTCCTCGACGGGACCCAGAAGATCGTGCTGGTGGTGCGGGGCGCGTGCGCACCGGCGGCGCTGGTGCGGCTCATCACCCCCGGCACCTTCGTGCTGCAGACCGGGGACGGGGCCGGGCTCGACCGGTTCGCGGCGTGGGAGGGGCCGGGCGTCGCCGCGCTGACCTCTGAGTCCGCGGCGCGCTTCACGCACGACCCCGCCCGGGGCGCCACGCCGTGGGAGCGGATCACGGTTCAGTTCCTGCCCGAGCGCGACCCCCGTGCGTCGGTCGGCGGTACGAGCGGGGCGCAGCAGGCCGAGGAGCTGCGCCAGCTGCGGCAGCTCGCGGCACGCCCCGAGGCCCAGGCGGCGCCGGCGGTGCCGGGGCCGTCCCCGGCGGCGACCGCCGCGGACCCGGCCGACAAACTGGCCGCCTGGCTCCTCGCCCAGGCCAACCTGGCGGACCTCGGCTGACCGGCCGATGGCCCTGTCCACGGTCCTGACCGCGGTCGCGATCCTCGCCGGCGTGGGACTCACCTTCGCCGGGTTGATCGCGCTCACTCACCGGAAGTTCAAGGTGTGGGAGGACCCGCGCGTCGACGTGGTGGCGGGGATGCTCCCCGGCGCGAACTGCGGTGCCTGCGGCCAGCCGGGGTGCCGCGCGTTCGCCGAGCTGCTGGTGGCGGGCCGCGTGCCGCCCGCGGGCTGCAACGTGATGAACGACGACCGGATCGCCGCAGTGGCCCAATTCCTCGGTGTCGCGGCCGGTGAGGTGAACCGCCGGGTGGCCCGGCTGCTCTGCGCCGGCGGGCGCGACGTCGCGCTGCAACAGGCCGAGTACCGCGGCCTGGCTACCTGCAAGGCGGCGGCCGCCGTGGCGGGAGGCGGCAAGGCCTGCGCCTGGGGGTGCCTCGGGCTGGCCGACTGCGAGCGCGCCTGCGATTTCGGCGCGATCGCCATGAACGCGCAGGGGCTGCCGGTCGTGGCGCCCGCGCTGTGCACCGCGTGCGGCGACTGCGTCGAAGCGTGTCCCAAGGACCTGTTCACGCTGATGCCGGTGGAGCAGAAGCTGATCGTGCAGTGTCGGAGCTGGCTCGAGGGCGATGCGATCCAGGCGGTCTGCCGAGTGGCGTGCACCGCCTGCGGCAAGTGCGTGGCCGACGCGGCGCCCGGCCTGATCCGGATCGCGAACGGCCTCGCGGTCGTGGACTATGACAGAAACACGCTGGCGAGCCCGGCCGCCACCACGCGGTGCCCCACCGGGGCGATCGTGTGGGTGGAGGGGGCGCAGTTCGCGCCAGCGCAGCGGACCGATGTCCGGGAGATGGCGGTCGCATGATCTTCCTCAAGCGCAAACCCGACGAAGCCCCGGCGGCGGTGAAGTACCCGGGGATTCCCATGGCGGTGGACGGGACGACGGCCGTCGTCGAGATGGAGACCGCGGCGAGCGAGGCGGCCGGCGCCTATCCGATCACGCCCTCGACGCAGATGGGCGAGGGGTGGGCCGTGGCGGTCGCCGAGGGTCGCCCCAACGTGAACGGGCGCACGCTGCTGTTCTTCGAGCCCGAGGGCGAGCACGCCGCCGCCGCCGTCACCGCCGGGATGAGCATGGTCGGCCTGCGCGCGACCAACTTCTCGAGCGGCCAGGGCATCGCGTACATGCACGAGTCGCTGTACGCCGCCGTCGGCAAGCGCCTCACGTACGTGCTCAACATCGCCGCCCGCGCGATGACCAAGCACGCGCTGAACGTGCACGCGGGCCACGACGACTACCACGCGATCGACGACACCGGGTTCTTCCAGCTGTTCGCCAAGGACGCGCAGGAGTCCGCGGACCTGAACCTCATCGCGCACCGCATCGCGGAGCTGGCGCTGAATCCCGGCGTCCTGGCGCAGGACGGGTTCCTCACGAGTCACGTGATCGAGTCCATGCGGATGCCGGAGCGCGAGCTGGTACGGGAGTATCTGGGCGACCCGGCGGACCTGATCGACTCCCCGACGCCCGCCCAGCGCTGGGTGTTCGGGGACCGGCGCCGCCGCATCCCGGAGCTGTTCGATCTCGACTACCCGGCGATGGTCGGCGTGGTGCAGAACCAGGACGCCTACCAGCAAGGCGTCGCGGCGCAGCGGCCGTTCTACTTCGACCACGTGGCGGCGTTCACCGACCAGGCCATCGCCGAGTACGCCGCGCTCACGGGGCGTCGCTACGCCCGGGTCACCGGCTACCGGCTCGAGGACGCGGAGTGGGTGCTCGCGGGGCAGGGGTCGGTGGTGGCGAACGCCGAGGTGGTGGCGGACCACCTGCGGGCCACGCGCGGCCTGCGGGTGGGCGTGCTCAACCTCACCATGTTCCGGCCGTTCCCGACCGACCTCATCACACGCCTGCTCCAGGGCAAGCGCGGCGTGACCGTGCTCGAGCGGGTGGACCAGCCGCTCGCGGTGGACCAGCCGCTGGTGCGGGAGATGCGGGCGGCCGTGAGCAAGGCGCTGGAGAACGGGCGGGCGGGAAAGGGGCCGGTGCCGCACCTCGGCGTCGCCGCCTACGGCCCGGCGGACGCGCCCGACTTCTACTCCGGCACGTTCGGCCTCGGCAGTCGCGACCTCCAGCCCGCCGACCTGATCGCCGCCGTGGACAACATGCTCGACGGGGGATACCGGCGCCGCCAGTTCTACCTCGGCATCGAGTTCGTCCGCCCCGACACCCGCCTGCCCAAGCTCCAGATCTGGCAGGAGCAGGTGCTCGAGAGCTACCCCCGGGTGGCGGAGCTGTCGCTGCCGCCCGCAGCGGACGTGGACCTCCTTCCCCGGGGCACGACGTCGATCCGCATCCACTCGGTGGGCGGGTGGGGCGCCATCACGATGGGGAAGAACCTGGCCCTGACGGCCGCCGACCTGTTCGGCCTCCACATCAAGGCCAACCCGAAATACGGCTCGGAGAAGAAGGGCCAGCCGACCACCTTCTACGCGACGCTCGCGGGCGAGCCGATCCGGCTCAACTGCGAGCTGCGGCACGTCAATGTGGTGCTGGCGCCGGACCCGAACGTGTTCCGCCACTCCGACCCGTTGGCGGGCCTCGAGCCGGGTGGCGTGTTCGTGATCCAGACCGACGCCGCTCCGGCGGACTTCTGGAGCGGTTTGCCGTCCGAGGCGCAGCAGGCGATCCGCGACCGGCGCATCCGCCTGTTCACCATCAACGCGTTCCGGATCGCGCTGGACGAGGCGTCCGAGATCGAATTGCGCTACCGGATGCAGGGCGCCGCGTTCATGGGCGCATTCTTCCGCGTGGCGGGGCTGATGGAGCGGGCGGGGCTGGACGAGGAGCGGCTGTTCGCCGGTATCGGGCGTCAGCTCGAGAAGAAGTTCGGCAAGCTCGGGCGTCGGGTGGTGGAGGACAACCTCCGCGTCATCCGACGCGGGTTCGCCGAGGTGGTCGCGGTGGACGCGGCGGCGCTGGCGGTGGGTGCGGGCGAGCCGCGGCCGGCCCCGCGGATGCCGTCTACGCTCGAGCGTGCGGGCGCGCAGCCCGGGCCGGGCGACGCCGGGCGGTTCTGGGAGCAGGTGTGCTTCCTCTATAAGACCGGGGGAGACGGTATCGCCGACCCCTTCGCGGCCACCTCGGTCATCCCCGCCGCGACCAGCGTGATCCGCGACATGACCGACGTCCGGTTCGAGGTACCCGACTTCGTGCCGGCGAACTGCACCGGCTGCGGTCAGTGCTGGACGCAGTGCCCCGACGCGGCCATCCCCGGACTCGTCACGGAGGTCGAGGACCTGCTGCGCGCGGCGGTTCGCGTGGCGGGGAACGGGCATCCCCTCGAGCGGTTCCCGCAGATCGTCAAGCCGCTGGCCGCGGAGTGTCGCACGCTGCTCCGGGGCACGCCGTTCACCACCTTCGCGGGCATCCTGTCCGAGGCGTACCCGGGCGTCGTGGGCAAGCTCAACGCCGACCCGGAGCGCCGCGCCGTGCTGGACCGCGAGTTCGCCGCGGTGTACGCGGCGCTCGCCGAATTCCCGGTCGCGAGGACGGCGCCGTTCTTCGACGTCCCCGCCGGGCGCGACCGGACTGCGGGCGGGCTGCTGTCGATCACCGTCAACCCCGACGCGTGCAAGGGCTGCAACATCTGCGTGCGGGTCTGCCCGGACGACGCGCTGCGCACCGTCCCGCAGACGCCGGAGCTCGTGGACCGGCTGCGCCGCAACTGGGCGCTGTGGGAGCAGCTCCCCGACACGCCCGACCGTTACGTGAACGTCAGCAACCTCGAGGAGGGCATCGGCGTCCTGTCGTCGCTGCTCCTGAAGAAGCAGACCTACCGCTCGATGGTGGGCGGTGACGGGGCGTGCATGGGGTGCGGCGAGAAGACCGTGGCGCACCTCGTCCTCTCGGCCGTCAACGCGCTGATGCTGCCGCGCGTGCAACGGCACGTGGCCCGGCTGGACGACCTGATCGGGCAGCTCGACGCACGAGCCCGCGGGCTGCTCGCCGCCGACGCCGATCTCCACGTGCTCGGCGCCGAGACCGGCGCGGCCCGCGTGGCGCTGGACGACGGGAAGAAGCAAGCGGTCGCGCGGATCACGCGGACGATCGACGAGATCAAGGACCTGCGATGGCGCTACACCGAGGGGCCCTCGGGGCGGGGCCGCGCGCCCATGGCGATGGCCAACGCCACCGGGTGCTCGTCGGTGTGGGGGAGCACGTACCCGTACAACCCGTATCCCTTTCCGTGGGCCAACCACCTGTTCCAGGACGCGCCCTCGATCGCGATCGGGATCTTCGAGGGCCACATGCGGAAGATGGCGGACGGCTTCAAGGCCGTGCGCCGCGCCGAGTGGGAGCTGGCCGGGGAGTACGATGCGGCGACCCACGAGCCGTTCCTGGCGCGGTTCGACTGGCACCAGTTCACGGACGGGGAGTTCGCGCTGTGCCCGCCGATCTTCGCGACCGGCGGTGACGGCGCCATGCTCGACATCGGGTTCCAGAACCTGTCGCGCCTGCTGGCGTCGGGGAAGCCGATCCGCGTGATGGTGCTGGACACCCAGGTGTACTCGAACACCGGCGGCCAGGCCTGCACCAGCGGTTTCCTCGGGCAGGTGTCGGACATGGCCGCCTACGGCAAGGCGCAGCACGGCAAGACGGAGACGCGCAAGGAGCTGTCGCTGCTCACCATCGCGCACCGCAACGTGTTCCTGCTGCAGTCGTCGCAGGCGGCGCCGTCGCACCTGCTCGGGGGCGTGCTGCGCGGTCTCCAGTCGCGCTATCCCGCCGTGTTCTCGCTGCACTGTCCCTGCCCGCCGGAGCATGGGTTGGGCGACGATCAGTCGCCGGATGCGGCGAAGCTGGCGCTCGAGAGCCGGTCGTACCCGCTGATGGTGTACGATCCGGCGCAGGGCGCGACGCTCGCCGAGCGGCTGTCGCTCGATGGCAATCCGGCGGCCGACGACCCGTGGCCGGAGTACGAGCTGCGGTACCTGGACGACGCCGGGGTGGAGCAGAAGCGCACGCTGCCGGTCACCACCGCGGACTGGGCCGCCACGGAGGCGCGGTTCAAGCGGCACTTCACGCCGCTGCCGGCCGACGCACCAACCGAGGACCTGGTGCCGTTCCACGAGTTCGTGGCGGCGGCGCCGGCGGACCGGGAGGGAAAGCGGGCGTACATCCACGTGTTGGGGCCGGACCGCCGACTCGGGCGGCTGGTGGTCGCCGAGGAGATCGCGCGGCTGGCCGATGATCGGCTGGCGGTGTGGGGGCTGCTGAAGGAGATGGCGGGCCTCGATGCCGGTGTGGCGGACGACACGACCGACCTGGCGGCCGAGCTCGAGCGGGTCAAGGCGGAGTACGAGCAGCGGATCGTCGAGCTGAAGGCGCGCTATCCGGCGCTCGTCGCGCGGCGGCTCGCGGAGGGGCTCATCAAGGCGGGCAACGGGGGGCGCACCATCGCCGACCTCTTGCTCGAGGTCGAGCGGACGCCGGGGCTCGCACCCGTGCGCGTGCCGGCGCCTGCGGCGCCCGGCGCTCCCGCCGCCCCCGCCAGTCCGGCGCCGGTCGCCGCCGTGGCCGCGGTGGCGACCGCCGTGGCCGGCGACGACGCGCTGGCGCTCGAGCCGTACATCGACTCGGCGCGGTGCACCGCATGCAACGAGTGCACCAACATCA
>Ga0075302_1000068_pt1 | contig 12930 bp, 8 predicted proteins | sample Browns_TuleB_D1_FD_120059 | JGI IMG/M metagenome (GOLD analysis project Ga0075302, IMG submission 120059) | Natural and restored wetland microbial communities from the San Francisco Bay, California, USA, that impact long-term carbon... | ecosystem: Environmental > Terrestrial > Soil > Wetlands ...
GGCGGCGCTGCTGGCGGCGCTCGGGCTCGACCAGGTCGCCGTGCTGCCGTTCACGCCGGCGTTGTCGCACCTGGCGCCGGACGCGTTCGTGCGGCAGGTGCTGCGCGCCGAGTTCGGGATGGACGAGCTGGTCCTGGGCTACGACCACGGCTTCGGCCGGGGACGGGCCGGCGACCTCGCCACGATGCGGCAGCTGGGCGCCACGGACGGGTTCGGGGTGGACGTGGTCGAGCCGGTCCGCGACGACGGGCAGCCGATCTCCTCGACGCTGATCCGCGCGGCCGTGGCACACGGGCGGCTCGACCAGGTGGAGCGGTGGCTGGGCCGGCCCTACGCCGTGCGGGGTACGGTGGTGGCCGGGGCGGGGCGCGGGCGCGGCATCGGCGTGCCGACGATCAATCTGGCGCCGCCCGACCCGCGCAAGCTGCTGCCGCCCGACGGGGTGTACGCGGTGTGGGTCACGATCGAGGGAAGCGGGACGGGGGACGGGGCACGGGTCGCCGGGATGATGAACCAGGGGCCGCGCCCGACGTTCGGGGATGAGACGCGGACCCTCGAAGTGCATCTGTTCGATTTCGCCGGGGACCTCTACGGCCGGGCGGTGACGGTGGCGTGGGTGGAGCGCCTGCGGGACGTGCGGACGTTCCCGTCCCGCGAGGCACTCGTGGCACAGCTGGCGCGCGACCGCGACGCGGCGCGCGCGCGTCTCAACCTGTGAAGGGCCGATGAAGACGATTCGTTCGCGACTGATCCTGATCGGCATTCTGGTGGTCCTCAGCATCGCGGCGCTGGTCCCGCGCGGCCAGAAGATCCGCGTACCGGACCCCGCGACGGGGCGGATGAGGGATACCACCATCACGCGGGTGCCGATCAAGTACGGGCTGGACCTGGTCGGGGGGACGCACCTCGCGCTCGAAGTGGACCAGTCCAAGGGACCGGTGGCCGATCCCGCCGAGGCGATCCGCCGCGCCGAGCGAGTGGTGCGCACCCGGATCGACGAGTTCGGCACGACCGAGCCGGTGGTGCAGATCGTCGGTGGGAACCGCCTGATCGTACAGCTCCCCGAGGAGAAGGACCCGGCGCGCGCCAAGAGCATCGTGCAGCGCACGGCATTCCTCGAGTTCCGCATCACGGACATGCGAAACCTGTTCCGCGACGCGCTGCCCGCCATCGACCGCGTATTGCGGGTGGCGGGCGTGGGCGGCAACGCCGCTCCGGCGGCGGGCGGCGTGGCCCAGCTCTTCGGCAACGACACGACCACGGCCGGCGCCGATACGGCGGGTGCCGCGGCGCCGTTCTCGACGCTGCTCTTCCAGGGCTCGATCCCCGGCGAGTTCCTCGTGCCCGAGGAGCAGGTGGCTCAGGTGGACAGCCTGCTCCAGCGGCCCGACGTGCAGCGTGAGATGCCGCGGGGCATCGACCTGCTGTGGGGGGCGCAGATCGAGTCCCGCGGCGCGCGGCCCTACCGCGCGCTGTACGCCCTCGAGAACCGGCCGATCATCACGGGCGAGCACCTCACCAAGGCGACGGCGGGCCGCAGCCCGACGACCAACCAGTCCGAAGTGCAGTTCTCCCTGTCGCGGCGCGGCGGACGCATCTTCGCCGACGCCACCGGGCGCCACGTGAACGACTACATGGCGATCATCCTCGACGGGCGCGTGCAGGGGCAGCCGCCGGTGATCCGCAGCCAGATCCGCGGCAACGGCGTGATCGAGCTCGGCGCGCGGCCGCTCGAGGAGGCGAACGACCTGGCGCTGGTATTGCGGGCGGGCGCCCTCCCGGCACCGCTGACGATCGTCGAGGAGCGCACCATCGGGCCGTCGCTGGGGCGGGACTCCATCACCAGCGGCATCCGCGCAGCGCTCCTCGGCGTGGCGCTCGTGGTGCTCGTCATGCTGGTCTACTACCGGCTCTCGGGCGTGCTGGCCGTCGGCGCGCTGGTGTTCTACGTGCTGTTCACGCTCGCGGGACTCGCGGCGTTCGGCTTCACCCTCACGCTCCCGGGACTGGCCGGGTTCGTGCTGTCCATCGGCATCGCGGTGGACGGGAACGTGCTGATCTTCGAGCGCATCCGCGAGGAGCTGCAGCACGGCAAGACGGTGCGGCTCGCCGTGGACGAGGGGTTCGAGCACGCGCTCCCCGCCATCGTCGATTCCAACGTCAGCACGGCGCTCACCGCCCTCATCCTGTACCTCGTGGGCACGGGCCCCGTCCAGGGGTTCGCGATCACGCTGCTCATCGGTATCGCGGCCTCGATGATCACGGCGATCTTCGTGTCCAAGACCTTCTACCTGATCTGGCTGCAGCGCCGGCCGGGCCTCACGGAGCTGAGCATCTGATGATCCGGTTCTTCGCCAACGCAAGCTACGATTTCATCCGTCTGCGCTACTGGGCGTACGGCCTCACGGCCGCGTTCGTCGTGCCGGGCCTGCTCCTGCTGGCCGTGCGTGGCCTGAACTACAGCATCGAGTTCACCGGTGGGACGATGATCCAGGTGCGCACCACGGAGGCGGTCGGATCGAGCCGCCTCCGCGCGGCCCTGGACGCCGGCGGCGTGCGGGGTGCCGAGATACAGACGTTCGGCTCGGACCGGGATTATCTCATCCGGGCCCGGGTCGCCGGGACCGGGACGGATACGGAGGGCGAGGCCGCGACCCAGGCGGCCCGGGAAGCGGTGACGCGTGGGCTCGATGCCGATCTCGGCGCGGGCAACTACACCATCATGCGGACCGAGGCCGTCAGTCCCAAGGTGGGGCGCGAGCTGCAGGGGAAGGCGTTCCTCGCGATCCTGCTGAGCTTCGGCGTGACGCTCATCTATCTCGCCTACCGCTTCGAGTGGCGCTTCGGGCTCGCGGCCGTGCTCGCCACGGCGCACGACATCCTGGCGACCATCGCGTTCATGAGCTTCCTGCACATCGAGATCAGCCTCACGGTGGTCGCGGCGGTGCTGACGGTGATCGGATACTCGCTCAACGACACGATCATCATCTTCGACCGGGTGCGTGAGAACCTGCGCAAGTTCCGGCGGCGCGACCTGCACAACATCCTCAACCTGTCCATCAATCAGACGCTGCCGCGCTCCGTGCTGACGCATGGGACGACGATGGGGGCGGTGCTCGCGCTGGCGATCCTCGCCGGCGAGGTGATCCGCCCCTTCGCGCTGGTGATGCTGTTCGGGATCTTCACCGGGACGTTCTCCTCGATCTACGTGGCATCGCCGGTGCTGATGCTGATCGAGCAGCGCTGGCCGGGCGCCGACGCGCGCGGCACCCGGGCGTTCGACGCGCGGCCCGCGGCCGAGCCCGCGCGCTGACGTGCTGGTCGACGCCCACTGCCACCTCGGCGACCGGGCGTTCGACGAGGATCGCGGGGCGACACTGGAGCGGGCCCGGGCGGCCGGGGTCGGGCACCTGGTGGTGATCGGGGAATCGGCCGAGGGCAGCACGCGGGCGGCGGCGCTCGCCGCGGACGTGGGGGGGCTGTCGGCGACTGCCGGGGTGCACCCGCACGTCGCGTCCACCTGGGGGCCCGACGTGGAGCAGGGGATCCGGGCGCTGCTGGCGCGGCCGGAGGTCGTGGCGGTGGGCGAAACGGGGCTCGACTACCACTACGACCACGCACCGCGCCCGGTGCAGCGCGCCGCGTTCGAGGCCCAGCTCGCGCTCGCGGCCGAGACGGGCAAGGCCGTGGTGGTCCACGCGCGGGAGGCGGACGCGGACGTCGCCGCGCTGGTGCGGGCGTGGGGCCCACGGGTGCCCGCGTTGGTGCTGCACTCGTTCAGCTCGGGGCCGCTGGTGTTCGCGGCGGGGATGGACGCGGGAGCCTACTTCTCCTTCAGCGGGATGATCACCTTCCGCAGTTGGACGATGGCCGACGTGCTGGCCGCCGTGCCCGCCGACCGGATCCTGGTCGAAACCGACAGTCCGTATCTCGCGCCCGTGCCTCACCGGGGCCGGCGCAACGAACCCGCGTTCGTGCGCGACGTCGCCCAGGCTCTGGCGCGGGCGCGCGGGGAGACGCTGGAGCAGCTGACGACTCTCACGACGGCCAATGCCGGGCGCGCGTTCGGCGCGCGGCTGGCCGCCATCCTGGAGTGAGCGACACGTGACCAGTGCCGCGAAGGTGCCGACGGACATCGAGATCGCGCAGGCCGCGCGCCTGCGCCCCATCGCCGACGTCGCCGGTGACCTGGGGCTGGTCGAGGACGAAGTGGAGTTCTACGGCCGCCGCAAGGCGAAGATCCAGCTCCGGGCGCTCGAGCGGCGCCGCGTGCGCGGGCGGCTGGTGCTCGTGACCGGGATCACGCCGACGCCCGCCGGTGAGGGGAAGTCCACCGTGCTGGTGGGACTGGGACAGGCGCTGCGCCGCATGGGTCACAGCGCCATCGTGTGCATCCGCGAGCCGTCGCTCGGCCCCGTGTTCGGTGTGAAGGGCGGGGCGGCGGGCGGAGGGTACTCGCAGATCGTCCCGATGGAGGACATCAACCTCCACTTCACGGGCGATTTCCACGCCATCGCCAGCGCGCACAACCTGCTGTCGGCGATGCTCGACGCCCACCTGCATCACGGGAACACCCTGGGCCTCGACACGCGGCGCATCACCTGGCCGCGCACCATCGACATGAACGACCGGGCCCTGCGCAGCATCATCGTGGGGCTCGGCGGGATCAACGGCGGGCCGGCGCGCGAGGAGCGGTTCGTCATCATCCCGGGCTCCGAGGTGATGGCGATCATGGCGCTCGCCCGCGACCTGGCGGACCTCGAGGCGCGCCTCGGACGCATCATCGTGGGGCTCACCCGCGACCGTAGAGCCGTGCGCGCGAGCGACCTCCACGCGCAGGGGGCGATGACCCTGCTGCTCAAGGACGCGCTCCAACCCAACCTGGTGCAGACGCTCGAGGGGGGGCCGGCGCTGGTGCACTGCGGCCCGTTCGGCAACATCGCCCACGGGTGCAATTCGGTGATCGCCACCCAGCTGGGCCTGCGGCTCGCCGACGTGGTGCTCACCGAAGCGGGGTTCGGCGCCGACCTCGGCGCCGAGAAGTTCTTCGACATCAAGTGCCGCATGGCGGAGCTCAAGCCCGAGGCGGCGGTGGTGGTGGCGACGGTGCGCGCGCTGAAGATGCACGGGGGCGTGAAGAAGGACGCCCTCAAGGCCGAGAACGTCGCGGCGGTGCGCGCCGGCGCCGCGAACCTGCGACGGCACGTCGAGAACGTGCACAAATTCGGTGTGCCGTGCGTGGTGGCGCTGAACCGTTTCCTCACCGACTCGGACGCCGAGATCGACGCCATCCGTGCGTCCGTGGCGGACCTCGGGGTGGAGGTGGTGCGCTGCGAGGTGTGGGAGAAGGGGGGCGAAGGCGGGGTCGCGGTGGCCGACGCCGTGCTGCGGCTGTTGGCGGCCGGGACGTCCGCCTACCGGCCGATCTACGACGAACGGCGTCCGATCCGCGAGAAGATCGAGACCCTGGCGCGTGAGATCTACGGCGCCGACGCCGTGCAGTTCGCGCCAGCCGCCGAGCGGGCGCTCGAGCAGCTGCCGCTGCTCGGGCTCGGCGAGACGCCGGTGTGCGTGGCGAAGACGCAGTACTCTTTCTCGGACGACCCGACGAAGCTCGGGGCGCCGTCCGGGTACACCCTGCAGGTGCGGGACATCCTGCCCTCCGCCGGTGCCGGGTTCGTGGTGGCGCTCGCGGGAGACATCATGACGATGCCCGGCCTGTCCAAGACGCCGGCGGCCGAGCGGATCCGGCTCCACGCCGACGGCACCATCGAGGGACTCTTCTGATGGATGCACGCACCGGGTTGGCGGTCGTCGCCACCGACGCCGCCCCGCAGGCGATCGGTCCGTACAGCCAGGGGATCGTGGTCAACGGCATGGTCTACACGGCGGGGCAGATCGCCCTCGACCCGCGCACCACCAAGCTGATCGGTGCCAGCACCGCGGAGCAGACCGAACAGGTCCTGCGCAATCTCGCCGCGGTGCTCGCCGCCGCGGGGTCGTCGCTGTCGGGCGTCGTCAGGACCACCGTGTACCTGGCCGACATGGCCGATTTCCCCGCGATGAACGAGGTGTACGCGCGGCATTTCGGCGCCCACAAGCCGGCGCGATCCACGGTCGCGGCGGCGGGGCTTCCCAAGGGCGCGCGCGTGGAGATCGACGCGGTCGCGGTGGCGGGGTAGGGCCCCGCCGCCGCCGGTGCCGCGCGTCCTGCTGCTCAGCGATCAGCCGCCGCACGGGGGCATCGGGCGCTACGCCCGCACGCTGTATCACGCGCTCCTCGACGCCGAGCGGGGGGACCTCACCGTCGACCTGCTCCTCCAGAACGTCCCCGGCCGCCGTCCGGCGGCCGAGTGGGCCAGTGCGTCGCCCCGCGCGGTCGAGTCCCGCATCCTGATCCAGTCCCGGCCCCGCTGGGCGAAGGCGACGGGATACGGCAAGGCGTACCAGTTCACGTCGCTGTGGTACTTCCCGCGCCGCATCCCGGCGGGTTATGCGCTGTACCACGTCACCAGCCCGCTGATGGGCGCCAGCGTCCGTCACGTGGCCCCGACCGTGGTCACGGTGCACGACGTCCTCCCCGTGCGGCTCCCGGCGAACGCCGGAGCCTTGCGCTCGCTGGTGCGGCGTCACCACCTCCGCGCGGTGGCCCGCGCCCAGGGCCTGCTCTTCGACTCCGCACACGCCCGCGCCGAGTTCCTGTCCATCTACGACTACCCGGACGACCGGACGGCGGTGGTGCCCCTCGCGGCGGGCGGGGACTTCGTTCCGGGCGATCGCACCGCCGCCCGCGCCGCGCTCGGCCTGCCGGCGTCCGCTCCGATCCTGCTGCACGTCGGCGCCGAGGAGCCCCGCAAGAACGTCGGGACGCTGCTCTCCGCGGTGCACCTTCTGCGACGGCGGTACCCGGACCTCATGCTCGTCCGCGTGGGTCCGACGCGATCGCGCGTCCGGCGGCAGGTGACGCAGCTGGGACTCGCGGGTCACGTCCGGTACGCGAGCGGCATCTCCGACGCCGACCTGGTGCGCCACTATCAGGCGGCCGACGCGTTCGTCTTTCCATCCGTGTACGAGGGGTTCGGGCTACCGGTGCTCGAGGCGCTCGCGTGCGGGTGTCCCGTGGTGGCGGGCGACGCGACGTCGGTCCCCGAGATCACGGGGGACGCGGGCCTGCTGGTGGACCCCCGCGATCCCGACGCGCTCGCCGGGGCCGTCGGCCGGGTGCTGGAGGACGCGGAGCTCGGGGCGGCGCTGCGCCGGGCGGGGCCGGCACGCGCCGCGTCGTTCACGTGGCGACGCGTGGCGCACGAGACGCTCGCGATGTACCGCCGCGTCCTCGACGCCGGTTAGGATCAGCGCGCGCCGCCGCGCTCGATCATCTCCACGAGCTGGCGCGCCGCGGGGCTGGCGGGGTCATACTGCAGGCCGCGCCGCACGGCCTGGCGCGCCGCGTCGAGCCGACCCATCTGGAGGTACGCGCTGGCCAGCCCGAACTCGGCGGCGGCGAGGCTCGGGTCGAGCGCCAGGGCGCGTTCCCACGCCCGCGCCGCGTCGGCGCCGCGGCCGGCGCGGGCCTGCGTGCTCCCCAGCCTCACGTAGGCGGTCGGATCCCAGGGATCGAGGGCGATGGCGCGCTCGTACGCCGCGCGTTCGCCCTCGTGGTCGTTGCGCCGGGCCAGCTCGAACCCCAGCCCGACCCACGTGACGGCCGCCCCGTCGTCCCGCGCCAGGCTCTCGCGGAACAGCGCCAGGGCGCGGTCGTGGTCGCCGGTGTTGGCGTAGCCGGCGCCGAGGTTGCGCAGCGCCACCGGGTCCCCGGGCTTCACCTCCCATGCCTTGCGGTAGGCGGCGAGCGCCCGCGCGGGATCGCGCTGGGAAAGCCAGGCATCGCCCCGGAACGTCAGCGCCCACGCCCAGCGGTCGGCCAGCGCGGCGGCATCCCCAGTCCCTCGTCCCTCGTCCCGCAGCGCGCGCTGGAGCCGCCGGCGCACCCGCGGGTCCGCGCCCCGCGCCAGGTGCAGGCTCGCGAGCGCGAGTGCCCGCACGTCGCGCTCGGGAGACGCCGCGAGCTGCTCGAGGCGCTCGACGATCTCGGGCTCGAGCGCCGGCATGTCGGGTTCCAGACGGTGCAGCAGGAAATGGCTCAACGCGGCGATCTGCGCCGCGGGATGGCGGGCGTCCCCGTCCAGCAGGCGCCGCGCCTCCGCCAGTCGCGTGGGCGCGGAGTCGGCCGCGAGCAGGCCCGTCACGAGCCGGGGGTGGGGCTTGAGTGTCCCCCACCAGGCGCGGGTCTGCGCCTCGAGGCGCGCGGATGTCAGATCGCGATGGCATTGCAGGCAGGCGCTCTCGATGCCCAGAGCCGCTTCGAACGCCGGTCGCGGGATGGAGATGGTGTGGTCGGAGCGCGCGTACCGGATGATTCGGCCGGTGTTGGGCTCCTGCAGGTAGGGCATGTGACACGCCACGCACCGGCTGCCCTTCGAGTCCGCCTTGTGGAACGTGTGCGCGGCGACGTCGCCGGCCTTGCTCGGGTGGCAGGCGGTGCACTGGCCGTCATCGAACCGGTCGGCGAGCGGCATGCGGTTCGCGTCCCGGTATCCCTGACCGTGGGGCTCGTGGCACGAGACGCACGTCATCCCTCCATTCAGGTAACAGTCGCTCCAGCGATGCTGCTCCTGGTAGGCGAAGAGCCGGATCCGGCCGTCGGGGAAGTGCGGCCGGCCGGCGAGGACCGGGAGTGCGTAGCTGTAGTGCCGCTCGAGCGCGGCCCCGGGCAGGTACCCCGGTTCGAGCTGCTCCTTGAGCGCGTGGCAGCGGAAGCAGACTTCGAGCGACGCGTCGATGTCCAGGGTGGCGAGGGGGCGCACGCCGAGGTCGCGGCGGAGACTGTCGGAGCGCGCCCGCTCGACGTGACGCCGCAGGGGCCCGTGGCAGGATTCGCAGTTCACCGCGAGCGTGGTGAAGCGCGTCTCGTACGCGCGGGCGTCGGTGTCGAACAGCAACTCGATCTGGCTGCCGTGGCACTGCTGACAGTCGTCGAGGCGTTCGTGGTCGCCGAGCACGCGGCGGGGCGGCCAGTCCCCACAGGCAGCGAGCGGCAGGTCCGCCGCGATCGGCACCCAGCCGCGGTCGAGCCGGCCATTGGTATTACAGAACCACACCGCTGCGGTGCGCGACCAGTCGAAGGGGACGAACCGCCACGTGCCGTCGGTCGCGCGCGTCCAGAAGCTCTGGGTGCCACCGCCGACCATGTGGCCGCCGCCCACCACGGCGGCGACGACGAGCACGAGCTCCGGGCGGTCCTCCTGACGCACCACGAAGCGATAGTCGCCGCCGGGGCCGCGCGTGGGGATCACTTCGGTGTCGCGGAATCGCAGCGCGCGGCCGTCGAACGGCGCGATCACGGCGTCACCCGGCGGGGCGGCGCCCGCCCGACCGTGGGTCGAGCCCGCCCAGGCGGCGTACTGCGTCGCATGGCACGCCGCGCAGGCGGTGTCGCCGATGAAGTCGTCAAGGTCGGGAGCCGGGAGCCGCGAGCGGGGAGCGGTGGTTTCCGGGACCAGCGGGTGCAGTCCCCGGTGCCCGCGGTGGCCGGGCTGGACGACCTCGAAGACGACGAAAGCCGCCACGCCGACGGCAAGGGCGCCGGCTATCAGCCAACGCCCGAGTGGTCGTCGCGGCGTCGCACCCTGCCGTGCCGCGTTCCGCGTTCCGCGTTCCGCGCTTCGCGAGGTCGGCTCCCGGCTCCCGACTCCCGGCTCCCGACGCTTCGTCACCGCTCGCCGCTCCCCGCTCCCCGCTCCCCGCTCCAATCGGGTCCCTCGCACCGGCAGAGCGTGCGCAGATACCCCACCAGTCCCCGGATCTCCGCCCGGGTCAGGCTGCCGCCGAATGCCGGCATGCGTGGGCTGCGCCCCATCACCGTGCCGCCGGCCGCGATGGCGTCGTACAGCGCGTCGTCCGCGCGGGCGCTCATGTAGGCGGCGTCCGTGTGGCGCGTCGGGGCGACTGGCAGGAACGGGGCGTTGGGGCCGTCGCCCCGGCCCCCGGCGCCGTGGCACGGGGCGCACGAGCGGGCGTACCGGCCTGCCGGCGTGGCGTCGCCCGTGGGGTCGGGCGGCCGGGCGACCACGGGTCCTGCGGGCGTCGTGGGGTCCCGGTCCACGAGGTAGCGGGCGATCAGGTGCTGCGTCGCGGAATCGGCCAGGGAGCGGGGCATCACCGTACCGTCGACCTGGCCCTGCGGGTTGCGCATCATCCGGAGCACGAAGTCCGCGGTGCGCGCACCGCGGAGCCGCGATAGGCTGGGGCCGACGCGTCCCCCCTCGCCGCCCAGCTCGTGACAGCCGAGGCACGGGAGGTGGTCGCGGAGCAGCGCGGCGGCCTTCGTGCGGTCGAACGGGGAGAGGCGGGAGGGGGAAGGGGGGACGGGTGATGGGCCTTGGAGGGCGGCGATCAGCACGAGCGTCAGCATAGGCGCGTAGGTTGGCCGGCCGCTTCCGGTGCGTCAAGCGGCGACTGTTGCGCGCGTCCAACAGCCTCGAGCGCGAGCACGACTCTTGCCCTACCCCGAGGTCGTGCCCTCACTCATGGGACTCCGTTGACCGCCGCGTGGCTGATCCTCGCGGCGGGGATGCAGCAGGCATTGCCGCCCTACCGGCACGACGCGGCGCCCGAGGTCCGGGCGGCGCCCGTGCGGGGGACGATCCGTGTGGACGGGGTCCTCGACGAGTCCGCGTGGGGCCGGGCGACGCCGGTGACCGCCTTCACCCAGCGCGATCCCGAGGAGGGGGCGCCCGCATCCGAGCGGACCGAGGTGCGCGTCCTGATCGGCGGGGACGCGCTCTACATTGGCGCCCGACTGTACGACGCCGAAGCGGCGCGCATTGTGGGACGGCTCGCGCGCCGCGACGCGCCGCTCGCGGAGAGCGACGCCTTCCTCGTGTTCCTCGACAGCTACCACGATCACCTCACCGCGTTCGGCTTCGGCATCACGCCGGCGGGGGCGATCCGCGACGTCGTGATCGGCGCGGATGGCGAGGAGGACGAGACGTGGGACGGCGTGTGGGACGGGGCGGCAGCGGTCGATTCGCTCGGCTGGAGCGCCGAGCTGCGGATCCCCTTGTCGCAGCTCCGCTATCGCCGCACCGCGACCGCGTGGGGCATCCAGCTGGCCCGCACCATCGTCCGCAAGCAGGAGACCAGCTTCTTCGCGTTCACGCCCAAGGCTGAAGGCGCCGGGATCAACCGCTACGGGCACCTCGTCGGGCTCGGGGAGCTGGCGGCGCAGGAGCGCCTCGAGCTCCTGCCGCACACCGTGCTGCGGGGGGAGCGCGCGCCCGCCGTCGCCGGCGATCCGTTCCGGACCGGTGGCGACGCATCGGTCGGGGCGGGGCTCGAGGCCCGGTATCGGGTGACGAGCGGCCTGACGCTCAACGCGACGGTGAACCCGGACTTCGGGCAGGTCGAGGCGGATCCCGCCGTCGTGAACCTCTCGGCGTATGAGACGCGCTACGACGAGAAGCGGCCGTTCTTCATCGAGGGCGCGGATTTCTTCCGCTTCGGCCGTCTGCGGGCCGGGCACGCGGCGACGGCGCCCCAGTACTTCTTCTCGCGCCGCATCGGGCGCGAGCCCACCCTGGAGCCGGACTACGATTACGCCGAGGCGCTCGACGTCACGACGATCCTCGGTGCCGCCAAGCTCACCGGGAAGAGCGGTGGCTGGTCGGTGGGCCTCCTCGATGCCGTGACGGCCGCCGAGCAGGCGCGGTACGTCGACGACGACAGCATCATGCGCGCCATGTCCGTGGAGCCGCGGACGAACTACTTCGCCGGCCGGGTCGTGCGGGAGCTCCGGGCCGGCAATACGGCCGTCGGCGGGTTCGTCACCGGGGTGCGGCGCGATCTCGCGACGGACGATCTCGCCGGGGCGCTGCGATCGAGCGCCGTCGCGTTCGGCCTGGACGTGAACCACGCGTGGGGAAACCGGACGTGGGCGCTCGATGGATCGATCGCCGGCAGCACCGTCCGCGGCAGCGTGGACGCGATCGACGACGTGCAGCGCTCCAGCGCCCGCTACTACCAGCGTCCGGACGCGACGCACCTCGACTACGACCCGGCGCGCACGTCGCTGTCGGGGCATGCGGCCCAGCTCGCCCTGTCCAAGCTCGCCGGCCTCCACTGGCGCTGGAGTACGGCCTATCAGGAAGTCAGCCCGGGGCTCGAGGTCAACGACCTGGGGTTCCAGCGTGACGCCGATCGCCGGGTCGCCTCCGGCCAGGTGGAGTACCTCCAGCAGCGACCCACTTCGCTGGTGCGCAGCTGGCGCGTCTCGGCGTCGGTGGACCAGGAGTGGAACTTTGGAGGCGACGGTCTGGCGCGTGGCGTGTCGACCTACGCCTACACGCAGCTGCACAACTACTGGACCGTCTACGGCTCGGCGGGTCGGGGGTTCCCGGCCCTCGACGATCGTCTCACGCGGGGCGGTCCCCTGGCGCGGGACCCCGGTGACTGGTACCTCGACCTCAACGTCACGACCGATGATCGCAAGCGCGTGTTCGCCTGGGGGAATACGTACCTGTGGCGGGACGGCGGCGGCAGCTGGTCGGCGGCGGGCGCGGCGTCGCTCAGCATCAAGCCGGGCCCCGGCATCAAGCTGCGGGTGGGGCCGTACGTCGAGGTGGCACAATACGTGGCGCAACCGGTGACGCGGGTGTCGGACACCCTCGCCACCGCGACCTACGGCCGCCGCTACGTGTTCGGGACGCTGGAGCAGGTCACGACGTCGCTCAGCACCCGGCTCGACTGGACGTTCGCGCCCCGGCTCTCGCTGCAGCTCTACGGCCAGCTGTTCGTGGGGTCGGGAGCGTATCACACGTTCAAGGAGCTCGAGGCCCCCCGCACCTTCGATTTCATTCGCTACGGGGCCGA
>Ga0075302_1000070_pt1 | contig 12696 bp, 8 predicted proteins | sample Browns_TuleB_D1_FD_120059 | JGI IMG/M metagenome (GOLD analysis project Ga0075302, IMG submission 120059) | Natural and restored wetland microbial communities from the San Francisco Bay, California, USA, that impact long-term carbon... | ecosystem: Environmental > Terrestrial > Soil > Wetlands ...
CATCCCCGGGTGGTCGGCGGTGGGCACCGGGTACTGGAGGCCCGCGCCCTCGAGGCGCGCGTAGGTGACGCCCGCCCACGAGGGGGTGACGGTCGCGATCTCCCGGAACACCTCCTCGCCGGTCCGGAACGGCGTGGGCAGGCCGAGGCGGGTCGAGAGGTCCACCAGAATGTCGAGGTCGCCGCGGGCTTGTCCCGGGCTCGGGATGGCCTGGTGGCTCAGCTGGATGCGGCGCTCGGTGTTGACGAAGGTCCCGGTCTTCTCGGCGAACGACGAGCCCGGCAGGACGACGTCGGCGTAGCGGGCGGTCTCCGTGAGGAACAGGTCCTGGACCGCGAGGAACTCGAGCTCCCGGAACCACGCCTCGGCGTGGGCGATGTCGGGGTCCGAGATGATCGGGTTCTCGCCCATGATGTACATCGCCCGCACGCCGCTCTCGGCCTGGACGATCTCCGTGACCATCAGGCCCTTCCTCAGGGACATGGCGTCGGCGTCCACGCCCCAGGCGCGGGCGAAGCGCTCGCGCACCGCCGGGTCGGTCACCGACTGGTAGTCGGGGTAGGCGAACGGGACGGCACCCATGTCCGAGGCGCCCTGGACGTTGTTCTGGCCGCGGATCGGGATCATCGCCGCGCCCCAGCGGCCGATCATCCCGCACGCGAACATCAGATTGAGGCACGTCGTGACGATGTCGGTGCCGGTGGCGTGCTGGGTGAGCCCCATCGCCCACAGGGTGCAGGTGTTCGGTCCGCGCGCGTAGATCTCCGCCGCCCGCCGGATGAGCTCGGCGGGGACGCCGCAGATCTTGGCGGCCGTGTCCGGATCGTACGGCTGCACGGCCTCGCGCACCGCGTCGAAGCCATGGGTCCGGGCGGCGATGAAGGCCCGGTCCTCCAGCTCGCTGGCGATGATGTGGTGCAGCATGCCGGAGTACAGGGCGACGTCGGTCCCCGGCTGCATCTGCAGGTGGACGTCGGCCCGGGCGGCGAGCTCGGTGCGGCGCGGATCGGCGACGATGAGGGTCGCGCCGCGCTTGTGCGCCCGCTTGATCGCTGCGCCGAAGACGGGATGGGACTCGGTGGTGTTGGCCCCGGCGATGAAGATCACGTCGGCGGCGTGCTCCACCTCGCGCATCGATCCCGACGCGGCCGCGGTGTTGATGGCGCGCTGCATCGCCGCCACCGACGTCGAGTGGCACAGGCGGGTGCAGTGGTCGACGTTGTTCGTGCCGATCGCGCCGCGGAACATCCGCTGGAGGACGTAGTTCTCCTCGTTGGAGCACTTGGCCGAGGAGAAGCACGCCACGGCGTCCGGGCCGCGCTCGGTCTTGACGCGCCGCAGCTCCTGGGCCGAGAGCTCCATCGCCTCGTCCCAGGTGGCCTCGCGGAACGGCTCGTACCACACGGCCGGAGTGGCGACGCGGTCGCGGATGTCCTGGTCGAGCCGCTCGAGCAGGGGCAGCTCGCGCACCGACTTGCCGGTGGCGCGCGGCGGGGTGCCGTGCTTGGTCACCTGGCCGCCCTCCCCCTCGATCGTGCGCCACGGTCCGGCGCGCCGGTCGGCGCCGCTCGCGCCCGTCCACACCCAGCCGCCGTCGCGCCGCACCCACCCCCGGCGGATCAACGGGGTGGTGAGGCGGTCGCGGTGCTGGGGGAAGTCGTAGCCGAACCGGCCCTTCACGCAGGTCGAGCCCTGGTTCGGCGTGTCGAGCTCGATGTCGGGCGAGGTGACGCGCATGAGGCGGTCGTTCGCGACGTGCAGGTCCAGCTGGCAGCCCACGCCGCAGTAGGGGCAGACCGAGCGCACCACCCGCTCGGGCGCCCGGATCTGCTCCGGCCGGAAGCGCGCCTGCGGCAGCACCTCGAAGATGGCGCCGGTGGGACACACCCGGACGCACTCGCCGCACCAGGTGCACCCGGCCCGGTCGGGGTCGCCGTCCGCGCCGACCACGATCTGCGCGTGCTCGCCGCGGTGCCCGACGTCCAGCACGCCGACGACCTGGATGTCCTCGCACGCCCGCACGCAGCGGGTGCACAGGATGCACGTCGTCATGTCGTGCCGGATCATCGGATCGCCGGGGCGCTCGTCCCCGGCGCGGAGCGGCAGGTCGCGACCGGCGACGGCCGTCGGGTCCACGCCGTAGCGCACCACGTAGCGCTCGAACTCGTTGCGCGGGTCCGCCCGCCCGCCGTTCCGGAGATGGTCCGCCGGGTAGCGCTCGAGCAGCAGCCGGAGCACCCCGCGGCGGTTCTCCACCGCGGCGTGGGATTCCGTCGTCACCTGCATGCCGTCGGACACCTTGGTGGCGCAGGCGGGCATCAGCTTGGGCTGGCCCTCGACCGAGACCAGGCAGATGCGGCAGTTCCCCACGATCGGGAGGGTCGGATACCAGCACAGGGTGGGGATGTCGATGCCGGCCGCGCGGGCGACATCGAGGATGGTCTGATCAGGGGTCCCCGTGAGGGAACGACCGTTGATGGTCAAGCTGGGCATTGACCTATAGATATCCACGGAACAAGGAGTTGCAAGAGCCGCAGAGAACAGTAGAGTTGCCAGACGGCAAGCGAGCAGTGGTCACAAGCTGCAAGTTGGGGCGGACTACTCCATGCGCTGGCGACTGGCAACCACTGCTCGCTTCGCCGTCTGGCAACTTCTCTGATCGCTGATCTCTGGGCACGGGAGGCTCATTATGGACCGCCGCTCATTCCTCGGAACCACCGCTGGCGCCGCTGCGGCGGCCGTCCTTGCTCCGCCGCTGCCCCAGACCGACCCGGTCATCCGCGATCTCTGCCTGCGCGCGCTCGAGGCCGCGCGCGGGGCGGGGGCGAGCTATGCCGACGTGCGCGTGGGCCGCAATCGCTCGCAATCGGTGGCCACCCGCGAGCAGCAGATCACCGGTGCCAACGAGTCGGAGACCTTCGGGTTCGGCGTGCGGGTGCTGGTGGACGGCGCCTGGGGGTTCGCAGCGAGTCGCGAGCTGACGCGCGACGAGGTGGTGAAGGTCGCCCGCAGCGCCGTGGCGCAGGCGCGGGCCAACCGCCGGGCCACGCGGCGGCCGGTCACGCTTGCTCCGGTCGATCCCGTGCAGGACGGGCGGTGGCAGAGCCCGGTCGAGATCGACCCGTTCAAGGTGCCGCTCGAGGACAAGGTGCAGCTGCTGCTCGCCGCCAACGCGGCGGCCCTGCAGGCGGGGGCGCGGTTCGTCAATTCATCCCTGGCGTTCTTCCTTCAGGAGAAGACCTACGCGTCCACCGACGACGTGTTCACGGTCCAGCAGATCTACCGGTGCCTGCCGCAGATGACCGTGACGGCGGTCGATCCCGCCGCGGGCGGCTTCGAGACGCGCAACTCCGCCGAGATCGCGCCGATGGGCCTGGGGTACGAGTGGGTCCTCAAGGCCGACCTGGCGGGCAACGCGCCGCGCTGGGCCGAGGAGGCGGTGCGCAAGCTCACGGCGAAGTCGGTGGAAGCGGGGACCTACGACCTGGTGCTCGATCCGCATCACCTCTTTCTCACGATCCACGAGTCGATCGCGCATCCCACCGAGCTCGATCGCGTGCTGGGGTACGAGGCGAACTACGCGGGGACGAGCTTCGCCGCGCCGCCCGAGGCGGTGTTGGGCAAGCTCAAGTGGGGCCCGGAGTTCATGACCATCCAGGGCGACCGCTCCCAGGCCGGGTCGCTGTCGGCGTGCGGGTGGGATGACGACGGGGTCGCACCCGAGACCTACCAGATCATCCGCAACGGCGTGCTGGTGGACTATCAGACCACGCGGGACCAGGTCGAGTGGATCCGGCCGTATACCGGTCGGACGCGCTCGCACGGCTGCTCCTACGCGGAGTCGTGGGCGGACGTGCAGTTTCAGCGGATGCCCAACGTGTCGCTGCTCCCGGGCGAGCGGGACCTCACGGTGGACGACCTGATCGCCGCGACGGACACGGGCATCTACATCGTGGGCCGCGGCTCGTACTCGATCGATCAGCAGCGCTACAACTTCCAGTTCGGCGGCCAGGCCTTCTACGAGATCCAGGGCGGCAAGATCGTGGGGATGCTGAAGGACGTGGCCTACCAGTCGCGCACGCTGGACTTCTGGAACTCGCTCGACCTCCTGGGGGGCCCGCGGTCCTACGCGCTCAACGGCTCGTTCAACGACGGGAAGGGCCAGCCCTCGCAGTCCAACGCGGTGAGCCACGGATGCCCGCCGGCGCGTTTCCGGAGCGTCAACGTGATCAACACCGGGAGGTACCGTGGCTGAGGGACTGAGCCGCGAGGAGGCCCGCCGCCTCGCCGATCGGGTGTTCGCGCTGGCGCGGGCCGAGGGCTGCCAGGTGAGCATCGGGTCCGGCGTGGACGGGAACACCCGGTTCGCGGCGAACCAGATCTCGACGTCGGGAGACACGGCGAACGCGGTGCTCACCGTGAGCGCCCGGTTCGGCAAGCGGCAGGCGTCGGCGACCACCAACGTGTTCGACGACGCCGGCCTCGCGCGCGCGGTGGAGACGAGCGAGCGGCTCGCCCGGCTCGCGCCCGAGAACCCGGAGTTGATGCCGCTGCTGCCCCCCCAGACCTACGGGGAGGTGGGGGCCTCGTTCCCGGTCACCGAGCGGCTCGATGCCGCCCAGCGGGCCGATGCGGTGCGCACCGCCGCCGACGCGTGCGAGGCGGCCGGGCTCCAGGGGGCGGGCTTCGTCCAGCGCACGGCGGGCGCCAGTGCCGTCGCCAACTCGGGCGGCCTGTTCGCCCACCACCACTCGAGTGACGCGGCCTACACGCTGACGGTCCGCACCCCGGACGGGCGCGGCTCGGGATGGGCGGGTACCGCGCACAACGACTGGACGCGGATGACCGGTGCCGCCGCCCTGGCCGACCGGGCGATCGCCAAGGCGCGCGGCAGCCGCGAGCCGGTCGCGCTCGAGCCGGGCAAGTACGCCGTGGTGCTCGAGCCGACGGCCGTCGGCAATCTGCTCGGCCTGATGGCGTTCGCCATGAACGCCCGGGCCGCGGACGAGGGGCGGAGCTTCTTCGCCAAGCGGGGCGGCGGCACCAAGCTCGGCGAGCGGGTGGTGGACGAGCGCGTGACGGTGCTGTCGGATCCGGGGGACCCCGACCTGCTGGAGCAGCCGTTCACGGGCGAAGGGCTGCCGGTGGGCCGCACGGTGTGGATCGAGCGCGGCGTCCTGAAGAACCTCGCCTACGACCGCTTCTGGGCCGACAAGCAGGGCGTCGCCCCGGTGCCGTTCGGCGGCGGCATCAAGCTGGCGGGCGGGACGGCCACGACCGCGGAGCTGATCGCGCAGGTGCCGCGCGGCCTGCTGGTGACGCGGTTCTGGTACATCCGGGCCGTGGACCAGCGCAGCCTCCTGTTCACGGGGCTGACGCGCGACGGGCTGTTCCTGATCGAGAACGGCAGGGTGACGCAGGCCGTGCGCAATTTCCGCTTCAACGAGAGTCCGGTGATCATGCTGAACAACCTCGAGGCGATCGGCCGGGCGGAGCGGGTGGCGGCGTCGGAGTCGGGCGGGGTAGGCGGGAGCGTCGTGGTCCCGCCACTGCTCGTGCGGGAGTTCACCTTCACGTCGATCAGCGAGGCGGTGTAACGGGGCGCCCCCACGCGGCGGCGAGGCGATCGCGCTCCCGCCGCACGGCGGCGACGGCGGGGATCAGCTCGGTGTCCGGCTGCACCAGCAGCGCGAGATAGTGGTCGTACGCGCGCAGCGCGGCCGTCGTGTCTCCCGCCTGCGGCGCGAGGCGGGCCATCATCAGCAACCGGCTGGCCAGCATCGAGTTCGACATCCAGTGGTCGTACGGCATGCGCTCGAGCCGCTGCAGCGCGGCCTCCGGGGAGTGGAGGACGTCGTAGGCCCGCGCGACGACGAGGTCCGCCTCGGTCGTGAACCACCCAACACGCCCCGTGGGCGTGGCTTCCCACGCGCCTTCGGGGAGCGAGTCGATCGCCGCGAGCTGCGCCAGGGCCGAGGAAGGCTCCCGACGGGCTGACGCGAGGGCCAGCAGGGCCCGGACGCGTGCCTCCGCGTGGCCGGCGTGCCGCAACTGCGCGGCGAGCGCCCCGACGTCCTGGCGGGTGACCGGCCCGCCGTGCCACAGCTGCCACAGCGTGACGAAGTAATCCGCCGTCACCCGCGTGAGGGTGCGCACCGGGGGCCGGCGGACGAGGTCGGTCACCGCTCGCTCGGCCGCGAGACTGTCGCCGCCGTAGAACAGGGCGTCCATGATGGGCATCACCCGGGGGTTCTCGCGGTCCTCGCCGTAGTCCCAGATGGCGCGCATCGACGCCCGGTGCGCCCTGAGCCAGCCGAAGCTGCCGCACAGCCAGGGGCAGAGGTCCAGCGCCAGGGGGTCGCCGCTGGAGCGGCTGCGCTCCTGGAGGATTGCCATGGCGCGCATCCCGTCGCGCACTCCCACTCCCTCGACGGGCGACCAGAGCGCGATCCGCAGCAGGCTCGCGGAGGGCATGCCGGAGAGCCCCGATCGCAGGCGCTGCGCGGTGGCGCTGTCGCCCATGGCGTAGGCGACCCGCCACCGCAGGAAGTCGGCCGTTTCGTCGTCCGGGGACGCGTAGCGCTGATAGTGCCGCCACACCGCCGCCAGGGCGGTCGAGTCCCCGTCCCGCGCCGCCATCTGGATGAGATGGGCGAGCGGCGCCGTGTACGTGGAGTCCAGCGCGACGGCGCGCCGGAAGGCCGCGCGCGCGTCGATCCACGCCTGCCGCGGCATCGGTGTAGCGCCTCCCAGGTGCAGCTGCAGGTCCCCGAGCTCGTACCACGCTTCCGGCCGGTTCGGCCCCGCCGCGATGGCGCGCTCCCAGTCCCGGAGACGCTCCGCGTAGGGCGTGGCGTCGGGAAACCGGCGGCCGAACAGGGCGACCAGGTACGCCCGCAGTCCGGGCGACAAGCGGCCACGCAGCCGCCAGGCCCGCTGCCGCAGGACGTCGAGGTCGGGTTCCATGGTCCACGTGCCGACATCGGCGAGGTTGAGGGCGGCCTCGGCGAACGTCGAATCGAAGGCGACGGCCTGGCGGAAGGCGCGTGCGGCGCGACCGAGCTGACCGTGCCGGTAGGCGGACCGGCCGGCGAGGAACGCCTGGAGCGCCGGGAGCGAGCGGGTCCCGAAACTCGAGACCCGCGCCAGGCTGTCCGGGTTCGCCAGGCGCTGCGACAGCAGCCGGAGCGTGAGCTCGTCGAGCAGGCCGAGGATCTGATCGGGCTCCCCGTCCACACTGGCGCGCGCGAGCGGCGCGGGGCCGTGGTGCGCGAACAGGGCGGCCGTCAGGCGGAGCCGGCCCGCGATCTCGACGGCGTCACCCATCACGAACGTCCCGGCGCCGAGCTGTCGCGCGAGCCGGTCGCCGTCGGCATAGGTGACGAGCGGGCCTCCGGCGGCGCGCGATGCGGCGAGCACCGCCCGGGGCTCGATCGCCCGCAGCCCGACCAGCCCGTCCATCTTCAGGCTCAGCAGGTCCACCAGCCCCTCGTGCAGATACCCGAGCCCCGTGTCTCCGCGCACCGTGAACGGCAGCACGGCCACCGCACTGTCGGAAACGGCTACGGCGACCGGGTCGCCCCGACCTTGCCACAGGATTGCTCCGGCGAGGCCCGCGCCGGCCAGCAGGACCACCGCTGCGGCGATCAGTGAGCGCCGGCGCGCGGGCGACCAGCGGTGCGTCCCGACCGGCGGAACCGGCGCGGGCGCGGGAGCGGCGGGTGCGGGACCGAGGACCGATACCGGTACGTCCGGTACGGGCGCCGCGGCCACCGGCACCCGCGCGGCGCCAGCGAGCGCCATCGTCTCGGACGACGGGGTGACCCCGAACTCCCGCTCCATGCGAGCGGCGAACTCGTCGTAGGCGCGCAATGCACCGGCGCGGTCACCGAGCCGGAGGTGCAGCTCGAGCAGGCGGCGCAGCCCGCGCTCGTCGTCGGGCGCGAGGGCCGCCGCGCGGCGGGCCCAGCGGGTCGCCGCGCCTGCGTCCCGCGCGGCGTCGGCGAGACCGGACAGACGCCACGCGGCGTCCGCGGCCCGGTCGCGCAGCCGGCGGCGCTCGCCGTCGAGCCACTCATCGAACGCCGGCACGTCCGAGACGAAGAACCCCGGCAGCAGATCGCCGCCATACAGCTCGAGCGCCGGTTCCAGGTCGCCGGCGTCGAGCGCCGCCTCGCACGCGGTCGCGTCGCACCAGAGTCGCCCGGTGCCGATCCCCAGCTCCTCGGTGCCGCGGCTCGGCACGGCCTCCGCGCCGAGGATCCGCCGCAGGAAGTGCACGGCCTGGCGCAGGGAGTTGCGCGCGCGCTCGGTGTCGAGCTCGGGCCAGAACAGCGCCAGCAGGGTGTCACGGCGGTGGTACCCGCGGGGCCGGGCGAGCGCGAGGTACACCAGCAGCGCGAGCCGCTTGGGCTGAGCCAGGAGCGGCCGAACCTCCGCGCCATGCGCGTCGTGCAGGTCCATTCCACCGAGGGTCCGCAGCCGGATCATGTACGAGACGTCCCGAGAAGGGCGTTATCTAACAGATAACGCCTCGAGCACAGCCAGGACACCCCCCGCCCACAGATTGCCCGCGGTGACCACTGGACGCGCGATCGCACTCGCCGCCGGGCTCAGCGGGTGGGCCCCATTCCTGACCACGCAGGCAGCCGGGCTCGCGGTCGCCGGGGTGGGCCTCACCGATGCTCCGGCGGCGGTGCGGCAGGCGCTCGGCCCGCCCGAACGGCGCGAGGCGTCGCTCGGGCTCGAGTTCTGGGTCTACGAAGGCCGCGGGCTGGAGCTGGTGTGGGATCGCGACCGGTGGCGGCTCACCACCATCGTGCTGCGCAAGCCGGGGTCCGGGTCGGTCGAGGCGGTGCGCGTCGGCGACTCGACCCGCCTCGTGCGCGCGCGGTGGGGCGCGCCTGCGCGGACCCGTCAAGGGCACCGCTACCTCGACTTCGTGCGGGCGCAGTGGGTGCAGACGGTGGAGGTGCGCGACGAGCAGGTGGTGGAGATCACCGTGGCAGTGAAACAGGACCCCTGAAGTTCTCATCCCCAACAGCGGAGGCAGAGATGCGCGGTTTGCAGCTCACCAGTCGGGCGCTCGCATTGATTCTGGCGGCGATGGCCCTCGCCGCCCCGGCCTGCAGCAACGACTCGACCAGCTCATCGGCGGCGCTCGTGTTCATCGGGACCGTCAACGGGACCGACGGCATCCTGAGTGGGTCCGTCGTGTTCAACGTGGATGGGGCCACCGTCACGGGCACGTTCGAGGTCATCTCGCCGTCCGCCGCCACGCACGCGCTCACCGGGTCCTACGATGCGGGCAGCAAGGTCCTGGCCGCGTCGGGCGGTGGCTACAACTTCGGCGGCGTGTATGACGGGACGTCGCGCATGGAGGGCGCGATGACGGGCGCCGCGACCGGGACGTTCGTGGCGGCGCGCAACAACACGGCGGAGGCGTTCTGCGGGACGTTCACCGGCGACGACGACGGTATCTCCAACTTCACGATCGCCGGCAACACGATCCTCGGCACCGCCACCACGACGAGCGGCAGCGTCATCCCGCTCGACGGGACCGTGTCCGGCACGACCATCTCGATCGCCAATCCCGGCGGCGGGTCGGCGCTGGCGACCGGGACCCGCAGCGGCAACGCGGTGAGCGGCACCTGGGACGACGGCGTCAGCGCCGGTACGTGGACCGGCACGCGCTGCAACTAGCCGGCAGGAGCTGAAACGAAAGGGCCGCGCGGGTGCGCGGCCCTTTTTCGTCGCTCGGGGGTGGTGGGCGGCTACAGCCGCGGATCCACCGGCAGATGCCGATGCACGTGGTCGTCGCCTTCGGCGTCGTCGGCGAACCAGCAATACGCCCAGATCTTGGCGGGCCGGGCGCTGTCGCGGCCGGCGCGCAGGATGATGCCCAAAGGCTCGTCGTCGAGGATCAACGGCAGACTCGTCATGCCCTCCGGAAGGGCAAGGACCCTGCCGCCGGCGCGAATCCGTAACTACTTGTCAATAAATATCTTACAGATCGCCACGCACGCGGAGTGTCGTCATTTTGACGCGTTCGTGCGCGTGTCGTCCTGACGCTCCGGCTTGATGGCGGCGAACCCCGAGCCGCGCGGGCTCCTGGGACGCCGCACGATCTGCCAGTCGGCGTAGATGCCGTGGAGCGCATCGGGCGCGATCGGGATGACCTCGGGGGTCTGCACCGGTGGGAACACGAGGTGCACGCCGCCCGGCGAGGTGCGCCGCTGCAGGTCCCGGAGCGCGGTCGTCTGGGCGGCCTGGTGCGTCTCCGCGAACGCGGCGGGGTCGACGACCGCCAGGGAGGGCAGGCAGTCGGGGAACCAGCCGCCGAACTGGAGCACCAGCGCCTCGAAGCGCCCCGAGAGCTGTTCGGTCACCGCGCGCTGCTCCGCGGACTCGACGGCGCCCAGATCCTGGTCGAGGAGCAGGACGCGCGCGTCGTGGGCGGCGACGAACAGCGCGGCGGGGAGCCAGCCCGCACCGACCACCACCACGGCGTCGCCCGGCTCCAGGCGCAGGGCGTAGTCCACCAGCAGCGAGTCGGGCTCGAGGCCCCAGTGCGTCGGCTGGCGCTGGGCGTCGCGCAGCGCGCGGTGCTGGCGCTTCCACCGCGGGAACGACGGCAGCCGCAGGCGCTTCATGATGAGGCGGTCCACGTGCTCGAGCACGAGCACTTCGGTCAGCACGTACTGGTTGCCGGCGGCGACGTCGAGCTCCCGCACGGCCTCGTCGCCGAGGGCGAGGATGTCCTGGCGGCCCAGCGAGTCCTTGTACTCCTCGATGCGCTGCACCAGGAACTCGTGGTACTCGCGCCGCAGGGAGCGCGGGTCGAGGGCGGGCGGGCGCGTGCGGCCGCGCGGCGTGGATCTCAGCACGGCTCGACGTGCACCGTCACCTCGGTGAGCTCGAGATCGCGCTTGAGCAGCGCTTCGACGCGATCGGCGATGACGTGGGCATCCGTCACGTTGGCCGAGCCGTCCACCGCGATGGTGACCTCGGCATACCGCACGTGGGACCGGGTGCCGCCGCGCGAGCGGATGCCGTACGCGCCCCGCACCCCGGCCACGCTCTCGGCGAGGGTCTGGATCGTGGCCGTAGGCGTCGCGCGCTCGTCCACCAGCACGGGCAGCGCATGCTGGAAGATCTTGAGGCCGATCCGGACGATCAGCGCCGCGATGGCGAGCGCGAGGACCGGGTCGATCCACCACCATCCGCGGCGGGCGACCAGCATGCCGGCCACGACCCCGATCGTGATGAAGACGTCAGCGCGGGTGTGGGCGGCGTCGGCGAGCAGCAGGTCGTTCTGGAGCTCCTCGCCCCGGCGGTGCTCGTACCACGCGACCAGCACGTTGACCGCGAGAGTGACGAGCAGGACGCCGAGCTGGAGGTCCGAGAGCAGGGGCGGGGTGCGGCCCGCCAGCAGGCGCCCGATCGCGTCGCGCACCAGCTCGAAGCACGTGATCGACATGAATCCGACGATCGCGAGCGTGCCCAGGGTCTCGAACTTGTCGTGCCCGTAGGGATGGTCTTCATCGGGCGGCTTGGCGGCGGCCCGGACCACCACCAGGGCCAGGACGTTGTTCATCGCGTCCGCGGTGGAATGGATCGCGTCGCCCAGGACGGCGAGCGAGCCGGTCGCGAACCCGATGACCACCTTGGCGCCCACCACGGCCAGGTTGGCGAGGAGGATGCCCCAGAGAACGCGGCGGACGGCGGCGGACCGGGACGAGCCGAGCTCTGGCATCGCGTACAAGCTTGGAAGGGCGGAGCGAGAAATCAACCGGGAGACCTGGCTACTCGACGACCCGCAACAGGGCCCCCTTCAGGTATCCCGTCTCGGGCACCGTCACCAGCTCCGGGTGGTCGCCCGCCGCGCCGGTCCACGCCACCACCTGCAGCCGGCGCTCCGCGTCCGCGGCTGCGTCGGCGAGCATCCCGGCGAACAGGGTCCGGCTGACGTGGTAGGAGCAGGAGCAGGTGAACAGCGTCCCGCCCGGGGCGAGCATGCGCATGGCGCGGAGGTTCAGCTCCTTGTACCCGGCGAGCGCCCGGCTCACGCTGTCCTTCGCCTTGGCGAAGGCCGGCGGATCGATCACGATGGTATCGAAGCGCTCACCAGCCCGCTCCAGCTCGCGCAGCAGGTCGAAGGCGTTGGCCGAGTGCCAGCGGATGTTGGCGAGGCCGTTGAGGGCGGCGTTGCGCGCGCCGCGGGCGAGCGCCTCGTCGCTCTGGTCCACCGCCAGCACCGTCGCCGCGCGGCCGGCGAGGTGCAGGGCGAACGAGCCGTGGTAGGTGAAGACGTCCAGTGCCCGGCCGCCGGGCGCGGCGTGCAGGGCGACGAGCCGGCGGTTCTCCCGCTGGTCGAGGAATGCCCCCGTCTTCTGGCCGGTCCGCGGAGCCGCGAGATACCGTACCCCGTACTCGACGATCTCGACCTCGTCCGGCACCGCGCCGAACACCGTCTCGACCTCCTGGGACAGCCCCTCATGACGGCGGACGGCCGTGTCGTGCCGCAGCAGCATGCCCTGGGGCTCCAGCACGTCGCGGATCGCGTCCCGCACGTCCGGGCGCACCGCCTCGAGACCCGCGGAGAGCAGCTGGGCCACCACCCAGGGTCCGTACCGGTCCACCACCAGCGACGGCAGGCCGTCGCCCTCGCCGTGCACCACACGGCAGGCGGTGGCC
>Ga0075302_1000071_pt1 | contig 12585 bp, 11 predicted proteins | sample Browns_TuleB_D1_FD_120059 | JGI IMG/M metagenome (GOLD analysis project Ga0075302, IMG submission 120059) | Natural and restored wetland microbial communities from the San Francisco Bay, California, USA, that impact long-term carbon... | ecosystem: Environmental > Terrestrial > Soil > Wetlands ...
ACCGCCGGCAATGTCCTCGGGGTCCTGACACTGATCTTCTGGTCGCTGATCCTGATCGTCACGATCAAGTACCACATCGTCATCATCCGCGCCGACAACAAGGGCGAGGGCGGGATCCTCGCCCTGATGGCGCTGGTCCAGGGCAGCCGCCAGGCTCGCGGACTGTCCCCGCGTTACGCGATCGTCGTGCTCGGCATCTTCGGGACGGCCCTGATGTACGGTGACGGGGTCATCACCCCCGCCATCTCCGTGCTGAGCGCGGTGGAGGGCCTCCAGGTCGCCGCGCCGGCCCTGGCCCATTGGGTGATCCCGCTGACCCTGGTGATCCTCGTCGGTCTCTTCTTCTTTCAGCATCGGGGCACGGCCCAGGTCGGGTCCGTGTTCGGGCCCGTGATGCTCATCTGGTTCGCCACGCTCGCCACGCTGGGCGTGAGCGGGATCATCCGTGAGCCGAGCGTGCTGGGCGCCGTGCTCCCGCACCACGCCGCGCGCTTCTTCGCGGAGGACCTGACGCGGGGTTTCCTGGTCCTGGGGGCTGTCTTTTTGGTCACGACCGGCGGCGAGGCGCTCTACGCCGATCTGGGCCACTTCGGCCACCGGGCGATCCAGCTCGCCTGGTTCACGGTGCCTCTGCCGGCGTTGCTGCTCAACTACTTCGGCCAGGGCGCGCTGTTGTTGCGGCAGCCGGAGGCCGCCGTGAATCCCTTCTATCACCTGGCGCCGGCGTGGGCGCTGTACCCGCTCATCGCGCTGGCGACCGCGGCGGCCATCATCGCCTCGCAGGCCGTGATCTCGGGCGCCTTCTCGCTCACGCGGCAGGCGGTCCAGCTCGGCTATAGCCCGCGGCTGCAGATCGAGCACACGTCCACCCACGAGATCGGCCAGATCTACGTGCCCGCGGTCAACTGGGCTCTGATGCTGGTGACGTGCGCGCTCGTGGTCGCGTTCGGGACGTCGAGCAACATCGCCGGAGCCTACGGCGTCGCCGTGTCCAGTCTCATGGTCATCACGACGTTGATGTTCTACGTGATGAGCCGCGAAGTGTGGCGGTGGAGCCTCCTGCGCGCCACGTCCGCCGCCGCGCTGTTTCTCGCCGTCGACCTGCTCTTTCTGGCCGCCAACGCCCTGAAGATCCCGCAGGGCGGGTGGGTCCCCCTGGCGCTCGCCGCCGGCGCCTACGTCCTGATGACCACGTGGCGAACCGGGCGTACGATCCTGGCGAAGCGTATGCAGGAGAAGACGGTCCCGCTGAAGATGCTGCTCGCCGATTTCGCGGCCGAGCCACCGCACCGGGTGCCGGGGACGGCGATCTACATGTACGGCAGCGCGGACGGCACGCCGCCGGCGCTGGTGCACAACCTGGCGCACAACAAGGTCTTGCACGAGAAGATCGTGTTTCTCACCGTCATCACCGAAGAAGTGCCGCACGTGCCGCGCGCCGAACGGGTCACCGTCAAGCGACTCGGCAAGGGATTCGCGTCGGTGGTCGCCCGCTACGGGTTCATGGAGGACCCGGACATCAACGAGATCCTCGACGCGTGCCGCGAACACAAGCTCGACATCAACGTCGATGCGGCGACGTTCTTCCTGGGCCGCGAGACCCTGATCGCGAGCGACCGCCCCGGCATGGCGATGTGGCGGGAGCACCTGTTCGCGTTCATGTCCCGCAATGCCCTGCGGGCGACGGCCTTCTACCGGATCCCGGCGAACCAGGTGTTCGAAGTCGGAGCGCAGGTGGAGCTGTAACGAGCAGGGAGGGGACCCTCGCATGCTACGAAGCGCGCTCGCACTGTGGGCGGTGGCGTTGACGGCACGTCTCGCCGCCCAGGCCGATCTCGTCGTCCTCAATGCGCGCATCTACACCGCTGACCCGAACCGGCCGCTGGCGGAGGCGCTCGCGGTCCGGGACGGCCGCCTCGTCTTCGTCGGGAGCGCGCGCGGGGCGCTGGCGCTGGCCGGCCCCCGCACCCAGCGCCTCGACGCCGCCGGGCGGACGGTGATCCCCGGGATGGTGGACGCGCACGCCCACCTGCTCGGCCTCGGCCAGGCGCTGCGCACCGTGGACCTGGTCGGCACGCGGTCGTTCGACGAGGTCATCGCGCGGGTGCGCGCGCAGGCCGCGCGCACGCCGGCGGGTGAGTGGGTCCGCGGCCGCGGATGGGACCAGAACGACTGGCCGGATACGCGCTTCCCGACCCACGAGGCCCTGTCGCGCGCCGTCCCCGATCATCCGGTATACCTGACGCGCGTGGACGGGCACGCGGCCGTGGTGAACGCGAAGGCACTGGCCCTGGCAGGCGTCACGGCGGCGACGCCCGATCCCTCGGGTGGTCGCATCATCCGCGACGCCGCGGGGGCGCCGACCGGGGTGCTGGTCGACAGCGCGACGAGCCTCGTGGGTCGGCTGATCGCTGCGCCCTCCCGAGCGGAGCTGCGGGCCCGGACGCTCGCCGCCATCGCCGAGGCGAACCGCTGGGGACTCACCGGCATCCATGATGCGGGCGTGGATCTCGCCGGGATCGCGGTGTACGGAGAGCTGGCGCGGGAGGGGCACTTCGACCTGCGCGACTACGTGATGGTCCGCGGTGACGACTCCACGATCGCCGCATCCGTCCGGCGCGGGCCGCAGCAGGGGCTGTACGATGGCCGGCTGTGGCTGCGGGCGATCAAGCTCGTGGCGGACGGCGCGCTGGGCAGTCGCGGCGCGGCGCTGCTCGAGCCCTACGCGGATGAGCCGAGCCACAACGGCCTGCTGCTCCAGGAACCGGGCCGGATCCGGCGGGTGGCGGTGCAGGCGTTGCGGTCCGGGTTCCAGCTCAACGTCCACGCCATCGGCGACCGGGCCAACCGGCTGGTGCTCGACGCGTTCGAGGCCGCCCTGCGGGAGGTCCCCGTCGCCGACCACCGCTTTCGCGTGGAGCACGCGCAGATCCTGCACCACGACGACATTCCGCGGTTCGCCCAGCTCGACGTCATCCCCTCGATGCAGGGCAGCCACCAGTCGAGCGACATGTACTGGGTGCCGAACCGCATCGGGTGGGCGCGCGCACTGGGCACCTATGCCTGGCGCTCGCTGCTCCAGAGCGGCGTGGTCATCCCCAATGGCTCGGACTTCCCGGTCGAAGCGGTGAACCCGCTGATCTCGTTCCACGCTTTCGTGACGCGCCAGGACGGGGCGGGGTTTCCCGCGGGCGGCTGGTTCCCGGCGCAGCGGACCACCCGGGAGGAGGCCTTGCTATCGGTGACCCTGTGGCCCGCCTACGCGGCGTTCATGGAGCAGGACGCCGGCTCGCTGACGGCGGGGAAGTACGCCGACTTCGTGGTGCTCACCCGGGACATCATGACCGTGCCGCCCGAGGAGATCCTCGAGGCGACGGTGGTGCTGACCGTGCTGGGGGGGCGGGTGGTATACCGGCGGGACCAGGAGTGACGGGACTTGCGAATCAACGGTCCCACTCTGAAGAGTGGGCCCGGTTTGACGCTGCGCTTGAAGCGCAGTGCAGTGTCGGGCCCACGCTTGAGCGTGGGAACGATCTGGTGCCAAAACGCGTGAATAGCTCATCCATCGGCAGCTGAATGACCGAGGAGCCAGGCACATTCCGTCGTTTCATTGTCAGCGAGCTGCGGGCCACTGGTCAGCTGCTCCTGCCGACGGTCCTGTTCGCCGGCCTCTTTGCGGCTCTCTTCCCTATCATTACTGAGTATCCGTGCGCGTTGTTGGACTGTGGAGCGTGGGCTGGATCGCGAGGCGTCCGCTGGGGCGCCATCGTGGTGTTGGTGCTCGCGCTGGGCCCGCTGATGCGGTTGTGGCACACCCGCAGGCGTGCGAGTCTCGTGGTGCTCGCGCTTGGCTACCTGGCCGCCCTGGGGTTCTACCTGGGGGTCATGCGAGGGGTGATTCCGCGACCCTAGGTCGCGCAGGGGTAAACTCGAAGCCCCCGGAACGGCACGATAGGCCGTCCGGGGGCTTCGCGAACCGGTTACCCGGAGTCGGGGGATTCACTCCCACCGTTCTTCTCTCCGCCGCCGCCGGTTGACTGATGCGTCGCTCGGTAGGGCGTACGAAGGCTCCGGCTTCCATCCCCAGTCGGCCTGGCCGGGCCAGCTGGTTCACCAGTGCGAGTGCTGCGGGTCAGATCGGGTCGCGGACCGACCTTCCGCACTGCACGCCGAGACACTACATCGGCGTGGATGGGGCAACGCGACTGGCCCCACCAGTCCGAGCCGGAGAGTCGCTCCCGGATCGACGAGCACCTGAGCCCTTATGCGTCGGCGCTCTCCCCGAAATTTCCGCTCGAACTCGCCACGGCAGCGTTGCTGAAGCGCGAGGCCTCAACCCTTCCCGCCGTGACGCGAGGACTAATTTAGGGGGCGGGCGCGAGCGCGCAAGTGCCGATGTTTCTTCGGTTTAGCTCGCTGTCGTGTGCGCGGAATGTGGACAGCAACCGCCGCTCGGATCGTCAGTTCCGGCGATCTCCACACGAATGTGGAAGTGTGAATCCACAGCCGTTCACCTTCCCACACCCGGTCGGGGCCGCGATCGCGGCTTGTCGTACGGCAGCTGCGCGGCGGCAGCGGCGTAGCGGCGCGCGGCGGCGTCGATGCGCGACAGGCGGTGGGGACCCCACGCGCGCAGCGAGTCGGCGGCCGCCGAGGCGTAGGGCGCCTGCCATTCGCGCTCGCAGCGCGCGAGCTCGGATTGGAGCTGACCCAGCTCGCGGCGGTACTCGGACATGCCGTGATCACCGGCGACGACGGAGGCGTGCGCGGCGTACACGCGGTCGACTTCGCGCGCCGCGGTCCGGGCCCCCACGCAGCGCACCCGCACATCGGCGCCGCGCGTCAGGACGGCCTGACGCGAGGACTGATTCAGGTCGCGCGTGAAGGTGGCGCCCGCCCCCGCCAGCGCCGTGAGCGAGTCGCCCAGCGCCGTCACGGCGTCCCCCATGCGGACCCGCGCGATGCTGTCCGGAGCCTGCGTCCCGACGGCCCCCGCGACGAAGAGCAGCAGCAGCATCAGCTTCAGCCGTCGATGGCGACTTCGTGGTAGGAGTAGCTGTCGCCCGGGAGGAAGAGGATCCCGGCGCCGGCGGTGGCGAACCACCCCGCCAGCATCGCCGTCGAATCCCCGGCGCCGACGTTGACCAGCAGCTCACGCGCCCAGCGGCGGATGTGGCGCAGCTCCGGCCCGCGACGGCCCAGCACCGCGAGCACCGCGCCGCGACCGTGCGTGGCACGCAGGAAGTGCGCGACCGCCGGGGAACGCTCGCCGAACGTGAACGCCCGGACGCCCGGCTGATCGTACAGCAGCTCGCCTTCCGATGGATCGCCCACCGGCGTCTCCATGCGCGGTCCCAGATACACGTAGACGCGCCCGGTCTCGGCGCGCCGCTCGACCACCGCGGCGGCGCTGTCGGATCCCAACCGGGCGGCGTGGATCAGGTCGTCGTCGCCGAGCAGTCCGACCACGCCGGTCCACTCCAGAGCCGCGAGCGCCTGGTCCATCGGGCATCCGGCGGAGTCATCGTAGGCGACGAGCCGTGGGGCCTCGCCGGCACGGAGGAAGAAATGCGCGAGGGCCTCGGCTCGGTCCTCGAACGTCCGGACCACCCGGGAGGTTGCGGAAACCGCCATGGCCGGATTATAACCCCAAAGGACTACCCGGAGACAGAGCATGCATCACGTGTCGTGGATCCTGGCCGCCACGGTACTGGCGAGCCTGCCGCTCGCGGCCCAGGCCACCGATTCGGCTCCGGCCCCGCCTCCGGCTCCGGCCCCGGCGGCGACCCCGGCGCAGCAGCAATATCTCGATGGCCTGCGCACCGCCGGCCGCGGCGTTGCCCAGCTCAAGGACGGGATCGACCGGGTAGGCCGGAACCGGGCGGACACGGCCCAGCTGCGCATGGCGGGCCAGCGCCTGGGCGGCCTGTGCGGCAGTGCCGGCAGCTTCATGCGGCAGGGGAGGGCCCGGATGTCCCATGCCGCGTACGTCGACTCCGCCCGGACCCTGGCCCGGCGGCTCAATCAGCAGGTCGATTCCGTCATCGCGTTCCTGCCGACCTGCCAGCGCGAAGGCGGAAAGAAGCCCACGGCCACCGCCGCCACCCTGGTGACCCGGCTACGCAGCTACGAGGGTGCGCTGCGGAAATTCAGGGAGATCGCAGTCCTCGCCCCGGCCCAACCGACCACGCCAACACCTTAGACTGCTTCGATACTGTCGCGACAGCGGCGATATTCCGGTCCGCGGCGGCCTGCCCTTCGATGGCGTTGCGTCACCGATGCTTGAGCCGTACTTTTGCCCTCGGTTCAAGCAATACGTGGCACCGTTACCGGCTGTCTGCGCACCGCGAGGACCACACGTCTCGCGGTCTCTTGTTTGAGCCCGTCCCTGGTCGCGGTGACCTGGGCCGAACCAGTCCGGGGCGCAGCCCCAGCAACAGCTCGAGGTAGCAACGGTATGGCTAAGGGTAAGGTGAAGTGGTTCAACGACGCGAAGGGCTTCGGCTTTATCGCGCAGGAGTCTGGTCCGGACGTGTTCGTCCACTTCACGGCGATCCAGGCGGATGGATTTCGGAGCCTCGCCGAGGGTGATGCGGTCGAGTTCGACGTCGCCCAGGGGCCGAAGGGCCTGCAGGCGCAGAACGTCCGCAAGGCCTGAGCGGGTCTCCGATCGTCGGCCGCGGGCCCGGGGTCACACCCGGGCCCGTGGTTTTTTCGCCCCACCTATATTCGGTCCCATGCGACCGCTGCCCGTAGTCGTCCTCGCCGTGTTCACGATCCCGGCGGGTGCCGCCGCTCAGGCGGCGTCCGCCTCGGCCGTCTCGCCCCCGGCCGTCGCCCCGTCCTATCGCGGCTTCGCCGTCGGTGCGGCGTATCGGGACTTCGCGCAGCGCGCCCGCGCGCTCCAGCGCTCCGTCCAGGAGCCGCTGGTCTGCACGACGTCCCGCCGCACCGCGCAGCTGATGGAATGCCGGGTCGCCATCCGCGACACGACCGACAGCGCGGCGTTCGAGCTGGCGGCGCATTTCATCGACGGCCGGGCGGGGTTCATTTCGTTCGGGGACTCCGGGGGGCCCGCGCTGCTGCAACGGCAACAGGAGGAGCTGCGGCAGCTGTGGGGCGCGCCGACGCGCGTCGCGAGCGGCACCTGGGAATGGCGGCAGGACCGGCGCTTCACCCGGCTCAATTGGCGCGGGCGCGGGGAGGCGCGCTGGATCTACCTGACGCTCACCGACCTCGACGTGCTCGATCAGGTGCGGCGCTACGTCACTCCGGCCCCGGCTCCCGCTCCGCGGGCTCCCGCCCCGTCTCCAGGAGCAGCTCGGCCAGGCGGGTGAGACGCCGGGGCTCCACGAGCTGACCCATCCACCGCTGCGGTACCGCGACTTCGCCGTCGCGTGCGCCGAGGAGCGCGCCGGTCACGGCAGCATTGGTGCCCGTGTCGCCGCCGGCCTGCGCGAGGTAGACCAGCGCGTCCTCCAGGGTGCGGCCGTGCGAGGCGAACCAGAACGCCGTCTCGACGCAGTGCACGACGTACCCGGTCTGCCCTTCCACTGTCACGGGGAGCTCCGCCTGATCCTCCCGCAGTGAGCGCCGGATGGCCGCCACCAGCACGCGGGGAGCGCGGCCGTCGATCCGGTGCATCACCTCGTCCACGAAGTACGAATTGCCGTGTAGCAGCTCGCGCACCGCGAGGTTCACCGCGACCGCCCCCCAGAGGCAGCGTTCGTCGGCGTGCGTGATCGCCGCCTGCTGAGTGGAGACGCGGACCAGCCGATCGACGTTGTAGTGGTAGCGGATGCCGATCGGGAGGCAGCGCATCACGGCGCCGTTGCCGGCGCTGGACAGCGGCTCCGCCTCGCGGACCTGCCGCCCGGCCTCGAAGGGCTCCAGGCCCTTGTCGATGAGCCGGAGGGCCTGCGCCGTGACCGTCCCGAGACCCCGCCCGTCGCGCTTCATCCAGTCGACCCAGCGGCGGGCGACATCCACCGCATCGAAGTCCCCGCGATCCACCAGCGACTCGGCCAGCAGGATGGTGAGGGCGGTGTCGTCGTCGTACGGCGACCGCTCCGGCGGAGGGGCGAGGTCCCAGAGGCCGTTGGGGAACGCCACGCGGATCGCCTGCGGGGTGGCGTACCGCTCGGCCGGCACCGCGAGCTGGTTCCCCGCGGCGAGACCGAGCATCGCGCCGCGGGCGCGCGTGACGATCTGGGGATCGAGGTCGGCTCGCGTCATGGGCAGCGGGAAACTAACACACGCAGCGGCAACCGCATCGGTCAGATGACCCGGACCGACTCGAGCACGTCCCGCTCCGCGTCGAAGCGGCGCTGGGCGGCGTCCAGCGCATGCCGCACCTCGGGCCGGGCCGTGTCGGCGAACTTCGAGCTCGGGACCACGCGCCCCGTGAGCTTGCGGATGGCGACCAGGGCACGGGTCACTTCGCAGCGATCAGGGTCGGCGTCCGTGTGGCCCGACACCGCCAGGTCCTCGAACAGCGGCAATGCCGCCACGTCGCCCAGCACGTACAGCGACTCGAGGATCCTGGGACCGAGGAACCGGCGCAGCAGCTCGTCCCCGCGGATCCGCTCGAACAGCGCGATCAACTCCGCGACGTGCCCCGGGTAGTAGCGCGCCGCTTCGACCGCCGCCGCCAGGAAGGCGTGGTGCGCCCCCGGCGCGCTGACATAGCGGGAGAAGACGGGCCATGCACCCGGGGGGTGGCGCTCCGCCAGGGCGAGAAAGGCGAAATAGCGGCGCCCCAGCGGCGCCGCCACGTCGGCGATCACCGTCTTGAGGCCGGCCGCCCCCCAACGCGAGCCGACGAGCGCCGCGGCCGCGGCGTGCTGCCACCGCTCCAGCTCCGGAATGCGGAACGTGACGACGTGCGGATCGAGGAACGCCCGCGACCGCTCCAGCACGGCGAGGAGGCGGTGATCGACGGCGGTGAGGATGGGCTCGAGCGTGGCGGAGTCGGCGCGCCGCGCGAGCGCGAGGGCTTCCCAGCCGACGCGGTTCAGCGCGTGTCGCTCCCACGTCGCTTCGAACTCAACGCTGTCCGGAGCACCCAGCAGCGACTCGAGCCCGGCGGCGAACGCACACAGGCGATCGTGGACGAGCATGCCCGCCAAGGTACGGCGCGCGCGGCCTCTTGACCACCGGGGGCCGCGACGTCAGCTTGCCCGCACGCGACCGCCACTCTCCCACTCGTCTCCGCGGCGCCCGCCCGGGCGCCGGCGTGTTCTGCCGCTCGCCGCGGCCGCCTGGCTCGTCGCCTGCGGCCGGGAGACCGGCCCCGTGGTGTTGGGGCTCACCGGGCCCTTCTCCGAGGCCCGCGGGCGGTCGATGCGTCAGGCGGCGGAGCTCGCCGTCGCGGAGCTCAACGCCCGCGGGGGCGTGCGCGGGCGCCGGCTCGACCTGCGGATCCTGGACGATTCCGCGAGCGAGGACGTCGCGCTGCGCCTGGCCCAACAGCTGCGCGACGACCCGGCGGTGGTGGCGGTGATCGGGCACCTCACCTCCGGGCCGACCCTCGCCGCCGCGCCGGTGTACGGCGGCGGCGACCGCCCGGTCGTTCTCATCTCGCCGTCCGCCTCGAGCCCGGCGCTCTCCGGCCGCTCGCCCCACTTCTTCCGCGTGTGTCCCAGCGATCTCGCCTTCGGGTCGCGGCTGGCCCAGTACGCGATGCGGACGCTCGGCGCCCGGCGCGTGGCGCTGATCTTCATGAACGACGACTACGGGCGCGGCATCCGGGCGACGTTTCACGCCGAGTTCACCCGGCTGGGTGGGCAGGTGGTGACCGAAGATCCGTACCTGCCCAGCGCCGGCGCGCCCGAGCCGTACCTCGCACGCCTCGCGCGCGCCGGGGGAGCGGACGCGCTGGTGCTCGCGATGCCACGGGTCGCGGCCGAGCTGACGCTCCGCGAGATGGCCCGGCTCGGGCTGCGGTGGCCCGTGCTGGGGGGCGACGCCCTGAGCGGGATCGAGACCCTCGGGCCACCGGCCGAGGGAATCCGCGTGGCCACCGCGTACCTGCCCGACCGGCCGGGCGAGCGGAACGCGGCGTTCGTCGCGGCGTACGGACGGACCTACGACGGGGCGCGACCGGATCACCGCGGGGCCGGCGCCTACGATGTGGTGCAGCTCCTCGCCCGGGCGATCACGGACGTGGGCGCCGACCGCCGCGCCATCCGGGACTATCTCGCCACGGTAGGTGGAGCACGGCCCGCCTTCGAGGGCGTGACCGGGCGGATCGCGTTCGACAGCGCGGGGGACGTGCCCCAGAAGGCGGTCGTGGTGGGCGTCGTGCGGAGCGGCCGCCTCGTGACGGAAGCGAGCCAGTGACCCGCTGGGCGCTCGACACCGTCCGGATGCGGGTCGTCGGGGGTCTGGCCGTCCTGATCGCCGGCCTGGCGCTGACGGCGATGGTGGGCGTCACGGCGCTGCGGACGATGCGCGGGTCGGTGCGCGAGGAGATGCTGGGGCTGCGCGCCACGACGGAGGTGACCAACGGCCTGGTCGTGACCGTCTTCGACGAGATCCGGGCCGCGGAGCAGTACCTCAGCGCGCCGTCGGCCGAGGCGCGGGCCCAGTTCACGGGAGCGTCGGACGCCGCGTTCGCTTACCTGCGCCGGCTCGAGACGCTCGAGGCGCTGACGGTGGATGACCGCCTGGCAGTGAACCGGCTGAAGCAGCTGCACGCCGTCATCCAGGTGGAGTACGCGATGGCGCACGCCCTGCTCGACCTGGGCCGCGGGGCGGACGCGGTGCGCCGCTCCGCGGGGGCGCGCGCGCCGGCGACGGAGCTGATGCAGCTCGTCCGGGGCCTGTCCACGCGGCAGGCCGGGCGCGCGGGCGCGGTGGCCGAGCGACTCACCGCGCTCGCGCGGCGCCGCGAAGCGCTGTTGTGGCTCCTCGTGGGGGCGGTGCTGGTGGGCGGGGTGGGCGTCGCCGTCGTCACCGTGCGGGCGGTCGAGCGGCCGCTCGACCGGCTGGTGGTCTCGGCCGAGCGCTTCGGCGGGGGAGACCTGCGCCCCGTCGCCCCGAGTCGCATGCCGGCTGAGCTGCGCCTCCTCGCGGACGCGATGAGCGGCATGGGCGAGCGGCTCCGGGCCATCGTGGGCGAGGTGGTCACCGAGGCCGATCGCATCGCCGGATCGGCGGGCGACCTCTCGGCCGTCTCCGAGCAGCTGGCGGCGTCGAGCAGCGAGATCGCGACGGCGATGGTCGACATCTCGAGCGGTGCCGAGAGTCAGCGCAACGACCTGCGGGAGGTGGCGGTGGGGCTCGGGCGCCTGCGGGGCGCGACCGACCAGATGACCGGGGCGGCGACGCGGGTCGCCGGGCTGGCCGGGGAGATCCGCAGCGTGGCGGACCGCTACCGCGGCGACATCGCCGCGGCCGGCGGGGCGTTGCGGGAGGTGCGGGAGGCGGTGGAGGGAGCGTCCGGGCGAGTGACCGAGCTCGCCGCGCGCAGCGCTGCGATCGACGACTTCGTCGATCTCATCAAGCGCATCTCCTCCCAGACCAACCTGCTCGCCCTCAATGCGGCCATCGAGGCGGCCCGGGCGGGCGAGCATGGCCGGGGGTTCGCCGTGGTCGCCCAGGAGGTGCGGCAGCTGGCCGACGAATCGGCCCGGGCGGCGGAGGACGTGGCGCGGGCCACGAGCGCGATCCGCACGCAGGTGGACGAGGCGAGCGCCTCCATGGCCGCCGGCCAATCTCGCGTCCGCGGCGTGACCCTCACCGCCGAGGCCGCGGTCCGCGGGCTCGCCGAGATCGTCGCCGCGGTGGAGCAGGTCGACCAGGCCGCCGCCCAGCTGGCGCGCACCGCGACCGACGCGCGCGACACCACCGGCCACATCGGGCAGACGGTGGACCTCGTGAGCGGTCGGGCGATGTCCCACGCCTCGGGCGCCGAGGAGGTGACGGCCGCGGCACAGCAGCAGGGCGCATCGACTGAAGAGACCGCCGCGGCGGCCGGCCATCTGCTGCAGGCAGCCGAGAAGCTGCGCGGGCTGGTGCGGGGCTTCAGGACCTAGCCCATCCCAACCCCGCCCTTCCCATTGCGGATTGCGGATTGTGGATTGGGAATTGAACCGCCGGGCCCTTCAATCCGCAATCCGCAATCGCCAATCCGCAATGGTCTCACTGCACCACGATCGTCCCGGTCATCCCCGCGTGGACGGTGCAGTGGTAGGTGAACGTCCCCGCCGTACTGAACGTCCGTTGATAGGTCTGACCCGGTGCGCGGTTGCCACTGTTCCACAGCGGGGTCGCCCCGTCGGCGGTCGTGGTGTGGGTGACGGCGTCGTCGTTCCGCCAGGTGATCACGCGCCCGGCCGGGATGATGACCGCCTGGGGGGCGAACAGGCTTCCGGTGATCATGCGGACGAGCGCGCCGCTGACGGCCGTGGTGTCGGCCCCCGGATCGTAACCCGCGGCGGACGCCGTGACGACGTACGTCCCGGCCGTATCGAACGTGACGCCCATCGTCACGCTGCTCTGGCCCACCGCGATCGTCGTGGTGAGCGAGTCGAACTGCGTATGGCCCGGCGTGCTCGACGCCAGCGTGACGGTCAGCGGCGT
>Ga0075302_1000073_pt1 | contig 12564 bp, 8 predicted proteins | sample Browns_TuleB_D1_FD_120059 | JGI IMG/M metagenome (GOLD analysis project Ga0075302, IMG submission 120059) | Natural and restored wetland microbial communities from the San Francisco Bay, California, USA, that impact long-term carbon... | ecosystem: Environmental > Terrestrial > Soil > Wetlands ...
TCGACATGACAACGCCCGTCGTCGACGTCAGCAACCTGCGCGCCTACTACCAGACCCACCAGTTCGGCGTGCAGCGCGACGTGCGTGCGGTCGACGACGTCAGTCTGCAGGTGCAGCGCAATCAGATCTACGGCCTGGCCGGCGAGTCGAGCTGCGGCAAGAGCACGCTGATCAAGACCATCGCCGGCGCCATCCGCCCGCCGCTCCACGTGGTGGGCGGCAGCGTGGTGTTCGGCTTCGGCGATCGCACGATCGACCTCTACGCCGGTGGCGCGCAGGCGCTGGCCGACATCCGCTGGCGGCATCTCTCCTACGTGATGCAGGGCTCGATGGGCGTGCTCAATCCGGTGCGGCGCGTCAGGCACTCGTTCGTCGACTTCGCGTTCCGGCACATCGGCCAGCCGATGGATGTGTTCATGGATCGGGTGCGCGCCCACCTGCAACGCGTGCACCTCGGCCCCGAGGTGCTGCAGGCCTATCCGCATGAACTCTCGGGCGGCATGCGCCAGCGCGTGACGATCGCGCTGGCCACCGTGTGCAAGCCCGATTTGATCATCGCCGACGAGCCCACCACCGCGCTCGACGTGATCGTGCAGAAGAACGTGCTGGCGATGATCCGCGAGGTGCAGCGCGAGCTGGGCTCGTCGCTGATCTTCGTCACGCACGACATGGCGGTGCACGCACACCTGACCGACCGGCTCGGTGTGATGTACGCCGGCCGCTTGATCGAAGAGGGCCCGACGCGCGACGTGTTCAGCCGGCCGCGCCACCCGTACACGACGCACCTGATCGCCAGCCTGCCGCGCATCGGCCGCGCCAGCACCGTGCGGCCGCTCGAGGGTGCGCCGCCGAACCTGGCCGATCCGCCGAGCGGCTGCCGCTTCCACCCACGTTGCCCGTTGGCGATGGACGTCTGCCGGCAGCGTGTGCCGGCCCTCGAACCGGCGGCCAGCGATCATCGGGTGGCGTGCTTCGCCGTGCACCCGGTCGCCGCGCCATGACCACGCCGCTGCTCCAACTGCAGCACGCGGTGCGCAGCTATGCCAAGGGCGGCCTGTTCGGGCACAGCGCCCGCGCGGTGAACAACGTGAGCTTCGTGGTGGCTGCCGAGCGGCCCGAGATCCTGGCGATCATCGGCGAGTCGGGCAGCGGCAAGACGACGCTGGCGCGTTTGATCCTCGGCACCGTGAGGCCCAGTGCCGGCAGCATCCACTTCAAGGGCATCGACGTCGCCGGCCTGCACGGGCGCCAGCAGCGCCTGGACTTCATGCGCCAGGTGCAGCCGATCTTCCAGAATCCGTTCGAGGCCTTCAATCCGCTGAAGCGGATGGACCGCTACCTGTTCGCCACCGCGCGGCAGTTCGCGGCTGCCGGCAGCGATGAGGCGGCACAGGCCGCCGCCGACCGCGCGCTGCGCCAGGTCGGCTTGTCGTTGGCGGAAGTGAAAGGGCGCTTTCCGCACGAGATGTCGGGCGGCCAGCTGCAGCGTGTGGCGATTGCGCGCGCGCTGATCGCGCAGCCCGCACTGCTGGTGGCCGACGAGCCGGTGTCGATGGTCGATGCGTCGCTGCGCACGGCGATCGTCAACTTGTTCTGCAAGTTGCGCGACGACCTCGGCGTGTCGATCGTCTACATCACGCACGACCTGGCGACGGCGTACTCGATCAGCGACCGCGTCGTGATCATGCGCCAGGGCGTGGTGGTCGAAACGGGCGACGCGCGCGCCACGCTCGACCATCCGCAACACCCTTACTCGATCGAACTGAAGAACGCGGTGCTGTCGCCCGACGCGCCGTAACCCGCAATCCACTCTCGGAGCGAACACGATGCGCAAGGTTTCGGTGGTCCTGCAACACGACCAGGTGATCGGCGACACCGACCCGCGGTTGTTCGGTGCCTTCGTCGAACATCTCGGACGCTGCGTGTACGGCGGCATCTACGAGCCCGGACACGAGACCGCCGACAAACACGGCTTTCGCCACGACGTGCTGGCGCTGGTGCGCGAACTGGCGCCGACCATCATGCGCTACCCGGGCGGCAACTTCGTCAGCGGCTACAACTGGGAAGACGGCGTCGGTCCGGTGAAGCAGCGGCCTCGCCGGCTCGATCTGGCGTGGATGTCGACCGAGCCGAACACGTTCGGCACCAACGAGTTCATCGACTGGTGCCGGCTCGCGAACATCGAGCCGATGCTGGCAGTGAACCTCGGCACGCGCGACGGCGACGCCGCGCGTTGTCTGCTCGAGTACTGCAACCATCCGCAGGGCACCGCGTGGTCCGACCTGCGGCGCACGCACGGCTGGAAGGAGCCGCACGGCGTCAAGTTCTGGTGCCTCGGCAACGAGATGGACGGTCCGTGGCAGATGGAGATGAAGACCGCCGACGAGTACGGTCGCATCGCGGTCGAGGCGGCCAAGATGATGAAGTGGATCGACCCGGGCATCGAGCTCGCGGCGTGCGGCTCGTCGGGCCGCAACATGCCGACCTTCGGGGCCTGGGAAGACACGGTGCTGCAGCACACCTTCGAGCACGTCGAGTACATCTCGCTGCACACCTACGTCAACAACTATGCCGGCGACACCGAGGCGCTGCTGGCCGCGCCCGACCTGATGGACCGCTTCATCGAGGAGGTGGTGGCGATCGCCGACTCGGTGGCCGCACGCGCGAAGTCGAGCAAACGCATCATGCTCAGCTTCGACGAATGGAACGTCTGGTACCGCACGCGCCGCTCGAAGGACGTTCGCGTCAAGCCCGGCTGGCCGGTGGCGCCCGAGATCCTGGAAGAGATCTATTCGATGGAGGATGCGCTGGCCTTCGGCGGCATGTGCATCTCGCTGCTCAACCATGCCGACCGCGTGAAGGTGGCGTGCCTGGCGCAGCTCGTCAACGTGATCGCGCCGATCATGACCGAGACCGGCGGGCCTGCGTGGCGGCAGACCATCTTCCACCCGTTCGCGCAGATGAGCCGCTTCGGCCGCGGCCATGTGCTGCGCGCGCAGATCGATTCGCCCACCTACGCGGCGACCTACTACGACCCGCGTGGTACCACCGACCTGCACTTCCCGTTGCCGGCGGTGCCGTACCTCAAGCTGGCGGCGGTCGAGGACCCTGGCACAGGTGCGGTCACGCTGTTCGCGCTCAACCGGCACCTGCACGACGCGATGCCGCTGGACGTGAGCTTGAGCGGCTACGGCACGCCGGTGCTGCTCGACGCGCAGCAGTTGCGCCACGCGGACCTGAAGGCCGTCAACACCCGACGGCAGCCGAACCGAGTGGCGCCTGCTGCGCTGAAGGACGTCGCCACCTCGACCGACCGCGTGCGGGCGACGCTGGCGCCGGCGTCGTGGAACACGATCCGCATCGGTCGCGGGCATCGCTGACGGCAGCGCGGGACCCGATCGACGGCCGCCGGTAGACTCGCTCTCGGCATTCCGACGGAAGCGCGCGCCTTGAGCACCTCCTCGACCTTCGTTGCCAGCGATGGCGACGGCTACGAGCTGACGATGGGTCGCTGGAGTCGCTGCCTGGCCCAGCCGTTCATCGACTTCGTCGGGCTGGCCGGTGCCGGCCGCGTGCTCGATGTCGGCTGCGGCACCGGCAGCCTGGCCGCCGCGATCGCCTCCTGGGTGCCGGTACCTGCCGAGGTTCACGGTGTCGATCTCTCGCCCACCTATGTCGAGCACGCCAGGGCGCATCACCACGACCCGAAGCTGCGGTTCGACGTCGGCGACGCCTGCGCGCTGGCGTTCGCGGACCACACGTTCGACTCGGTGCTGTCGCTGCTGCTGCTGCACTTCGTGCCGCGTGCCCAGGACGCCATTGCCGAGATGCGGCGCGTGGCCAAGCCTGGCGCCGTGGTCGGTGCTGCGGTGTGGGACGTGCGTGGAGGCTTCGTCGCCAATCGCATGTTCTTCGACACCGCGGCTGCGCTCGATCGCAGGGCTGCCGAAGCGCGCGCCAGAAACTACACCCGGCCCATGACACGGCCCGGCGAGCTGGCCACTGCGTGGCGCGACGCGGGCTTGCTCGACGTGACCGACACACTGCTGCAGATCCGCATGGAGTTCGCGTCGTTCGCCGATTACTGGGCACCGTACCTGGGCAAGGAAGGCCCGGCGGCCGCCTTCGTCGGCTCGCTCACGCAAGACGAACGCGCCCGCCTGGAGTCGGCGCTGCGCGCGGCCTATCTCGACGGCGAGCCCGACGGGCCGCGGTCGTACGCGGCCTCGGCGTGGGCCGTCAGGGGCGTGGCCCCGTAGCGCGTGCAACGGCAGCCGCAGAGCCGGAGGAGACGTGACATGGACATCCCGCCGATTGAACGAGTCAAGAGCCAGGCCCCGGTGCTCGTGCCAGCCATGCTTGATGTCACCTTCCGTGTCGCCGAGTGGTCCGACAGGCCGGTGCTGTCGCGTCTGCTCGAGCTGTACCAGTACGACCTGTCGGATGTCTGGCCTCAGGACCTGAACCTGCACGGGGAGTACGGCTTCCCGGTCGATCGGTACCTGCGAAACCCGTTGCTGCGGGCGTACCTGTTCCAGGTGAAGGGCAACTACGCGGGGTTCGGGCTCGTCGACCCGGATGTCTCGCTGCCGGAAAACCAGTACTGGATGGGCCAGTTCTTCGTCATGAAGCGTTACCGCCGCGCCGGCGTTGCCACCCGGGCCGCCCGCCACATCTTCGATCAGTTCCGGGGCCGCTGGGAGGTCGGGCAGATGCCGCTGAACCACCCGGCCCAGGCGTTCTGGCGTCGGGTCATCGGCGACTACACGAACGGCCACTACACGGAGGTCGAGCTGCACGACGAACGCTGGGACGGCTTTCTGCAGTGCTTCGACAATTCGGTTCGACAGGCGTGATGTGTGACGTTGGGCGAGTTCACTTCCCCAACAGCTTCTTCAGTTCGTCGCGCAGCTTGGCCTTGTCCGAGCGCTGCTGCGGCGCCGACGCCGCCGCCGCGGGGCTTGCCGCACCCGGCACCGGCTTGATGCCCAACTGCTCGGCGAGCTTGTTCTTGAGCTGACCTTCCAGCGCCTTGGCGGCCACGCTCGACCATTGGACGTTCCACGCGATCGCATCGAACGGCCCGCTGAGCCGCACCGGCACGGTCAACCCCTTCAGCGCTGCGAGATCGGCGCCCTGCTGGCCTTTCGACGTTTCGACCACGGTGGCCCGCGCGGTGTAGTCGACCGTGCCGCGGCCGATGTCGAAGCGGCCGGCGCCGCCGATGCGCAGGAACGGGCTCTTGACGTCGAGGTCGTCGCTGTGCGCCACGCCGTCGGCGATGCGCGCGCTCGCGCTGAGTTCGGAGAAGTCGGTCTTCTCGGTGGTGGCCGCCTGATTGAGCGTGTCGCTCTTCAGCGCCAGTGCGGCCTTGGCCTGGCGCAGCGTGCGTGCGAGGTTGACCCCCTTGACCGCGCCGTCGCGCACCTGCAGCGCCACCTGGCCAGCCAGCGCGCTGCGCATCGCACCCACCGTGGCACCCGCGGTGTTGACGTCGGCGGTGACGCGGCCGTTGCCTTCGAGCAGGTCTTTGCCGGCCACGTCTTTCAACAAGGCGTTCACGTTCACGCCGTCGGCCGCCAGCTTCACCGCCACGCGGCGGCTGCTCGACTCGGCGCCGCCGCTGCCGTCGACCGTGCCGCCCCAGGCGCGGCCGACCAGCCTGGCGATGCGCAGCGTGCCGTTGTCGAGCGTGGCATCGACCTTGACGTCGGTGGCGCGGTATTGGCGCACTGCCAGCGCGCCGGCGGCGAAGTGGAACTGGCCGTTGAGCGCCTTCAGCCCGTCGAGCGCCACCGGCGTGTCGGCAGGCGCCGGGCCGCTCGGCGCCGGCGTGGCGGCGGGTGTGTCGGGGGCGAGCACCTTGTTGAGGTCGAGGCTGTCGAAGCGCGCATCGACCTTGAGGTGCGGCACCGCGCCACCCAGCGCGGCCTGCCCGCTGCTCTCGAAACGGTTACCGCCGAGCGCGCCGTCGAGCGTCCACGACGCGGCCTTGGCGTCGGCTGCCGCCTTGCCGCGCATGGCCAGCGCAAGCGGCTGCAAGCCGGGGTCGCTGAGGTTGGCCTGGAGGTCGATCGCATTCAGCGCGACCGCGCCGCGCCCGGCGTGGACGACGACGTCGGATTTCCAGGTGCCGTCGACCTTGCGCTGCTGCATCTGGCCGCGCAGCGCCAACGTCACGCTGGGCAGCCGCAACGCGTCGAACGTGCCGCTCGGCGCGCCCGAGCGAAACTCGCCGGCCAGCGCGATCGGTCCGCTGGTCTTGACGCGGCCCGACAGGGCGCTGCCCTTCAGCGACCGCGCGTCGACCGCCAGCTGAGGCCAATCGAGCGCGACGTCGAACGGCATGTCGGCGCCGCGGCGCCCGGAGAGCGCGACCTCGAGGGCGTCGAGCTCGAGCCGCTGGCCGCCGGTGTCGAACAGCAGCTGCCTGACCTCGAGCGACGACGCGCCGAGCGTGTCGGCGCCGAGGGTGGCGCTCTTCAGCGCCAGCTTCAGCGGGCCGGCACGCAGCGCGGCACCGTCCCACGCCAGCGCGCCGGTGACGCTCAGCGCGAGGTCCTTCGCGGCCGCACTGTCGAGCTGCAGGTCGAGCTTCATGTCGCGCAGCGCCACGGTGTTCTTGTCGAGGTCGAGCGCCAGCCGGGTGTCGCCGCCGAGCGCCACTTTCAGCGCTTGCGGCTGGGTCAGCTGCACGCTGGCGCGCAGCGCCACCGGCGACTCCGCCTGGTTGGCGAGGCGGCCCGAGCGGAACGTGTGCAGCACGACGGCGCCGTCGATCTTCGCGATGGCATCGCGCAGGCGCAGATGGAGGTCCTCGAGCCTGACCGCGCTGACGTCGAAACGCATGGCAGTGCCGGCGCCCGCGGCTGGGCCCGGGGCGGTGGGCGGTGCGGCGGCCGGTGCACCGGCGAGGTCGTCTATGTTGCGCGCGCCCTTGGCGTCGCGCGTGACCACCACGCGCACGCCGCGCGCGCTGATGCGGTCGACCACCACCTGCTTGCGCAGCAACGGCAGCAACGCCACGGCGAGTGCGGCCTCGTCGATGGCCAGGAACTCGTCGGCACGGCCGCGCTCGGACAGCCGAAGCTTCGACACCTCGACCGCCAGCCGCGGAAACACCGACAGCTCGATCGGGCCGTCGATGGCCAGCGTGCGCTGGCGCTCGGTCTTCATCCAGTCGATCGCCAGCCCCTTGTAGCGGTTGGCGTCGAACGTGGCGACCAGCACCGCGGCCGCTGCGATGGTGAGCGCCACCCCCACACCGAGCACGATGGCGATGCGGCGCAACCAGGACTTGGGCATCGTCTGCAATCAATCGAACGACGGGTGCGCCATTGTCGCGGCCGCTGCCGGCGGCTGCCGCCCGGTGCAACGGTTGGCCCTGCTCAAGCGGCGGGTACGGCGTTTGCCGTGTCGACCGCCACCGCGGCGCGGTAAGCGTGCCACGAGGCGTGGCCGAGCACGGGCCCGACGACCAGCAGGCCCACGAACCACGGCAGCATCGCCAGCACCACGCACAGCGTGAGCAGCGCGCCCCACCACAGCGCCACGCCGGTCTGCGTCAGCACCAGCCGCATGCTGGTGATGCCGGCGGTGATGGCATCCACCGGCTGGTCGAGGATCATCGGGATCGACACCACGCTGGCGGCAAAGATCAGGCCCGCGAACACGCCGCCGACCAGCACGTAGGCGACGATGAACTGCACGTTGGCCGGGTCCAGCAAGGCCAGCAACGAACCCTTGAAATCGGGCATGCCGTCGAAGCTCAACGCAAACACCACCAGCGACGCGCGCCCCCACAACATCTCGAGCACCAGCAGCACGAGGCCGAAGATCGCCAGCGTGCCGGTACGCTCGCGCCACGCGGTGAGCGAGTCGAGCAGCGTCGGGCGGCGCCCCTGCTCGAGGCGCCGGCTCACCTGGTACAGGCCCAGGCAGAGGAACGGCCCGACCAGCAGAAAGCCGGCCGACAGCGCCAGCACGTAGGCCGGTGCGGCCTCGTACACCTTCATCAGCGCCCAGCCCATGCCGGTGAAGCACGCACCGTACAGCAGGCCGATGCCCGGGCAGCGCACGAAGTCGCGCCAACCGAGTGCCAGCCAGCGCGCCGGATCGCGCCACGACAGGGGGCGCAGTTGCACCGCCGGCAGCGCGGCGCCCGGGGGCGGATGGGCCGGCGAGGGGTCAACCATGGTGGCGATCCGCCGGCGGGACGTCAGGCGCGGCGCACGCGCCGCAGCTCGTCGAGGATCAGGCAGACCGCGCCCACCGTGATGGCGCTGTCGGCGACGTTGAAGCTCGGAAAGTGGCCCTGCGGAAACAGCGGTTGCAGAAAGCGGAAGTGGAAGTCGAGGAAGTCCACCACGTAGCCGTGCAGCAGGCGGTCGATCACGTTGCCAAGCGCGCCACCCAGGATCAGGCTGACCGCGAAGCAGAACAGCGTCTGCTCGGGGTGCTTGCGCAGCATCCAGACGATGAACCCCGATGCCGCGATGCCCAGCACGACGAAGAACCAGCGCTGCCAACCATCCGCACCGGCGAGGAAGGAAAACGCCGCGCCCGGATTGTGGGTCCGCACGATGTTGAAGAACGGCGTCAAGGTGTGGCTGTCGTGCAGGGCGAACTGGCTGACGATCAAGGTCTTGGTGACCTGATCGAGCACGATGACGATCAGCGCCAGGCCGAGCCACACCCACAGGCTGGTGCGGGTGGCGTTCATCGCACCTCCGCTGCCGGGCGGGCGGCGCTCACGCGATGCTCCGCACTTCGCCGGCGCCGAACAGGTTGCTCGCGCAGCGCCCGCAGATCGTCGGGTGCGCGGCATCGCTGCCGACGTCGTCGCGGTAGTGCCAGCAGCGCTCGCACTTCGCTGCGCTCGACGGCGTGACCTCGGCGCGCAGCGCGTCGGCCGCCTGCACGCGCGCCGCCGACGTGATGAACACGAACTTCAGCGCGTCGCCGAGCGAGGCCAGCAGCGCGGCGTCGTCGGCCGGCGCATGCAGCGTCAGCGTGGCCTGCAGCGACGAGCCCACCCGGCCCGCGGTGCGCACGGCCTCGATCTCCTTGTTGGCGAGGTCGCGGATCGCACGGATGCGCGCCCACCTGGCGAGCAGCGCGGCGTCGGGCGCATCGAACTTCCAGTACACCTGCGTGAAGATCGAGCCGCCGCTGCCGTCGAACAGGCCCCAGGCCTCTTCGGCGGTGAAGCTCAGGAACGGCGCCATCCAGCGCAGCATCGCGTGCGTCACCTGCCACAGCGCGGTCTGTGCCGAGCGGCGCGCCAGCGACTTCGGTGCGCTGGTGTAGAGGCGATCCTTCAGCACGTCGAGATAGAACGCGCCGAGATCCTCGGAGCAGAACAGCTGCAGCTTGGCCACCACCGGGTGGAACTCGTAGACCTTGTAGTGGCCGCCGTCGAACACGCCGCGTTCGGCGTCGAACGTGCCGACGAACTCGGCCTGCACCTCGGCCGCGCGTGCCAGGATCCAGCGGTCGACCTCGAGCATCTGGCCGGGCGCCACCGCGTCCTTTGCGGGGTCGAAGTCGCTGGTGTTGGCGAGCAGGAAGCGCAGCGTGTTGCGAATGCGCCGATAGGCATCGACGATGCGCGCCAGGATCTTGTCGTCGCCGGCGATGTCGCCCGAGTAGTCGCTCGCCGCCACCCACAGGCGCAGGATCTCGGCGCCGAGCTTGTCGCTGACCACCTGCGGCTCGATGCCGTTGCCCAGGCTCTTGCTCATCTTGCGGCCCTGCGCATCGACCGTGAAGCCGTGCGTCAGCAGGCCGCGATACGGCGCGCGGTCGAAGATCGCGCAGGCCAGCAGCAGCGAGCTGTGGAACCAGCCGCGGTGCTGGTCGTGGCCTTCGAGGTAGAGGTCGGCCTCGGGGCCGTGCAGGTGATGCGTGAGCTGGCCCTCGCTGGTGCGCGCGTGCGTGCCGCGCAGCACGTGCCAGAACGTGGTGCCCGAATCGAACCACACCTCGAGAATGTCGCTGCTCTTGGTGTAGTGCTTCGCATCCTCGGCGCCGAGGATGGCTTCAGCGGTGACGCGGCTCCACGCCTCGATGCCGCCCTTCTCGACGATGTCGGCCGCCTGGTCGAGGATCTCCATCGTGCGCGGATGCGGGTCGCCCGAGTCCTTGTGCAGGAAGAACGGCAGCGGCACGCCCCAGCTGCGCTGGCGGCTGATGCACCAGTCGGGCCGGTTGGCGATCATGTCGCGCAGCCGCGCGCGGCCGTTCTCGGGGTAGAAGCCCGTCGGGTCCTGCCCCGCTGCCGGATCGCCGTCGATCGCCTCCAGCGCGAGCTGGCGCAGCGTCTTGCCGGCCTTGTCCTTGGTGAACACGCCTTCGCCTTCGTCCATGCGCACGAACCACTGCGCCGCCGCGCGGTAGATCACCGGCGTCTTGTGGCGCCAGCAGTGCGGGTAGCTGTGCACCAGCGTGTCGGTGGCAAACAGCCGGTCGGCCTTGCGCAGCGCCTCCGTGATCACCGGCTGCGCCTTCCAGATGTCGAGGCCGCCGAACAGCGCAAGGTCCTTCGCATACTGGCCGTTGCCCTGCACCGGGTTCAGGATGTCGTCGACCGCGAGGCCGTGCGCGACGCAGGAGTTGAAGTCGTCCACGCCGTAGGCCGGCGACGAGTGCACGATGCCGGTGCCGTCTTCCGCGGTCGCGTAGTCGGCCAGGTAGATCGGGCTCAGCCGGTCGTAGCCCTTGTCGGCCTGCGCCAGCGGATGATGGAACGTGATGCCACCGAGTTTCTCGCCCCGGGTGGTGGCCAGCACCGTGCCCTGCAGCTTGTAGCGCGCAAGGCAGCGCTCCACCAGCGACGCCGCGAGCAGCAACAGGCCGCGGTCGGTGTCGACCAGCGCGTAGTCGAGCGCCGGGTTCAGGTTGAGCGCCTGGTTGGCGGGCAGGGTCCACGCGGTGGTGGTCCAGATCACCGCGAACGTGTCCTTGCTCAGCGACGGCAGGCCGAACGCGGCTGCCAGCCTGGCCGGCTCGGCGCACAGGAAGCCGACGTCGACGGTCTGGCTTTTCTTGTCGGCGTACTCGATTTCGAACTCGGCCAGCGAGCTGCCGCAGTCGAAGCACCAGTACACCGGCTTCAAGCCACGATAGACGAAGCCGCGCTCGATCACGCGCTTGAAGGCGCGGATCTCGCCGGCCTCGTTGGGCGCGTCCATCGTCGCGTAGCGGTGCTCCCAGTCGCCGATCACGCCAAGGCGCTGGAAGCCAGCCATCTGGATGGCGATCTGCTCGGTGGCGTAGGCGCGGCTCCTGGCCTGCATCTCGTCGCGCGACAGGTTGCGGCCGAAGGTCTTCTCGATCGCGTTCTCGATCGGCAGGCCGTGGCAGTCCCAGCCCGGGATGTACTGCGAGTCGAAGCCGGCCAGCTGGCGGCACTTGACCACCATATCCTTCAGCGTCTTGTTGACCGCGTGGCCGAGGTGGATCGCGTGGTTCGCGTACGGTGGCCCGTCGTGCAGCACGAACAGCGGCGCACCGTGGCGCGCCTGCCGCAGTTTCTTGTACAGCCCCTGCTCGTGCCACGCCCTGGCCCAGGCTGGCTCGCGCCTGGGCAGGTCGCCGCGCATCGGGAACGGCGTATCGGGCAGGTTGAGCGTGCGGCGGTAGTCGGTGGTCTCGGCTTGGGTCATGGCGTTCGATGCGCCTTGTTTCAGGCGCGACGGCGATCGATGGGGGGCTTGAGCGCGCGCAAGGCGCGCCGGTTTCAGGCAGGCCTAATGAGACCAGCGCAAATTCGATCGCGCGTGGTCTGCCGGCGCGTGGCCGCATGCACGCACAAGAGATCCAGCCGGGCGGGGCACAACAACATGATGTTGCGCATTCTACTGGGGGGCTTGCGCCGAGCCGCGCGGCTGCTGACGGCCTGGCCAGCGGCCGCCGTGCTGGGGGTGTGCTGGGGCGCTGTCGCTGCCGCCGCCGACGATTGGGCGATGCCGCCAGACCAACCTGCCGCCGATTGGCCGGCCCCGCCGCCGGCCGCTGCCGATCCGCCGGCCGAGGCGGCCAGCGAGCCGAAGGCGGCGCCGCCGCGCCACGACCTCGAGGGCGCGATCGGTCCGATGGCCAGCCTCAGCCCCGAGTACCAGGGCGCGGCACGCTGGGCGACCAAGGTGATCCCGGGCATCTTCGTTCGCTGGGGCCGCTTCACGATCACCAACGCGAGCGGCTTCGTGACGCGACGCGACGACGACGTGATGCGTGGCCTCGCGGCCGATCTGGTGCGCACCGATCATTGGCGCGCCAACCTGGCGCTGCGCATCGACAGCGGCCGCCAGAGCAGCGACAGCGCGGCGCTCACCGGCTTCGAGGACGTGCGCCGCACCGTGCGCGGCCGCTTGATCGTGACACGTTCGTTCGACGCCGGCTGGAGCGCGGCGCTGGGCACCAGCGTCGACCTGCTCGGCCGCGGCGGCGGCACGCTGGTCGACTTCGGCCCCAGCAAGGACATCCCACTGCCGATCGGCGAGCCGTGGCGGCGGCTGCGCATCAGCTTCGGCGCCGCAGTGACGGCTGCCGATCAGCGCTACA
>Ga0075302_1000075_pt1 | contig 12346 bp, 13 predicted proteins | sample Browns_TuleB_D1_FD_120059 | JGI IMG/M metagenome (GOLD analysis project Ga0075302, IMG submission 120059) | Natural and restored wetland microbial communities from the San Francisco Bay, California, USA, that impact long-term carbon... | ecosystem: Environmental > Terrestrial > Soil > Wetlands ...
GCAGAGCCGGCTCCGGCCAGCGCCACGGCGGCGAACAGCGCCCAGTACTCCGTGGCCGCGGCATACCAGATCACCCCCGCCGTCGCGACGAGCGAGCCGAGCACCGCCGGCAGCCGCCTGCCCATGCGATCGCTCATGATGCCGCCCGGAATATTGAAGAACGCGAGCCCCAGTCCGTGAATGAACATCAGGCCGCCAATCATCTTCGGAGTGGCTGCGAACAGGGACACGGCGTAGAGGGGCAGGAGTGCGTTGTTGAAGCTCGCGCAAATGCCGCCGCGGGACCGCACCATGCAGCCCGCCACGAACGTGGGCCAGTACCCTTTCCGGATGAGCGGCGCGCTTTCCATCTGCGCGGAGGGCGTGCCCCGCGCCGCCCGAGGGACGCGGGGCGCGTCCTTGATGGTGAGCATGCACACGAAGGCGCCCGCGGCTGCGATAGCCGCCCAGACGTTGAACACCGCGTTGTGCCCGAGGGCGCTCGCGATGAAGCCGCCGAGCAGAGGGCCCAGGCCCACGCCGAGGAAGAACACGGTATTGAAGGCGCCCATCACGCGTCCGCGCTCCGCGGCTGCGGTGGTCTCGGACAGCATCGCCAGAACCGGCGGCCACAGGCACCCGGCACCGACTCCGGCGATCGCCTGCAGCGCGACGAACGTGCGAGGGTCGTAGGCGAAGTTGTAAAGCGAGGCCGCGATGGCCATCAGCGCGAAGCCGGCGACCACCATGTACACGCGTCCGATGCGGTCCGACAGCCGACCCATGGGGACCTGAGTCAGCAGCTGCGCCGCGGCGAATGCCGACACCACCACGCCCACCGTCGAGCTCGTCCCGCCGAGGGACTGGCAGTACACCGCCAGGCTCGGGATCATGACGCCGTATCCCAGCGTGGCGAGGAAGGCGAGGACGTAGAGCGAAAGGCGGATGGGTTTCACGTCATTTTTCTCCGGAGCGGCGGCCGTCCCTTCGGACGCAGCGGAAACCGCCCGAGTGTAGCCTGTCCCGGGCGATCGGGCTACGGACCCCGCTCTGTGCTCCCGCTCCTTCTTCCGCAAAGCGCTAGAAGGCGATCGAGGGCAGAAATGCGCCGCGGCTCGCGGTAACGCCCGCGCGGCCCAAGGAATTGGCGCCGCTCCTGCTCTCCGCCTACGCGCTCACCGAACGCGAACGCGGCATCGCACAGCGCGTCCTGCGTCGGGTCAATCCCGTGAGACGGAGGCGACGGGAGATGGTTCGTGTCCACCGTGTTTGCTGAGCGACGCGATACGCACCCTTAGGGCTCGTAGGCGCCGATAGACCAGGGGAAGCCGGAGGGCGGCCGGGCGTCGCCGTCTCTATCCGTCGTGAACGGCCAGGCGGGAACGCGATCTCGTCCGTTGAGACCACCGGCGGTCACGCTGGCCGGCGAGCCCGCGGAGAAGTGCCAGTCGTTGTCGGCCATGGTGGTCCCCAGATTGTCAGCGCCGTCGATGTCGGTGAACAGCGGATTCGCGGAAACGTTGCCGCCCACCCCGCCGGGGATGCCCGCGAGGGTCGCTAGCTCGGACAGCGCGCAGGTCGACGCGTTACCGTCGCCGTCGGCGTCGCCGGCGCAGCCGCCGCCGTCGTCCTGGTAGAGCACGGCGCAATTCCATAAGTCGTTGTTGAGAAGCGATTGCGGATTGGCGTCGCCTGGACTCTGGCCGGCTTCGTATACGCAGGTAGCCGAAGCGCCGGACCGGGTGAAGAGAATGTTGTTCTCGACGCGTGGATGGGACGGCTGGGCGGTCGCACCGCTATCGAAGACAGAAATGACCGATGGACCCTCGCCGCCGTAGACGGTGTTGTTTCGCAGGGTCGGCGACGAATTCACGTTGATGATGCCGTTCGCGCCGAGCGTCCCGCTGCCGCCATGAACCAAGTTATTGTAGATCGCCGGACTGGCACCATTCTCGTTGAATACCCCGTACGAAAACTGGGTCGCGCTGCCCCCGCTGAGCGTGTTGGCCCGCACCGTCGGCGACGATCCCAAAATATAAATGCCGTGCGTTCTCGTTGCTGTCCCGCCCAGGAGGAGGTTGTTTTGCACGATAGGCGCTGCGCCGTTCAGCAGAAAGAGAGTGGTGGTATAACTCGCGCCCTGGGTGCTGCCCTGGACGGTGAATCCGTCAACGACTGTGCTCGTGAGGCCGGCGCCGTCGCCAATGATCGCCGCCCGGGGATTGGCGGCGATTCCGCCGCTCGTGCTACGGTCTTCGATCGTGGTGACGTAGGCGGCCGGGTTGCGCGCGGTGAAATCGCTGTTGTAGCCGCCGTATAGCGAAATACCTCCCCGCAGCACCACCTGCGTACCTAGGGCGTTGCTCAGGCGATACTGGCCAGCGTTGACGCAGATCGTTGCCGGAGTCGCGGCGCTGGCCACCGCGGAGTGGATGAAGCGCCGCGCAGTGGCCGGAGTGAGCCCGTCGCCGGTATCGTCCGGCCTGCTGCCGTCGACGTAGTAGAGCGTGCCGGTGCCCGAGCAGACGAGTCCGCCTCCGCCGCCACCTCCGCCGCCGCCACCTCCGCAGGCGGCAAGATATCCAAGCAGAACGAGAACAACAGGTTTCCCCGACGTTTTGCGGGCCATATCTCTTTCCTCTTGAAAATGGCACCGCGAGCCACCGCGTCGGGAGCCTTCTTCACAACTGTTCAGAAGATACCGCAGTTATGGCAACCGCTAACCCCTTTGATTTACCACTAGACTCGCTCCGATTCGCCCCGTTGAGGGGTGCGCAGGCGCAGCCCACTTACCATAAGACCGATATGCGGGGCTCCAAGCACGTTCAAGCACCGGATTGCCGCGCGCCGACGGGCCCCTCGGATTTCGCGGCCGAATTGACTTTCCTATCGTTTGCCGAAGGGCGCCACGACGATGCGCCTGCTGAGCGAGGCGCCGTTCACGGTAGAGATGGTCGGCGAGGCCCAGGGGTCGTTGATGCTGGCCAGTGGCGTGCCGATCGAGGAGCAACGTTCGATCGACCGCATCGACTCGACCGATATCGTGATCGTTCCTTCGATCCTGCTTGCGTCCGGCACCTGGTCGAAGGGCGGCGCACCACCGGCATGACACCGGGCGCGTATCGCAAGCGATTCCGCATTCCCGACTTCGCGCGGCCGTGAGTCGATGGCCACATGCCCGAGCTCCCGGACGTCACCCGCGGCGATGGACCCCGGAGGGCTCGAGGTGCTCGACTCCGATCTCGAATCGTTCGCGGTGCGCCTGAAGCGCGAGAACCATACCTTGAAGCGCGCGCTCACCGACCCGCATCTCTTCAGCGGCATCGGTAACGCCTATTCCGACGAGATCCTGCACCGCGCGAAGCTCCGGACTGGCCGCGGACGTCACCACGATCACGACGATCACCACCACCGCGAGCTCTCAACTGGATCTGCGACTCACGGTCGCGTCCTGAGGATCACGCGGGGTCAGGCGGCGTGGCACTCGCCGAGCGCCACCATTTCGCGCGTGGGCTCCCACCGGGGTCTAGCCCCCGCTCGTGCCCGACCGCCGGCCCGGCCACGAGCAGGAGTGACGCGAAGCCGCCGCGCTGCGCTATCCGCCGAGGGTCGCGATGGCGGAGGACCCGCTGCCGGCCGCGAAATCCATGCCGTTGCAGCCGGGGCTGGCGCCGCAATCGACCCGCGTGAGCTTCCCGTCTGTGGCGTTGATGGCGAAGACCGATACGCCAGACGCCGGACTCGTAACGTAGGCAAGCCCGCCCGATGGGCTGAAGGCAATAGCGTTGGCGTTGGCGCCGGCGGCGAAATCCAGGCCGTTACAGCCGGGTCCGCCGCCGCAGTCGATCCGGTCGAGCGAGCCGTCCGGTAACAGGTCATACGCGGATACGCCGGCCGTGCCGGCCAGATAGACAAACTTGCCCGAGGGATCCACGCCCACTGCATTGGGGTCACCGCCGACCAGGAAGTTGTCCGGGAAATCGGCGCTGCAGGCCGGACCAAAACCCAGCCCCGTGCAGCTGACCCGTATCAACGCGCCGTCCGAGGGATTGATGGTGTAAGCGGCAACGCTGGAATGCGTTCCGGTGGTGGGACTCGCCCGTGTCGCCACCTGGACGAAGCTGCCCGAGGGATCGACCGCAACCGCGAAGGGCGCTACTCCCGAAACATATTCGCTGCCGCTGCACGCCGGCCCCACGCCGCCCGGACAGGCAACCTTGCTGAGCGCCCCGTTCACGGCATTCAGGCTGAAGGCGGAAACGGTGCCGCCGAGGTCGCCGGCGCTGAGATTCGCCACGTACACGAACTGGCCCGACGGATCGGCGGCGATAGCAAAAGGTTGGATGCCCGCGGCAAAGTCCGACCCGCTGCATCCGGAGCCGCCCCCGCAGCCCAGCCGCAACAGCGCGCCGGTCGATGTGTTGACCGCGAAAGCCGCAATCCCGGTGCTTGCGGTGACGTAGACATATTTCCCGCTGGGGTCGACGGTCAGGGAAGACGGACTGGATCCTGCCGCGAACCTGGCGCCGTTGCAGCCCGCGCCGCCGCCGCAATCGATGGGCGTCAGCGCCCCGGTCGGCGCCACGGTGTAGGCCGAAACGTCGCCCGAATTCTGGTTCGCGACGTAGAGAAATTTGCCCGAGGGCGTACCTTTCACCGATCGCGGAGCGGTTCCCGCGGCAAAGTTGCCGCCATTGCAGCCGGGTCCCCCGCCGCAATCGATCTGCGCGAGCGCGCCGGTCGCCGGGTTGATGCTGAAGGCCGACACGTCGTTGGAGGAGAGGTTGGCCGCGTAGGCAAAGCGCGCGCCGCCGGCGGAATTGCCGCCGCCATCCCCGCCGCAGGCCCCGGCGAGGATCGCGCAGCCCAGCAAGGCACAGGCAACGCGGAAATTTACGAATCGATCCAGCATCGAGATCCTCCTCGGGACGGCTGCGGGCATCGGTTCGCACGCCGCAGCGGACGCGACGACCGGCTCCTTAGTGGTTTAGCGATGCAACAGGGCACCGCACGACGTACGCATCCATTTTGACCCAGGTTGCGCTGTGGCGCAATCATAGGGTTTGCGCATTCGCTCCCGCGATTTCAATCACCCTGGCTGGATTTGCGACTCACCGTCGCGCCCCGAGGATCCGGCGCAGGCGGCGTGGCGGTCGCCGGGCGCCGCCTCCCTTTCCGTCGGCCGGTTCACGCGAGGACATCGCTGCGCTGCTCGAGCGCGAGCTGCGCTTCCCGGATGCGTCATCACCGATTTCCGATCTCCCGGGCGCGGGAAGTTTCCCGCCCGCATTCGCCGGTCGCCGCTCGCGTAGGCCCCAGGAGACGCGCAAGGAAGTCACGGACCAGGACCGGGCAGGCAGCGAAGCGATACGGCTCGGCCTCACGCCGATGCTCATGCTGGTCCTCGGACACGAGCTCGTCGTCAACGTGCGCGATCGGATCCCGCAGGTCTTCCTCAGCCTCGTGGAGGAAAGGAGCCACGTGCTCGTCGACGTCCTGTCGCGCGGAGCGATCGACCTTGCGCTCGCATACGACGTTCCCGATTTGCCGCATCTCGGGCGCACGGAGCTCCTTCGGGAGGACCTCGTGCTGGTCACCTTGCCTGGATCGCGCAAAGGTCAGACGATCGCTTTCACCGAGGCGATGGAGGAGAGCCTCGTGCTCGCGGGGAGCGGCGACACCATTCGCGATCTCGTCGTGCGCATCGCCCGCGAGCTCGGGCTCGAGCCGAAGATTCCCTTCGAGGTCAGCTCGGTTCCAGGGACGAAGAATCTTATCCTGCGTGGCGTGGCGGCGAGCATCCTGCCCTTCGCCACGGTGATCGAGGAAGTTCAGCCGGCTGGATCGCACCGGCTTGCCTGGCGCACTCATTCGATTACCTCGTCAGCGCGAGCCAGCTGCGCTGGCGGAACCGGGATGAGATCGAAGTTTTCGCCAAAGGTTTCCATTATTACATTACTATTATCACTGTGGTCGAACGAGCTTCTCTATCCCTCAGGGTTGTAGGCGGTTACAAACCATGAGCTTGAAGGTGCCCAGAACTTCCCATCTTCTTTTTCAAACTTACCAACAACATCTTCGAGCGCCAGAAGGACTTCCCCTTTCAGGCGTTCGCCTTCCTCCTCCGCGAGACGGATAATTTCTCCCGCAGGCCCGATTTCCAGGGCAAACTGAATGGCTTCCTCTTTACTGCGCCCAATACAAATATCCGTATCGAAACGCTCGAACTGGATTTTTTCGAATCCGACGGCCTGGAGCATATCGCTAACCATATCCGGCCCGGCCATCGAAAAAGGCCCGGGACCGCAGTGAACGGCATCCGTGTCTTCGTGGGAAACCACGGGGACGATGTTTCGAACGCAAACTTCTGCATCGTGTAGCCATGGGTTGTCTTCGCGTTTGCGCCATACGACCTGGGTGAACTTTCCGCCCGGCTTCAAGGCGGAGCGAATATTTTTCATCGCCAAACCGGGTAGACTAAAAAACATGGTTCCGAAGCGCGCAAACGCTTCGTCGTAAGGGCCGCCGAGATCGTCTGCCTCTACGTCAGCCACAAAGAACCGGGTGTTCGTGATTCCTTCTTTGGCGGCCGTCTGATTGCATTCGGCAATAAAATTGCTGGCACAATCAACGCCAGCCGCGAGCCCGCGTTCGCCGACGGATTTCGCTATTTGAATCGTACAGTCCCCAAACCCGCAGCCAATATCAATGACGCGGGCTCCTTGCGGGTGTCGGTGTCTTTCCAAGGCTTCCGCACTAATGGCGGCGTAACCCTCGATAAACAGATATTTGAAGCGCGAAAACTTTTCGAATAGAACGGTATTCCAGGCTTCTATAACGACGTCGTTATTACTCATAGGCAATCTCCGCGGCCGGCGACCGTAGTACTCGGATGGAAGGAAAGCGTATTCTCATCATCGCCGAAGCGCCTTGCTCGCGCGTCCGGATTTCATGAGGCGGATAGGAGAATCAATTCGCCGCCGAGGCCAGGGCCGCGCGCCAGCGTGCCGCCCTGACTTCAGGGGCGAATTGATTTTCCTATCCCTCGCTCGGGCCGCGTCGCACCGGCCGCGCGTCTTCGCGCACGCGCTCGATGAAGACCTTCGCGGCGGGGCCGAGCGCGCGGTCCTTGAGGGTGACGATGACGTTCTGCACCCGGGGCATCGTCAACGCGACCGGCAGGACCCGGATCTGCGGGCGCATCGCGGGGAACCTCGAGATCGAGGCCGGGAAGATCGTGATGAAGCGCCCGGTCGCCAGCAGACTGATGCGCGTCTCGGGCGAGTCGGTGACCACGGCCGTGCGGGGGCAGTCGAGCCCGACGCCACGGAACAGCTCCGTCGAGAGCGAGGCGATGACGCTGCCCGGCGGCGGCAGCGTCCACCGGGCTGGAAGCGCCGCTTCGCTGGCGCCATTTTGTCCCGAACCTCCAGTCGCCGGACCTGATGCAGGAGACGACCTGCGATGCGCTGTACCGGAAGCTGCTGCGCACCGTGAGCCGGAAAGACGACGGGATGGGGTGGTCGAGCTACTCGCAGCTGAAGAACACCCTCGAGAGGTGGAATCCTAAATTGCTGAAGGAACCCTTGAGGCCGACGCAAAGGATCGACCGGACCGATGAAGCGTGCGAAGCCGCCGCCGATGAACCGTTACGATAGTCCCGCAGCCTGCCGTGGCCCGGTATCCCAGTAGGGCTCGGGGCCGAAACGCTCGATTAGGAAATCGATGAAGCTTCGGACCTTGGGCGCGAGAAACTTGCGGTTGGGATAGACCGCGAATACCCACATCGGTTCGGACTCCCAGTCCGGCAGGAGCTGCACCAGCCTGCCGTCCCGCAGCGCCTCGTAGACCAGGAACGAGGGCTCGAAGACCACGCCGAGCCCCTCGATTGCGGCGCTGACGAACGCGTCGCCGCTGTTGGAGCGCATGGATCCGGTCACCGGAACGGTCCGTTCCTCTCCTTTGCGCTTGAAGTGCCAGCCGCCCTGGTGCACCGGGTGGGCGTACACCAGGCAGTTGTGCCCGGTGAGCTCCTCGGGCGACTTCGGCGTGCCGTGCGTCTTCAGGTACGCGGGCGCGGCGCAGGCGACGATCCGTACCGGCGTGATGCGGCGCGCGACCAGGCCCGCATCGATGTGCGCGGCGACGCGGATCGCGAGGTCGAATCCCTCCTCGACCAGGTCCACCACCCGCTCGTTGAGCGACAGATCCAACTGGATCTGGGGGTGGCGCTTGAGGTATTCGCTGACCGCCGCGCCGAGGTGGCGGGCGCCGAAGATCACGGACGAGGTGACGTGCAGCGTGCCGCGCGGCACGGAAGCGTTCTGCGCGGCCGAAGTCTCGGCCTCCTCGATCATGGCCAGCACCTGGGTCGCGCGCTGGTAGTAGTCGCTGCCCGCTTCCGTGAGCGACAGCCTGCGCGTGGTGCGGTTGAGCAGCCGCACCCCGAGGTGAGCCTCGATCTGCGCCACGTAGCGCGTCGCCATCCCGCGCGAGAGCTCGAGCTTGTCGGCGGCGGCGGCGAAGCTTTCCGCCTCGACCACCGCAGTGAACACCCGCATCCCGGCAACTAGGTCGATCGCCATAACTATTTACTTTTATTGCACAGTGAATTTGCATTCTGACGGTTTATTTCCTTTCTAGCAATTGCTGAAATGGCGTCGCAGCTCCACTTAACCCAACGGAGGACTCACATGAACGCCAAGGCTTTCGTCGTCACCCCGATGAACCGGCCCCAGGGACTGAACGTCGTCGGCGAGCACATCACCGTGCTCGCCTCCGGCGCCGCCACCGGGGGCTACGAGATCTTTCTCCAGGAAGGCCCGGAAGCGAGCGGCCCCCCGCCGCACAGCCATCCCTGGGACGAGTCGTTCTACATCGTCAAAGGCAAGATCGAATTCGGCATCGGCGAGGACACGCTGATCGCAGTCCCGGGAACGCTGGTGCACCTGCCTGCCGGGACGACCCACTGGTTCCGCTTCGGCGGGGGCGGCGGCCAGATGGTGTCGATGACCTCGCGCCTGGGCGCCTCGCAGATGTTCACGGACATCGACCGCGAGATTTCGCCCACCCAGCCCGACCTGGAAAAACTGATCGGCGTCGGCGCGCGCCACGGCCTCTCGGTTGCGCTCAACGCGACAAGCACGCGCAGCTCGTGATGTGCGCGCATAGAATCGCCTACCCGGTATAACCAACGACGAAAGGATGACCCGCCATGAAGCTCTATATGCACCCGGTATCGACCGCAAGCCGCCCGGTGAAGCTGTTCCTCAGCGAAAACAACATCCCGTGCGAGGACGTGATGGTCGACCTCATGAAGGGCGAGCACCACAAGGAGCCCTACGCCTCGCTCAATCCAAGCAGGCTGGTGCCGATGCTCGAGGACGGCGACCTGCGCCTGACCGAAAGCTCGGCGATCCTGAAATACCTCGCCGACAAGCACGATCTGCCCTCGTATCCGAAAGACTTGAAGAAGCGCGCCAAGGTCAACGAGGTCATGGACTGGCTCAATACCCAGTTCTACCGCGACTTCGGCTACGGCCTCGTCTACCCGCAGATCTTCCCCCATCACAAGCGCCGCAGCGACGAGGCGCACGGCGGCGCGATCGCCTGGGGCCAGCAGGGCGCCAAGCGCTGGCTGCAGGTGCTGAACGACTACTGGATCGGGCCGAAGAACGCCTACCTGTGCGGCGCCGAAATCACCATCGCCGACTACTTCGGCGCCGGCCTCGTGACGATCGGCGAGCTGGTCGGCATCGATCTATCCGCCTACCCCAACGTCCAGCGCTGGCTCGGCAACATGAAGAAGCTGAAAACCTGGGGCAAGGTGAACGAAGTCTTCGACGGATTCGTCGGCGGCAACAAAGGCAAGGAGTTCGTGCGCCTGTAAAAGGAAGCGGGTCCCGCGCGGCGGATCGGCTCAGGCGCCCTCGAACGAGACCAGGATCTTGCCCGAGCGCCCGCCGCGGGCGGCGTGGGCGAGGGCTTCCTTGATGCGGCGCACCGGATAGACCGCCTCGACCTCGACCGCGAGCCGGCCGTCGCCGAGCCGCGCGGCAAGCTCCCGGTAGACCGCGGCGATCTTGTCGGGCGGGGTCTGCGCGAACCAGCGCCGCAGCCAGAAGCCGCGCAGGCGGACGTCGCGGAACACGGTCTCGCGGCCGTCGAGCAGGCAGGGCTCGCCGCTCAGCACGCCGTAGTTGACCACCGTTCCGCCGTCGCTCACGCAGCGCGCGAGGCGCTGCGTGGCCGAGCCGCCCACCGCGTCGATCGCGAGGGGCAGGGCGCCGTCGCCGATCGCGGCCCGCACGCGCGCGTCGAGATCGGGGCCGTCGGTCAGCACCACGTCGGCGCCGATCGCCCGCAGCGGCGCGACGAGCTCGGCGCGCCGCACCACGTTCACCGTCTTCGCGCCCGCCTCGCGCGCCAGCCGGATCAGGCAGTGGCCGACGCCCGAATTGGCGGCGTTCTGGATCACCCACTGCCCGGGCTTGGGCGCGACGAACTCGTGCAGCATCAGCCAGGCCGTGGGCGGGTTGACGCGCAGCATGGCGAGCTGCTTCGGATCGATCCCTTCGGGCAGCGCGAACACTGCCTTGGCAGGGGCCTTGATGCGCGCGCGCCAGGTGCCGGGGCCGGGCAGCAGCACCCGGTCGCCCGCCTTGACGTGGCTGACGCCGGCGCCGACCGCGGCAATGCGCCCGACGCCTTCGGCGCCCGGGATCATCGGCAGCGGGGGCGGCGTGGCGCCGTACTTGCCTTCGAGGTTGAGGAGGTCGGCGGGATTGATCGGGAAGAGCTCCGTGTCGACGACGACCTCGCCTGCGCCCGGCTCGCCCGGATCCGGCTGCTCGATGAGCTCGATAACCTCGTCGGGACGCCCGAAGGCGGAAACCTGTGTCGCCAGCATTCCGTTCCTTTCTGCCATGGGTAGCGGACACCTTTGCGCTCGAGCATGCGCAGCGGCGCTCTCTGTAACGGGATGGTAGCTGAGCTCTTGCACGAGTGAGGGTTCCGGCGGCGCCGAGGCCGTGCGCATCATCGAAGGGCGATTCGCGGCATTGCGCTAAGCTCTCTGCCCATGCGCCTGCCCAAGATCCTCCGCCCGGTCCTCGCGATCTTCCTCGCGCTGCCGACGGTCGCCTGCGCCCAGTGGTACGCCGGCCTCGCCGCCGGGGCGGGCGGCACGAAGGTCGCGGCGGGAAGCTATGCCGCGGGCGTGCGCGGGATGCTGCGCCTGTACGGCGGCTACGAATTCACGCCTCATGTCGCCGTCGAAGCCATGACCTTCGACCTGGGGTCCCCGCGCGGCAAGGACGCCGGGAGCAAGAGCACCATCGGCGCCTTCGGCGTCGCGGCGGTCGGGACGTGGAGCGTCGAGCGCTGGCGGTTTACCGGGCGGCTCGGTGTCATGGCCATGGAAGGGCGGGCCGACGTCGCGGACACCAGGAAGACCACCCAGCCGATGATCGCGCTCGGAGCGGGGTACGATGTCCTGCCGGAACTGACCATCGGAGTCGAGGCCGGCGCCTCGCGCGTGGAGTTCAACCCGCCGCTGAACGAGAAGGCGAGCGTGAATTGGACGGGGGTGACGGGGACGTACAGGTCTTAGCTGGTCGCCCCTCCGGGGCGCGCAAGACTGGCAACGCCTGGCCACCCGCCAACAGTTCGTGACGGAATAGAGGGAGGGACCGTGAAAGCCACTACAGGACTGCTCGTCGCGCTTGGGCTTGGTCTGCTGATGTCGTGCGGCGGGGACGGGGGCGGCTCGACCCCGATCACGTCGTTCGAGCTGCTCGACCCGACGCCGGGTGCGGGCGATCAATTCGGCCTTCGAGTCGTCATCCTTTCCAACGGCAACATTGTCGTCACTGACACGCGTGACTCCAGCGTGGCGAGCTCAAACGGTGCGGTGCATGTGTATAACCCTGTGACTCAAGCGCGGCTGGCGAGCATCTACGGCGACAACGCGAATGACTTCCTTGGGAGTGGGGGCATCACCGAGCTTTCGAACGGCAACTTCGTGATCGTGTCGTCCTCCGATGACGTGGGGGGTGTGGTGGATGCCGGTTCGGTCAAGCTCTTCAACGGTACGACGGGTGCGCCGATCGGCAGCACGATCGCGGGCGATACCGCGAGCGACTTCCTCGGGAATGGGGGCGTCACCGCGCTGTCGAACGGCAACTTCGTGATCGCGTCGCCCTTCGATGACGTGGGGGGCGTGGCGAATGCCGGGTCGGTGATGCTCATCAACGGCACGACGGGTGCGCCGATCGGCAGCACGATCGCGGGCGATAACGCGAGCGACTTCCTCGGGAATGGGGGCGTCACCGCGCTGTCGAACGGCAACTTCGTGATCGCGTCGCCC
>Ga0075302_1000076_pt1 | contig 12344 bp, 8 predicted proteins | sample Browns_TuleB_D1_FD_120059 | JGI IMG/M metagenome (GOLD analysis project Ga0075302, IMG submission 120059) | Natural and restored wetland microbial communities from the San Francisco Bay, California, USA, that impact long-term carbon... | ecosystem: Environmental > Terrestrial > Soil > Wetlands ...
CGCCGGGTTCCCTACGTGGTAACGCCCGCCGGTCCGGGGATCGGCGGGCGGTTTTTTTTCTACCCCGTCCCGCCCTCCTGCGGGGCCGAGGCCAGCCGCGCGAACCCGTCCTCCACCCGGCCGCGGAGCCGCACCGACTCCTCGTACTGGCGCGCCGCATTCGTGAGGTGAGTGCCGACCTTGTCGTGCGCCGTCCAGAACGCGTCGAACTGCTGGCGCAGGGCCCCCAGGCCGTCCAGGATCTCCCGCGCCCGCGCTTCCACTTCGAGACCCCGCAGGCCGTGGAGCACCACCAGCAGGTAGGCGTAGAACGTGTGCGGGGACACCGGGACGACCTTCCGGGCCAGCGCGTACTCGAGCACGCCACTCTCGCCGTCGGTCCCCGCGTCGCGCACGACCGCCTCGTAGTACACACTCTCCGCCGGGATGTACATCAGCGCGAACTCGAAGGTGTTCTCGTCCGGCCGCACGTAGCGCTCGGCGATCTCATCCACCCGGGCGCGCACCGACCGCAGGAACGTGCGGCGCTCCCGCTCCCGCTCCTCCTCGCCCGCCGCGAGCAGCATCCGGCGGCATGCCTCGAGCGGGAACTTCGCATCCACCGGCACCAGCCGGTCGCCGACCCGGATCACCGCATCCACCCGCTCGCCCGAGCGGAACGCGTACTGCAGCTCGAACGAGCCGCTCGGCATCACGTCCGTCAGCAGCTGCTCGAGCCAGCGCTCGCCGATGGTGCCACGCAGCTTCGGCACCTGCAGCAGTCGCTCCACCTCCCCCACCGACTGGCCCAGCCGCTCGAGCTGGCGGGTCGTGGCCTGGAGCGCACCCAGCCGGTCACGCACGTCACCGAGCACGCCCAGCTGTTCCCGCGCCCCGTCCGCCAGCGTCGCCGGCAGCGCCCGCTGGGCGGCCAACAGGCCGTCCAGGCGGCCGCGCAGCTCTACCAGCTGCTGCTGCACGAGGCCGGCCGTCGCGTCCGGCCGGGGCAGGCGCAGGAGCACGACGAGCAGCAGCACGACGGCGAGCGCGACCAGGGCCAGGGACATGGCCTGCAGGGCGGGCGGCATGGAACCCTCCGGGAGCCGGTCGGTGTAAGTTACAACCCATGCGCGACATCCGACCCCTCGTCCTGGTGGTGCTCGTCGCCCTGGCGGGCCGCGACGCCGCGCGGCCGCCCGTCGCCGCGGCCCAGGACACCGCCGCTCGGGCGGCCAGCAACGTCCGGCTCGCCGGCCAGCGCCAATCGGTGATCGCCGAGGCCGCCGCGCGGGTCGCGCCGGCGGTGGTGAGCGTCAACGTGCTGCGCCGCGAGCAGCACCTCGCCCGCGACCCCTTCGAGTGGTTCCTGATGCCGCGCGGCGCCGAACGCCTCGTCGAAGGCGTGGGATCGGGGTTCATCATCTCCGCGGACGGTCTGGTCATCACCAACCAGCACGTCACCCAGGGCGCCGAGCAGATCATCGTCACGACCCGCGAAGGGCAGGACTATCCCGCCAAGCTCCTCGGCGAGGACCCGCTCACCGACATCGCCGTGCTCCGCATCGAGGGGGACGGGCTGCTCGTGGCGCCGGTCGGCACGAGCCACGACCTCGTCATCGGCGAATGGGTGGTGGCCATCGGCAACCCGTACGCGTACCTCCTCGGGAACACCGAGCCGACCGTGACGGCCGGCGTGGTCAGCGCCACCAACCGCAACCTCCTCCCGTCCGGGGACCAGCAGGGCGTGTACGTGGGGATGATCCAGACCGACGCGGCGATCAATCCGGGCAACTCCGGCGGCCCCCTCGTGAACGCGCTCGGCCAGGTCGTGGGCGTGAACAGCTCGATCTTCTCGACCTCCGGCGGATCGATCGGCATCGGATTCGCCATCCCGATCGAGCGCGCCGTGCGGGTGGCCGACGAGCTGCGGCGCCACGGGGCCGTGCGCCGGGCGTGGGCGGGACTCGACGTCGCCGGGGCGGACAACCTTCGCGAGTGGAAGCGCGCCGGCGGACTCGAGGTGACCGCGGTGACCCGCGGCGGGCCGGCGGCACGCGCGGGACTCCAGGAGGGAGACGTGCTGGTCGAGGCCGAAGGGCGCCGCATCCGCACCTTCCTCGACTGGGAGGGCGTGCTGCTCGACACCAGCCCGGGCAGCACGCTCGTCGTCACCTACCGCCGCGGCCTCTACTCGCCCCGCACGGCCCGCATCGTCATGTCGGACCTGCCGACGAGCGTCGCCGAGAAGGTGGCGGTCCTCGACGGCCTCAAGGTCATCACCCTGACCCCCGCCGTGCGCCAGGAGCGCGGCGTCCAGAGCCAGCGCGGGGCGCTGGTGTACGAGGTCTCGCCGGACGTGCAGCGGCTCACCGCGCTCCGGCCGGGCGACGTCGTCTTCCAGGCCGATCGCGTGCCCATCACCAGCGCCGAGGATCTGGAGCGCGCCATCACGGGAGCGGCCCAGCGCGGCGCGGTGACGCTGTGGTTCGAGCGGCGCGGCACGACGTGGCGGTCGACGTTCCCGATCCGATGAGACGAGCAGGGAGCGGGGAGCCGGGAGCCGGCGACTCCCTGCGCGCTCCGGGCGCCGTCCTGCTCATCTCCTGCTATGAATTGGGCCACCAGCCCCTCGGCACCGCTTGGCCCGCGGCCTTCCTGGAACGCGCCGGGTTCGCACCCGACCAGCTCGACCTCGCCGTCGAGCCGCTCGACCCGGAGCGGGTCGGGCGCGCGCGGCTCGTCGCGCTCTCCGTGCCGATGCACACGGCCCTGCGTCTCGGTCTCGATGCCGCCCGCCGCATCCGGGCGATCAACCCCGACTGCGTGCTCGTGTGCTTCGGACTGTACGCGCACCTGAACCGCGCGTACCTCCGCACCCAGGGCATCGACGCCGTCCTGGCCGGAGAGAGCGAGGCGGCTCTGGTCGCCCTGGCGGAGCGGCTCGAGGCCGGGACGTGGCAGCGCGATACCGAGGCGCCCGCGGGGCCGATGATGGAGCGGCTCACGTTCCCCGCACCCAGCCGCGCCAGCCTGCCGACCCTCGGCCGCTACGCGGCCCTCGAGCGGAACGGCCGGCGAGTACCGGCCGCAGCCGTCGAGGCCAGCCGCGGCTGCCTGTCCCTCTGCCGCCACTGTCCCATCCCCCCCGTCTACGGGGGACGCTTCTTCGTCGTGCCCGTCGAGGTGGTTCTCGCTGACGTGCGCCAGGTGGTCGGCGCCGGCGCCCGGCACATCACGTTCGCGGACGCGGACTTCCTCAATGGTCCGGGTCACGCGCTGCGCGTGGCGCGCGCGTTGCACACCGAGTTCCCCGACGTCACCTTCGACTTCACCGCGAAGATCGAGCACCTCCTGCGGGATCGCGCCCTGCTCCCCGAGCTCGCGGCGCTCGGCGGCGTCTTCGTCGTTTCCGCCGTCGAATCACTCAGCGACCGGGTCCTCGCCATTCTCGACAAGGGCCACGACCGCGCCGACGTGGAGACGGCGCTGGGCCTGGTCACGGCCGCCGGCATCGCCCTGCGGCCGACGTTCGTGCCCTTCACCCCCTGGACCACGCTCACTGACTACCGCGAGCTGCTCGAGTTCGTCGCCGCGCGCGACCTGCTGGACGCGGTGGACCCGGTCCAGTACGGGCTGCGCCTGCTGATACCGCCGGGATCGCTGCTGCTCGAGCGCCCGGAGCTGGCACCCCACCTGCGCGGGCTCGACGACGTCGCGCTCGGCTGGCGCTGGGAGCACCCGGACCCGCGCATGCAGGCGCTGCAGCGCGACGTGGGCGCCGCCACCCGCGCGGGTGCGGCGGCGGGGACCGACCCGCTGGAGACGTTCGACCGGGTCTGGGAGCTGGCGCGCGCCGCCGCGCAGGCGCCGCGCGGACGCCCGACCACGTGGACCGTCCCCCGGCCCCGCCATCCGCGCCTCACCGAGCCCTGGTTCTGCTGAGCGGAGCCCACGGAGGGCCAGGTGGGCCCTGTGGAGGACCCCGGCGGCGGTTGGATGTGAAGCGAGAGGGAGGAGGGAGGAGGAAGGAGGGAGCTGTGAGCGGAGAGCAGGAACGCCCCCGAGCACGCCTGTTCCCTGCTCCCTGCTCCCTGCTCCCCGCTCCCCGCTCCCCGCTCCCCGCTCCCGTCAGCGGCCCGGGAACCGCGCCACGACGCCCGCATGGTCCGACGGCCACAGCCCGCCCGACCGCTCCGATGGGTCGTCCCCGATCACGTCGGCGAACACCGGGTCCCCCGCCATGTTGCGGCTGAGCACCAGGTCGAGGCGCTCATCCAGGATCGACGTGGTGTTCGAAAGGTCCGAAGCCTGGCAGCAGGTGAGGCCCTGGGTCGGCTCGCCGTCCCGCGACAGCCACGCATCCGCGTACCCGGAGCCGGCGAGGAACTGATACGTCTGCCCCCGGGTCTCCGCGTCGCTGTTGAAATCGCCCAGCGCGATGATCGGCCGCGTCTCGCCCGCCAGATACTGCACCAGCTCGGCGGCCTGCCCCAGCCGCACCAGCTCGAATGCCGACTCGAGATGGGTGTTGACGACCCGGTAGGTAAGCCCGCCGACCGTGGCGTCCACCGCGACGTATCCCCGTTTCACCACGATCGGCGTGTTGGGCACCGGCATGTCCACGGCGTAGTTCGCCGCGACCGCGTTCGCGGTGCGCACGTCACCCCGGACCAGGATGGCGTCGTAGTCGGTCAGCCGCACGTCGGCGAACGTGGGCGTCGCGCTCGTGACCATCGGCAGCTCGACGTCGGTGTTCTCCACGCTCCGAGCGACGCGGTAGTCCAGCCCCCGCGCCTCGAGTGCGTCCAGCAGGACCGGCAGGAAGTCGATGACCACGGTCGTCGCGCGCACGGGGTTGCCCACCAGGAAGTCGCCTGGGTTCTGGATCCGAACGAGCGACACCTCCTGCAGACCCACCACGTGCGGCCGCGTCCGGGCGATCTCGTCGGCGAGCAGCTCGGCGCGCAGCGGGTAGTTGGTGGACAGGAGCTCCTGGAACGCCTGGGCGACGAGGAACGGGATCTGGGACGGGTCGCCGCCGATCACGACGTCGACATTGGCGCCCACGTACATGTTGCGACTCATCACCGTGATCCCCGAGCCGTGGCCGTACACCTGGCGGGCATCCATGAGCGGCGTCGCGGGATTGTCGCTGCACGCCACGGCGAGCATGGCGAGCGCGGCAAGACAGGGCGTTCTCATCGTGCGATCCTCCTGATGGGGACGTGAAGACTGACGGCACTGCGCTGGCGTTGTTGGCCCAACGGAAGCACCGCATCGTCAAGCCCGCATCAAGCGGCCTGCGTTACGAGGAGTGTCGGTGTGTGGCGGGATCCCGGGGAGCCGCAAAACCGCGGCCCGGGGGGCGGCGACGACGAAGTGAGGGGGGCGTCAGCCGCCCGACGAGACGGCGGACTCCTGGATCACGATCCCGGCGCCGCACCGGGGGCAGTGCAGCATCCACACGTGGTCCGCTCCGGCGGTGCCGGCGGTCTGTTCCAGGCGCTCTTCACAGCGTGGGCAGGGGGGTGCTGCGCCGGTGTCGAGGACGGCCCGCCGGATGGTGGCAGCCTCATCCAGGGAGAACCCGCTCCCGCTCCGCCGGCTCCTGATGTCCGTATCCATCAACGCCTCCCCGCACCGCTATATATACCAGACGGACCGTGACGACTCAATGAACGGCCCCCTGCCGGTTCTTCACACTTGAGCCCCCGCCGGAGTCAGGCTTTCTTACCCCCACCCCAATGAGCACCGACGCCGTCGCGCCGCCCCAGCTCCCCGCACGCCTCCAGGGCCTCGCGGGGATCGCCACCAACCTCGCGTGGAGCTGGCACGGGGACGCCCGGGCCTTGTTCCGCTCGATCGACCAGCCCCTGTGGCACCTGACCCGTCACAACCCGGTCGAGCTGCTCCGGCGGGTCCCCCAGGGGCGCCTCGACGCCCTCGCCACCGACGAGCACTTCCTGGGGCTGTACGACGCCGTCGTCCGGTTGATGGCGGCGGTCTCCCAGCCGTCCCCGGAGACCTGGTTCGCTCGGGACTTCCCCGGCGTGGCGGTCGGTCCGGTCGCCTACTTCTGCGCCGAGTTCGGCCTCCATAACTCGGTCCCCATCTACTCCGGCGGCCTGGGCGTGCTCGCGGGCGACCACTGCAAGACGGCCTCCGACCTCGGTATCCCGCTCGTCGGGGTAGGTCTCTTCTATACGAAGGGCTACGCCGATCAGATCCTGCGGCTCGACGGGTGGCAGGAGGACGCGGGAGAGCAATTCGATCCCGCCATCACCCCCCTGACCCCCGTTGCCAGCCCGACCGGCGAGCCCCACCTCGCGAGCGTCCGGCTCAACGGCCGCACCGTCTACATCGGCGCGTGGCATCTCATGGTCGGCCGGGTGCCGGTCTATCTCCTCGACACCGACCTGGCCGACAACCACCCGGAGGACCGCGAGCTCTCGCACCAGCTCTACGCCGGGGGAACGCGGACCCGGTTGCGTCAGGAATGGGTGCTGGGCGTCGGCGGCGTGCGCACGCTGCGAGCCGTGGGGTTCGCCCCCGCCGCCTGGCACGCCAACGAGGGACACTCGGCCTTCATGCTGGTCGAGCGCATGCGCGAGCTGCTCGCGGCGGGCACCTCGGCGGCGGACGCGGTGCAGCAGATCCGCGCCACCAGTGTCTTCACCACGCACACCCCCGTGCCGGCCGGCCACGACACCTTCCCCCCGGACCTCGTCGAGGAGTGCCTGGGGTCGCCCTGGGAGGAGCTCGGTATCTCACGCCAGACGTTCTTCGACCTGGGGCGTCACCCGACGCAGCACCCCGAGCACTTCCACATGACCGTGATGGCGATGCGGCTCACGCGTCACATCGCCGCCGTGTCCGAGCGCCACGGAGAGGTGAGCCGGGGGCTGTGGCGCGACCTGTGGCCGGACCGCCCCGTCAATCGCGTCCCCATCCAGCACGTGACCAACGGTGTCCACTTGCGCACCTGGATGGCCCATACCGTCCGGCAGTTGCTGCGCGAGCACCTGGGAGCGGACTGGGAGCGCCATCGGGACGATCCGGAGGTGTGGGCCCGCGTGCTCACGCTCGACGATGCCCATCTCTGGGCGACCCACCAGCACCTCAAGTCGCAGCTCCTCGAGTTCATCCGGGAGGAGACCCGCCTGCGGGGACGCGAGTACTGGAAGGACCCGTTGCGGCTCGTCGGGGCCGGGACGCTCCTGTCCCACGGGGCCCTGACGATCGGGTTCGCCCGCCGCTTCGCCGCGTACAAGCGCGCGGACCTCGTGTTCCGGGACCCCGAGCGGCTGCGCCGACTGCTGCTCAACGATCTCCGCCCGGTGCAGCTGGTCTTCGCGGGCAAGGCGCACCCCGCCGACGACGGCGGGAAACAGGTGCTGCAGCGCGTGTTCTCGTTCGCGCGGGACTTCGGCTTCGAGGGCCGCATCGCCTTCCTCGAGGACTACGAGATGCACATGGCGCACCGGCTGGTGCAGGGCGTGGACCTGTGGCTCAATCTGCCTCGGGTGCCTCTCGAAGCCAGCGGGACGAGCGGAATGAAGGCCGGACTGAACGGGATCCCGCAGCTGAGCACGCTGGACGGCTGGTGGGCGGAGGGGTTCACCGGCAAGAACGGCTGGTCGCTCCCGGCCGTGCCCGAGGGCGCCGATGCGGACGCGGCGGATGCCGAATCGCTGTACCGGTTGCTCGAGGACGAGGTGGTGCCGCTCTACTACGGGCGCGATTCCCACGGCGTGTCACCCGGCTGGGTGGACCGGATGAAGAACGCGCTATTCGAGTGCGGTGCGCGGTTCACGGCCCAGCGCATGCTGCAGCAGTACGTGGTCGACTGCTACGCCCCGGCGATGCACCGGGACACGGCGGGCGACGACCCGCCGACGGGCTGAGCGCGATGCCGTCGCGGGGCCGGGAGTCGAGGACCAGACCGGGCACGCCGCTCGCGGCCGAGGTAGTCCACCTCAGCGCCGAGTACCTGCCGTTCGCCCGGACGGGCGGGCTCGCCGAGGCGGTCACCGGCCTGGCGACGTATCAGGCCGAGGCGGGCATCTCGACCACGGCGCTGGTTCCCCTGTTCCGCTCGGTGCGCGACGCCGGCGCGACGCTGGTGCCGTTCAGCGAGCCGTTCACGCTGGCCGTCGGGCCCCGCGAAGAGCCCGCCCGCCTGTGGCGGCTCGAGGCGCCGCCGGGGCCGCGGGTGCTGTTCCTCGAGCACGAGGGATACTTCGACCGGGAGGGCCTCTACGGAGCGGGCGGGGTGGACTACCCGGACAACGGGCGCCGCTTCGGGTACCTCTGCCGGGCGGCCCTCGAGGCCCTGCCGCGCATCGCGCGGGCGCCAGTCCTGCTGCACCTCCACGACTGGCACACCGCCCTCGCGGCGGTCTACCTGCGGACCGAGTTCCGCGGCCGCCAGCCCTATGACTCGACCGGGGTCGTGCTGACGGTCCACAACGCCGGCTTCCAGGGTCACTTCCCGTTCGAGGCGCTGGCCGACCTCGGCCTCTCCGACGAGCTGTACGACTGGCAGCGACTCGAGTGGCACGGCCGGGTGAACTGGCTCAAGGGCGGCCTCGTGTTCTCCGACATGGCCACGACCGTGAGCCCGACGCACGCGCACGAGCTGCGCACCCCGGCCGGGGGGTTCGGCCTGCACGACACGTTCATCTCCCTCGGTGACCGCCTCATCGGCGTCCTCAACGGGATCGACCAGCACGCCTGGGACCCCGCCCGGGACCCGAATCTCACCGCGGCCTACTCGGCCGACGCCCTCGACGGCAAGGCCCGCTGCAAGCGGGCACTGCAGCGCGGCGCCGGATTCCCGCTGCGCGCCCGGGCCCCGCTGTTCGCCCTGTCGGCGCGCCTCGCCGGCCAGAAGGGGATCGACCTGATCCTCGACGGTCAGGTCCTCGACACCCCGGACGCGCAGTTCGTGCTGCTCGGCGAGGGCGAGCCCCGGTACGCCGCCGCGCTCGCCGCCCGCGCCGCCGCCGCCCCCGAGCGCATCGCCTACGAATCGCGATTCACCGACCGGTTCGAGCACCGCCTCCTGGCCGGTGCCGACATCCTCCTGATGCCGTCGCTGTACGAGCCCTGCGGCCTGACGCAGATGCGCGCGCAGCGCTACGGCGCCCTGCCGGTCGCCCGTCGGGTCGGCGGGCTCGCCGACACCATCGACGACGAGGACACCGGCTTCCTGTTCGACGAGTACACCCCCGCCGCCCTCGAGCAGGCGGTGCGGCGCGCGCTGGCGCTCTACGCCCGGCCCGCGGATTGGGAGGCCCACGTGCGCCGCGCGATGGGGCATGAATGCGGGTGGCAGCACCGCGGCCCCCACTACATCGACCTTTACCGGCGCGCGCTGGCTCGGCGGCGCGCCGCCGCCGAGGCGTGACGTCCATGGACTTCGTGCTCGTCCTTCACAGCCACCTCCCCTGGGTGCTCGGCCACGGCCGCTGGCCCCACGGCAGCGATTGGCTGTGCGAAGCGGCAGTCGACACCTACCTGCCGCTCCTCGAGCAGCTCCACGCCCTCGAGGCCGAGGGCGTGGTCGCACCCGCGACGATCGGGATCACGCCGGTCCTCGCCAACCAGCTCGCGAGCCCGGTCTTCGCCGCGGAGCTGCGGGCGTTCCTCGCCCAGCGGCTCGCGACCTGCGACGAAGCGCCGGCCTCCCTCCGTTCGACCGGCGACCTGCACCTGCTCGGGCTCGTCGCGTTCTGGCGCGAGCGCCTCGAACGGCTCCTGGCCCTGTTCGATTCGCTCGACGGCGACCTGGCGCGCGCGTTCCGCCGGCTCGCCGAGGCGGGGCGCATCGAGCTGATCGGGTCCGCCGCGACGCACGGCTACCTCCCGCTGCTGGGCCGCGACGAGAGCATCCGCCTGCAGCTCCGGCTCGGCGCCGCCGAGCACACCCGCATCTTCGGCCGCCCGCCGACCGGATGCTGGGCACCCGAGTGCGCCTACCGCCCCGACGGCCCGTGGGCGGCCCGCCCGGACCGGCCCGCCGTCACGCGCGTCGGCATCGAAGAGCACCTCGCTGCCGCGGGGTTCCGGTACTTCATCGTCGACGCCCACCTCGCGCACGCCGGCGCGCCCCTCGGTGGCTACGAGGAGATCCCGCTGGGAGCGGAGCGGTTCGACGCCGAGCGCCACGACCACCACCCGGCCCCGTCGACGGGCCCGGTGGAGCAGTCGCCCTACCGGGCGTACCGCGTCGGAGCGGCCCGCGGGATGCCGCCGGTCGCCGCGCTGGTGCGCGATCCCCGCTCCTCGCTCCAGGTGTGGAGCCGCCAGCAAGGCTACCCCGGCGACGAGTGGTATCTCGAGTTCCACAAGATTCGCTGGCCCGGGGGCCTCAAGCTGTGGCGGGTCACGGGATCCCAGGTGGACCTCGGCGACAAGCGGCCCTACGAGCCGCAGGCCGCGCGCGAGCGGGCGCAGCTCCACGGCACGCACTTCGCCGACCTGCTGGCGGGCATCGCCGCCGACCGCCCCCGCACCGTCGGCGAGCTCGTCGTCGCCCCGTTCGACACCGAGCTGCTCGGTCACTGGTGGTTCGAGGGCGTCGATTTCCTCGGGAGCCTGTACCGCGGCCTGCGGGACCGTCGCCAGATCCGGCCCGTCACCGCGGGCGAGCACCTCACCCGAAATCCCGCCCGCACCTCGCTGCGTTTCGCGGCCGGGTCGTGGGGAGCCAACGGCGATGACAGCATGTGGCTCAACCCGGGCACCGAGCCGATGTGGCGGCGCCTCTGGCCGTTGGAGGACGCCTTCTGGAGCGTGGCACCGGCGGCGCTGACCACTCCGGCGGCGCATCCCGCGCTCGCCCAGGCGGCCCGCGAGCTGCTCCTCGCCCAGGCGTCCGACTGGGAGTTCATCGTCTCCACCGGGGCCGCGGGCGACTATGCGGAGCGCCGTTTCGCCGAGCATTGCGACGGCGCCGAGCGGCTGGTGGCCGCGCTCGGGCCCGGAGGCGACGCGGACCTGACCGCGGCGACGCGCCTCGCCGAGGAGCTGGCGCGCCACGACAATCCGTTCCCCGACGTGCTGGCGTCCGTCGCCGATGCGCTGGGAGTGGGCGCGGGAGCGGCGAACGGGCGATGAGCGCGATCGCGCGCTCGGTGATCGTCCACGGGCACTTCTACCAGCCGCCGCGCGAGGACCCGTGGCTCGACGAGGTCGAGGTGGAGCCGTCCGCCGCCCCGTTCCACGACTGGAACGAGCGCATCGAGCGCGAGTGCTATCGCGCCGTCACCGCCGCGCGGCTCCTCGCCCCCGACGGCCGCATCGCCGGGATCGTCAACACCCTCGACGCCATGAGCTTCGACTTCGGCCCGACGCTGCTCGAGTGGCTCGAGCACGAGGCGCCGGAGACCTATGCCGCGGTGCTGGCGGCCGACGTCGTCAGCCGTGACCGCCTCGGGTTCGGCAACGCCATCGCGACACCCTACCACCACGTGATCCTGCCGCTCGCCAGCCGCCGCGAGAAGGTGACCGAGGTGCGCTGGGGCATCGCCGACTTCCGGCGCCGCTTCGGCCGCGAGCCGGAGGGCATGTGGCTCCCCGAGACGGCGGTGGACCCGGAGACGCTCGACGTGCTCGCCGCCGAGGGCGTGGCGTTCACGATCCTCGCCCCGCGCCAGGTCCGCCACGCTCCGAAGGGCGGCCTGCCGGGCCGCTACCGCGCGGCCGGCGGGCGGACCCTCGCCGTGTTCGTCTACGACGGCGCGATCTCGCACGACGTCGCGTTCGGCCCGCTCGTCCGGGACGGGCGCCGCTGGGCCGAACGGCTGCTGGCGGGCCCGCCGGGACCGGTGGTCGTCGCGACCGACGGCGAGACCTACGGGCACCATCACCGCTTCGGGGAGATGGCGGTCGCGGCCCTGTTCGCCGACCTGACCACGCGGGCCGGCGTCCGCATCGAGAATTGCGCCACCGTGCTCGCACGCACGCCGCCGCACGAGGACGTGGAGCTCGTGGCACCCAGCTCGTGGAGCTGCGAACACGGCGTGGAGCGGTGGCGGGCCGATTGTGGCTGCCGCTCCGATCCGCACCGGCCGCTCCACCAGCGCTGGCGCGGGCCGCTGCGCGCCGCCCTCGACTGGCTCGCCGGCGAGCTGCACGCCCTGTACGAGCGCGAGGCGGCGCCGCTCCTCGGCGAGCCGTGGGACGCGCGCGACGCGTACGGCGCGGTGGTGGGCGCGGCCGAGCCCGGGAGCGCGCGCTTCGTCGAGGCCCGGCTCCGCGCGGGCGGCGCCCCGGCGGACGCGATCCGCGCGCGCGAGCTGCTCGAGCTCGAGTGCGACGCGCTGCGGATGTTCACGTCGTGCGGCTGGTTCTTCGACGAC
>Ga0075302_1000077_pt1 | contig 12343 bp, 17 predicted proteins | sample Browns_TuleB_D1_FD_120059 | JGI IMG/M metagenome (GOLD analysis project Ga0075302, IMG submission 120059) | Natural and restored wetland microbial communities from the San Francisco Bay, California, USA, that impact long-term carbon... | ecosystem: Environmental > Terrestrial > Soil > Wetlands ...
AGCGAACAGTCCACAAACACGGCATCCTGAATATCATCGATCACCCGTGTGTGCATCCGCTCAAGATACCGCTTCACCGCGCCGTTCACGGTGCGAAGCACGACCAAATACAGCCGATCTTCTCCCCCTTCCGGCACCACACAGACATTCTCCACGATCCCATCCACCGTATGCCGATGCCAACCGGAGATCAAGTGTTCCCGCACATACGTCAAGCCCAGCAACACCCCATCATCCCGCACCGCCCAAATGACCGAATGCGGAATCTGCTGAAACGCCCAATCCACCAACGTATGCCCCACGAACAGATGCGCCGCAAAGATCGAGACTTCATTGCCACGATACCCCTGCGCTTCCCACTGATAATTGAGATCACGCACGACCGCCCCACGGGCCTGCACGTAGAGCGCCGACCCATCCACTTCCACCGGGGCGAGTGACCCCGACCCGTTGGACGTGTAGTGCTTCGGGTTAATGGCGGTCGGCGTGACGACGCCAGACGCATCGCCTTCGATTGACCATTCACCGGAGGATGTAAAGATGATCAGCTTGCCGATCGTGAGCATATGCTTGACCGCGTTGACCTGCCGATCCACGAGTTGAAAGGTCACCGCGTCATCATCCTGAATCGGGGTGGAGACCATGAAGTTCTTCCGCAACCCTGACTTGCTCATCCAGACCGTTTCCGGCTCGTTCACGGTATTGGCAAACACCAGCCGCTGCTGATGATACGTCACCGTCGAGGGATAATCGCCTTCGGAGTCAAACGGCGTCCGCGCTTCTGGCGGCGCATCAAGAGCATCCGGCGTGTACGAGGCATCGGTAAACGACCCGCCGACAAGAGTCGATGTGATCGTCCCCGTCGCTGGCGAGGTTGGCGCATTGGCCACATAGTAGTTGAACTCGGTCGTCGACGTCACGGTGATCTGTTTGACCCCATTGTAAATCGACGGGGACGCCCCGGCGATATTTACCCGGTCATTGGTGCTGTAGCCATGCGGACTCGACGTGGTGACATAGGCGTAATTGCCAGATCGAATGATGCTGGCTACCGCGACAGCGGCACCGGTGCCCACCGCAGCGGCCACCCCGATAAAGCCATACGTGCCGTTGATCAGTTTGTAGATATTGTAAAGCCCCGCACCATCCACCGCTGTCCATGTCAGGGTGGACGTGGCCCCGGACGACCCGGCGGCCGCACTCGGCAGCCCTTCCTCATTGGTTCTCGCATCCACGGCTGTCACCTTGTAGTATTGCGCCGTGCCAACCGCACTACTGGCCAGGTTGGTCGGTGTGCCAATCGTCGGCCCAAACACGATGACATCAAGCGACCACGTGGTATCCGCCGTCCTGGACAAGTCTCTCGGTGCATAGCTCGGATGGACAATCGTGAGGACATCCGACGATTGCACAAACTCCAACGTTGACAGATCAGCTTCGACATAGGGCGTGACCAGTTCATAGGGCGATCCGCCGGACGTGAGCAGTTCGCCGGCTTTGATGACCCGCATGTACAGATCGCCAAACTCCAGCACATAGGTCTGGTCAGCGTTGAAGATAAACGGGATGAGCCGGACGGTCTTGGTCGAATCCTTGACTTCGGTAATCAGTTGCGTGCCGGGCCTGTTCTGGGCACCACCGTGCCGCATGACCCAGAAGTTGAGGAGCGTTTTGAGGCCGGTGGCATATTTGAGCAGATCCACCCTGGCATAGAGAGCTGGCGCGATCTCTCCCGCCGCCATGCTGAGTTGGCGGGCGTTCATCGGTTACGCCTTTCCGTATAGCGTTTCCTCGATCGGGGCTTTTTTCTTCTCAGGCTCAACTTCCAAATCCGTAATCTGGAGTTCAAGGTTCCGCTCAGGTGTGCTGGTCTGACCCGTCAACAATGATTCGTTGATCGCCGCTCGAACCACGGTCGCTTTGGCCATCACCGTCACAGTCGATCCGACAGACGGTAACTTATCCAGCCCCAACTTACTGATTGACTCTTCGTTGAGCGATAGACACAGACCATAGGGATACGCCGGCGGCTGGTACTCTGGCATCTCAGCTTTCAATGCTTCAGTACTTTTTGGTTTCAGCTTCATCGACACCATACAGAGCCTCCTTTATGCGACCGCCAGTTCGCCTTCCGCTTCCAGGGTCAACGCCGTGGCCGTGCCTGCGCCACCGACCAGAAAGTCCGCCACATCCATCCGCAACTTCCCGTACCAGTCGAGATAGGAATTGGCGGCCACCGACACTGCTGTCCCCATAAACTCCGTCCCGGCCGCATTCGCCCCTGTTGCCCCGATCCAGAGGGAGAAGGTCGCGGCTGACCCCGTCTTGTTGCTGATCCGAATATGCCGCAAGATCGCATACTGGTTCGTCGCTGTCACTCCCACGCCCCCTGACCCAGCCGGCGGGTTGAAGATATTGGTCGTGAGCGTGGTGGTCAGCGCCACCGGCCCCAAGCGAAATGGTTTATCGGCCATCAGCCCTCCTACGACAACAGGACAAACATCGGTTCATCCGGTGGGTCAGCATCGACTCCAGGCGGCCCCATCAGCCCTTGCGCCCCTGTCGCTCCACGAGGCCCTGGCACCAACATCGGGATCTCCGCCTCTTCCGGCTCCTGCCACATCGACCCGACTACGGCACTGACGGATTGCTGCACCGATTCCACCGTGGCGGCCGGCGCCATCGGATTCCCCACCGGATCGATCACCCCGTTGAGCCGCAAGGCCCGCATCTGCTGATCCCGGTGCTTCGGAAGCGCCATTACAACCTCGCCCGGATGATTTCGGCATCCTGCGTGTCTTCATCCGGCCGTTCTTCAATCGCCGCCGCCGTCTCCGCTTCCACCTTCATTTCCTTGTACCGCAGTTGCGCCCGTTCCCCAAGCTTGAACTGGTCGCCGCCGGTCAGTCGTGGGGCCATCAGTGACGCGAGAAAGAGGGAGAAGGCGAGGGTAAAATCCGCCGGATAGAATTGCGGATCGTCAGACTTGACGGTGTATTCAAGCTGCGCGTCCTGCATGTCGGTAAACAGGAGCAACCCGCTCGCATCCTGCGCGAGTTTATAGGGCACGCGGGTCGTGGTATCGTCGTTCCGAACCGCCGAGAGGATTCTACGGACTTTCAGGCAATCGGTCGGGTAGCGATAGGAATAGGCCCATTCGGTATTCGGTTCCAGTTCGACGAGGGCCAGGACGTCGATCTTCGTGGTAAAGGGCCAGTCAAAATCCCGTAGCACCTTGTCGCGGGCCACATCATAAAATCGCCGTGCGGTCTGCGCTTCTTGCGAGGCATCGGCATCGAGGTTGGCAATTTCCTTGCTGACTGCCAAATGGGACAGCGCCATATTGCAAATCCCCACCTTTGACGCCATACCCCCTCCGGGCTTACGTGGTCAGAACGGGCTTGCCTGTGCCTCGCTTGCCGGCTTCCGAAAGCGTCCGAGGCTCAGGAGGCGGCTTGACATACCCCAACTCTTCCGGCGTAGCTTCCCCAGGCGCGTTGCTCTTCTCCGTCCCGTCAGGTACCTGCTCCATCCACGTCTTCGAAAAATGCTTCGGGTCAGCGAGGTCGAACACATCGCCAGGCTTCCGCCGCACCAAGCCGTAATATCCAGCATATTTCTGATCGTTGACCGCCAAGGCCCTGACTCGCATCATCTCCTCCAATTGGTTGTCACGGTTTCAGAGGGTCGGCGTGGGGCAGGTCACCCCCACCCCACGCCAGTCCATTAGCCTCCGTTACTGAATCGCGTACCCCATCGGGAACACGTTCAGTTTCGCAATCATCGACATCGGCATCAGCGCCGCTGTACAGGTGATCGTCGGCGTGGTGCCGGTCACGTCGTATCGGATGCCCAGATACTGTTCGGACTCCGAGAGCGCCGTCGGCGGGATCGGGATCACGAACTGGAACCCCGCCACCAACAGGTCGGCATCCTGCGCGGGAGCCGTCGGCGTCCCCGACTCGAACACGCGTCGACCGATGAGCTGACGCCCCGTGGTCTGGGCCGCGTTCGTCGCATACTCCACGTCGAACGTGTAGTCCTCATCACCGGTCGTCTGATCCGCCGCGACATCCACTGTGAACAGCACGCCCATCGGCTCACCATTGCCGATCGACCGATCCGCTCCCAAGTCGATCACATTCGTCCCGACCGCATCAGCCGTGACGGCTTGGGCATCTGAAAACAACTGCTGTGCATCAAGAATCATCTGGACTCCTCCTTGTCAACGATGGGTTAGCTAACCACGGCCTCTGTGCGGATGAGCTGGTCACAGATCCGAATCGGGACACCCAAGAGTGAAAGCCCGTTCATGATCCGCTGACCCATCTGGTTGAAGCCTTCCATCGGAGCCAGCACGTTGGTCGCCTTTTCCATCATGGCCACCCGGAGGCTCGACATCACCGTCCGGTTCGCGTAGAACACCATGTTGCCACCAGGCGAGGGAATCCGATCGATGGCTCGACACATCAACTTCGGCAGGAACGTCGCTGCCGTGGTCGCTTGGGTCGTGGCCAGCCCCAACAGATCGGAGATGTCGATATTCGCAATCCGCACCACCGACCGCCAGTCGCGCAACGCAATCCCGCACTTCCACTGCCACCGCTCCATGTAGGCTCGGAACCGGTTATTGCTGCCGTCGAAGGCATCACCCAGCCCCAAGTCCTCATGGAGAATCCCCGCCGTCGAGCCTTTGGGGAAAATCCCGTGCACGGTCAACGCTCCCCAATCCACCAGAAACACGGACGAGTTGTCCGACCCTGCTCCACCGGCCGAGAGGATGTTGCTCCCATTGCCCGCCGTGGTCAGCGCATAGCGCGGAGCCAGCCCGGTAAACTCTTCCGGCGCCGTGCCCCCGTTGCCGTAGAACACCGTCCCGGACATTTCCTGACTCATCGACTCCGTGAATCGATACGCCTCAGACGCTCGGAACGCGGCCACGTTGCCGTTCAGTTCCGCCAAATCCTTGTCAATCTCGGAGCGGCCTTCGAGCATCCCGCACGCTTCATCGATCTGTGCGGTCGTGCCTTTGCTCTTCGCCACGCCTTGATTCATCAACCGCCAGGCCACCGACGGCAGGGCCGTGTCCACGGTGATCCGTTCCCCCGTCGGCAGATTGCCTTCCTTGAACAGCATGTCATCAAGAATCGCGTTCTTCTGCGACAACATCCGCACGGCCAACGCAATCTTGCCATCCGGGTCAATTTCCTTTGCCCAATCTGACAGCGTTTTAACTGTCGCTCCGACCGTCGCCATGAGTTACTCCTTCTGTGTTCCGGTTGTGTGGTTATACAGGATTTCTCCGTCCGTCTTCGGCTTCGTAGTCTGCGTGGAAGCGTGCACGAACTGATCTTCCGACATGATCTTGCCGATTCGCGCAAACACCCGGATGACTTCGGGATGGTTGCCCAGCCCGGAGGCCGTCAACACCCGCTTGAACTCCGGTGTGCCGAATCGTTCGACCACGCGCTTCCCCAACTCCACGTTGCCCTTGAACGCCTCACCGCCGATTTCCTTGTCGGCTTCGGCATCCTTGCGCCACCCGGCATGAATCTCGTCCACCTGTTTGACCTGCGCCTCATGGAAGGACGAAATCGCCTTGTGATGCGTGTCGAGATATTCCTGCGCTTCAGCCTGGGTCAAGCCCAGCGCCTTGGCTTCCGCTTTCAACCGATCCACATCCGCCGTCTGGAGAAGCGTCCCCTCTGGCAGTTTCAGATCGTAGCGTTCAGGTACCGCCTCCGCCGCCGCTTTCTCAGCCGCAGCTTTGTCCGCTTGCACCTTCTCCGCTGCCACCTGCTCAGCGGTCTTGCCCTCTGCCCCCGTCTTGGTCTGGTCGGTCGTGGCGGTCTGCGTCGGATCGCCAGTCAAGAGCGTGGTCTTGTCGCCGCCAGTCTCGGTTGATACCTGCGCTGGGGCCTCTGCGGTTGCTGTGGTCATGTCCATCCTCCTCGTGCACAATAAAAAAAGGGCGGCCAGCCGTGTAAATCACGGCCAGTCGCCCCGAGTGGTTCGGTAGCGGAAGAAGTTACTTCATCAGTTCAACGAGCTTCACACTCTCCGTCTTTTTAATCTGTACCACTTTCCCCGCTTCAAACTTGAACACCACGTCCCCGTAAAACTCCCGCTTCACCAAGTCGGCTACGATGATAGCACATTGTTCGACTTGTGTCATTTACTTTTTCCGGCGGCCTGCCTTGGCCCAGGTTTTGTTCTTATGCTCCATCGCATAAAAGACCCGCTTGGCTTTCTCCTTGCCGTAGGTCTTGACCATCTTCCCCATGACTTTCTTACCCGTTGACGTGAGCGGCATCGTGCTCCTCCACCGGCCCCAGGTGCGCCTTCATATACTCGCGTTCCATCTGCTGATACGCCTCATGTGCAGCTTCAAACACGTCCCCCTTGACCAACCGGCCCACGTTACGTTCCCCTTCATTCATGTAGGTGATCGACCCGGACGTAACCGCGCTGATCGCGTCACAGTGGCAAATCTCGTTAATCAGCCGCCAGATGAACCGCCGCCCCGCCGGCAGCGCCATCAGGTCACGCAGATCGGCCAACTCCTGCCGCCGCTTCTCGCGTTCTTTCCGACCCGCTGAGCGGACTTGTTCCTTGTCGGCAGCATTCTTGACGAACGCGCCCTCCTGCATCAGAAGTCCCCAAGATTGATCCAGTAGAACACCACCAACCCCGACACATAGACCGTCGACGTGGTGTCATCGTCAATATCCGCCGCGTCTACCAGCATCGTCACATACATATCCACCGGCGTCGAGGCGCCATTCAGCGTCTGGATCGCCTCATTCGGGCATTGTACCGTAGCCGCATAATCCGCCATCGTAAACGCCGCTGCGGTGGCCAGATCGTCATCCGTCGCATCCGCCCCCAACGCATCGGCATCCGCAGGCGCCGCTGTCCCAATGCCCACATCCCCTTCCGGCGTGGCATCGGTAAAGTCCGCTTCTTGCGCGGGCTTGATATGCAGCGCCAAGTCGGCCAACGTCCCCATGAGCAACTGCCGCCCTTCGGGGAAGTCGTAAATCTTGGTGCCCCCTACGCCGTTGCCGCTCGTCACCGACACCACCGACACCGGCACACTGGCGAGCCGAAGAGTGGTTCGACGCACGAACCCAAATTGCTCTTCCGTCGCACTGACCGTCGCAATCGAGGTTGTCCCTGCCACGTCACGCGCCACACCCGTCGCATCCAGCTTAAACAGGTACACGTCCGCCGTGCCCGCCGTAAAGACGGAGCAGGCAAACTCGTAGACTTCTCCGTCCCGTGATGTGGATGTCACCACCGTCCCCGAGACATCGGCAGAGACGGCATGCACCAGTGTCCACGTTAAGCCCCCATCGGCGCTTTTTCGCAAGACCACCGTGCCATCCCAGTCGGAGGACAGATCCACCCGATAGGCTAGCGATTGCCCGAATGTGAGCAGCATCCCACCAGAACGGCCTGTCCCTGCAAATTGTTTCGAGACTGTTTGCATCTGATCCTCCTATGAAGACACCGTGACGCGACCTGCTGAATGCCGTTTCGCTCGCATCGTGTGAGGTTTTAACCATGCCTGCAATTTCTTGAGGGTCGGACTTGGGCCGCGCAATCGCTCAGCTTCAAGAAATGAGGCGAGAGATGGCATCTTATGCTTTTTCGTGCGGCTCATCCGCGTGTGATGCCCTTCACTCACGCCGCCACCAATGCCCCTGCGTTGCTCTGCCGACTCATCCGCGTGAGCGCATTGTCCCCACTCATGTCCGCGCCAGACAGGTCTTTGGCGGTCTTGGCCCCGGCCTGCATCGCGGCCAACTGCTGCGCGGCCTGTTGCTGCTGCGCCCGTTGAGCCCGAATCTCCTCTACCGCATCATCGGGCCGGACAATCCGAGGCGGCGTCCCCAGAATCTCCGCATACTCGTCCACCGCCTGATCCAAGTCGTATTTGTCAATCACCGCCGGATTGAGGCCTGCCAGTCCGCCGACAAAATTGGTCAGCCGGTCAATCGACGACAGGCCGCTGACTTTCATCGCCTGGTGCATGATGGAGACATATTCGACCTTCAACTCCTGCCCCTGCAACTCTCTCGGCGGTGGCGGCACCTGGCCTTGCCGGGCCATGTAGTCGAACGTCAGGTCAATGAGCGGATCGTAGATATCCTGATTGAACTGTTCGAGTACCGAACCAAGGATCAACTTTTCTTCCTGCCGTGCGTTGATCTCGGTGGCCGTCGACTGACCTTTAGCAAGATTCGTAAACATCAGAAACAGGTTTTTAAAGAAGCACTCGTTAATAATCTCCCGCTTCTGCCGCTGCTTCTCTTCCATCTCGGCCACTTTGAAATTCACTTCATGCAGCGGCCGCAGCCCTTTCATCCCATCGCGTTCGTCGAGGTAGTTCACATCCCCCGGCAGTTGCGTCACTTTATGCTGCCGGAGCGAGGTCGGCCCAACCAGCGCCGGGTTGACCATCTTCTCGACCGCCTGCATGATACGCTTCTCGCCGGTCTGCACCTGTTTGATGCTGCCGAGCGCCATCATGCCGGGGCAGTTCGTCCCGTAGACATCCTCGCCCGTCACTTCCCACCGTGCGGCCAACACCGGGAACCGGTTATACCCGGACTCGCGCAAGAACCGATCCTCTTTGTCGCCGCCTTGGTTGCCCTTCTCCCAGTAACAGCTTTCAAACCGCTTCGAGGTCAGCGAGCGTTCACGATACTCTGCGTTCGGCCGGATGGCGTGCTGGCAATCAATCCAGGTATCGTAGGTGCTGTTGTCGTAGAGGCTCTTGACCTGTGCCGAGAACTTCGACCAGTCCGGGGCGCCCGACTCCGTCGTGACCCCAAACTTCATGACCAACTGCCGCACGGTCAAGCGAAACTCCCGTGCAAACACGGCGACTTTCAACTTGTCATCGAGTGCGAGATAGTACGAGCCGATGGGAAAGACGAACGTGCGGAGCGTCTTGTCGAAATCTTCCTCGACGATCATGGTGGCTGTCCCGAACACGCCGCCATCGCCATACAGTTGCGGGAACGCCGTGTAGAGGTTTGACCGCGAGAAGATCGACGACATGCGGCTATCGACCAGATGCAGCCAGTCTTTGACCGGCCCATACTCGGCCAGGTCAGGGTCATGCGTGGTCAGCCGCTTCCACTCCCGTGCCGGCGAGGTCATGCCCGCCATCATGCCGGCCGACAGCGCACGAGCGGCCAAGGCCCCCGTTTCGTCGATGATCTTCTGATTGCGCCGTTCGCCTCTGTTCGTATCGGTCAAGAGCCATTGCGGACGACGGGGCAGCACATGGTCAGCAATATCACGCCAATGGCTGATGAACGACTGGCGCTCGGTGTCGAGGCCCGACACGAGCTTGGTGAGTTGTTCGCGCTTGGTTTCGGCCATTACTGCCCCAGAAGAGTTTTCCCGCCCCCGGTGTTGCCTTGTCCAGGTATCCCCAACGGCCCAGTGAGAATGGTATCACGCAGCCCCGGCTCCTGGCCTACGACCCCGCGTTGCTTCTGGAGCCGGAACGCCGCTTGTTCACGGTTTGACTTCTCGCGCCGCGCCAGCAACTTCGCCTGATCCTTCTCATCTTCCGTCGCCGTATACGAACTGTAGGCCGAATAGCCCAAGCTCCCGACCGCCACCGTCCCGACCACGACCGCTGTGATCACCCAAGACATTTGACGCCCTCCTGATGAGATGGCACCAGCACGGGGTCAACCATCCCGATCTCTGCATAACTCTTCGCAATGACCTCGGCCTCGATCTTCTCCAAATCAGTTTCCTGCGTGGCGTGCACCGTCATCCAGACCGTTTCCTCATGCGTGTAGAGCGCCCGCTTGGTGCCCGCCTGCGAGATCATCAGCTTCGGCCCTTGTACCCGTTGCAGCCCGTCATGCTCCGTGACAAATGTCACGTCACCACGCAGAATGAAGTTCAAGTGCGCGTGCCGATGAATCTTGCCCACCACCACTAGCCCGGCCGGAATGGTCACGGTGCGCAGATAGACGCCGGGTAGAAACTGATGCGTGACGGGCATGAGTGGCCGACCGTCAGCCTGTGGCAAGACATTCAAAATGTCCCAACTCCGCGCTTCCAACTCGGCAATCTTGGTGCGGATCTCCACGGGGAGCAACGCGGGTTGCTGGAACTCCTGTAACACGTCTGGCTGACATTTTAACACGCCAGATTCGCTCATGTGGACGCCGATTCGTAGGAGGCCAATGTGATGCAATATACTAAAAAACTCGGCCAAGGCAGTGTCATCTCACAGAACGGAGCCAACTCCATCACCTCTTTTCTCCTCTCAAGTTCTTGAGAGACCGTGACCAGATCAATCAGTTTCCCCTCATCTTCCATTTCATCCATCACGATAGCCACACATTCGGCAGCGCCATCATATTCCACCGCATTATACTCATAATCTGGAGCGATGCCAGTGAGCAAACATAAACCCAGCGTTTTATACTGATCGTCAGGAATCATCCACTCACCGGATCCCACTCGCACAGTGACCGGCCTGACCCCGTCTCCGTGTACGAGTCCGTCGACACCGGCAACTCTTCAAAGTACGTCAGCGCCACCGCATCGGCATGATCCGGCGACTCCCCAATCTCCTGCTTGATCTGTTCCTTCGCTACCAGCTTCATCCGGGCGTCTTTATACTCGACGTAGACATTCGCCAATTGCTTGATGAGCGCCTTGTGATTCGGCAGCGTGATCCCCTGCCGCATGGCCTTGAGCAGCCGCACGTACATTTCCGCCCGTTTGTTGAGCACGGCTGGTTCGGTGGCTCCAGCGCCAGGATCGGCACCAATCGCCGGCAGTCCCAGTTCGCGCAACCGATCGACCACGCCCCAGCCCTGAAACGTCGTCTCGATGAAAATATGCCGGGGCTTAATCGCCGCATTCTGATACTCGACATTCACCATCCCCGCGAGCTGCATCATGTCCGCAATCGAATACTGCTGGAGCGAATGCACATGGCGATAATGCCGCTTGGCCAGTACGGAGAAATCATCGCCTTGCCGTGCCACATCGAGGCCCCACACTTCGTTGCCGTAGCGCGTCTCAGGGACAGGACGCTTGACACTTTCCATGATGAGGTCGTAGGGGATGAGTACCGATTCCCCCTCACCTACAAACTCCGCGTAAATCTCCTGCCGCACGACGGAGTCGGGTAATTCCCGTTCCATCGCTTCGATCTCGGCGCGCTGCAGAAATGGATTGTCGTAAGAGGAAAACGTAAACGGCTGCCAGCCATCTTCCCGGCGCTGGTGTAATTCATGAAAGAGATTCTTGCCCTTCGGCGTCCCGCCGATAATGGCCTCGGAGTCCGGATAATCCATGAGCATCGGCCGCACGGCGTTATGCCAGAGATAGGGGTTCTTGAGGATGATCCCCGCTTCGTTGAGGATCAGCAGCTTGTAGCCGAACCCTTCCCAGTTCTCCGGCTGATCGGCCGAGCGGAAATCGCAGACGGCGGAGCCAATCCGCAACACTTTCTCCTGTTTCTTCCACTCCCACATTGACGAAGGAAGCTGCTTGAGGACTGGCACAAAATACCGTTCGAGATATTTGGTGATGTTGGCGCTGATGGTATCGCCCCACATGACCGGCGTGACGCCTTGGAGCATTTGTTTGATGACATACTGGGCCGACCCTTGCGTGAAGCCCCACCGTCGGCCTTTCGCCACCACTTTGCGCCGAGCGGGGTGCGAGAAAACCGACTTCTGGCCGCCATGATAGGTTAACTTGAGCGGCACCCTCGCTTCCGTTGAAGCGGTCATGGCACGACCGTCTCTTCAATAGCCCCGTTCATCGCCACCCCCACCTGAGCACCACCCATGATCACCGTTTCTTGAATCATGACAATCGTCGTCGCCGCCGGCCGTTCCGCTTCTTGCAGCAGGCCAAGATGTTTACAGAGAATCTCCAGCGCCTTCGTTTTATCCCACAGTTTCACTTTCTTCGTGAAGCCGATCCGTTCGCGTTCCTCCCCACGACCTTGAAATTCTTCGGTGACTTCGACCCCAGAGATCGACCGACGAATATCTTCAGGCAGCTCCGCGATGGGCTTGAGTTTCCCGTCCGCGTCAAACGCCTGCCCCACGTCGGAGAGGCCGATGCGTTTCAATTCACGTAGGACATCCCCACCTGAGATTTCTTCCTTTTCGATTCGCGTTTCAAGCACACGAGCCAATTTCGCTTGAATTTCAGCATCTTTCAGCAGTCGATGGCCCTGAGCATAGCCGGTTTTCTTGGAATAACCAGCACGAATTGCGGCTTGAGTGGCGTTGAAATCTTTCAGGTATTCACGAACAAACCGATCATGGCGCTTTTGCAC
>Ga0075302_1000078_pt1 | contig 12255 bp, 7 predicted proteins | sample Browns_TuleB_D1_FD_120059 | JGI IMG/M metagenome (GOLD analysis project Ga0075302, IMG submission 120059) | Natural and restored wetland microbial communities from the San Francisco Bay, California, USA, that impact long-term carbon... | ecosystem: Environmental > Terrestrial > Soil > Wetlands ...
CGGTCAGGTTGTCGGCGGTGCCCCGCACGCTCCGGGTTCCATTCCGGTTCTCGACCACCGAGTCGGTCCCGAACACCCGGGTCCAGCTGAGGTTGTCGACCGTCGCGTCGCGATCCCAGCCCGGGGTGTCCGGGAACGGGTCCGAAAGGCTCCAGGAGCCGGAGATGGTAAAGCTGCCGTGATGCCAGAAGCTGAAGGTGCAGATGTCCGGATCCCAGGTCAGCGTCAGCAGCGTCGGGACGTGGTCGTTATCGGGATCCTCGATCGGGTTGGGAGAGACGGCCGGGCAATGGCCGGCCATGTGGCTCGGATTGAACGGCTGGGGCCCCGACGCCGCAAAGGCGCCGAAGGGATCCTCGGGACCCGACACCGGAAGCGCGCTCACCGAGGCCGCGACTTCATCGGAGGCGGCAGTACCCAGCTCGGCCACCTGGGCCGGCGTGAGATTGCCGCTGGTGTTGCTGGTACCGGCAGGATCGCTGCTGCACGCGGCGGCGCCGAAACAGCAGGCGGCGGCCAGGCCACCGAGCATGCGAGTGTAGACGGAGGAAGTCATGAGGGGATCTCCAACTGGATGGGTCTCGCCACGGGCGTAGAGGCCCGTGCCTACCAACTAACTAACTAAGACGGACAATTTGGACCAGAGCGCACCGAGCGAGTGGTGACCTGAATCACCCACCCAATCTAGTTCGGCGTGACTTCGGGGCAGGAAGAACCGCGGAAGAAACTATGAAACGCCCCGGATGGCGGAGACCGCGGGCGCGGCACCGCAGTGCCGATGGGTCAGCGTGAAGCCGGAGTTCTGGCTGGTGGTGAGTACTCCCTGAAGTTCGCCCGAGCTGAAGGGTGGCGGCGTCTCGCAGGCCGGCTCAAAGATCAGCGGGTCGGTGGTGTCGAGCGAGAAGCTCATCGCGTTGTCGCCCACGCTGTAGTCGAGGTTCCCCGAGATATCGAAGGTGCCGCTGGGCCAGCGCCGGTTGGGACTGATCCGCATTCCCTCCATCGGTGTAAACTCGGCGTCCCAGTTGTAACTCACCGAGATCGGCGGCGCGCCGGCGATCTGGATGTCGTAATCCAGGTCCTGGGTGGCGCTGGCCGCGGTGGCGCTCACGGTGGCCCGATAGGTCCCGTTGAGCACCATGGTGGTCCCCACCCGCTGTCCGCGGGGCACGATCGAAACCTGGAAGTCTTTCAGGGTCAGCTGGAAGCCGTAGATCGTGCCGAGGTCCTGGACCCGGACCGTGCCGCTCACCGAAGTCACCAGCCCGCTTTCCCGGTCCTCACCCCCGCAGTTGGCCGGGGTGAAGGTCAGGGTGTCGTCGGTGGCGATCCCGTCCCCGTCGTCATCGGCGGCGTCGGTCCCCTCGGGATCGCAGGGGAAGGCCAGGCTGGGGAGGACGAAGCGGTACTTGGAGGCCAGTTGGTGGGCCTGGGCCACCAGGGGCGCGATCCGGGAGACGGCGGAGTTCTGCCGCAGGAAGGCGCTGAAGCCGCCCTGTAGGGAGTCGGCCCCGGTCAGGTCCCCGATCAGGTCGGAGAGCTGAGCCGCCACCAGGCCGCCGATGAACTGGGCCTGGGCCTTGTCCAGCGTGGGCGAGCGGGGACTGCTCCCCACGTCGCCACAGCCGGCCAGGAGGCCCAGACCCAGAAGCACAGACAGCCCGTACTGCCTGCTCAAGCGCATGCAGGATCCAAAGTGGGGGGTACCCCGTTGGGATGCGGTGATGGCCATTCCAACAATCATGGTTCCCGGGCGGAGAATCAAGCTTGGGCTGGGGGATCGGATGAGACTTTATACAGTCCCGTTCAGGCTTAAAGACACCTTACAACGGGCAACAGGTTGCCGTTCCCTGGTGAAACGGGATCGGGATTTCCTCGAGGTTGCCGAGTCCTCACCCACAGATAACTTCGCCCCAATCAGGCCTCGGGGTTCGGCCGAATCCTGGGGCTCCAACGCTTCAGCTGATTGCACAGTTGGCGAGGGTGGTTACGAGGCCCCCCGTGGCTCAGGGACGGACCGCGTGCAGGAAAAGGATTTGAGGGTGGGTTGACGCCGGCGGGCTAGAGTGCCAACGCCGAGTCCGAGCCGAGTCTCTACGACCATGCCGTCGCACTTCTTCCTTCGCTGTCTCGGAACTCCGGAGCTGCGAACCCCTGCCGGGGACGCGAGCCGGTTCCGGGTGCGCAAGCACCTGGCGCTCCTGGTATACCTCGCCACGGAGCCCCGGCTCCCCCACCGGCGCGAGAGACTGGCTGAGCTCCTCTGGCCGCGCGCCACTGGAGGCGAGGGCCGCCATTCCCTGGGTACGGCCCTGTCGGTCCTTCGCGGCAAACTCGGTGGCGAGGCCATTGAAGCCGATCGTGACCACGTTCGATTGGCGTACCGCTACCTCGATTTGGATGTCGACCGCCTTCTCACTGGGGACGTCCTGGGCGACGAGTTCCAGCCTCCACTCGAAGTCGGCAGCTTCCTCGAAGGGTTTGAACTGCCAGATGCCGGAGACTTTATGCTCTGGCGCGACCGCCAGCAGGCCCGCCTGCTCCCCGCCATCCGCGATGGGCTGGTCAAGCTCATGGATCGCTGCCGCCGCACCGGTGACTTCCGCCGAATCGAGACGCTGGCCGAACGGATGCTGGCCATCGATGAGCTGAGCGAGGATGCCATCCGGGCCAAGATGGAGGCTCGGGCCTTTGCAGGAGATCGGCTGGATGCGCTCAAGATTTTCGAGACCTGGAAGACGCACCTGGCCGAGGAGCTGGAGGCCCAACCCTCGCCGCTCCTGGAGGGGATCGCGCTGCGCCTCCGGCGGCGTGGCTGGGAGCGCGCCAACACCAATCACGTCCCCGCGGTGCAGACCGATCAGTGGCGGGGACATCATTTCGTGGGACGGAGCACCGAATACCGGAAGCTCTACGAGGCGTGGGAAGGAACTCGGGACGGTGCCGGATCGCACCTGCTCATCCTCGGGGACTCGGGAGTCGGCAAGAGTACCCTGGTCGAGCGACTGATCACGGCGGCTGGACTGGAGGGAGCGGCATCGGCGAGGGTGCAGTGCTATGAGGTCGAGCGGGAAATCCCCTACGCGGCCGTGAGCGGTTTGGTTCGATCGATGATCGATCGCCCCGGGGCGACTGGGACGCCGCCGGAATGGCTGGCGGAACTTGCGCGCACTGTTCCCGAGGTCCGCCAGCGATACTCCACGATCCCCACGGCGCCGGACAGTCAGGGAGAGACCGCCCGGGTGCGGTTGGCCGAAGGCGTCCACCAACTCCTCACGGCCATCGCGGAGGAGACGCCCGTCATCCTGGTGGTGGACGATGTCCACCTCTCCGACGATGCCAGCGTGGCCGTGCTTCACCTGGTCATGCGGCGGATTCAGGCCCAGCGGATCATGATCCTGCTCACCGCACGCCCTGCCGAGCTGCACCGGTCTCCCAATGCGCGCCGCCTGCGTGAGAACTGTAAGCACCTCGGCCTGGAGCTGCTGGATCTCCCTCCCCTCACGGAGGAAGAAAGCCAGCAGCTGTTAGGCGCTCTGGTCATCGACGACCGGCCTCAGCCCCCTTCACTCGTGCGGCGCGCCATCGTCCGCGCGGCCTCCGGATTCCCCATGGTCCTGGAGCTCCTGGTCCGCGACTGGCGCGCCAACCAGGACCACTGCCTGGCACTTACCCTCGGCGGCATGTCCGCCGATCTGACCGGATCACCCGCGCCGGAAGACATCTATCGCCAACTGGTGGACCGGGCGATCGGAGAGCTGGACGCCACCACCCGCAATGTCTTGAACCTGGCCTCCATTCTCGGCAGCCGGCTCAACGACTTCACCATGTACAACCTGGTGGATTTGAGCCTGGCGCAGACCATGACCGGCATGGCTCGCCTGACCGAATTCAGGTTATTGCGGGATGGTGGAGAGGAACTGGAGTTCCGGAATGAATTGATCCGGGGCCATGCCTACATGAGCGTGCCGTCGCCGCTCAGGAAGGTCCTGCATAGTCAGATCGCGAATCGCCTCCTGGATGCAGAGCGGGAGGGACGAGAGACTTCGGGTCTTGAGATCGCCTGGCACTGCATGCGCTCTGGGAGGGTGGAGGAAGGCACGCCCTACCTCTTCAAGGGAGCCCGCGAGGCGATGCTGCGCGGTGCGGTGCACGAGGCTGAATTGGGGCTGACGACCGCGACACGGAATCTGCCGGAGCCGGCAAGGACCGAGGCTTATCTGTTGCTAGCTGAGGTGCTCCAAGAACAGGAACGGCTAGAGGAGTCCCTCGAGGTGTTGCAGCATTGTGCCATCAACGGCAACGAGGGAGTTCGCGACCACATTAGAGTCTTGACCTGCTCTGCTGGCGTTCTGCAACCCACCCTAACAGCGGAACGAAAAGTTCAAGCAGAGAATCTTCTCAACCTCCTCCAGGGGTCATTGGCCGCTCGTACCCGCCTGCGAGGCGCTGTCTCGGCCGCCAGAGCAATTGCCGGACTTCGTAGCAGCGAACTAGCTGTTGAACTCCTGCGAGTCTTGAATGGATTTCTGCAAGAGCTGAAGCCTGAGGAGTTGGCCACTTTTCTTCTCGCGAAGGCCATGGCGCTGTATGTCATTCGCGACAATAGGTCGAGCATTGATTGCATCGCAAAGGCCGCAGAAAACCTAGCAGCTATTGGGGCCGCCAATTCAGTAATTGCAAGCTTAGAGTGTGGACTCGGAGCGAACTACTGTTCCCAAGGTATGTACACTGAAGCTATTCCACACTTTGTCAGCGCATTCGATATTTCAAGCAGGCTCGGCAATTACCATTTCGCCTGCCAGGCAGCCGTCAATACAGCTCTTTGCTATGGAAGGTTGGGAGACTACGGCATGGAGGCATTCTGGAGCACTCGCGGCGAACCTTATGCTCCCGGATCGGCGGAGGCAGACAGAATGCTCATGGAATACACGATGGCCCATGCAAACGCGATGCAGCGTCTCAATAGAGAGGCCCTCAATTGCATCCAACTCGGCAGCACGAAGGATTCGGAATGGCCGTGGCTCCGGCAAGCGAGTCATCTACGGAGAGCGGATATCTATTTCTTGGTGGGTAAGGAGCGGGAGGCTCTGAAGGAGGCTGAGCTAGCTACAGTCGAAGAAGGAATGGTGCTCCATTCTGAGTCGTTCGCTGGGCCCTTCGCCCGGTGGACGGCGCGGATCGCAGTGGCCCAGCATAGCAGAGAGGATCTTCGAGCGAATGTCCTAGCGCTAGTGAACAGGGTTAGCAACTTCGATGCAATCGACCAAGTAGAGGTGCTAGCCGCGGGGGCGTACCTTGGCTGGAACTTAGATCTTGAGTGGAGAAGCTACTACGAAGGAATGACGATTCGCTTGCGAGATCTCCCTAGGGCTGTAGAGGTTCAACTTGGGAGATTGGGAATCCTTCCAGATGGAGACAGGTTAGACTCACGCGAGGTCACCGGTCAACTACAGGGGGAGAAGCACCTACCCCGTAACCCGCGTTCTCCACGCCCCACTCCGTCCCCAGCTCACCCGGCGTGAACCGCCCTCCCGAACGATGGGGGCGGGGCGCTCGGTGGTGGTCTGGAGCTCCGCGATCATCCGACGCAGGACCACGGAATTGACGGCCAGGTCCACCAGGCGCGGGTCGAACTGAGCCCCGCGGTGGCGCTGGAGTTCGGCGATGACCGATTCGACCGGGAGCCGCTTCCGGTAGGGCCGGTCGGTGGTCATGGCATCCACCGTATCGGAGACCATGATGATCCGGGCCCCGAGGGGAATGGCTTCTCCGGCCAGGCCGTCTGGATAGCCCCGCCCGTCCCAGCGCTCGTGGTGGTTCCGCACCGCATCCTGGATGCTGCCCCGGAAGTCGGAGATCATCCCCACCAGCTCGGCGCTCTTCACCGCATGGGTCTGCAGCAGTGCCGTCTCTTCGGCGGAGAGCTTGCTCTCCTTCCGGAGCAGCGGAGCGAACTCCTCGTGGATCTTGCCGACGTCGTGCAGCAGGGCGGAGGTGTAGACCTGCTCGACTTCGGCGGGGGACAGGCCCAGCTCGGTGGCTATGGCCCGGGAGAGGGTCGCCACCCGGATCGAGTGACCGGAGGTGTACGGGTCTCGAGCTTCGATGGCCTTGACCATCAAGTCGAGCAGCTCGCGGCCCTGCTCTTCCAACTTACGATACATCCCGTACAGGTACCTCACGATGACCAAGGGGGCGATCACGCCGACCAGACCCAGTGCGCCGAACTTGTTATAGAGCCAGGCAACGAGGAGGGCGAGAGTACTGGCGGCTAGATCATATCCTAGGACGCCGCGGGTATTGAGATACCATACCTCTCGGAAGGGTCTGCCGGTGTTCAGCGATACGACCGCGCTCACCGCGATGGTGTTGACGGCGAAGTACGTCCCCGTCATCAGGAAGAAAAGGGAGATATCTCGCTGGAGGGGTACCCGAGAGAAATCTCCGACGACGCGGAGATATTCTGGCGGCATTCCGCCCCCAAGGCTTGAATAGACCAGGAATCCGGCAGCCACTGACAACAGTCGCTGCGAAACGTTGAACACGACCTTTATCGGAGGGTTTCTCCTGGTGAGCTGACCAACGCTCACGGATGCGCCCGCGACAAGGGCGCCCCAAAAGCCTCCAAACAAAATCGCAGCCGCAAGGTCGATAACAAATGAGATCGATCCCGCAGCCTCAACCCTTAGTTTTGTGTTTGTCTGATCAAGGAGGAAGGAAACCACAACAAATCCGACAAGAGCCCAGTATCCAGGGAAGGCGAAGGAATTGTCCCAAGTCCCCATCATGCTTACACCCGCAAGTAGCGTGATGAGCACGACGAAGAACTTCAGCCTTGTCCGTGGTTCCATGATTCCCCTAGAAGGCGACCCCAGCCCTCACCGCGTTAGTTCCAAATCTGACCTTCAGCCAGAAGAACTCTGGCCATGAAATGGATCGCTGCCGCGAGCCAAGTGAGATGTAGCATAGAGCGTCACCTCCGAAAGGAGTGGATTGCCTCCAGGGAAGTGGTAAGCCTCGCTATGGCCTACCGGACGCTCCGCTCAACCATCTTGTCCGCTTGTCTCCGCTCGACCTGATGCTGCCGACGAAGACTGGGGTCGCCTTCCTCCTTGTGTGAAGCCTTCGTTATTAGGGGGGCCCGCGCCTGGCCGGACGCGGGATACTCTCTTTACAGCGTTGTACCAAATCCGGCGGTGACCTGAGTCACCGGTTCCCGAGGCGACGACGGGGCGGCCGGTTTGGCCGCCCCGGATACCGCCGGCCCATTGTCGGGATTAAGAAGGCCGGCGCGCCTCCACCCATCGGTTGGTCGCGTCCAGCACCGCGAACACGGCCGCCCGCTCGGCGCTCTCCTTGATTTCCGCGGTCCCGATCAACAGCAGCGATTCCCGCCCGCCCAGCCCCTGCACCGCCACCATCGCGAACTGCCGGTCGAAGGCCTCGATGATCTTGGCGCCCTCGAGCGCCACCGAGTTGTCGAGCAGCAGCTTGTCCAGCGCAGTGACCGCCGCCCGCGCGGCCGCCTCCACCTTGCTCCTCGGCGTGTCGGCGCTCTCCTCCTCCCCCGACTCCGTCTTCCCCATGAACGAGAGCGACACGCTGAGCGCGATCCGGTGCGGCCGCCGGCCCGGGGCCACGGTCATGTTCTCGAAGAGCGCGGCCCGCGTCATGGCGCGCTCCTTCACCAGGTCGCGCTCCACCGCTTCGATGGGCCGCACCTCGGCCGTCTGCGCTACGCTGATCTTCCGGTGATCGACCTTGAGGCCGAGCTGCGCCAGGAGGGCGGATTCGATGTTACGGACCAGCTGCTTGGGAGAGAGGCCGGCCTGGGCCAGGACGTGGATCTCGCTGACTTCGCCGAGCGGCGTCGTGACCACCCGCGCGGAGAGGACCCCCTCCAGGCTGGTGAGGAGATTCTCGGCCCGGCGTACCCCCCAGGGATCCGGCGCCGAGGGGCTTTCCAGGCTGGCGGGCCCGGAGCGCACGGAAGGGGGGGTGGGGGGGCCACCCTCGGGGGGCTTGGCGGAAGGAGAGCCGGTCACGAAACCCGAAGCCTCATCGTTTGCGCTACCTCAGGCGATAACATTGCGGCCAGCGGCCTTGGCCTGGTACAGCGCTCGGTCGGCCACCACCAGGAGATCCTCGGCCGGCGGCCGACGCACATCGTATTCAGTCACGCCAATGCTGGCGGTCACCAGTCCCATCGCATACCCCATCCGCCGTCCCACTCCCTCGATCCCGGCCCGGATCGCCTCCGCCACGCGGTTGGCGCCCTGAAGGTCGGTCCGGGTCAGAATCACCACGAACTCGTCGCCGCCATAGCGGGCCGCCGTGTCGGAGGCACGAACCGCCGCTCGAATCTCGTTGGCCACGGCCCGGAGCACCTCGTTGCCCGCCTCGTGTCCGTGCCGGTCGTTGACCTGCTTGAAATTGTCGAGATCGATAAACAGCACCGCAAAGCCTTCGTAGCTGCGCTTGCTCCGCTCGACCTCATGCGCCAGCTGGTCCCGCAACACCTTGTAGGTGCCCAGTCCGGTCAGGTCGTCTACCGCCGAGGCCTGCCGCGCCTCCTCCGCACGCCGGGTCTGATACGGCGTGCATTGCCGGAGCGTCGCCCGACCCGCCGCCGCCGCTTCCGCGAACTTCCGGCAGCTGGGGAACCCGCAGGCCCGGCAGTCCCACGGTTTGCCGTTGGGCCCCAGGCCGATCTGCTCCAGGATCTCCAGGACCAGCCCCTCGTCCACCGGGGGCCGGCGGGGATGGATGTCGAAGGTCGCCCCGTAGCTGGCCACCACCGCCCGGTCCACCACCGGGTACCGGCTCCGGGGAGGCTCGGTGCTCTCGACCAGCGCTCGCCGCCAGTACAGCTCCTCGGGCGGCCCCGAGAGCGGATGATCGAGCTCTCCCTCGTGGGAGAGGATGTCCACGAACCCCAGATCGAGCCGGTCCACTGCGATCGCGCGGGACAGCGCCTTGAGCTCGTCCAACCCGCGCATCTTCTTGAAGCGGCGGCTGGCGTGCCGCACTTCCTCGAGCATCGCGAGCGGCAATCCCCCGGCCGCACTCACGTACCGGCGGCGTTCTTCGGGGACTCTCGCGAAATAGTCAGGCTGCGTCAGTGGGTTCACGCCGCGGAGCTTGAGCAGCTGCTCCAGGTCCCGGAACGTGATCGCCGCGTTCAACTCCGGCCGGCCTGCCGGAGGACAGATCCCGGCGTAGACGATTTCCAGCTCGTCGCCATAGAGCGCCCGAAGGTAACGGGCCTCGGCCACCGGGGGAACCGTAACCGGCGCCAGGAAGGGCACCAGCTCTGGGTACTCACTCCGGATCGTGTCGACGAGGACAGGATCCGTCGAGCGAATCATGGTGCCCCAGGAGTCGTCTTCCCAGAGCTTGAGGTACTCCATGGCGACCAGCTCGTCGCCCAGTACCCCGCGGGTCACCCGGCCAAAGCCGGCCGCGTAACATCCGTTTACCACCTGTTCCGGGGTGGCGGGATAGAAATGCGCCGCCGCCTCCGCACTGAGAATCAGGACTCCCCCGCCTCGTGCGGCCACATGCAGGGCGCGTCCCAATTCCCCAGTAACATCAATGGCATCGTGCGGGCAGGCGGGAACGCACAGCCCGCAACGGATACAGGCTTCGTCGACGATCGATACCGCCCTGTCGGCCACCGCGACCGCCCCGGTGGGGCAGACACGCACGCAGGCCAGACAAGAGACACAGCGCTCGGGATCGATCGAGAATCTCACCGGGCGTGACCCATTGGGGGTTGCCTCAGGGCCATGACGAATATCAGAATTGGGCCCCTGGATGTCAATATCCCAAGTTCCGCAAGGCTAGGTAGAATCCAGACTTAGGTGGCACCACCTAGCCTAGTTTATAAGCTTTGATCTTGCGGTAGAGGGTCCGCTCCCCGATCCCCAGGACTTCGGCGGCCCGGCGGCGATTGCCACGGGACTCTTCGAGCGCCGCCTGGATCGCAGCCTTTTCGACGTCCGCCATAGTCATGCCAGCCTTGTACACCACCGCGTGGGCCTCCGGTTCCTCTTCGGGGAGCACTTCCGCCTCGGTTTGAGCCTGGGGAATCTCGATGACCTGGACCCGCTGGGGGCGATCCTCCATCCGCCGCCGGAGCTCCTCTATCTGCATCCGTAAGTCCATGATATTACGTAAGATAAACTCCAATTCCTGGGTCGGCATTTCCCGGCCCAGGCCGCCGATTCTCATCGGCAACAGCCGCCCCGCCCCCTCCAGCACATCAGCCGGAATGTCGGACGCCCGGATCTCCGACCCCGGCGCCAGCACCACCATGGATTCTATCAGATTGCGGAGCTGTCGCACGTTGCCGGGCCAGGGCGCCTCAACCAGGCGCTGCATGGCCTCGGGGGTAATACCCCGGAAGTCCCGATCGTGGGCTTGTGCGAACTCACGTATGAACCGGCGGACCAGGAGCGGGATGTCACTCCGGCGCTCCCGGAGCGGGGGGAGGTAGATGTTCAGGACGTTCAGCCGGTAATAGAGGTCGTCCCGGAACTTGCCCATCTCGACCAGCTCCCGGAGGGCCTGATTGGTGGCCCCGACCACGCGGACGTCCACCTTGATCGCCTGCACCCCGCCCACCCGGAAGAAGGTCCGGCTTTCCAGCACGCGCAGCAGCTTGACCTGGGTGCTGGGCGGAATCTCCCCGACCTCGTCGAGGAAGATGGTCCCCGAATCCGCCAGCTCGAACCGCCCCAGGCGCCGTTCGGCCGCCCCGGTGAAGGCCCCCTTCTCGTGGCCGAACAGCTCCGACTCGAGCAGCGTCTCCGGCAGCGCCGCGCAGTTGACCGCGATGAACGGCTTCCCGCGCCGCGGCGAGAAGTCATGCAGCGCCTTGGCGACCAACTCCTTCCCGGTCCCCGATTCGCCCTGGATCAGCACCGTGCTCGAGACCGGCGCCATCTGCTCGATCTTGACCAGCAGCTCCTGAATCGCGGCACTCTCGCCGAAGATCCCGGTCCGCTCCTGGAGCGCGCGACGGTCCAGCAGACGCCGGACCGTGAGCAGCACGTCGTCGGGGCCCAGCGGCTTGGTCATCACCGCCGTGACGTCGGTCCCTCCCTCGAGGGTACCGGGATCGGTGCTCTCCAGCAGCGCCAGGGTGGTGATCTCCGCATCCCGGGCCAGCGCGATCAGCTTCCGGGCCGGAGGCTCGCGCACCGCTCCGGTGAGGACGATCAGATCGAAGCTCTGGCGACGGAGGAGCGCCCGCGCGTCGTCGACCGGCGAGAGGGTCGAGGTGGAATAGCCGGCCCCTTCGAGCGCCGCGTTGATCCGGACCGCGGTCTCCAGGTCGTCCAGCGTTACCAGAATGCGCGTCATAGCGTGATCAGTGAGGCCGGCGGCCGCTATCCATGGTCGGTCTGCTCCCCCCGCAGGAGTTGCACGGCGTGTTGGAGCAGATTGCCCAGCACCGCCAGGCCGTCCCGCACGCCAGTCGGACTTCCCGGCAGATTCACGATCAGAGTCCGGCCCCGGACACCGGCCAGTCCGCGAGAGAGTGCCGCCCGGGGGAATTTCGAAAACGCGGCGGCGCGGAGCGCCTCGGCGATCCCGGGCGCCTCCTTGTCGAGGACCGCGCGAGTCGCTTCCGGCGTGACGTCTCGCGCCGTGAGCCCGGTCCCGCCCGTAGTCAGAATCACGTCGGCCTGGTTCTGGTCGGCCCAGCGGGCCAGCTGTGAGGAGATCGCTCCGGTGTCATCCGCCACCAACGCCCGCGCGCTCACCCGGTAGCCTCGTTCCCCCGCCCAGGCCGCGATCGCCTCGCCCGAGGTGTCGGCGCGAGCACCGCGGCTCCCGGCATCGGAGACCGTGAGAACGGCGACACGCAACTCCATGGCTCGCGGGATGAGGAAGGGAACTAGGTGGAGCGCGACGGGGTGGCTGGCCTGCGGACAGTGCCCTGCGTCCAGAACGGCAACTTCACCACCTCGGCGGGAACCCGCTCCCCGCGAATCTCGACTTCGAGCGCGGTGCCGGGCTCACAGGCCGACACGGGGAGATAGGTCGTGCCGATCGGATAGCCCAGTGACGGGCTCATCGCTCCGCTCCGCACCTGATCCACCGCCTGGCCGTTATGGCATACCGGATACCCGTGGCGGGGGATCGCCTTGGCCTTGAGGCGGAACCCGGCCAACCGGCGGGTCAGTCCCTGCGCCTTTTGCCGGCGCAGCGGCTCCAGCCCGATGAAGGGGGCGCCCTTGTTCA
>Ga0075302_1000079_pt1 | contig 12255 bp, 23 predicted proteins | sample Browns_TuleB_D1_FD_120059 | JGI IMG/M metagenome (GOLD analysis project Ga0075302, IMG submission 120059) | Natural and restored wetland microbial communities from the San Francisco Bay, California, USA, that impact long-term carbon... | ecosystem: Environmental > Terrestrial > Soil > Wetlands ...
GCCGCCTCGCGCTTTGCCTCGCGCGACTCGCGCGCCGCATTCTGGCGGGCGCGCTTTGCCTCGGAAACGATCGGCCCCGTGTGCTCTCGATTCTCGATCCGGACGCTCGCGCCCGGCCCGTACTTTCCGGCGTCCACTGCCCGCCGATACATGCTCACGACGTCCGCCAGTGTGAGCCCCGCTTTGACACGCCCCGCGATCGAGTGCCCCCCACTCGATCGCTTCGCGACGATAGCGCCGGACGCGCGCACGCCGCGGATCAATCCGCAGCGGGGCGAGTAGACTGCAACTAGAAGCGGATCAGAGTCACGATAGGCTTTCGCCATTGATTGTCTCCCGAGTGAGTGAGTGGCCGATACCTAGCAAGCCCCATGCCATGCCCGCCGCGCCGCCTCCGCGCTTCTCGCGCCGCCTCGGGTGCAAGTGTGACACATTCCGGCGTCAATCGGTGACAATCTTCGGCACTTTCCGCCGCGAGGCTCGCGGAGGATCGCCCGCATGTTGGCACGCGCTTTGCTAAGTACGGGGCATCACTCGGGAGACTCAAAAATGAAGACTGCTGTCATCGTCAATCGGTTCCACCGCGGGCCGTACCGCCTCTATCCGATCGAGCGCGCCCGCTTGGCGCGGCGCACGATGCGCCGCCGATCGTTTGCGCACGCGGCCGCAGAATGCGCCGCCTCGATCCTCGATCCTATCCGCGATGCGCGCATTCGCGAGTGCATCGCGGCGCTTGAAGCCATGAGTGGGCCCGATGCCGCCCGAGCCGATCGAGCGCTTTCCGCGCTCGCGGGCGAGGGATGCTCGTGAAGAAGGTGAATCGTCTGCCGAGTCTCGGCGCCCTGCGCCGCCTCGCGGTCACCGCCGAAGAGGCGCGAGCCGAGGCGCGCGACGCTCGCGCGGATGCGATCCGCGCAGCATGGGCCCCGCTTCCGGAGCGCGATGCGCACGCGCGGCGGGCGAACGGCGCCGCCTCGCGGGCGCGCGCGGCTGCTCGGGCGATCGCTGGCGCCGCCCGCTGCCCCGAGTCGCTCGCGCTCGCCCGCCAAGCGGGGCAAGCCGCGGAGATGGCCGAGCATGACGCAGCCTACTCGACTGCCCGCGCCGTCACTCGGTTCGCTCTCGGGGAGGGGGTGCGCTCGTGAGCGCGCGCGTGCGTGAGTGCGGGGCTTGCGGTTCGCCGCTGGCACTTCTCGGGCGCCTCGGGCGCCGCGAGTGGGCCCGGTGCGTGGGGTGCGGGCTCGACTCCAACCGACTGATACGGGCGCGGCGCCGCCGCCGCCCCGCTGACGCGCGATCGACTAAGGAGGTGGGTGGCGCCGCCTCCGGGGGGATGATCGCCCCACAGCGGGGCGGCGCGAGCCCGCCCGCCCGAGGGTACTAGCGCGGCCGCAGTGCCGCAGGGGGAAATGCAATCATGCTCCAGAGGGTAGCCGCGTGGGTACGCTCCGAAGTCGCATGGGCCCGCTTCCGCCGCGCGCGCCGCGCCGCGAGTGCGGCCGCGCGTGAGCGCGCCGCCCGTGAGGGCGCAGCGATCCTCGCGGGGCTCGCTTTCGCCCGCCTCTCCCGCGAGGGTATCGCGGGGCTCGAAAGCGCTCGGCCCCGCCCGAGTGACGCATTTCGCGGCGCGCGAGTGCCGCACTTCGGCGCTTAGTCTCGCGCGGAGCGCGCCCGTGTGCCGCGGGGCTGGCACGTGGGTTGCAGAGTACGGGGTATCACTCACTCGGGAGAATCAACATGGCACGCGCGGCACTGATCCTCGGATTCGCTCTCGCGGCTTTCTACATGCTGGCGGGCGTGTGCGCCTCGGCGGGCTTGTAATGCCCGCCAATCGCGACGCTCGCCCCACGCGGCACGCGTGGGATTGCTCGGGCGCTTTCGGGCGCCGCGATCCGAAGTGCGCCCGCTGCGCGGACCTAGCCGCGGGCGCTTCGCCGCGCTCCGCCCCGTGGTACGCTCGGGCGCGCAAGCGCCGCGAGGCGGACGCGCGGGCGATCGCCTCACACTTCGCGCCCGGAGGGCCCCACGCGCGCGGCGAGTGCGGCCCCGTGTGCACTGCTTTCGACTGGTAGCGGTTTCTCCCGAGGGCCCCGCCTCGCGCCGGACGTTCCGGGCGGGGCGGGCGCCTCGGGCGACTTGATCGATCAAGCGCCCGCGCGGGCGCGGCGCTTGCCGCGGACATACCGGCAAGTCGCCTCGCAAGCCTGCGCGGGCGCTTAGTGTTCCGGACGTTCCGGCAGTGTTCCGGTGCATGGGGCGCTTCTAACCCCCCGATATTGCTACGTGTTCCGGATGTTCCACTGAATCCCCTATAGTGGAGTCTAGGTAACAGTATGTGATGGTGCGCCCATCACATTATTTACACGGGGGGCTCCATAGCTCTGCTCGTTTCAGTGGAACACACGGAACACTGAACCGATCCGCTAGGTTCCGCCCGCCCCATGCACTTTCGGGGCCGGATTCCGCCGGAACACGCGCGCTAGAACGCGCGCAGGGGGCTCGGGGCAAAGCCCGCCCCACGTGGGGCGAGCCCCGAGGCGCCCGAGTGGGGTGCCATAATAGGCTGCCCCCTACGCTCGATCGAGCCCCGAGCCCCCTGCGGATGCTATGGGGGCCAGCATGGGGGGCCAGCATGGGGGGCCAGCATGGGGCATCGTCCGGCAAGCCCGCGCCTAGCCTCCGAGCCCCTATCCGCCCGCACTCCCGGAGGCTATCCGGCCCCCTACGGGGCCAACACGCCCCCTACGCTCGACTAGGCTACGCGTAGCACCCCCTACGCTGCGCGCCCGAGCGCTCCTGCGCTCAGCTACGCTGCCCGCCACCCCATGCCGCCCCCTACGTGTGCCGCCCCATGCTGCGCGCCGCCCCGTGAGGCGCACTAGCGCAGGGGGCATGTTGCCTATGCGTGCGCAGGCAAGTTGCCTACTCATGCGCTAGCAAGTAATGTGCAACTTGCCTACTAACGTGTGGGCCCCCCATGCCTTCTAAAAGTTGCGCGCGAATTGCCGCACGAGGTATCCTCCCGCACACCTCAACTTTCCCATCTCCCCTCGGGGGTACGCCTATTTTTTTGGCAGCCGGGGGCCCCAATTCGGCTCCTCGCGCGCCATGAGAAATCCAGCCTGAAAGTGCCATTGACAACTCGGGACGCGCCGCCGTATGTTCCCCCAACGTCCGCGGGGTACGCCCCAAGGAGGCACCCATGGCAGCCAAGAAGTTCATCAAGTCCGCGATCAAGCACCCGGGCGCGTTCACCGCGCAGGCGAAGCGAGCAGGCATGACGCCGGCTCAGTTCCAAGCGAAGGTGCTCGCCCACCCCTCGAGCTACAGTGCGACGACGGTGCGTCGCGCGCACTTGCGACAGACGCTCGTGGGGTTGGGTCACTGATCGTGCTACGCCGTTCACCGACGAACTGCTACAACGTCCCGAAGCGAGCATGGACTCGCTGGTCGCGCGCTGCGCGCGCGGTCTTCAACGAGACGTACAAAGCGGCCGCCCTCTCGTGGGATCTCCTCGCTCCACCGTCGCTGCAAAAGGCCCGGCCTCGAGCTCGGAAGATCCTCGCGTGGAACGCGGCGTGGATCGCAGCGGACGCGGCGCATCGCGTTCACCGCACGGCCTGAGCGATGCCCTACACCCGATTCGTGAAGCGGGGCGACCATGTGGACGTCTACAAGCGCGAAGGCGGGCATGAGGTGAAGGCGTTCACCAGCCACTCCCCGAGCCTCGCCGAGGCTCACCGCAAGGCAGCGATCCGCGAGAGTCACGCCACCGGCTCCATGAAGAACCGGCGGCACGTGTCCGCAGATTCCGGCCGGCGGCCGGCGGCGATCCACGGCAAGCGGCATCTGCCGAAGGCGTGAGTCCTCAAGTTCCTGCGGCGGCCCGCCGAAGAGCCCTGACATGACCCCGATCACAGCAGTCCAGCGACTTCAGGAGATCGCCGAGAGCGGCGGCTACGGTGACACCCACACGCTGACGATCAGCCTGATCGGGTTGGCACTCATCGACATCTTCGACGAGATCCACCACGATCTGCGTGAGCTCCGCGAGTCTGTGACCGCGGAGCTCGAGGCGATCAGTGGTGAGCTCGGCCTCGCGAATCTCGATCGGGAGAAGGTGAGAACCCCATGACGTACCGAGTGATCTACAAGCCTACCGGCGAGCTCGTGCTCGACGCGGCGGCGCGACTGCGGCGAGAGCGTGCGCGGCGCATCCACACCGGCGGCCTCACCACCCACCTCATGAACGAGGTGGGGTTCCCGGCGCTCGAGCGCGCTCTGTGGCGCGTGCGGCCCGCGGCATGAACCGCGGGGCGTTCGACTACCTGATCCTGTTCCTCTTCGCGGCGACGTGTGTGGGCCTCGTGGTGCAGGGTCTTCACGACGCGATCCTGCGCTTCGTTCCGTGACCCAGCGTGTTCACGTCTGGTCGCGCAAGCAGATCGAGGAGCTCGAGACTCCGCCGGCGCACGACGCGACGTTGATCTCGATCACGACGCCCGGCGGCCCGCCCTACGACAACCGGCACGGTTGGCGGCGCGTGCTGCGGCTCTCGTTCGGCGACGTCACCAAGACGCCGCTCCCGACCGAGTCCGTCGACCCGCGCGAGCGGCTGTTCACGTGGGAGCAGGCGATCGACGTGCTCGAGTTCGCGGGGCAGAACCTCCACTGCGAGTGGCACGTCCACTGCGACGCGGGCGTCAGCCGCTCCGTGGGCGTGGGCCGCTTCCTCGCCGAGCACTTCGGCCGCGTGCTCAAGCTGCACGCGACCCACACCGATCTCTTCGCCAACCCCTACGTCCTCCGGATGCTCCGCGAGGCGGCGGGTGGAGGGTACTCGCGATGATGACGCACTTCCTTCTCTACCTTCTGGTCGGGGGCAAGTTCGCTGTCACGGTACACACGGCTCAGTTCGAGACGCGCGCGCTCTGCATGGACGCGCTCGCAGCGCTCGAGCAGAAGTTCCCCGACGAGATCCGCGGCGGCCTTTGCGTGCAGCAGGAAGTGAAGCTGTGAGCCCCGGAACCGAAGAACGCGGCTGGCTCATCGAAGCCAGAATCGCCGACGGGCCCCCCTGCTACTGGATCGGGGATGGAGTGAGTTTCGAATCGCTCGATGCAGTGCGCTTCGCCCGAAAGGTCGATGCAGAACGAGCTCTCCCTCTCACACACATGGGTCCGACTGCGTGTGTGGCAGAGCATCTCTGGATCGGGCCGTGAGCCAGGTTCGCATCTTCGTCGAAGTGGACGGCGAGCAGATCAACAAGCAGTTCCCCGATCTGGCCTCGACGCTGCTCGCACACATCGAGCTCGCGCTCGAGCGCGGCGGCCGCGTTGTCTCCCTGCACCGCGAGGTAGTGGAAGACGAGACGACGCCGGCCGGCACGCACAAGAAGGGCGACGGCTGCCACTGCAAGCCGCTCTCGTTCCACGTCTCCGCCCCGCGGCGGATCGTACTCGCATCGGAGATCGGTCGTTGAGCTACCTCGTCGCGCTGGCGGTGTTCATGGTGATCGCGTACATCACGTGGCGGGCCGCGCGATGAGCTTCGAGCTCTGGGGCATGACGGCCGAGCAGTGGGCCGAGCTCTCTGCGCAGGCGGCGTCTTCGAAGACGACGGCGTGGGCGCCGGTCCCCGAGCCCATCTCGTTCGACGTTTCTCTCGAGGAGTTCAAGACTCGGATGACCGAGGTGGAAGAGCTCCTCGCCAAGTAGCACCCCCGCAGCTACGCGCTGCGGCCGCCCCCTCAAATAGAGGGGGCTCTTATTTCAACGGGGCTGCGGCTTCGCAGCACACTCACACGTAGGCACGTAGCGGCTGGTCAGCCCGCTCCCCGTTTCCTTCAACACCTTCAAGGGGGTTTCTCACATGGCAAAGCGTGGTCTTCGTTCCTTCCTGAAGCGGGGCGTGGTCGCCTCCCAGGGCTTCATCGTGACAGGTGCATCGGCGGTCAGCGCGAGCGCGGCTTCGCGCACGACTGGTCAGAGCCCCTACGAGGTGGTGGTTCGCACCGGCGGCACGGCCGGCAACGAGGTGCTGAACATGCCCCTCAACGGCGACTTCATCGGCCAGCGCCTCCTCATCACCTTCGGCGCCGAGGGCAACGCCGCGGACGTGGTCCGGATCAATGCGGCCGCGACGGGCGCTCTCGCCGCAGAGGCACTGGCCCTGATCGGTGCAGCGGTCACGAACTTCACGGGCGGCCCGTCCGGTGCGGCCGTCACGAACGTCGATCTCGACACGCCCGGCAAGTACGCGCTGTTCGAGTATATCGGCGGCGCGACTCCCGCGTGGAACGTGGTCTACACGACCGGCGCGCTGAGCTAGTGCTCGTGCCTCTGCATTGCGGCTGCTATCCGCCCGGCGCCCACGTGGCGCCGTGCCCGATGGCGAGCTCCGGTGGCACGATCACGACGACTGGCACGAGCATCCCCACGCAGCCCGCGAGGGCTGCGTGGGAGTGTTTCCGCTGCCACTCCGTCAACGCGCCGCACGTCGATCGCTGCTCGTGTGCGCCGGCAGCGCCCGTGTGGGTGCCGACGCCGCTCGGCACGGGCTCCGCAGGCCAGTACCCTCCGTTCGCACCCTCGGTGGGAACGCCGGAAGACAACGGCTTCACGGTGCAGTACTCATCGAACGATCTCGCGGCGCAGCACGCGGCCGGACCGCTCTCCTTCACGAACTGAGGAACCATGCCGGCCGCGAAAACGCATCGCGGTCGGCTCGCGCAGGTTGAGCGCTGGCTGCGGGCCAGATTCCCAGCGCCTCTTCCGGTTCGTGTGCGTGTAGTCGATCTCTTCGACTCCGAGGATGAGGACCGCTGGGGCGACTGCGAACTGGTCAAGAAGCGATTCGAGATCAGGCTCGAAGCAGAAGTCCTTGTGGAAGACACGCCCTACCACGCGGTTCAGATCCTCTTCCACGAGTGGGCGCACGCGCTCTCGTGGGGCACCCCTACCAAGCAGGATCACCCGGACGAGTGGGGCATCTGGTACGCGCGGATCTACCGGGCGTACATGGATGAGGGTGGATACGAACAATCCGTGCGCCTCTCCGCGCACCCGTGGAGGTGAGCATGGCGACGGTGACGGCTCTCCTCGCAGGAGAGAGCATCTCCGCGCAGGAGATCCTCGTGCAGGAGCTCGAGAACCCGCCGCGCGCGGTGATGATCCTCTCGATCGACGAAGACGGGCAGGCCGGCGTCACGTGCTCGGGGATGAAGGTTGCCGAGCTCGCGCTTCTCGCGCGGGTGTGCGACGAGTTCGTGGGCGCGGTCGTTCGCAACCACGTAGAGAATGCGGAAGGGGAGAACGGATGAGACTGATCTGGCTTCTCCCGCTGGTGATCGCGTGCGCCAGTGCCAATGCGCAGGGCACGCTTCGCCCGGATCCCAAGGATGGTGTGCGCCGTCCGGGAGAGATCCGTCTTGGGCGTTGCTCGAACCCCGAGCTCATGGCGCTCGAGAACGGTGACCACATCTACGTGGTGCATTGCTCGAGTGGAGCAGTGATCTTCTTGCCCAAGGAAATCTTCGAGCGCGGTGACGGTCCTGTGGATCCGACCGTGCCGGAAGTCGAAACACACTCGTAGGAGGTTCGTTCCAATGGCCGACGTATCCAGCAAGAGCAACCAGACGACTCCGTCCAACCTCGTGAGCTCGGGCGCGCGCGTGGCGGCGGGCAAGGGCAAGATCAGCGCCCCGCACAACCCGCACAACCGCCCCGGCGGCCCGGTGACGGCGACCCGCAAGCACAAGCCGGCGGCTCACCCGAACCTCGGCAACTTCGTCGTTCCGAACACGAAGCGCCCGGCGAACGGCTAGGAGCTCTTCCCAGTGGCCTCGAAGCGGAAGCAGAAGACGGACGATCTCAACCAGATCATGTCCGACCGCTTCCATTCGAGCGACCCGCGCGCGATGGTGATCGCTCGCGGGTTCGCGGCCCGCGCTCTCAACATGGATGAGAGTGACATCCCGGAAGAGCACAACACGCCGGCCAAGCTGCACGCATGGGTCCAGTCGATCCTCGCGTGCGCTGGCGGAATCGAGCACTCCCGGGAAATCTACGACCGGCTCGCGCCGAAGCCGAAGCGCGTCGAGGTGTCTGGCCCCGGCGGCGGCCCGATCCGGCAGGCGATCACGACGGGCGATGACCCGATGGGCAAGCGCGCGGCGGAGCAGTACCTCGAGGAAATCTCCCTCGGGCCGGCTGGTGCCGCGCTTGCAGACGACGTCGACGTCGACGTCGACGACATCCTCGGATGAGGGTGGCGCGGTCTGTGATCGCTTTTGCGATCGGCACGACCGCGGTTTGCATGTTCGCGGCGGGGGCTGCCCTGCTGCTCGTGTCGTGGGCCGTGGCGCCCGCGCCGGAGACGCATGGCCCGGATTCAACCGACGGACTGGAAGGCCCCTGACTACCGCCCCGTGATCGCGGAGCGCACCGCGCGCGTCCGCAAGATTCGGCTCGACCACGCGGAGTGGGAGCTCGAGCGTCCCGATGAGCGCGGCCCGAGCCCCTGGGACAAGGTCATGCGGTACTACGCTGACCGGCCCCGGGAGTGGATCGAGGATTGGGTTATCACCTACGACCCGCGCGGCGTGAACGTGGGCCGCCCGGCCATCGTCCCCTTCGTCCTGTTCCCCCGGCAGATCGAGCTCCTCGCTTGGCTCGACGAGCATCGGCGCGCGAACAAGGGCGGGCTGATCGAGAAGGCCCGCGAGCTCGGCGTCTCGTGGGTGGTGCTCGCCTACGCGACGCACGTGTGGCAGTTCACACCCGGCGCGAAGATCAGCGTGGGCTCCCGCAAAGAGGATCTCGTCGATGAGATCGGGAACCTCGACTCGCTCCTCGAGAAGGTCCGGCTGATCGTCCGGCACCTCCCGCCCGAGATGAAGCCGCTCGGCTGGAACGAGAGCGAGCACGCGCGGTACATGAAGATCATGAACCCCGAGACGGGTTCGATCATCACCGGCGAGGCCGGCGACAACATCGGCCGCGGTGGCCGTTCGACCCTCTACTTCGTCGACGAGGCGGCCTTCCTCGAACGCGCCGAAAGCGTCGAGGCGTCGCTCTCCCACAACACGGACGTCCGCTTCGACGTCTCGACCCCCAACCCCGAGAAGCCGAACTGCCCCTTCCACCGCAAGCGGCACTCCGGCGCCCACGACATCTTCACGTTCGAGTGGCACCAAGATCCTCGGCGCGACGCGGGCTGGCTCGAGCACAAGCGTCTCACGCTCGATCCGGCGGTGTTCGCTTCCGAGGTGATGATCGACTACGAGGCGCGGGTCGAAGACACAGCGATCCCCTCGGAGTGGGTTCGCTCCTCGATCGCGCTCCGCGCGTACCTCGAGAAGGAGAAGATCCTTCCCGACTTCAGCAAGCGCGAGGCCGTCGCTGGCCTCGACGTAGGCGGTGGCACATCCAAGTCCGTGTTCATCGACCGGCGCGGCCCCCTCGTGGGCTTCCCGGCCGCGTGGAAGGACTCCGACTCGATGGACATCGCCGGCCGAGCCCTCGAGCTCTGCCAGGATCGGCGCTGCAAGGCCCTGAAGTACGATGCCATTGGCGTCGGCAAGGGCGTAACGGCGGGCCTCGCGCGCATCGCATCGAAGGTCGACATCCAGCCGATCAACGTGGGCGGCTCGCCCACCTCGACGGTCTGGGACGACGGCAAGTCCGCGCGCGAGAAGTTCTCGAACCTCAAGGCCGAGCTCTGGTGGACGATGCGCGATCGGCTGCGCCGGACGCATGAGCACTGGCTCTACGTGCAGGGTAGCGCGCTCGGCATCAAGCACGACATCGAAGACCTACTCCTGCTCCCGAACAACCCGGATCTCCGGGCCCAGCTTTCTCAGCCGAAGTACGGCACGACCGAATCTGGTAGAATCCAGATCGAGCGAAAAACGCAGCTTCGAGCTCGAGGCATTGCCTCTCCCGACTTCGCGGAGTCCCTCATGCTCTCACTCGCGCCCAAACCCCATCGGATTCGCTTCGGCCGCTCCTGGGGGAACTTCTAGGTGCCGATCAATCAGCGCAGCTCTCCGGATTCGATCGGCATCGGCGAGAGGCACCCCCTTCTGCTGGAAGTCGACGAGGACTACGTCCTCATGAACGATTCGCTGAAGGGCCAGCGCGTCATCAAGGACCAGAACGTCACCTACCTCCCACCGACGTCTGGGATGGTGGCCGACGGCCTCTTCACGAGCCCCTCCTCAAGCTCCGTCGTCTTCAACACCCGATCGCTGGGCTACGCCGCGTACAGCGCGTATCTGCTTCGCGCGAACTACCCGAGCTTCATTCAGGACGCTCTCGACATCCTGATCGGCGTCATGCACCGCGAGCCCCCGCGGATCGAGCTCCCGCCCGAGCTCGAGCCGATGCTGAAGGTGGCGACGCGTCGCGGTGAATCACTTCCCCTGCTCCTCCAGAAAATCAACGAGGCGCAGCTCATCAAAGGCCGCATCGGTCTGCTTGCAGACGTCGCGGTCGGGCGCCCGACTCCGCATCTCGTGTGGTATGCCGCAGAGAACGTCATCAACTGGGACGACGATCGTGAGACGGAGTTCGGTCTCGACAAGCTGAAGTTCCTCGTGCTCGATGAGACGCGCCTCGCGCGCGGCTTGGAGGGCGAGGACCGCTACGCGTGGGACGTCGAACGGCGCTTCCGCCAACTCGATCTCGGCGGCTTCGCGGATCTCGACGGAGAGGGCACGCCGGTCAGCACGGCGATCGGTACCTACACGACGTTCGTCGAGGTGGACGGGCTCTCTGAGCCGCGCACGACCCCGAACTTCCGTGGCCGCACCCTCGACGAGATCCCGTTCGTCTTCATCGGCTCGACGGATCTCGATCCTGATCCGGCCCGCATCCCACTGCTCCCGCTCGCCAACCTGGCGCTCGCGGTGTATCGTGGTGACGCCGACTACCGCCAGTGTCTCTTCATGCAGGGCCAGGACACACTCGTCGTGATCGGTGCGACGAACAGCTCTCCCGGTAGCGAGGAACCCGAGAAATCGGTCGATCGCCGTGTTGGCGCCGGGGCTGTGATCGAACTTCCGCTGACGGGCGACGCGAAATACATCGGAATCAACGGCGACGGCCTCCCTGAGATGGCGAAGGCCCTCGACGCCGATCAGCGCAAGGCCCGCGAGATGGGTTCCCGACTCCTCGAGCCGCGCGGTTCGCAGGCGGAGTCCGGCGAGGCTCTGAAGATCCGTGTGGGCGCGTCCGTTGCTCACCTCCGCAAGATCGCGCTCGTGGGCGCGGCCGGGCTCGAGGCGATCCTCAAGGTCTGCGCACGCTGGGTCGGTGCAGACGAGAACGCAGTCAAAGTCGTTCCGAACCTCGACTTCGCGGATGCGAAGCGCGGCCCGGCCGACGCCCTCTCCATGACGCAGGCGAAGAAGGAAGGTCTGCCGATCTCCGACAAGTCGGTCCATCGCTGGATGCAGGACAACGATCTGACCAAGATGACCTACGAGGAAGAGATCGCTGAAATGAAAACGGAGGCCACGTTGGTCGCCGATCGACTGGAGGCGTTCACGCCTCCGCAACCCCAAGCTCCCCCGGCCAATGGGGGCCCGCCGAGTGATTCGGCAACAGGAGTGAAGAAATGAGTCTGAAGGCGATCTACGAGAAGAAGGACGAGATTCCGGCCGGCTTCGAAGAGCTCTACGGTGAGCGCGACGGCAAGTTCGAGCTCACGGGCATCGAAGGCGTCAAGACGCAGGCCGACGTCGACCGCGTGCAGGAGGCCCTTCGCAAGGAGCGTGCCGAGCACGCGAACACGAAAGGCACCCTCAAGGCGTGGGGCGATCGCAAGCCCGACGACATCACGAAGCTCGTCGACGAGCTCGAGGAGCTCCGCGTGAAGGTCGGCGAAGGTGCCGACGACAAGAAGATCGAGGAGCTCGTCAGCAAGCGCGTCCAAGTGGCGCTTCGCCCGGTCGAGCGCGCGCGCGACGAGGCGATGACCCGTGCTCAGGAGCTCACGAGTCGCATCGGTGAGCTCGAGGGCTCGATCAGCCGGCGCTCGCTCTCGGACACGATCCGCAGCACGGCGCTCGGCGACAAGGGCGTCCCCGTCCGGCTCGAGGCGCTCGAGGACATCGAGATGATCGCCCCGAGCATCTTCGAGGCGGTGGACGGCAAGCACGTGACGCGAGATGGGAATCCTCTTGGGGTGCCGGCGGGGCTCGAAGCCCGGCCGTTCCTCGAGGAGGTGCTCAACTCGGGCAAGCGGCCGCAC
>Ga0075302_1000080_pt1 | contig 12125 bp, 8 predicted proteins | sample Browns_TuleB_D1_FD_120059 | JGI IMG/M metagenome (GOLD analysis project Ga0075302, IMG submission 120059) | Natural and restored wetland microbial communities from the San Francisco Bay, California, USA, that impact long-term carbon... | ecosystem: Environmental > Terrestrial > Soil > Wetlands ...
CCCGGGTCTATCGGCTGGCGATCCCGGGGCAGACGCTGCTGCACGTGGGCAGCGACGGGGGTCTGTTCGAACGACCGGTGGAGGTCCCGGAGATCCTGGTCGCCAACTCCGAGCGCGTCGAGGTGCTGGTGCGCGGTACCGGGCCGCGGGGCAGCCAGGCGACTCTCCAGACGCTGCCGTACGATCGCTACATTCCGCAGACCAGACCGGCGGATTGGAACCGGACGCGCGACGTGCTGTCGCTGGCGTACTCGTCCCGGCCACCGCTCCGTGCCGTCGTGCTGCCACGCACGTTGCGTCACGTCCCGGCGCTGGATACCGCGCAGGCGGTCACCACGCGGGTGTTCGTGCTCAGCCAGGGGCTGATCAACGGCAAGGAGATGGACATGGACCGGGTCGATGTCACCACGCATCTCGGGGCGACGGAGATCTGGTCGCTCGAGAACGTCGTGGGCATGGACCACCCATTCCACCTTCACGGCTTCCAGTTCCAGATCCTCGATCGCGACGGCGTGGCCGAGCCGGAGCGTCGCTGGAAGGATTCCGTCAACGTGCCCAAGCACGGGACGGTCCGCATCGTCGTCCGGTTCGACGATCATGGCGGGAAGTGGATGTACCACTGCCACATCATGGATCACGAGGACCGCGGCATGATGGGCATACTGCAACTCAACTGAAAGGGAATGACCATGACGCGTTGGCTGCGCTGGACGGCCGGGGTTGCGGTACCCGCCGGGGTGATCTTCCTCGTCGCGGCGTTCGTCGGTGCTCCCGCCGCGCTGTCGCGAGGCAGTGCTCCGGCCGGGCGCCCGGACGCCCAGGACCAGGACACGGTGCAATACGGGCGATACCTGGTGATCTCGCACGATTGCGGCGGCTGTCACGGCGGCGGCTCCGACCCGGCAGCGCGCGGCTGGCTCGCCGGCTACACCGGCAAGGACCCACCCGAGTTGCAGGATTTCCGCATCGGGCCGTTCCACACCTACGCGCGGAACCTGACGCCGGACGACGTGACGGGCCTCGGCCGGTTCAGCGAGCGCCAGATCTTCAACGCGCTGCGCTACGGGCTGCGTCCGGAGGATACGCCGGACGTGGCGATCACGTCGGCCACGCCGGGTGAAGGGAGTTTCCCGGCGCACCCGCGGTACCTGGCGGTGCCGATGCCCTGGCCCGCGTTCCGGCACATGCCCGACCGCGACCTGTGGGCGATCGCGGCCTACCTCAAGCGCGGCGTGAAGCCCGTGAGCAACAAGGTCGACGACAGCGAAGGGCCGCCCGACTTCTGGGCGAGCGAGTACACCGTCGAGAAGATCGGCGCATATCCGGCGATGGCGTTCCCGACGGCGAACGAACAGGCGCCGCAGTAGCGCAGCCCGTCACGGCCGAGGGGAGCCCGCCGCGCGGCGGCGGCGCTCCCTCCCGGCGGAGGGCGGTCCCCCGCTACGCGTGCAGCACCTTGAACGCGTGGGTCCATTCGTTGTGCAGGAAGCCGGGGATGCACCACAGGATGCAGAGGGGCTCGATCGCGCGCGCGGCCTCGACGCTTCCCAAGTCGAGCGTTTCCCACCCGAACTGATCGAGCACGCCGCCCACCGCCTGCTTGGCCGGGGCGTCGTTCCCGCAGATGAACATGGTGGGGCGGCCGCCGGCGTACTGCGGGTTCACCATCCGTGCGTTCCCCACCGAGTTGAATGCCTTGACGAAGCGCACGTCGGGGTACGCCCGCTGCAGACGCTCCATCAGCGAGTCGTCGAGCGACGTGCAGAACTTGAGCACCCCGTTCACGGGCGGCACGGCGGCGATCGGGTTGGTCGTGTCGATCACGATCTTGCCGGCAAGCGCCGCGCCGTCCGCGAGACGCAGCACGTCGAGGGCGCTGTCGCCTTTCACCGCGAGCACGACGATCTCGCCGAACACCGCGGCGACGGTGAACGAGCCCGTGCGGGCGCCGGCATGCTGCTCCTGCCATTCCGCGAGCTTCCCGATGTCACGGGTACCGAGCATGACGGCGTGGCCGTGCTTCAGGAACCCGGCGGCGAGCGCCCTGGCGACGACGCCCGACCCGAGGATGCCGACATTCATCAGCGTTCCCTGTGATGGATGCCGTGAAACCTAGCGCGATCGCGGCCGACGACACAGCATCAAGGCGCGCCCACGCCCCGGAGGCACTCATGTCGATCGATCGCCGCCACATGCTCGTGTCCCTGGTCGCCGGCATCGCCGGTGGATCGGTGCACCCATGGCGACCCGACGCCGCGCCGGTCGGGACGCCCTCCCGGGCCCTGCGGCGATCCGACGGGAGCGTCGACTGGAGCGCCGTGCGCGAGCTGTTCCCGCTCGCGCGAGACTGGACGCACCTGGCGAGCTTCCTGTTCGTCTCGCACCCCAGGCCCGTCGCGGAGGCGATCGAGCGGTTCCGCCGGAAGATCGACGCCGATCCGTTCTGGATCGAGATCGCCGCGTTCACCGACGCCGCGGGCCGGCCGTTCGCCGCGGTCAAGCGAGCCCTGGCGGAGTATGTGGGCGGGAGCCCCGAGGAGATCTGCCTGACGGGGAACACGACCACCGCGCTCGCCATGGCCTATCACGGGCTGCGGATCCGCGGCGACCAGGAGATCGTGACGACCGAGCACGACCACTATTCGCACCACGAGTCGATCCGCTACGCCGCCGCGCGGTCGGGGTGCCGTGTCCGGTACGTGCCGCTGTACGACACCGGCGCCACCGCCCGCGCGGGGGACATGGTCGAGCGGCTGGCCCGCGCCATCACGCCCGGGACCCGGGCGGTGGGTGTCACCTGGGTGCATTCGTCGACCGGCGTCAGGATCCCGCTCGCTCCCATCGCCGAGGCGGTGGCGCGCGCGAACCGCGGGCGGGCGACAGCCGACCGCTGCCTGCTGATCGTCGATGGCGTGCACGGGTTCGGGAATCAGGACGTCGACGTGGCCCGTGTGGGGTGCGACTTCTTCGCCTCGGGTGCGCACAAGTGGTTGTGCGCGCCCCGCGGCACCGGCTTTCTGTGGGGGCGGAGCGATGCGTGGCCCGAGCTGCGTCCCACGATCCCGGCGTTCGATCCGGATGGGCTCGCCACCTGGGACGCCTGGATGGAGCGGCGCGACCTGCCCCCGACGACCGCGGCGTTCGTCTCGCCGGGCGGGTTCGTCGCCTACGAGCATCTGCTCGCGATCCCCGCGGCGGTGGAGCTGCATGGCCGCATCGGGCGCGATCGCCTGGCGGCGCGGATCGCCGAGCTGAATGGGGCCTTCCGGGAGGGAGCGGCGTGGCTGCCGGGCGTGACGCTGCACACGCCGCGCGACGCCGAGGTGTCGGCGGGCATCTCGTGCTTCGAGGTGGCGGGGCTGACGGCGGAGCAGGTCACGCAGCGGCTCGCCGAGCGGCGGATCCGCACGTCGAACTCTCCGTACAAGGTGTCGTACGCACGCGTGTCGGCAGGGATGATGAACCAGCCCGCCGAGATCGACGCGGTGCTGCGCGCGATCCGGGCGTTGGCGGCGTAGGGGCGGCGCGACCGGCGATCAGCGAGGCCGCACGGTTCCGGTCACCTCCACGACGACGCGGTAGCCTTCCAGGCGAGGCGGGATCCTGCGTTGGGTGTCGGGGTTCGAGTCGGCCAGGAACACCTTGATGCATCGCTCGCCGTCGCACAACGCGACGGCGGTTCCCACGACGCCGGGCAGCGCCAGCAGGGAATCGGTGTGCAGGGCGAGAACCTCGTCGATGCTCCTGGTGGCCACGCTGGCGCCCCTTTCCCCTCCCTGGCCCGTCCCGCTGTGAGAGCGGGAACAGGCCGCCAGCGCGCTGGCCAGCAGCACCGGCGCGATCCTGCGTCCGGCCCTTCGCCCGATCATCGCTACCGCTTCACGACGATCGAAAAGCCGTTGCTGCTGCCATCCGGGTCGTGATTGGCGGATGACGTGTACACGGAGCCTGCGAGCGTCATGGTGGTCACCGCGAACGAGACCGTCTTGGTCGAGTTCGGGATGGACGACAGGACGACGCTGCACGTGCCGGCCTGACTCGTCGAGCATTCGCTCACTGCCGAGCTGGATCCGTTCCAGCTGCCGCGCACGGTCACGCCGCTCAGCAGGCTGTGCCTCACGTCGTGAGCGGTGATCTGAACGGTGGCCGTCCAGGCGTTCCCGTTGCCGGCGGCCGACCCCCCGAGATTCCCGACGTGAACGCTCGGCGGGTTCACGGTGATGGCGACCGCGCGGGCGTTGTTGCTCGCGTTGTTGTCGGCCAGCTGCTGCGTCGCGATCAGGATGTGCCCGGCGGTGGCCGCCCCGGCGGTGTTCCAGTTGAACGTGCGCGTCGCGCTGGCGCCCGCGGCGAGCCCGGGGATGGCTTGCGTGCCGAGCGTCGCGCCGCCAGCCGTTCCGTCGGTCAGCACGACGTCGAAGCTGGTCGTGACGTCCTGCCCGCTCACGTTCTGCACCGTGACCACGACGGGAGCCGTATCACCCTGCGTCACCTGGGCGGGTGCGGTGATACCCGTCAGGGCGAGATCGGTCGGCGGCGTCGTCACGGTGACCGTCGCCGAGCGCTGGTTGTTGGCCCCGTTGTCGTCGGCCAGGGTGTGGGTGGCGACCAGGGTGTGCCCGCCCAGCGCGGCGCCCGTGGTATTCCAGTTGAAGGAACGCGTCGCGAGGGCGCCCATCGCGAGCCCGGCGACGGCCTGCGTGCCGAGCGTCACCCCGGTCGTCGCGTCGGTGAGGACCACGTCGAAGCTGGCGCCCACATTCAGCCCGCCCACGTTCTGGACGGTGACCCCGATGGTGGCCGCTGTCCCTTGCGTCACCGTGGCGGGCGCGTTCACGACCGTCACGGCGACATCATTCGACGGAGGGTTTACCGCGATCGTCACCGAGCCCTGGTTGTTGTTGGCATTGGCGTCGGGCAGGCTGTGGGTCGCCACCAGCGTGTGACCGCCCAGTGCGGCGCCCGTGGTAATCCAGGTGAAGGTGCGCGTCGCGCTGGCGCCCACCGCGAGCCCGGTGACGGCTTGGGTGCCGAGCGTCATCCCGGTCGTCGCGTCGGTGAGCACCACGTCGAAGCTGGTGCTGACCGTCAGCCCGCCCACGTTCTGGACGGTGACCCCGATGGCAGCCGTATTCCCTTGCGTCACCGTGGCGGGCGCGTTCACGCCGGTGACGGCGACATCGCTCGACGGAGGGGCTTGCACGGTGATCGCGATGCCGATGCTGTTGTTCGACGAGTTGTTGTCGGCCAGCTTCTGCGTCGCGAACAGGATGTGCCCGCTGATGGCTGCCCCGGCGGTGTTCCAGTTGAAGGTGCGGGTCACGCTGGCGCCCACGGCGAGTCCGGGGACGGCTTGCGTGCCGAGCGTCACGCCACCGGCTGTCCCGTCGGTGAGCACGATGTCGAAGCTGGTCGTGACGTCCTGCCCGCCCACGTTCTGGACCGTGACCACGACGGGGGCCGTGTCGCCTTGCGTCACCCGGACCGGCGCGGTGATGCCGGTCATGGCGAGATCGGTGGGCTGCGGCGTCACGGTGACGGTCGCCGAGCGCTGGTTGTTGGCGGTGTTGTCGTCGGTCAGGGTGTGCGTCGCCACCAGGGTGTGCCCGCCCAGCGCGGCGCCCGTGGTATTCCAGGCGAAGGTGCGCGTCGCGAGGGCGCCCACCGCGAGCCCGGTGACGGCCTGCGTGCCGAGCGTCACCCCGGTCGTCGCGTCGGTCAGGACGACGTCGAAGCTGGTCCCGACGTTCTGCTGGCCCACGTTCTGGACGGTGACCGCGATCGTGGCCGGACTCCCCTGGGTCACCGCGGTGGGCGCGTCCAGGACGGTGACGGCGACGTCGTGCGACGCAGGCGGCGGCGCGGGCGGGTTCACGTTGAGCGCGACGGCGATGGTGTTGTTCGTCGGGACATCGTCCACCAGCAGCGACGTCGCGATCAGGATGTGCCCATTGAAAAACGCTCCGGCCGTGTTCCACGGGAAATCGACCGTGGTGGTGGCCCCGATCGCGAGCCCCGGGACCGTCTGCGAGCCGACCGTCACGTTGCCGTCCGTCGCGTCGGTCAGCACGACGGCGAACGTCGCGCCCACATCCACCTCGCCCACGTTCCGGACCGTGACCACGACGTGCGCCGTGTCGCCCTGGAGCACCGAGCGGGGGGCGGTGATGCCCGTCAGGGCGACGTCGGTCGGCTTGGGACTCACCGTGACCACGGTCGTGCGCTGGTCGTTGCCGGGGTTGTCGTCCGTCCGGGTGTGCGACGCCACCAGGGTGTGCCCGCCCAGCGCGGCACCCGTGGTATTCCAGCTGAGCGTGAGCGTCGTGCCGGCGCCCGCCGCGAGCCCGGCGACGGTGCGGGTGCCGAGCGTCACGCCGGCGGTCGCGTCCTGCAGGGTCAGGGTGAAGCTGCCCGTCACGTCCTGGTTGCCGACGTTCGACACCGTCACACCGATGTCGGCCGTGTGTCCCACGATCACCGAGCCGGGCGTGCTGATGCTGGCCACGGCCACGTCGGTCACCGGGGGAGCGACCGGGATCGTCACCGAGCGCCGGTCGTTCGCAGGCTTGTCGTCGGCCATCGTCTGGCTGGCCACCAGGTGGTGGTCACCGGCGGCGGCCGGGGTCCAGGCGAAGGTCAGGGTGGTGGTGGCGCCCGCGGCCAGTCCGGCCACGCTCTGCGTGCCGACCGTGACGTGCTCGGTCGTGTCCTGCAGGGTGACGCCGAAGGGGGCCCCGTCCTGGTTGCCGAGGTTCCTGACCGTCACCGTGATGCCGGCGGTGGTGCCCTGCACGGCCGCGTCGGGTCCACCGATGCCCGTCACCGCCAGGTCGGTCACGGGGCCCGGGGGCAGGGGCGCGAACCCGTCGATCGAGACACCGAAGCGGTTGAGGACGAGATCGATCCGGTTGGCGATGGTCACCGTGGAGCTGCCGGCGAAGAGCAGGGCCACCGGATTCAGGCTGCCGTCATCGGTCACGATGAGCGAGCCCGAATCCCCGCCGCCGCTGAACGTGCCCGGCGAGATGATGATCTGGTCCACGAAGCGGGCGGACCGGGTACAGGAGAGCCCCGAGACGGCATAGCAGATGGTGACGGTCGCGTTGACGCCGGTGATCTGCCCGTGCGTGAGGCGGGTGGTGCGGCCGTACTTCTGCACGTTGAGGCCGAGCAGGGCGTTGCGGTCATCGAACACGCCGTCGCCATCGGCGTCCCCGTAGATGGTCGCGTTCGGCATGCCATAGCCGTCGTCCGAGGGCACGGCATTGTCCAGCAGGTCCGGGCTCGACAGGGCGATCGCCGCGTCGATGGTGTTGGTCCCGGTACTGGTGAAAGTGATCGTCTCGAAGTCGGTCAGCGTCGCGATCTGGTCGGCGGACGTGCCGCCGTCGAACGGACCGGGCTGGTAGGCCGCATCGCCGATGCTGGCGTTGTTCGAATTGGCGAGGACGTGGTTGTTGGAGAGGACGTACACCCGTCCCAGCGCGTCCCGCACGCGCGCGCCGATGGTGCCGGCGGTGATCGCCGGATGCCCCACCGAGAACCCCGCGGGGGCGGGCCGCTGGCGCTGCGTGGGATTACTGAAGGCCATGAGCCGGCCGGTGACCCGGACGGCGACCGGGACGCCGTCGACCTCAGGCGGCAGATCGGCGACGCCGGGGCGTTCCAGCAGGACCAGCACGGCGGCGCGTCCGTCCGGCAGGCCGGTGACCGCCGTCCCCACGACGCCGGGGACCTCGAGCAGCGCCTCGGTATGGCGTCGTTGTGCGGCGATGGCGGCGCGGAGATCCGGTCGTGGCGACGCCGCGGGAGCGGTGGGCGACCCGGCACCGCGGTCGGTGCAGGCGTACCAGACGACGGTACCGGCACCGATCAGGACAACGATGGCGGCGCGCGTCAACCTGCCGACGGCGACCATGGCCACTCCCGCGTGAGATCGGAGAACGGGTGCAGCACGAACATGAAGCTGCCGGACCGACTCGGCAAGTTGAACAGATGAGGCCGACGGCGCCTGGGTTCTGTGAAGCGGGTCACAGGCTCGTGGGCCAGGGAGGACGGGTCAGAGGGGGGCTCGCAAAGTCCGTGCGAGGGCGATTGATCGGGACGTCGTCACCTTATACCACATCATGTCCTGCGCGCGCGAAGAGTGTGCCGAGCTTGCCGCCCATCAATCCGAACCGAGTATGCCGACGCGCATGATCCTCCTCCCTACCTCTCCTTGAACACGATATCGATCGCCAACCCCGCGGCCAGCAGCAGGCTCGTCACGTCCGGCACCAGCGGATGGCTCTGGTCCAGCGCGATCACGTAGTTGTCGGCCGACGTGAAGAGCTCCTTGCCGATCCCGGCCCACTTCTTGGTCACTCTGCCGAGCTCGCGTCCGTCTGCCGCGATGAAGCGAAAGTTCCAGCCTTTCCAATCTCCCTTGACCTCCGCAACCGGGTTCTCCAGGGAATCGAGCACGTGAAACCCACCCCCGAGTGAGAACAGCTTGCTCTTGAAGCGCCCCAGCTCCTTTCCCACTCGGTCGCGAACCGTCACGTGAGCATGGAGGAGGACCGCGCCCCGCCGAAGCGACAGGATCACGGGACCATCGTCCCGTTCGCGGACCTCCACGAGCGTGGGGAGAAGCCGCTTGTTGATGACGAGGCGCAGGACCTTGAACCATGGGCTGACACGCTCATGGGCAATGCCGATCTGCGCACCGGTCGCGGGATCGTAGATGTCGAAGGTGTCGACCAGCTTGAGAAACGCGACTCGCTCTTTCACGAGAAAGGTCTTTCGATCAAGCACGAGACCTCCTGGAGGGAGTTTGGCGTGATGCCCGGGAACAACGTAGCGGGAGTGGAGACGCGAAGCGATATGACAATCGTGCCGATTCGTCGTACAATTCCGCGGGTTTTGGCATCCCCCGAGGATTCCTTCGCATGAGTGACGCACCCACTCGCTGTGCCGCGTGCCGGTGGCCGCTGGGCGCCGACGATCTGTTCTGTCCCCGGTGCGGCACGCCGACGCCGATCAACGTCGATCCGGAAGCCACGCTGATCGACCCGGCGGGGCGGGGCGCGGGGGCCGAGGACGCCGCGGAGGGCGCCGGTGATGAGGCGTGGGCGACGGCCCCGCCATCGCGGGATGCCTTCAAGGCTCGGCTGCGCCACGTGCTCGGCGCCGAATACGAGCTGTTTTCCATGATCGGCCGGGGCGGTTTCGCCCTCGTCTACAAGGCCAGGGACCGGCGGCTCGACCGGCTGGTCGCCATCAAGGTCATTCACCCCGATGTGACGGGGAAGAAGACGTTCGTCGAGAGCTTCCGGAGCGAAGGCGTCGCGCTGGCGAAGCTGCGGCACCCCGGGATCGTCCCGATCTACGACATTCGAGAGCGGGGAGGGTTGATCTACTACATCATGCCGCTCGTGGAGGGGACGACCCTCGAGCGGCGGATGAAGCGGGCACGACTGCCGCCCTTCGAGTCGCGGCGGATCCTCAGCGAGCTGGCCGACGCGCTCGCGGCGGCCCACCGGGCCCAGATGGTCCACCTCGACATCAAACCGGCCAACGTCTTCCTGGAAGGCGATCTCCAGAAGGTGCTGTTGATGGATTTCGGCATCGCCCGGGCCCTCACCGAGCAGGTGGACGAATCGCTGAGGGGGCTGGTCGTGGGGACGCCGGAGTACATGTCCCCCGAGCAGGCACGTGGCCTGCCGGAGATCGATCACCGGTCGGACATCTACTCGCTGGGGGCCCTCGGCTATTGCCTGCTGGCCGGGCGGCCGCCATTCCGGGGGCACGATGCCGCCGACACGCTCGCCAGGCACGTCGGCGAGGCTCCGGTCCCGCTGCGCGCCGTCAACCCCTCGATTCCGAAGGATTTCGCCGACGCCATCATGCGGTGCCTGAGCAAGGACCCCTGGGAGCGCTTCCCGACGGCGATGGACCTGCGCGGCGCCCTGGAGTCGGTGACGTTCTTCACCGCGCCTCGGGACACGGGGAGCGCGAGCGCGGCCTCGGGTGTGCCGGGTGCGATCGTCGCCCTGATCGCCGGCGTCGCGGCCCTCATCGGGCTCCTGGCCGGTCTGGCGCTGCGCTGAGGTCCCGGTACTAGGGAGCGGCGAAGCTCGCGTTCAGCGCCTGCCGCGCCCGGCTGCTGGCCAGATTCCACTCGAACCAGGTTCGCTGCCGACCGTCCTCGCGCGCGGCAGACTGCTCCCGCACGGCGGAACGGATGTCGGAGCGCATCGGTTCGGGGAGCGCAGGGAGCCGCTCCGCGATCGCGGGGATGGCGTCCGGCGACAGACCCCCCGTCAGATAGGCGACGTCGAGCTTTCCCGTGCTCGCGTAGCGGTCCATGTTCCGCCTCGCGATCCAGGCCTCGTGGTTCCAGTAGATGAGCGCGATGAAGAGGATCGTCGTCGTCGCCGCCGCGCGGCGAAAGAGACGGCCGGCATCGAAGTCCCCGGCGACCTCGCGTGAGAGCATGGCCAGGCCCACCGCGACGGCGCACATGTAGACCTGGGCGTACAGCCGCGCCGTGGTGAATCCGTAGGCGGTCTCGTACAGCCATACCCGGCGGAAGGCGGAGCCGAGCAGCACCAGCACCGCCGCGATGACCGCGAAGGTCAGCAGGCGCAGGGCGCGCTCGCGCCCATCGTCATTCCCATATCGCTCCGAGACGACGATGAGCAGCGCGCTCGCCGAGGCGACGATGGACAGCTCGGCGAAGCCACGTCGAGCGTACTCGGCGAAGGTCATCCCGGAGGCGGGGATCCGGGGGAGGTTGCCGAACAGATAGCCCAGCTGAACCGCCAGGAACAGCCAGAACAGCGCGGCGACCCCGGCGAGCAGGATGAAGCGCTCGGTCGATCCCAGCCAGCGGTCGGGGGCCTTGCCCTCCATCGCGGGGGGGCTGCCCGGCTCGATCGACGCGTATCCATAAGCACCGAGCACGACCACGAGCAGGGCCATGAAGAACACCACCCGCGGCACGAATTCCCAGCCGATGAGGGCTCCGACCGCCTCCCGCCACGCCGCGAAGACCGGATCCGCCCCCGCGAGCAGCAGCGCGAAGCCCACCAGCACCGGAACGGTGATGGCGAGGCCCCGGACCCACGCCCGGGCCCGCGTCGACCGGATGAGGTGCGTCGCTTCGACGCCACGGCGCATCGCCTGGACCGCCGCGATCCGGAGTGCCACGAGCGGCGCGGTCGCGGCGAAGCGGGCCGTGATCGATCGGGGGGAAAGGCCGGCGGCCAGCAACATCTGCATCGCCAGGAAGAAGACGACCGCCAGGCAGATCAGCGCCCACAGGCCGGGACTGGCGGTCACCGCCGCCGCGCCGGCGATCGCGATCGGCGCGCCCATGATCAGGACGGATCGCGGCGCGTGGCCACGCGGGCGGGAGAACGCGAGCAGGCCGGCCACGGCCGCGCCGGTCCACAGGACCCAGTTGATGCCGGGCAGGGCGTCGTACAGCATCCAGGTTCCGAAGCCCGCCACCGCGGCCGCCGTGGCCCAGAGCAGCCGGGGGTCGCCGTTCACCGCACCGGATGACGCGCTCGCAGCGTCGGATCTCACGCGCATGGGTGGAATATCCGCGTTGCGGGCGTTTTTGTCAAGTACTTTGTATTGAAAAGTACAGGGCACCGGGCTCGCTGGCGCGTCCGGCGCGTGACCCGCAGATTAGACCCGACCCAACCCCACCCATGCGCGACGTCGTGGTCCACCTCCGCCTGCTGGGCGGGATCGAGCTCGACGCGCTCGATCCCCGGGCATCGCGTGCGATCCTCACCCAGCGGCGGCGCCTCGCGGTCCTGATCTACCTCGCCGCCGCGTACCCGCCGCGGCTCCATCGCAAGGACACCGTGCGGGCGCTGTTCTGGCCGGACGCCGACGGCGAGCATGCGCGCCAGGCGCTGAACCGGGCGATCTACGTGCTGCGCCAGGCGCTCGGATCGGACGTGGTGGCGACGCGGGGCGACGACGAGATCGGCGCGGGGCCGGCGCTCGCCTGCGATGTCGGCGGGTTCCACCGGGCGCTCGACGACGGCGAACCGGAGGCGGCGTTGGCATTGTATCGCGGGGACCTGGCACCCGGATACTTCGTGCTGGGCGCGCCGGACTTCGAGCGA
>Ga0075302_1000081_pt1 | contig 12123 bp, 11 predicted proteins | sample Browns_TuleB_D1_FD_120059 | JGI IMG/M metagenome (GOLD analysis project Ga0075302, IMG submission 120059) | Natural and restored wetland microbial communities from the San Francisco Bay, California, USA, that impact long-term carbon... | ecosystem: Environmental > Terrestrial > Soil > Wetlands ...
ATGAAGAACCGGCCGCGGCCGAGCGTCTGGGCCCGCTCCGCGAAGATCGGTCCCGCCGACGTCGTCGTGGCGACGGGCACGCCACCCTCGAAGCGATAGCTCGTGCCGCCGGAGGCCGCGCTGATCGGGATGTCCGCGATCGAGTTGCCGATCGCGTTCTGCACGAACGAGATGACGCGGTCCGTGCTGGTCACCGCCGCCGGGATGAAGTGGCCGCCGTGCCCGCCCAGCGCGCCTTCGAGGCACAACGGCTCGCCGCAGGTGCCGAACGTGAACAACTGGACGATCTCGTCGCGCAGGGTCTGCGCGCCGAGCGGGGCGTGCAACAGGAACGCGGCGGCGGCGAGCGCCTGGACCGCACGTCGGGTCATTCGGCCTCCGGGCAAGGGGTGGGGGGGTCCCCTCCAATGCTACCGCGCGGTCACACGCCCCGCAACGCGCGCGTATATTGGCGCCGCGTCCTCCACCACGGAGCTCCGATGTCCGCCCTGGCCGTCCTCGCGCTCGCCGCCGTCCTCCAGCAGGTCACCCCGCTCACCGTCGGCCCGGTCACGGCCCGGCCCGGCGAGCGCGCGTCCGGGTATCTCGTGGTGCCCGCGGGCGTCGATTCCGGCACCCGCATCCCCATCACCGTACTGCGGGGCGTCCGTCCCGGCCCGACGCTCGCGCTGATCGCGGGCACGCACGGCGCCGAGGTGGCGCCGATCGTCGCCCTGCAGCGGGCGCGCGCGGCCATCGACCCGGCGCAGCTGACCGGGACCGTGCTGCTGGTGCACGTCGCCAACCTGCCGTCGTATCTGCGGCGGACCGTGTACTACAGCCCGATCGACGGCAAGAACCTGAACCGGGTGTACCCGGGCCGGGCCGACGGCACCGTCTCGGAGCGCATCGCGCACGTGATCACGACCGAGATCATCGATCGCGCGGACTACCTGGTGGACATGCATTCGGGGGACGGCAACGAGATGGTCCGGCCGTACGCCTACGCCGGCAAGCTGGGCCTCGACGCGCGCACCGACTCGCTGTCGCGCGAGATCGCGCTGGCGTGGGGCCACACCCGCATCGTGATCGACACCGAGCGGCCCCGCGACGTGACGGCGTCGGTCTACACGCAGAACACGGCGCATCTGCGCCGCAAGCCGGCCATCACGAGCGAAGGCGGCTACCTGGGCCTCGCCGACGAGGAGATGGTGCAGCACAACCTCACCGGCGTGCTGCGCCTGCTGCGGCACCTCGCGATGCTCCCCGGGGCGCCCGAACCCCTGCCCGCGGCGGTCTACTTCGAGCGCACCGAAGTGGTGCGCAGCCCGGGCACGGGCGTCTGGTATCCGGCCGTGACGGAGGGCCAGGCCGTGGCCCGGGGCGGCGTGCTCGGCGTGCTCACCGGCTTCTTCGGCGACACCCTCAGCGTGATCCGCGCGCCGTTCGGCGGCGTGATGATGTACGTCGTGCCGACCCCCGCGATGAATCAGGGCGAGCCGGTGGGGATGGTGGGGGTGCCGTTGCTGGACAGGTGACGTTCGATGGCGTCACTCCGCCACCGGCTCGAGCGCCGGCAGCGGGGGGGCGAACACGAAACCGAAGAGCTTGGGGTTCTCCCCGATCGCCGCGGCGGAGACGATGGCGAGCACGTAGTTGCGCGTCTCCGCCGGGATGTCCTCGCGGAAGCGGCTCAGGAACGCCCAATAGTTGCGTTGCCGCGGATTGGGCGGGAGCGATCGGATCAGCTTGAGCGCGTTCCCCTGGCCCCAGTTGTACGCCGCCATCACCAGCAGACCGGATGCCTGCGCATCCGTCCGGTACAGCAGGCGCAGGTGCAGCGCGGCCGCCCGCGTGGCCTTCTCGAAGTCCTGACGCTCGTCGCGCGGGTCCGGCATCCGCTGACCCACGAGCGGGCCGACCTTCAGCCCGTACTCCCGCGCCGTTCCGGGGATGATCTGCCACATCCCCTTGGCGTAGCCCGCGCGGGTGCGCGGGCCCACCGCCTCCACCTTGAGCCGGCTCTCCTGCACGGCGAGATAGAAGAACTCCGGCGGCATGCCGTTCTCCAGCATGATCTCCGCGACCCGCCGCCCGTAGCCGTGCTCCTCCGAGCGCAGGATCGCCTCGTCGAGCTCGGTGTTGCGCTTCCAGCGATCCACCCAGCGCAGCACCTCGTCCACGAACGCGCGCGGGACGTTCACCTCGGACTCCCCGAACCGGTGGATCACCTCGTACACCACACGGACCCGCTCCGGGGTGTCGGACCCGTAGATCCCCAGCTGCTCGACGAAGTCGGCGTACTGCTTCTGCAGCGCATCGCGCTGCGCGTTGTACGACCGCAGCTGCTCGGCGCCGAGGCCGAGCCGGTCCACCTCGAGCTCGAGGTTCTTCATCGCGTAGAACAGCTCGGCGGCCGCCGCCCGCTGACGCTGGACGTTGCGACGCTGGATGTAGGCATACCAGCTCGCCCCGGCCCCGAGCGCGGCCAACCCGATCAGGCCCCACACGTACATGCGCCGGCGCTGTCCGATGACGCGGCGGACCGCCGCCGTGTGGCGGCTCATCTGGCCGTCCGCGCGCGGCGCGAAATAGCGCCGCAGCACCGCGCTGTCCGACACCTCGCCACCACTCGGCGGTGCCACGCTCGTGGTCGCGCGTACCGTCGTCGCCGATCCCTCGGGGGCCACGACGATCGCCGGGCCGCCCGGGCCGAACCGCACCAGCGTGGTGCGGACGATCGGGAGCCGCTCCACCGCGATCCCGCCCACGACGGTGCCGTTGGTGCTCTGGAGGTCGCGCAACCACCACTGGCCGTTCTCGTTCACGACTTCGGCGTGGTACTGGCTCACCGCCTCTTCGTCGAACACGATGTCGTTGTCGGGCGCGCGCCCGATCTTGAACGGATGGATGAACCGGAGGGAGCGGTCGCTCCCCGGGAAGCGGACGACGATCGGCGCCGCAGCGGCGAGGACGGGCTTGGTGGGCGGTGGGGCCGGCTGGCTCACGGAACGAAAGATGCGGGTCCGCGCCCGAGTCCGCTATCGCGCGGGTCGGGCCCCGCACCGGACGCGGTGAAGCGCCCGGTGTGGGGTACGCGGGGCGCCGACGCTACCGCCCCCTCTTGCTCTTGCGCTTCACATCCTGACCATGAGCCCGCTCGTAGGTCTGGATGTCCTTGAAGCGGCCCTTCGCGTCCCGCACGGCGTAGAGCTTCTTCCCGGCTGTGCTGCGATGGGTCGTGCGCTTCCCCTTACCGGCCATGGGCACCTCTCTCGGGTGGAGGACGGCACCGCTCGGGTGCTCAGTCCGTCAGGACGAACGTGACCTTCAGGTCGACGCGGTATTCCCGGATCTTGCCGCTCTGGATCTCGATCTTCTGGCTCTTGATCCAGGCACCGGTGACGTTCTTCAGGGTCTTGTTGGCGCGCTCGATCCCCTTGTGCAGCGCGTCGTCGAAGCTCACGGTGGAGGATGCGATGATCTCCGACACCTTGGCAACGGACATGAGCACCTCCGTGGGTGTGATGCAGCCGCCGGACCCGATCAACATGCCACCCCCCCGCGCGGGCGTCCAGCCCGCGCGTTGACGCGGTCACGCACGCGGCGCAGGTTCCGGCATGCTCCACGTCCACGGCGGATCGGTCGTGCTCGACCGGCTCCGCGCCGCGGGTGTCCCCGGGGCGTTCCTCGAGTGGTGCGACGTCCTGTGTCAGGGGCCGACCCCCCAGGCGGTGACCCCGGCCGAATGGCGCGACGTCCGCGCGCGCTTCCTCGACGACGCATCGGGCCCCCCGGGGGCCGGTGCCCACGAGCGGCTCGCGGCGCAGGACGCGGCGCTGGCGCGCGGCCTCGCCGAGCACGACGAGGTGGTGCTGTGGTTCAGCGCCGACTGGTTCTGCCAGGCGATCCTGCTGTGCCTGCTGGCCCGCCTCGACACCGGATCCACGTCCCCCCTCCCCCGTCAGGGGGAGGGGGACAGGGGGAGAGGACGGGCAGCCGTCTCGCTCGTGTCCCTCGGCGAGCATCCCGGCACGGCCGAGCGCAGCTGCGTCCTGGCGTTCCTCTCGGCCGATCAGCTCCACGACCAGCTGCGCGCCCGCGTCCCCGTCACCGCCGCCCATACGCGGCTCGCCCGCCGCGCGTGGGATGCCCTGTGCGCGCCGTCTCCCGCGGCGATCGCCGAGCTGCTGCGCGAGCCGATGACCCTCCTGCCCTTCGCGCGCGAGGGGCTCGCCCGCCACCTGCGCGAGCTGCCCGCCACCGGCTCCGGGCTCTCGCTCACCGAGCGGCGTGTGCTCGAGGCCGTGGCGGAGCGACCCCGCACCGCCGTGGATCTCTTCCCCGCCGTCGCCCAGCGGGAGGAGCGGCAGTGGATCACCGACACGATGTTCGCCCACGTGCTGCGCGGCCTGGCGGGCGGACCCGTGCCGCTCGTGACGCTCGACCCGTCCGATGCCCTGCGCCCGCTCACGGCCGACGGACTGCGCCGCACGCAGGTGGCGATCACCGGTGTCGGACGAGATGTGCTGGCGGGGCGATCCGACTGGATCGCGCTGGCGGGGATCGATCGCTGGGTGGGAGGGGTCCACCTGACGGGCGACCGGGTGTGGCGGTGGAACGAGGAGGCCGGGGCGCTCCTTACCTGAGCCCCACCGACACGCCGAGCCGGATGACCACCATGTCCGCCGGGCCGACCACCGGCTGCCACAAGCGGGCGCCGTTCACCACCGGCCCGGCAGCGAGGTACCGCGCCTCGTCGTGCCGCACGTAGCGCGCGCCCACGTCGAGCCAGCTGCGGGAATGCCCACCGAGGCGGAAGCGGAGTCCCCCTCCGGCTTCGTAGCCGAACGTCACGTCGCCCGAAAGGGTGTAGTGGTCCCAGGTGTCGTAGTAGCCGCAGTAGCAGTCGTAGGAGGCCGTCCCGTACGTGGTCGCGAAGTACGACACGCCCCCGAGCAGGACGCCGTACAGCTGCATCGCCTCGCCGCCCAGGGTGAGCTGGGGCCCCGCCCGGAACGACGTAATGTAGGACCCGGTGCTCGCGTCCACGGTGACGGCGGCGTTCGGACCGTAGCCGCCGCCCACGACCACCACACCACCACCCCACGACAGCTGGTGCATCAGGAACGCGCCCTCGAACCGCAGCGCCAACGGACTCCCCGGCCCGAGGTTGACCGCCAGGAACCCGTCGAGTCCCCCGGCCACATCGATGTACTGGCCCATGTACCCGGTCGGGATGGCCAGTGCGAACGCGCCGCCGCTCGTCCCCCACTCCCGCACCTCGCGGAGGCCGGACTGCTGGCCTCGGAGCGGCGCAGCGAGCGCCAGGGCGGCGGCGCCGAGGGTCACCAGAGTCAGTCTGCCAAGAGTGGGGCGCATCGTCGCCTCCGAGTCGTCTCGCCCGTCCGACATCCGGAGAGGCAACCGGAGTGCCACCCCGGCCCGCGCGGGATCCGGGTCGCAACCGACAGCGGTACTTGCGGTTATCCGCCAGGTGGCGGATCGTCAGGGCACCGGGTGGTGTCCTCCCCGGAGTACAGGACGGACCTCTCGCGGGACGGTGCGATGACACAGGCGACCTACGATGACTTCGCCAAGCTCGACATCCGCGTCGGGCGGATCGTGCAGGTGGACCCATTCCCCAAGGCCCGCCGGCCGGCCTGGAAGCTGCGCATCGACTTCGGGCCCCTGGGCGTCAGGAGCTCGAGCGCGCAGATCGTGAAGCACTACGATCCCCCGGACCTCCTCGGCAAACTGGTGCTGGGCGTGGTCAACCTGCCGCCCCGCCAGATCGCCGATTTCCACTCGGACGTCCTCACCCTGGGCGTGATCCTGAACGAGCAGGATCTCGTCGATATCGTGCTGATCCACCCCGACCGCGATGTCCCCCTCGGGTCGCCGGTTCGCTGACCCGCGAGTTGACCTCGCGGCCGTGCACAACTATTCTCTCTTCTAGTTGAATATTTTGGGAGGATGATGGACCTGCTGGCGTATAGCCTCGCAGCGCTGATGGGCATGGTCCTCGGAACGTTGGGCGGCGGGGGGTCGATCCTCACGGTACCGATCCTGGTGTACGTCGTCGGGTACGACCCGAAGGCGGCCATCGGGATGAGCCTGGCCGTCGTCGGCGTGACCAGCGCGGTCGGCGCCATCGGCCACCGCCGCCGCGGCAACGTCCGACTGGGGCGCGCCGCGATCTTCGCCGCATCCGGCGTGGTGGGCACGCTCGCCGGGACCCGCCTCGCCACCCTGGTGACCGGGACGGTGCAGCTGACGCTGTTCGCGGTCGTGATGCTGCTCGCCGCCGGGTTCATGCTGCGGGGATCGCGCGCCCCGGCCGGCGCGGCGGCGGGCGGCGCCGCCCCCACACCCCCACCCCGCCCGTTCCTGCTCACCGCCACGGACGGCCTGGTGATCGGCATGCTGACGGGCCTGGTCGGGGTCGGAGGCGGGTTCCTGATCGTGCCCGCGCTCGTGCTGCTCGGCCGCCTGCCGATGCACCACGCGGTGGGCACGTCGCTCGCGGTGATCGCGATCAACGCCCTCACCGGCTTCGTCGGGTACCTCGATCAGATCACCGTGGACTGGGGGTTCATGCTCGGATTCACGGCATGCGCGGTGGCCGGGATCCTCGCCGGCAGCCGGCTCGCCGGGCGGCTCCCGGCCCCGACGTTGCGGCGCGCGTTCGCCATCTTTCTCCTGCTCACGGGATCGTTCATGCTCTACCGGAACCGGGCGGTGTTCCTGCCCCACCCCGCGGAGCGGAGCGTCTCGTGACGGAGGCCTGACATGCTGCTCCAGCGCTTCTACGACGACACCCTCGCCCAGGCGAGCTATCTCATCGGCTGTGCCGCGACGGGCCAGGCGCTGGTCGTGGACCCGAATCGCGACCTCGACCCGTACCTCGCGGCGGCGGACGCCGAGGAGCTGCGCATCACCCACGTGACCGAGACGCACATCCACGCCGATTTCGTGTCGGGGGCGCGGGAGCTGGCGCACCGCGCCGGCGCGCGGCTCCACCTCTCGGACGAGGGCGGTCCCGACTGGACGTACGGCTTCGCGCGGGAGGCCGGCGCCGTCCTGATGAAGGACGGGCACACCTTCATGGTGGGCAACATCCGCATCGCGGCCCGGCACACCCCCGGCCACACCCCGGAGCACATGACGTTCCTCGTCACGGACACGCCGGCCACCGACGTGCCGATGGGCGCGCTCACCGGAGACTTCCTCTTCGTGGGCGACGTGGGACGCCCAGACCTGCTGGAGCGCGCCGCGGGGTTCGAGGGCACGATGGAGCGCGGCGCCCGTCAGCTGTTCCAGTCGCTCCAGGCGTTCCGCCGCCTGCCCGACCACCTCCAGATCTGGCCCGGGCACGGCGCGGGGTCGGCGTGCGGCAAGGCCCTCGGCGCCGTGCCGTCGAGCACGCTCGGCTACGAGAAGATCGCCAACTGGGCATTGCGGATCGACGACGAGGACGCCTTCGTGCGGGAGGTGCTCGCCGGCCAGCCCGAGCCGCCCAGGTACTTCGCCGAGATGAAGCGCATCAACCGCGACGGGCCGCGGCTGCTCGGTGCGCCGCGCCGTCCGGACCGTGTCCCCCTGGCGCGGCTCGCCGAGCTCGTCCGGAGCGGGGCGTTCGTGGTGGACACGCGCGCCGCGGCCGATTTCGCGGCGGGGCATCTGGCGGGTACCATCAACGTCCCGCTCAACCGCGCGTTCACGACGTGGGCGGGCTGGCTCGTGCCCTACACCCGCGACTTCTACCTGATCGTCGACCACGCTCGCGCGCACGCCGTGGACGAGGTCGTGCGCGATCTCGCGCTCATCGGGCTCGACCGGATCGGCGGGTTCGTGGCGCTCGACGCGCCGGAGCTGGCGGCATGGCGGGCGGCGGGCGGACGGATCGAGACCATCACCCAGATCACGCCCGACGAGCTGCGGGGTCGCCTCGCGGCAGGCGACGTCGCCGTGATCGACGTGCGCGGCCGCTTCGAGTGGGAGTCGGGGCGCCTGCCCGGGGCGCCGAACATCCCGCTGGGATACCTCGCCGACCGGGCGGCCGAAGTGCCCGCCACCGGCACGGTCGTGCTGCAGTGCGAGACCGGCTCGCGCTCCGCCATCGCCGCGAGCCTGCTGCAGGCGCGGGGGCGCCGCGACGTGGCGAACCTCGTGGGCGGCATCACCGCCTGGCGCAAGGCGGGCCTGCCCGTCGAGCGGCCGGCGCCCGAAGCGGCGGTGGTGCCATGAGCCCCGCCCCGCTGGCCCCGGCCGTGCTCGACCTGGTGGCCGACCGCTTCCGGGTGCTGGGCGAGCCCGCCCGGCTCACCCTGCTCCAGGCCCTGCGCCACGCGCCCCGCACGGTGGGCGAGCTGGCGGAGGCGACCGGCCTGTCGCCCGCCAACGTCTCCAAGCACCTGCAGATCCTGCACGCCGCGCGGTTCGTCGAGCGGCGCAAGGAGGGGCTGCACGTGTACTACGGCCTCGCGGGCACCGACATCTTCCGGCTGTGCGACATCATGTGCGACCGGCTGGCCGCGGAGGCCCGCCGCCAGCAGCAGGCGCTCGCGCCATGACCGCCACCCCGCGCGTCGGCGGCGTGGTCCTCCCGCCGCGCCCCTCGATCGGCACGCCTGGCCCGGGCGAGCTCGAGCGGCTGTTCGCGCTGCAGCGGGCGCACCGCTGGACGATGGCGCGCACGACGGCCGCCCAGCGCGTCGGCCGGCTCAAGCGGCTCAAGGCGTCCGTGCTGCGCCACGAGACGGAGCTGCACGAGGCCGTGCACCAGGACTTCCGCAAGGCGCCGCCCGAGACGGACATCTCCGAGCTGCTCGTCTTCCGGCTCGAGGTCGAGCACGCGATCCGGCATCTGCGCCGCTGGATGCGCCCGCAGCGCGTCGCCACGCCGTGGATCCTGACGGGGACGCGCAGCACGATCCACTGCGAGCCCCGCGGCGTGGTCCTGATCCTGGCGCCGTGGAACTACCCCATCGGGCTGGTGCTGAACCCGCTGGTCGCCGCGATCGCCGCCGGCAACTGCGCCATCGTGCGGCCGTCGGAGAAGACGCGCTACACGGCGCGGGTCCTCAAGCGGGTGGTCGCCGAGGCGCTGCCCGAGGAGGAAGCGGCCGTCGTCCTGGGCGACGTGGACACGGCGCAGGCGCTGCTGTCGCTGCCGTTCGACCACGTGTTCTTCACGGGCAGCTCGCGCATCGGCCAGCTGGTGATGCGCTATGCGGCCGAGCACCTCACCTCGGTGACGCTCGAGCTGGGCGGCAAGACCCCCGCCCTGCTCGACCGCTCGGCCGACGTGGCGCGGGCGGCCGAGGCGATCATGTGGGGCAAGTTCCTCAACGCGGGCCAGACCTGCCTCGCGCCCGACTTCGTGCTGCTGCCGCCCGAGCTCGAGGAGCCGTTCATCGCCGAGTCGCGCCGCGTGCTGCGCCGGTTCCTCGGTGCGCACCCGTCGCTCGCCGAGAGCCCCGACTACTGCCGCATCGTGGACGACGCGGCGTACCGGCGGCTCGCCGGCGAGATCGACGCCGCGGTGACGGCGGGTGCGCGCATCGTCCTGGGCGGCGATCGCGATCCGGCCGCGCGGTTCCTCGCGCCGACCTTGGTCGCGGGCGTCACCGCCGACATGCCGCTGATGCGCGAGGAGATCTTCGGGCCGGTGCTGCCGCTGGTGCGCTGCGCCACGCTGGACGAGGCGATCGCGTTCGTGAACGGCCGCCCCAAGCCGCTCGCGCTGTACGTCTTCGCGCGCGACCGCCAGGCGGTGGACCGGGTGAACTCAGGGACCAGCGCCGGCGCCACCGTGGTGAACGACGTCTTCATCCACTACGGCAACCTCGACCTGCCGTTCGGTGGCGTGGGCTGGAGCGGTCAGGGGAGCTACCACGGCCGGCACGGCTTCCGGGCGTTCTCGCACGAGCGGTCGGTGATCGAGGACCGCGGCCTCGCGATCTCGCGCCTGTTCCACCCGCCCTACGGCACGCGGGCGCGGTGGGTGATCGATCTGATCGCGCGGGTCTTCGGCTGAGCGACCGGGGCTCGGGCTACGGGGTGCGCCCGGCCCGGTCCAGCTCGGTCCGCCAGTTCAGGACCACCACGACGGCGCCCGCGGCGGGACGCAGCACCATAGCGAACCGGCCCGCGGCGTCCACGTCGTAGTTGGCGTGCGGCGTGGCGGTCTGCATGTCTGGCAGCGTGAAGAGCAGCGTCCGGCCGAGCGCCCGGAACTCCGACGCCGCGGCGGCCACACCGACCGCCATGACGCCGTTCTGGTCGGTCACGTAGTACAGCTCCCGACCGTCCCGCGACCACACCGGCTCCGTGCCGCCGTCCGCCGAGATCTGGACCCGGTCACCCTCACCCTTGAGGGGCCGCACGTACACCTGGTAGCGGCCCGATTCGCTGCTGACGTAGGCCAGCCAGCGGCCGTCGGGAGAGAGCGCCGGCCAGGCCAGCTCGAACGTGGATGACAGCAGGGTCGCCGGCTGGCCACCCGCGGCGGGGCCGAGCAGCAGCTGATATCCCGTCGATGTGGCCTGGATCAGGACCAGTTCCCGCCCGTCGGGCGTGAACGCCCCCGGGGTCGTTTCCTGCCGCCCCACGTACACCGACTCGGCATCCGCACCGCCCGCCGCGCGGCGGCACCACACCCCGCGCACGCCGCCACCAGCGGTGCCGTAGCAGACCCGACGGCCGTCCGGGGTCCACACCGGGTCGTTGGCATCGCTCTCGAAGCTGACGCGTGTCAGCGTGCCCTGCTGGAGGTCCCGCACCCAGACGTCCCGGCCCGACGGCTGCGCGATGTCCATTACCAGGCGGCGGCCGTCGGGAGAGAAACGCAAATGATGGAATTCTCCCTGCGTGGGCAGCGGGGTGCTCGCCCCGCGGCGGTCCACCAGGCCGATCTGGGCGGGCTCGTCGCCGGCATAGGCCAGCGTACCGGTGCGCGACAGGGCGAACTGCGCCGTACGCCGGAAGTTGATCCGGACGCGCTCGAGGACCGTGGTCGGAGATCCGGTGAGCGTGCCACCGCGGGGATCGAACGGCGCCGCGAAGAGGGTGCCGTCGTCCACCGCGTAGACCAGATACCCGCCAGGCAAGTACCGCCCCTGCACGGCCCGGCTCGGAACGATCACCGTACGGGCGCCGCTCTCGAGATCGATGCGGACCAGATCGGTCCCGCCCATCGTGGCGCTGCGGGCCACGGTCGCCACCACGGCTCGTCCACCGGGAAGCGCATCCGCCAGCGCGATGTCGCGCTCGTGTGCCGCCGAGTCCGGCGCCACGGCGACCACCGGCGTGCCACCCTCCGCCGGAACGGTCCACAAGGCGCCGCCCGCGCCGCTGAACACGATCTGGCCGTCGTCGGTCCACGTCCCGTCCCGGCCACCGGGTGCCGACGCGATGGCCACCGGCGCACCGCCGGCGACGCTCAGTCGCTTGATCTGGTTGTCGGCGAAGAACGCGAGCCAGCGGCCGTCGGGTGAGAAGAAAGGGCTGGCGGCGTTCTGCGTCCCCGGGATCGGGGTGACCGCGAGCGCGCCGAGGGACCGCGCATAGAGCTGGTTCGCGCTCCCGCCGGGCGTGGCCCCGTACACGAGCGTCGTGCCATCGGGCGAGAGCGCCACGTGTACCTGGGGGCCGTCGGTGAGATGCGATCCCTCGCCGAGCGGGATCGAGAAGCGGCCCACCGCCGGGGGCGCCGGTCGCCCCACGGTCAGCCGCCCGACCAGCGCCCCGGTGACGAGCAGGGCGAGCGCGCCCACGACGAGTACCATCGACCGCGACCGGGACCGTGGCGCGCGGATCGCCGACCGCATCGCCGGCGCGGCGGCCGTGGCGCCGGGAGTCACAAGGGCCTCGGCGAACGCCGCGGCGCTGGCGAAGCGGTCCGCCGGCAGCTTCTCGAGCGCCGTCAGCACCGCCGCTTCGACGTGCGGGGCGATGGTGTGCCGCTGCGGAATGAGCGGACGCGGCGTGTCGGTCATCACCTTGGCGACGATGGCCTGGGCGGTGGGTCCGGTAAACGGCGGCTCGCCCAGCAGCATCTCGTAGGTCATCGCGCCCAGCGCGTAGACATCGCTCCGGGCGGTGAGCTCCCGCTCCCCCATGGCCTGCTCGGGGCTCATG